>ERZ650304.67-NODE-67-length-66932-cov-12.898590_pt1 | contig 66932 bp, 103 predicted proteins | sample MGYA00376240_ERZ650304 | MGnify/ENA primary metagenome ERZ650304 (study PRJEB26733, sample SAMN07839271) | wastewater metagenome | biome: small river; feature: stream; material: water | place: USA: North Carolina | collected 2016-03-01 ...
GAGGGGTTGTATGCGAAGAAGGCACCGGCCCAGGTGGCGTAGAGGATCGCCGAGACAAGGGCCGCGAAGTAGCGCACGATAGGCGACCACCAGCGCGCGCCGTTCACCGCCAGCCATGTGCAGTGCATCACGCCGTTGGTGAGGAACAGAAAGCCCCACGCCTCCTCTGGTGCCATGTAGCGAAGGTGGACGAAGGACAGCCCGCCCATGGACGCCATCGGCAGCGCGAGGAACATGCCGAACCCCGCCGTGAGCATGGCGAAGAAGACCTCCAGCTTGCGGCGCTCGAATGTGTGGCTCATTCGCCCGTGTCCCGAAACTCGGTGTCCAGATCGGCGACGGCCCTGGCCTTTCCGGGAATACGGGTACGGCTATTCCAATTCCGCATGATCACCTCACAGAGTCGTGCCTACCGTCATTTAGTGCCACACTGTGAAGTCGGACTCAACCTGTAGTGTAGCACATGTGTCTACGTTGAACCAGTTACCATAGTTCCAATGGTTACATATTCGTAAACGGAACTTAGAGACCCACGCCGAGTGCAGCTAATTGCACTGTGCAGCCAGCTTACCGGGTGGCCGACGGGGCGTATCAAGGTGCCCGTGCACGGAACTGGATTTCCCGCAACCAAGGGCTAGTGCTCCTGGACCCGCTCATATGACGGAGACGATAATAACGGTAGCCGGTCGTGCTGGTGCCCCCCGGCTGGTTCAGCCCCGATCGAAGCGTGAAGTCGCTGCCGATCTGGGTCCAGATGCTGTCGTCATTGGACCCCTCCCATCGCCACGTGCCATGAGAGGTATTGTTGTGCTGCCGCCAGATGAACTCGTCGATCACCCATGAAGCACCCGACCCGAAGTCAAACTTCAGCCAGCCTGTGCCATCCCCGGTCGCGGTTGCAAAGAAGTAGTTGTCGGCCTGACTCCCGTCTACCAACCCAGAAAGAGAACCCCCGCCCGCCGTGATGTTGGTGGCCGAAACAGTGATAGTGGCTGTCCGGTCTCCGCTGCTGATGCTGGAGGCGAACGTTGGGGTGATCCGCCGAGAGTTGCTGTAGAGCGTCAGCGTAACCGCGTCCAAATGCACGTCGTTGTCCGTGCCGCCAGTCCGAGTAGCATGGACTTCGACCCTTACAGAACGTGTGCCGCTCGGCAGAAGAAGGTTCAAGTCTTGAGGCAGCCAACCCGCAGCAAGATCGTTCGCACGAAGTTCCTGTTGGGAAACTGTGGACAATACCGTCCCGACGGAGTTCAGCGCCCGAACGAATATCGAAAAATAGTCGTTTAGGTTGTCCAGGGTCGAGAAGCGGCAGGTCATTTCTGCAACAACCCCACCCGCGTCGATAGTGGTTGCATACGCGGAGACGTCCGCGTCTTGATACATGCGCGCGTCGGTTACCGAACCCGCCCAGAAGTATCGGGACCCCTCGTATATCGTTGAGGGCCAAGCGACCCCGGATGTATTGATAGACGACCAAACTACGCCGCCCGAGGCAGCGGTCCAGCCCGAAGCACCCCCCGCTTCTGCACCGGGATTAGTTAAGCTTATGACCACGGGCGGGATGAATGGGGATCCCCCGCCACCTGAAAACCTGTAGGTGTTGATTATGATGCTCATGGTATGCGATATCCGATGAGAGTGACTTTAAGCCCCTTCGCAGTACCGTCACCCACCTGATCAATGTCCACGGTAATCTCGGCGTCATCCGCGAGAGACGTGTCAGAGATCACGGGTGCAGTAGCCGCCGTTGTCGAGGTCTTCTCGGTGTTGTCGATGGTCAACTTGGTGGACAGTATCGTCGTGCCCCCCTCGTTGATGTCCACCGTGAAGATCGAGCCTGAAGCTTGCGCGGTGGTCAGCGATGCCCGGACTGCCGTCAAGGTGAATGCGTAGGGCATTCGAAAGGTGACTTTGGTGGTCCCGGCAGTCAGAGCGGTCGTCTCGTCACTTGCGCCGATGATAAAGCTTTCAAGACCTGAGAGTGGAACACCTGAAGGCCAAGCTCCGCTGGCTTTTGGGCCATATAGAACACGGGTGGTCGTGTTCAGATAGAAGTCCCCATTAGCACCCAAGCCCGAGCTGGGCGGCGTGGAGGTACCGTTAAGAATTGTGTTGCCGTTGGTACCATTGGTACCCGACGGCCCTATGAGCGATGTTCCCGACGGCCATACCCCACCCGCTTTCGGGCCGTAGATGAAATTGGTGGTGGTTCGAATATAGAAGTCACCATTGTTGCCTTCTGTCGTTGGCGCTGCAGTACCGTAGAGAACGGTATTCCCGTTGGTTCCATTCGTGCCATTGGTACCGGCGGCTCCAACAAGAGAAGTGCCTGAAGGCCACACGCCGCCGGCCTTTGGGCCATAAATGAAGTTCGTGGTGGTTCGGATGTAGAAGTCACCGTTGTTGCCCTCAGTTGTGGGCGCAGCGGTGCCATAGAGGATGGTGTTTCCATCTGTACCATCCGTACCGTCGGCCCCATTCGTGCCTGCAGGACCCACAAGTGAGGTACCGGCCGGCCATACACCGGCGGTCTTTGGTCCGTAGATGAAGTTGGTCGTTGTCCGGATGTAGAAGTCACCATCCTGACCTTCGGTGGTCGGCGCCGCAGTACCGTAAAGTATGGTGCGGCCATCGACCCCATCAGTACCATCCGAGCCAATAGTACCCAACAGCGAAGTGGGGGTACCCCAGGCACCCGCAGTCTTGGGGCCATACATGTCATAGTTGCTGGTGTTAAGATAGAAGTCGCCGTCGTTGCCCAAGCCGCCGGATGGTGCACCCGTACCGTTGAGGACTGTTCGACCATCATCGCCATCGGTGCCGTCAAGACCATCAGCGCCATCAGCACCATCAGCACCAGCTGGGCCCACAAGGCTTACACCTGACCCCCAGGCACCGGCAGTCTTTGGACCATACAGCACATAGTTGCTGGTTCGAAGGTAGAAGTCACCGTCCACGCCGGTTCCGCCCGACGGAACACCCATACCGTTCAATATCGTTCGGCCATCCTCACCATCAACACCCACAGCAGCCAGAGCTGCTATGACAGTAGTTAGGCTAACCTTTCGACTGTTTCCACCCTGAACGACCTTGATCAGTTCGTCGCCGGTGATGGTACCGGCAGCCGTTAGGCCCGTGATTGATTTATCTGCCATCTCTTATCCCTCGTCGCCCTCGAGTGCAACGGCGCCGACCTCGCCGTCAAGAAGAAGAATATCGGTACCGGTTTGCATGTCGCCTTCAAGTAGTAGGTGAGCAGCCGGACGAACGGTGAGCCGGAACCAATCGTAGGTGACACTGGTTCTGCCGCCCACAACTGAGTAAACCCGAATTTCCAGCGTATCGCCAAAGTTGTCATCAGCTGGCAATATAACGTCCCGAGTCGGTGAAGTCAATCCAGTTGCAGTGTAGATAGGCCCGGTGTTTCGGGTGATGTTGAAGATGTATAAGTTCCAGGTCATGCCCGAGACGGTATCGGCAGCATCGGCGATCAGTTGGACGGTGCCGAGCGACTTATCCCTGGGTCTCCAAGTCACCACGTAGGTTACGCCGCCCGGTTCGGCGTCGACCAGCGAGCGAGCGCCATCCACTCGAATGTAGTCGGGCGGGTCCGGGCGATCATACGCGCCGACCAGTGGGACGTTGTAGCCAGTCACCCCATCGGGATCAAGCGTCACAGCACCCGACGAGGGCACGAACTTCACAACAGCTGGGCTAGTGGACTCATCAGCCACAGACAGCGAGAAGTAGTCGTCGGTGTCGAGGAAGTGAACCCGAGAGCCGACCGCGTGAGTCTGCTGCTTGGTGTTAAGCAGCGCCCTGTGGACAGTGTTCAATCGGTAGACATTGCTGCCCAGTGACGTATAGTCCTGAAAACCCATGACCTCGCCGTTGATCCACAGCAGGTTGCGACCGGATCGAACGCTGGCCGCGGTGCCGTCGAAGTAGTCCTCGGGAAAGTCAGCAGTCTCGATGTCGATGGAGACCAGAATACCCGTGGAGAAACCATCCGTTAGGTTGATGGCTGTTTCAAGCAAGCCATGGAATGGAAACACCTGATCGGGATAGGCGGTGTCATCATCCAGATAGGCGGACACCGCAATGCTCGATGCGTTGGCGGGAATAGGCCACAGCATGAGGTAGGATGGGTTGCCTGTGCCATCCGGCTCGAACCCAGCATCGGCGTTGAGCACAAGGTATTCGGGGGCGTCATAGTAGTCGAACAGCTCCACCGGCAGCGGGGGTGATGTCAGCGGCGTGGAGATACCTGGCTGTGGATCGGCGAAAGTGGTGAACAGCTCGCCATAGGGGTCACGGGTCACTTCGATCTTCAGTTCGGCCTTGTCATCGGAGCCAGCGGTGATGTTCTTGACCCGCATGATCATGTCGTTGATCCGGTAGTCGGGCCAACGCCATTTGAACACTGAGCCTGGAGCAAGCCGATAACCCTTACGGTTGAACATCAGCGTGGAGGTGATGGCGGGCTTGGAGAGCTGGTTTAACTCACGACCAGCGATAGCCGTCGCAAGGCTTGCCTTCTTCACGAAGGGCATGGTGACGGATACGGTCTTCAGTTTGCCGGTGATGCTCGCCACCGCCAAGTCCTGATCCACAGCTGTGGAGTCCTGATAATCGTTCTCCTCATTCTTGAAGCCAACTTTAACCTGGCTCACGAGTTCCGACCAAAGCGTTTGACTGAAGCTGTCAACCGAAAGAATTTCCGACGGTCCGTAGATCGGCAACTCCGCGGGGTCGTAATCCAGTCGGAGCGGCTTGATGATGATCTTGTTGGTCGAGGGGTCAACGCCCATGATCGCGTCGACCTGCCGAAGGAGCTCTTGAACGAAGCCCTTCCCGTCCTTCTCGCGGTAGATGACGCCCGCGCCGCCATTCTTTTCTTCGAAGAACAGGTCGGCCTGCTCCACGAAGTTGTCCCGGTTAATTAGGTTCGGGTTGATGCCCATGCCGCCCCAATCATCAACCATGCCAGCGTAGATTGCTTCGGCGATATTGACGGTGGTGAGTTCGATGATCTCCTTGCCGCCCTCGAGCTCCAGGGTATTCGTGAACCGGGATACCTTGAAGCCAATCCTTTTCAATGACGGCGACTCGCCCACGTAGGCATCCTCCATCACGATATGGGAGATGCCTAAGTACTTGGTGAGCAGGCCGCCGCTTTCGGGCATCGCGTCGATGTAGGCATTCTTTGCTTGATCAAAGGTACCCGGATAGAAACGACAGGTGGCAGAGAAGCCCCCACCTTTTTTGTGACCACCGAAGAGTTCCAGGTCAGCGAAGGTGAAAGGCGTATCATCGGTGACGGTGCCAGTCCACACCTCCTTATCATCTACGTAGATAGCGTGAAGCGTTACGCCCTCCGCGCCACCAAGACAGATGCCCAGGTCGATAGTTAAGTAATATCTGTAGCCGACGATGATGGTCTTTTTCTTGAAGATGCTCACCTTAATCCGCTCGGTGATCGGCACGGGTCGGAAGCCACCCACAAAGAGGGTGTTCGGCGAGTCAATTCGAGCCAGCCCGATGAGGTAAGGGATAGGCGAGTTTTCTGTGGCCTTCGGGAATGCATCATCCTCGAACTCCCCAGCTCGAGCGTTTTCAATCTCGAGCGGCGGGATCAGAAGTGCGAAAAGGATGGCCGAGACCACCATGATAAGCAGATAGCCGAGGATCATCGTAGGGTACTCCCGAACGGGTTGAGAGACGGAACGAGATTGCACCCGCCGTATCTGTCGAGGTTGTTGAACTTGTCGCGGCAGGTTGCGGCCGAGTGGTCGCAGCCCTGCTGAAGGATCACGTTGGAGCCTGGCCGTAGTTCGGTGAACGGCACCTTCAGGGTGACCACAGTGCCTTCGTGGGATCGTATCGTTCGGCGTTCGCCCGTGTCGGAGTTGATGACCTCGCCGCCAATGCCTTCCGTTCCAGTCCAAGGTAAGCTGGCGACGTTGATGATGTTGGCGGACAACGATGTAACGGTGGTCACATGCCGATAGTCAGTGCGAAGAATTCCACACCGGGCATTGTAGAGCAGGTGGCTGCACGGGCCTTGCCAACGTTGCGCCGGAACGGAAGCGTCAAGCGCGAGAGCGAAAGTGCTGGGGACCTTCAGTGAAGCCTTTCGACCCTTGACAGTCCAAGACCCGACGGCGCCCGACCATATGACGGGAAACGCCTCGCTGGGGTCGCCGCGATGACCACGACGAAGTACCAGGTTCAGGGTGGGCGGCACGTCGGTGAAGGCATACTCCTTGGTGAGTGGAAGATCAAAGGGTATCTCAATCTCCAGGTCACCCGATGATGAGCCACCCACACTGGTGACCTTGATGTTCTTCCGCTTAAGACCTTCCACAGCAGTGTAGGTTCGACCGTCGACCACCAGATCCTCGGCGAAGCTGGTGTAATAGTAGGAGGTGAACAGGCCTTCGAAGTCGTAGAGCTCAGCTACGTAGCCATCGCTGCCGGATATTTCGTAGTCATCATAGCTCATGTTGAGGTTCCCATTACCCCGAAGCTGAAGTAAGCTCGGTTGTTTACGAATTTAACATCCACCATATCGGTGGCCATACGAACTCGATACAGGAAGCTGACCCGGGCGACGGGGTTGCTTTCAATGTCGTCGGGCAGGTCCGGCGTGATCGTAAGAACGTCCTTGCCGCCTACAACGGACGCGCTAGCGACGGTTCTGTAGAGAATGGTGCCGTCAAGTCGGGTGAGCATTAACTGCTTGTAGGTCGGGTTCTTGAAGTAGATCGATGAGTAATCGACTCCCACCAGGGTAAAGCTGTTGCCCGAATTGATCGGTGGTGTATCGATCTCAAGGTCGGCCAGACCCGACGGCAGGAAGAAAGGCTTGTGAGCTCCAGCAACGGTATCGAAGAAGAGCATCCATTTGTCAAACTCATCCATGCTTTTCTTGAGGGGGCAGAAGAACTTCACTGACCGCTGGAACTGTGCGTAGGGCCAGGTGCTGACGCGACGTTGCTTGCCGAAGCCGCTGTCGAAGATTTCAACCGGCGTGATCGGACCCTCAGTAATCCCGGCGAGCGTTCGCTGGTCGATCACAGGCAGGCCCTGGAAGGTCGTCAACGTGGCGGTGGCGCCGGCCCGGAGAAGGGGCCTTGAGCGATCTGCAGCCCGGCCTGTGATACGAAGGTTGCCCGACACCGATTTGAAGGTTTGGGTGGGTTCTTCAAGATACAGCGGAAACGCTGGGCAGATCGTCCAGCCAGCTCGAACGGTGGAACCCAACGTAGCTTCGATGATACATCCCGTGGGCGTCATCGACTCAATCACCTGGATAATGCCACTGCTCAAGCTCTCATCCAGGGGGTCGCGAAGATAGATTGTATCGCCGACGCGAAGGTTGGTATAGCTCGGATTGAAGAATAGCTCATTGTCGCCCGGTGATGAGTTCTGAGTTAGCTTGGTGGCGTATTGATAGAAGGGCACTGTGATCAAGCCCACGGTGGATTGGAAAAGGCGACGCATAACCTCGACCATCTCGATTTCGTCGGTCTCGTAGGTGTATTCCACAACCCGAATAGGGCCCGGAGCCAAGCGAACCCGTTGTTCGGTGTTGTCATAACTGGTGGTGATTGAAGTGCTCCACTGCCACGTTTCCGAAACCTTTTCTTCTGGTATCAGCGGCATGTCCACGATCAGAATGCCGGTGATGGCCAACGTGAAGCTACCCTGAGTGTAGGTACCGATCAATCGGGCATCAAGCTCGGTTTCACCCGGGCCAATCTGGATGTTATACTCGGCCCACTCGAAGTCAAGAATATCCGAGCCCGTCGTCAGGTCGGTGGTGACCACGGTGGTATCCTCAAGAGCTCCCGAAATGAGCTCGTCCGGAAATGGGAACGTATTCCACAGGTGGAAGGGGACGTCGGTGTTAAAGGTGGGGTTGTTCAGGTTCAAGGCAGCGGGGACCACGATAAACCGGAAGTGATAGTACCGATGGGGCCCCATACTAGCGGAGCCATTGATCGTTCTGAAGACTTCGGTGTCGGGGTCATCGCCTGTCACCCCCGCTATGGACTCGAAGGTCATTTCATGGGCGATGGTCGGCGGAATGTAGAAGACGGGCTCCATTCCCACATAACTAAGAATGGCCGGCGTCGTTTCGATTGACGCCAGCCCCGAGCTGAGTGTGTAGGTATGGAAAGGCATTACGCCACCTTCTTGTAAGCGATCCCTGCTGGGCCTGATTGAGCGGTACGGGCGGGCCAAGAGACATCCGCCGCGGATACCTTCCGAAGCAGCGGGAAGCACATCCAGATGTCCGAGCCCACGGTGATCTCAGCGGTGGGTTCGAGGTTATCAACCCGGACGCTTCTCACATTTGGAAATTCACCCAGCCACCTCAGGTCGGCGCTTGTGGCATCATCGGAACTGCCGACAACAAGGGGCAGGGTACCAAGCGTAACAAAGCCGGTGGTTGGATGGGGTGGGAAGCGCCAACCCTCGGAACCAAGTGCGGGTGGGCGAACTGTGGTGGGCAACAGCTGATTGGTATCACGACGAGCGCCGATGGCGGCAAGCAACGTGGGCATAGCCCTATAGCCATTCAGATGGGTCTCGGAGTGTGCCGGGAAGTTGCCATCATTCGGGTAGGGGAAGTTCCCGCCCGTCTGGGTTAGCCGATAGCACAGCGTGGAGGTGGAGCTGCCACCAATGAGGCCCATGAAGTAGCCACAGTTATACAAGGTGCTGTGGAAGGTGCCGGTATTCGGGCTGATGTCATTGGTTTCGATCATAGCGGCAAGGAGACTGGACGTGCAGTAGGCGACGCCGTTGTGACCCATTCCTCTGGTATCGATCACGCCGGCCGAGAAGTGATGCCAAAAGGTCGAGCCCTGATAGGTGAGCTTGAACGCTACATGAACGTGAACAGCATCGGTGTCATCAGCAAAGAAGTGCCACTCGTCGATGGTCTGGGTCGGTATCCGAACGATGGAGCCCTGATTACCAATGGGCGCAAGGCGTTCCCGACCGACGTTCAGGTAGAGCTGAGAGATACCTGTGATGGGGAAGCTGCCGCCGTCCACAGTGAAACCGGTGGAGGAGATACCGAAGTCAATGATGGGCATTACGAAGTTGCTGCCGCCGTCCGGCGAAAGCGGCCAGTAGTCAGCCTCCCATAGACCGGTGAAGGTTTGACCCGCCGTCGTAATGTCGGTCCGCCAGGACTTCAGGGTGGTCCAGGTGCTGCCATCATCTGAGAACTGAAGGTCGATGTATTTCCAAGCACTCGCCGCGGGTCCAAACTTCACGATGAGTTCCACCACTGTAGCTGCGTTGCCCAACCCTAGGTCATAGGTCCAGCGAGTCTCGCTTGAACCCAGTGACACCGACCACAGGGTGCCATCGTTCACCAGTGCATTGGAAGCGGTACCCGCAGTGGCGGAAGCCGTACCGCCTGTCAGCACGTTGGCACCGCCCGAGCTTTCTGCCATCGAGATGAAGTCCACATCAGTCAATCTGGTGCCGCTCTCATCATAGCTCCGACCCAGAACACTCCAATAACGATGGTCGGCTGGGGTAGGCGCAATCCAACCGTGGGCCAGGGCAAAGGTGGCCAGGTTGTCAAGCATGGTTTGAAGGGTACCGCTTCCGGTCTCGTAGGCCACGATGATTACTCCTGAATGGCGATCCAGCTATTGCCGAGTCGGCGGGTTCGATTGGGGAACACCCGGTAGTCGGATGCTCCCAAGGTGATGAGGGTTTCTGCGGCAAGCACGTTTCCGCCCGGTATAGCGACGACACCCTGGAGAGCTCCGTAGGCGCCGTAGCTCGAGCCCATCACTAGGACGTCAATGGTCGGAAGATCATCCTGATCGGTAGGCTGAATTGACGCCAGCAGATGACCGGCGCCCCCATCGCTGTCACCGGACAAGCTGTTGAACATGCCCGAGGTGGTGGCGACACCGTGGTGGAAAGGGTAGACGTAGTTCGAGGCAGTGGAGATGGGTCGAAGAACGGTGCCGTTGGCGTTCTGCTGATTGCCCACAGATTGCCATTCACCGAGGTGGTTAAGCACCCGTCCGCCGCCGACGCCGGGGTCCCAGAAGTTACCATTTGCCGGGTTGATGGCGTCGTGGGCTAACGCGAGGCCCTCCGTGGTGGTACCCGCCACATACAGGGGGAAGGGGTACTGATCGGGGTCACCGAACGCCGCAAGGAACCCCGAGTAGAAGCCCGCATAGTCGGAAGCGCTGGCCTTGACCACACCGATTATCCGAGTGCTGTTCACGTAGATCCAATAATCCAGGTCTTCGTTGCTGGCGTCGACCGACATACGGGGGTTGTCGGTAAGCGCTTTCTCCATGTCTGCCCAAGCTTTGGTGGAGTCATAGGAGGTAGCGGCGTTGAGCAGAAGACGACCACGACCGGACGCCAGGTCGTAGTTAGTTTGGAAGCCGAGGATCACGCGACGATCCGCGTCATAGCCTGGACCCTGAAGCCAGTATTCAACAGGTCGGCGAACGCCCCCCGAGGTGGTGGAAGAGATGGTGCTGGTTCCGTCCATCGGGAAGGTGAACAGCTTCGTTTCGCCGGCTGTCCACAGTGACACGACCGGCGCTGTGTAGAAGGTGTCCCAGTTAATGCCGTCGTCCGAGCGGGCGAAAGACAAAGTCCGAGGGGCAAAGGTAGCGGAGGGCGAGGGCGACCGAAGAGTGATCTGGCGAATGGTCTGGGGCGTTTCGAAGTCATAGTAGATGTAGGCCATCGAAGTGGGGTTGCCATCCCACCAAGTTGTGGACAGACCATCGAGCATGTTCTCAGGGCCGAAGCCGGTCGAGAAGCCCGAAACGCTGAGCAGCGCGTCGTCAAGCGTCAGGTTGGCGCCGCCAGCGGTTTCACGGATGCCCAAGCCCGAAACGCGAATGGCCCCCGTATCTTGGGGGTTGGAACAGGCGATACGAAGATAGCGGGTGGTGATGGGGAACTCACCAGAGTCACCGAGTGATCCCGCACCCCGAAGAAGTGTCCAGCTATTGGCCGTGGCCAACGTGATCATCTCTTCGAGAAACTCATTCAGCGTTCGGCAGTTACCAGATGCAAAGGGCATGGTTTAGTTCTCCAATCCGATTAGTGCACGGACGCGGTTAGGATCGCTCTCGATCATATTATAGACGACATCGGTACCTTCAGCCGAACCCAGTGCAGCCAATGCGGCCTCCTTGCTGGAAACGTTGAGAATGGTCACGGGCACGACCGGTGCCTTAGCTTCATAGGAAGTGCTCGGCGGCGCAGTCCGTGCCACCGCGTCGGCCTCACGGCTCCCCGCAACCCGGAGAGTACCACCGGTGCTTGCTGCATTGTTCACAAGGCCCCCGTCTGCCAACATGCCACGGATGTTTATACCACGGTTCATCGCCTCAAGCAATGGCAAGTTGGCTTTGGCGGCACGGGCGTTCACCACAAACTCATTGTTGGACAGCGCGAAGAGTCCGGCCTTGTCATCCGTATCACCACCGGGACCTCGAACACGACCACCCGTTGCCAAGCCCTGGACGGTCGTTGCGATGATGGCCGCAATCTGAGCACCGCCCGCAACGGCAGCAGCTGTGGCCAACGTTTGCGGAATGGGGGGCGGGAAAGGTGCGGCAAGAGCATTGGTCACAGCTTTGGCGGTGTTCACTGTGGCCTCCGCGATGGCGATAGCTTTCTGCGCGATGAACAACGCCTTATAGATGCCGCTCTGTTTGCCGGCGTATTGTTCCGCAAAGCCGAGCAGGATGTCGATGCTGTTCTTGGCTGAGCCGATGGCCATGTCCCAGCGCGCGATTTCAACCTCAGCGATGGCGCGGTTGTTGGCCTGGATCAAGGCCTTCAGTCGCTCTTGATACTGCTGCTCGTTGATAAGGTCGACTTCTCGTGCGGCGTTCAGGATGTTGGTTCGCTCGGCGGTGTAGTCCCTCACCTCCTGAAGCTGTGCTTGGTAGTCAAACTTGCCGCCCAGAGAGTTATCCACACTGGCCAAGTCCTGGACCAATTTGGTGTTGGCCAACGCTTCGGCATATTCGGTTTGGTTGATAGCGCCCTGAGCCACAAGTTCGTTCAAGGCAGCCTGGGTGACCATGTAGTCCTCGGTCGACCCCTTCAGGCTGTCGTAGATGTCGGATGCTTTTTGCAACACCTCAATGCGGAGATAAGCCTGCTCGACAAGCTTCGCCTCACTCTCGGTGAGTTCACGGTTCAGCTGACCCGCAATCTCCTGTTGCTTGTTGTAGATGTCTTGTTCCTTGCCCAAGCGGCTCAGCGCTTCGATCTGCTTCTCCATCTCGCCGTATGCGTCGGCGAATGAAGTGCCGCCCCCTCCACCACCACCACCGCCTCCGCCGCCGCCGCTTGAACCGACATCGGGTATGTCGGGCAACTTGAGATCACTTACAGCATCGACAGCCTTGCCAAACAAGCTTGAGGCAGCGCCAGAAATTGAGCTCATCAGATTGGACAGGCCCTGAAGTGCGGGGATCATGCCAGCAATGCGTTGTGCAACGCTAAGGGCGCCCTGGAGCGAGCTGGTCAGCTGATCAGCGATGGACTTCGCGATGCTGATGCCGGCGCCCACATTCATCGTGCCGAGAGTCTGTCCCGCTCGAGCTGCGGCAAGAATTTCGTTCTTCAGCGACTCGGACACATCCAGTGTTCTCAGCTGTGTAGCAAGTGACTGAAGCTCAGCCTTATTCCGAAGTTGCTGTGCCTGATAGCTATCGCTGCCATACTTGGCGATAACCTTTTGAAGCTCGGCCTGCTGTTGATACTTGGCCAACATATCCTGACCGGTCCTGAGCGCCGTTTCACTTTCTTGGCGCATCTTGGCGTAGAATTCCAGCTGCTGCTGTTGAACAGGGCCGAATTGTTTCAATACCTCGAACTCGCGCTGGCGAGCTTCGGCATTAGCAGCGATGGCTTGAAAGACGCGCTTGTTTTCCTCCACGGTGATGGCGGCGATTTCACGAGCGGCTTCAGCCTCGGCTTCAACCCGAGCACGAATAGCTTCCAGATCGGTGGTTCCAAATTCCTGGAAGTTACTACGAAAGCCACCATTCTCGGATCGTTGAATGGCGAGTTCAGCTTCAGCCTCTCGAGCCTCGGCGGCAGCCGTAGCGGCTTCCTGGTTGGCCTTCGCGATGTCGAGCACAGCGGTAGCCGCTTCCTTAGCGCCGGTCTGGCTGAGCACCACCAGGGCGTCGTTCAGCTCCCGGGTGCCAGCTGAGGCGTCATAGGTAGCCCTCTTCATATCATCTGTAGCCATGATGAGCGCACCCACAACCAGAGTGATCGCGCCAATGGCAAGGCCAATGGGGTTAGCCATCAACAACGCTTGAAGGCCCTTCATGGCCACACCGAACAAACCGGTAGCTGCGGTGGATGCGCCAAGCGCCATCTCAAGAGCAACAAGTGTGGAGATCGTGGAGTAGATCGACGCTGCAAAGGAGGCCACCTTGACAGCCACAAATGCTCCGGCAAGCAACCCCAGAACAGTCACTACGTCACCGATATTCTCGCCAAGGGCGAGCAGAACGGAAGCCAGGCCTTGTGAGATGCCCGCAGCTCTATCAAATTCGCGGAAGGCCGTGATGGCCTCATTTCGAAGAACGGTGAAGGACTGGGAGATGGTTGGGTTGGTCTTCTCGAACAACGCAGCCAGCTCCTCCTGCTGAGAGATGATGGCATCGAAGAACTCTTTCGAGGACAGACGGCCGTCGAGAACAATCTGCCTCAGTCTCGAGACCGAGCCCCCCGCTTCTTCGATGCCACGTGCGGCGGCTTGGGCAAGGGGGAGCGCGCCTTCAAGGATCGAGTTGAACTCTTCCGCACGAACAACGGTTCCCCCGATGGCCTGAGAAAGCTGAATAAGAGCGCCGCGAGCAGTATTTGCAGCTCCGCCCTGAATGGCGAGCGCGGTGCCAACGGCTTCGACGAACTGGTAGAGTTGCTCATTTGAGGCTCCTAGTTCCTTTTGCGATTGGGCCACCTTCTGATAGAGAGCAACGTTCTCTTCCAGAGGCGACCGGGTGCGAGCCGAAATCTCACGGATGCGGTCAAAAGACTTCTCCACCTGTTCAGAGCTGTTAGAAACGAGCTTCAGGCGGTTGTCAATGGTGGTCGATGCATTGCTAAGGTCCAGGAACCCCCGAACAAGTTGGGCAGTCCCCAGACCCGCAAATAGTCCGGTTAGCACAGACCGTGCGGAGATGGCCGACTTCTCAGTCTTCTCGAGCTCATCGCGGACTTGACGAATTTGCCCGATGGCCTGACCGTCTTTGAAAGTCAGGTTAATGTCAAAGTTGGCCATCTCAAGTTCCCTCGTCAGCTTTCTTTTGAACCCACTGGATGTAGACGGTATCCAGTCTCTCCATCAGGTATTGAAAGGTCAAGAACTCCTCATAACCCATCTCATAAACTTCGCCGTACTTGACGGTAGCAGTCCAGGGTATACGTCCGATAGCGCCTTGGCCAATGGGTCGACAGGTGGTTAGGCGATCAAACGCGGTCAGATAGAATTCTTGACCCGGTAGTAGGTCGGGCCTCGAGAGATACCAGTCGGGAGCTTCGACATTCCGTTTCAGTTTTGCTTCCACAGCAAACTTTTCTTCGGAGTATCGAAGCTCCCACTCGAACCTCTCGACTAGGAGTTTCCCAGCGCCTCGTCATCCGCAGGATCGGTGATCGCCGAGAAATTGGAGGGGTTGGTGCAAAAACTGCGAACGCCGTCGAAGATGTAGTTCGGCAGAGCCGTCAGGAAGTCCTCGCAGTTCTTGACCGAGAATTCCACAGGGGTACCATCGGTGTCGAAGACGTCACCCCAGGCGGTGATCACAAACCGCGGATAGAGAGTGCGATCATCATCCCGGGTGCCTTCGATGGCCTCCAGCGAAACGCCGCGGCCAGCGGCAGCGCGAACACGCTTGTTGGAACGAGCCAGCTGAGCACGAGCGAACGGCTTGTTGGCCTCGGTCGCGGGTTGAACCATCAGGAAGGGGGTTTTGTTGTCGCCCATCCGGATTTCAGTGATTTCGTACTTGACCGACATGTCGGCCTTCACATCAAAAGCTTTCAGGTTGTCGAAGTTAGCCATTTCAGTTTCTCCAACGGGTTTTCGGGTTATGGTGGGGCGACGCCGAACCCGACAACGACGCCGCCCCTAGCCTGCGCAGGCTATCTCAGATAGTCGGGACGAAGGGGAACATCGAAACCATCAGCGAGGCGCCATAGACGCTGTCGCCGAAGGCTTCGCCGGTCAGCGAGGCAGTGATGGACTTGTTCGCCGGGAATTCGCGGCCGCCCCCGCCCAGAGTCATCGCGGGCAAGTCCACAAAGATCGCGCCGTCGCTGTTGTCCAGCGCGAACTCGAGGGACACCGTCTCGTTGTCCTTGATGGCATCGATCACGGCCTTCGAGGTGAACATGACCGTGGTCTCGATGTTCACGAAGAAGTTGCCCAGGTTGATGAACGGCGAGCCAAGGGTGCCGAGGCACTTCTCGGGCTCGACGTTGTTCTGGAGCGTCAGCGACAAGGTCTTGAAGCAGGTCGTCAGGCCTTCTTCGTCCGCGTTCATCATTCGAAGCCGGGCGATGTCCGTGGAGGTGCTGAAGCTGTCAGTCCGCAGAGGAAGGAGGGCGTTAGCCGCGTTGGTCTTCCGGGTCGTGGTGATCTTCTGAGTGTCGATGCCGACAAAGCCGAAGTTCATCGTGGCTTTCTCGGTTTCCGGCAGCGTAAAGGTTGCCTCGTTCGGGTAATTGCCGACGGCGTATTCGTAGCCAGTCGCCGGGCCCGCTTCCAGGTTGTCGAAGGCACCCTCGAACTGGAAGGTGGTTTCTTGGTAGTTGGCGTCGTCCACATCGACGTTCCGGACGAAGCGGCCGAAGAACAGATCGATGGAACGGGCGGTACCGCCGGAACCTGTGGAGGTGCCATCATCCACGACGAAGACCGAGTTTGTCCGGTCCAACGTCAACTTATTCGCCGCCATGGAAAGGATGCGGACATAGCCATAGTTCGTGTCGCTGTCGGCCTGGGAGAAAAACTGGTTGGCCGTCGCTTCGCCACCGATCCAGATTGTTTGACCCGGGGACAGCTCCAGTTCCGTGAAGTTCAAGGCCGTGCTGATCAGGTTTCCGTCGGCATCGATCTCCAGGTCACCAGCGGCAGCACGAATGCCCGCGCGTTCCACAACGGCGTTGGCCGGAGCGGTGCCCTCGGCAACAAGGGTACCGGCCACAGTGATGTCGGTATCGGTCGGCGTTCCGTTGACCAGCTTCAGGCCGTTGTTGCCGGGGTTGGCCATGCCCCGAACGAAGACGAACTCGCCCGCCGAATAGAGCACGTTGTTGTCGGCGGTCGAAAAGCTGTTGGTGTCACAGGACAGAATTTTCTGGGGGGGCCTCCCCTGCCACTTCGACACGGCGAAGGCCTCGATGAAGTCTTCGGCCGGATCAAGGCACAGGTCCATTTCGACCTCGACCGCCGAGGACATATCGACGAGCTTACCCTTGCGGCGCTGCCGGCGCTTCGAGATGGGCGAGCGCGAGCTGCTGGTCATGGTGGAACCGAACGCCGGGATGGAGTTGGGTTCGAGCAGCTTCCACACAGGCGAGATGGGGAGAACGCCAGGGACGGCACTCTCCCTAGCGTAGGAAGCTGAGAAGTTGTTCGTCTTGGTCTGACCCATTGGTTTTCTCCTTTAACGGATCTCATCATAAGTGTAGGTTACGGATGACTCAGCCATATACCACCCATCAGCAGTACCTCGCTCTCGATATGAGGACTCACCCCCGAAGACATCACCGCGGCCGAGGTCGGTGTCGAAGATTTCCTTAAAGACCTGGTTAAGATAGTCGGCATCACTGGTGCCGGAATTGGCCGAGATAAAGATCTGAAGGATCACCCGAGCCTGATGCTCAAATTTACGAGCACCCACAGGGCCCAACGTCTTTTGACGTGAGTCTCCGTGGCGAACGCAAAGACGAACCCACCGGCGGTTCTTTAGAGGCCTGGCCACATTGGGCGCATCATCCGGCGGCGTGAACTTCTCATTGTCAAGGGTGAAGATTGAAACTTCCTCATCCCATGAAGCAAGAAAGGTTTTGTAGACAAGGTCTCGGAATTCGTTGGGTGTCATTTGCCTTGAACTCCTGCGACTGAGGCAATCGCGTCGGCGATGCAGGCCTCCACAAAATTAGCGGGAGCTTGTAGTGAGCTTCCGCTGTTCAGCAGGTCAATGTAGGCGACACTGTTGGTCACCCTCGGCGCTTCGGTCCGCGTGATCCGGTATGACCGGATTTCCGACAAGCCCGCGTTCTGCGCCGAGAATGAAACCATCCGCTTGCTGCCAGCAATGCCATTATTGGCACCCAAGGAGGGTATCCAATTGGAAGCGGCGAAGCCCGTCTTCTTCGGAGTGGCACTCCGGAGATTAAGGGTCAACCGTCGAGTGACCGAGATCACCTGACGGCTGGTAAACTTCTCCAACTCCCGCGTGACGAAGATGGCATTGCCCATCGATCAGTCCTCTGCGGCTTCCGGGTCGGGCCAGGCCAGGATTTCCAACGCGGTTACGAGCGACTTGCCTTCGGTCATCTCACGCAGCCGTTCGGCGGCGTTGGGGCTGATCTGGACAAGAAACTCAGCTTCGTTGGCGATCCAGAACTCATCTTCGACTTCTTCCACAGCATGGAGTTCGGTGTCGAAGAGAAATTCATCCTCACCCGCGACGAGGTCGGCGGCGGGCGTCCCGTCGGCCGGCTTCGACGGCGCTTCCAGGGCCTCGATGATCTGGGCCTTGGTCATCTTGTCGTCAATGGCGATGCTGCGTTCTGCAGCCATCGCCGCCAGCTCTTCTTTCTTGAGCTTCGAGAGATCCACAGATTTGACCTCAGCCTCAGCTTCGGGTTGCTGAGGCAGATAGTCGCCCTTCACGTCGATGCTCTTGGCATCGTAGAGCAGCTGGAGTCGCCGTTGGTTGACAGCCATCCTCTGCGCGTTGAAGTCTTCGCCGGGCTGGTAGTCCCGCCCTTCCCAACGGAAAGGACGGGCCACGACAAAGGGTCCTCGCGGCGTAAAGGGCTGTCTCTGGGTTTTCGCCATGACACAGCCCTCCGATTACGCGATGACGGTCGCGAAGAACAGGCCCAGATCGGACGCGACGACCTTCTGGTCGTAGGCCGACTGGATTTCGACGCGGTCGGACTCGAGATGTTCCATGCGGAACTTCTTCATCCGGGTGCCGTTCGAGCCCGCCGCCAGGAAGCCCGTCCAGCTGAACGTGTAGCCGGCGGAGGGCGTCATGATGCCCGGCGTGGGTGCCGAATAGCAGAGGAGCGCGCCCTTCTTGAACAGGAAGTTCGAGTCCTCGGCAATCTTCTCGGCAGCGGCGTTGTGGATGGCCGAACCCACGAGGATGCGGTCGATCTTGAACAGCGCCTGAAGGTCCGACACGGTCGCATTGGCCGGGCCCCCATTGGTCTGGCCGTACTTCAGCCGGTCGATGATGTCCGGATGATCGTAAAGCGTGTCAAGCACGTCCTGGCCCAGCACCAGCGTGTTCGGAGCGAAGCCGGTCTTCTCCTGGATCGTCCGCTTGTAGAGGCGGATGTCTTCGATGGGAGTCGACGCCGCGTCGTTCCACTGCTTCACCTGAGCGCCCGACGGCGAGCCGCTGACGCCGGTGATGTCCGTTCCCCAGACGCCCGTCTTGAAGTAGGCGTTGACGAAGTTCTTCTCGCGGTTGATCAGCGCCTTGTGGGTGCAGAGCACGGTCGCTTCACGGTCCGACGACAGGGGCGAGTCCGTATTGGCACGAACCTGGTCCGGAATGTCGTGGTGGTAGGCACGGACATGCGCGTAGTAGGTGTTCGAGGGGTCAACCTCGTAGCCGCCGCCCGCGGACTCGGTACCGGGTGCCCGGACACGCATCTCGTCGCGGTTGAACGAGTCGCGCGGGATCACCCAGTAGGCATCCGACTGTTTCTCCACAGGGATGCTGGGGAAGACGCGGTCGGCGATGAAGGCGGAAGCCTCCTGGAAGTAGGCGATGGAGATGTTGGTCAACGGGCGGTTGACGTGGACATCACCTTTGGTTGGCTGAGACATTTTGTTCTCCTTCTGAACTCAGCGGTGGGGCTGGGTGATGCCCAGCTTACACGATGCCGCGGTAGCCGAACAGCACCTCGGCGAGACCACCGGCGGCAGCGCCGACCAGAACGATCCCGACGATGTGCGAGCCGGCGCCCGCTGCGGTGACGACGGCGCCGTTGGCATCGGCTTCGACCTCGTCGCCCGCGGTCACGCCGCCGGTGCCGACGACGATCTTCAGACGGCCCGAGACGGCGACCTCCGCATCACGGCCAGCTGCGGCGGGCTTGTTCTGCAGAACGCCGGTGGCCTTGACGTTGGCGGAGGCGATGGTAGCAGCCTGGCCGGACGAGTTGACGCCCATCAGCCGAAACTGCTTGGTGGAAAGATCGCCGGAAGCGGGCAGGGTGATGCTCCGGACGGCTTCTTGAAGTGCCATGGATTTTTCTCCTTCAATGGCAGACGGAAGAAGGCGGGCCGAGCGGACTCGGCCAACCGGTGATCGATTACGCCGACTGGGCGTAGAGCTTCTGGCCCTCGGGGGTCGACAGTACGTAGTCGTAGGCCTTGGCGAAGCTCACGCCAGCGTTCTTGGCCATGTGATCACGAGCCATCTTGTCGAGCGAAGTCTCGGCCGCCTTCTTCATGTCGCCGTCCACATCATCGCCCGAGATGTTGTCCTTGCCGGTGCCGACTTCCTTCAGCATGACCGACAGCTTGCCGTGGGTGCTCTTCAGCATTTCCTCGACACCCTTGCGGACCGCGTCGTCCTTGATGCCGGCGACGGCCTTGACCAGCGCAGTCTTGACGGTGAGCTCGCCCGGGAAACGAGCCAGCTCGGTCGTCGCGCGCTTCGCGAAGGTCTCGTCCAAGGCATCGCTGCGCATCTTGGCCAGTTCCGCCTCGCGTTCATCGTCTCGCTTCGCCAGGTCGATCAGACGGGCGTCATCCGACTTGCGGTATTCAGCGCCGGTCGTCTTCGACTTGTAGATGACGGGGTTGGCTTCGGCCCGCTTCGCGACTTCCTTCTCGCGATCTTCGGGCTTCGCCGCGATGAACTTGGCCTTCGCCTCATCATCCATGTCGGCCATGGCGGCTTTCTCGGCGTCGGACATCCTGGCGATGGCTTCAGCTTTGGCCAGGCTGGCCTCGAGGACCTTATTGTCTTCGGCCGCTTTCGTGAGCTCGGCCTGCAGCTCTTCCGGGGTCTTGGACATTGCGTCCTCCTTTGCTTGACCACCGCCGGGAACGTCCCCGGCACCATTTCCGCCCCGCGACCGCGACTTCATGAGACTCATGAGCGCGGGCGCTTGTGCGGGTTCATCCACCCCCGAAATCTCGAAGATAGAAAACTCCTTCATGATCCGCTTGGGCGGCATCAGATAACCTCCTCGTCTACGATGCGACGGCCACCGATGGAAAAACCGGTGTACTCGCCGCTCTCGAACTTCTTCAGAACTTCGGGCGACGGCTTCATGGCCACAAGCAAGCCCGTTTGCTTGACCACAATGCCGAGGCTATCGGCAATCTCTTGGGTCATCGGGAAGGCGAACAGCACCTGGCCCGATTTGACGACCGAGCCATCCTCAGCTCGCTGGTGCATGTCGCAGGCCACACGGTCACTCTCCATGAAGCCGATAGCGGCCTTGAGCATGGAGTCTTCCGGGATATGATCGCCGTGGTGGTCATAGTAGTCTTCGCCGTTGATCTTGGACACGATGGCATAGCCAAAGACGATGCCAAGACGAGGGCTGACTTTGACCACCTGGGCGTTCCCGTAGGACTGGAAGCCGTGGGCGTGAGACATGTGGTTGGTCATGCGGTCGTCCGACTTTCCGTAGGGGTTTCCGGTGATCGGCTGCCACCATTCGCAGCCCAGCTGAATGTCGCCAGTATATGGCACTATCTGGCTAACGTCAACCCCCTTCGCCTGGTAGGTCAGGGTGATGTGGGGCTTGTAATCCGGGTGCTCAGGCACCGCGCCCATGGCAATTAGGGCCTTATGGCGCGCTTCGAGCTCGGGCGACGTGATGCGGAGCACCACCGCGTCGTCGTTGAAGATTTCCACAGAACGTTCGCCGCCTTTGACCAAGAGCGTCTCCTTGTCGCGCTGATCATGGTCCCAAAGAAAAGGCGACTTGCAGTAGACGACGGTCACGTGGAAATCATAAAGCTCGATCAGAGACAGCAGCCCCTGAGAGTGTGCCCAGTCCCGAAGCTTTTCAGCGGTCTCCCAGTTGACAGAACGGTAGGCATAGAGGGTATTGAGTTCTGAGGTCATCGGGCGATCCTTTCCGTGATAACCATGCAGCGGCAGTTAGCTGTCTCGCTGGATGGTGCGTTGAAGTCATGCGGATGCATCAGGGCATAGCCGTTGCCGGAAATGAAGGGCTCGCCGATTGCGCGAACCTGACCGCTCATTGCCGCATGGGAGGACCTTACTTTCTCGTCGGCGGAGGTGACCCACACTCGGCGATGTGTAGCCATCAGGCCAGCGTCACCGGCTTGACGATGGGCGACGGACACGCCGAGGTTATACGCAGCGGCGGCTTGATCCCTGGCAATAGCCTGAGCTCTCGCTTCCAAAAGCTGATTTTCAAACTGATCCGACTGACGCTTGATGTCAGCAGGCTTCAACGGTACCCGAACTCCGCGGTCAATGGCTTCATCCACAGAGCCCTGAAGAACGCGGCGATAGGTCATCAGGTCTTCCTGTTGACGCGCGGTCAAGCCAGCTGTCTGGGCGGAACGGACATCCTTCATGTAGCGAGCGATCAGCGACTGCTTCATCAGGCGAAGGCCATTGGCGGTCGACAGCGAGGGGTCAAACAAGCCGGTCTTAAGAAAAGTGGACTCGGCGTATCCAGACTCAATCGCTTTGCGGATAACCGCGTTGGCAAACTGTTCGGCGGCCACGTCGGCGTTGGAAAAGTCTGCTCGCGTTAGACGAATTGCTCTTAGCCAGGCCAGACGGAGGTCCCGCTGAAACCGAGCAATAAGCCGTTGTGCGCGAGCGGCGTTCATCAGATCCTCGCCTGACAAAGATAGGTGGCACTAGCGGGGTCTCGCTTAGCACGAATGATAAGCCAAGTACCGGGGGTATTGTCCAGTTCGATCTTCATGCCAGGGCCAGGGATCACCGACTTATCCTCCAAAGACTCCGCGATGATCAGGAATTTTCGATCTTCCTTCAGGATTAGCTCGCCGTCAATCTCATCATCTGTGTAGCCTTGGGCAATGCCACGAAAGGTAATGACGGACACGATCTGATAATGAAGGCCCTCGGTCGGATTGTTGGAGTCACGAACTCCGTCCTGGCCCACAATTAGACGACCCGGGAACATACCCGGTGATAGCGACTTGTGAAGAAGACCAGCGATGTTGACGCCGAAAAGCTTGGGCATCAGTATAGCCCTCCCGAACGATTGGGCGGATCATCAAAGACTGACGTGAAGTCACAATCAACGCCGCTGGCGAAGGAGAGCGCACCGCCGCCCGAACCTGCAAGCAAATCCTTCATCCAGTTGTGAACGCTGGGCGGGAAGGTGGAAGCTGACTCGATGGTGGACTTGAAGAACCACACCTCGGCCTCGCCACCCTTTGCTCGCTGCACGTTGGAACCGGAGTTCGCGTTCTGGAGGATGGTGGGATCCTCCGAGATAAGGGCGCAAAGCTCGAAGAAGCCGTTCAGGAAACGGGCATACGCGGCTTCATCGCTCGGCGATACACCCGTGTTGACCCGTGGCCACTCCAGCAGTTGAGCCTCATCGGTCTTGGTGCCCTTCCATTTGAAGGCATCCAGGTAGCGAGTGGCCGTCACCAATACCTGAGCCTTTGCGTCTTCTTCCAAAGCTTGCCAGGCGGTGGCGAATAGTGACGCGCTCAGGTACTCATCGGCATCGGCTACGTCCGAATAGGCCTGATAAGTGCTGCTGCCGATAGTGATCTCCACCATCTATTTATCCTCCATGTCTTCGGTGATATTCTCGGCAGCACCTTGAGCAGTGGCGCCATCAGGCTTTGTGTCGGTCCCTGTGCCCCCGGTCGCTTCTTCGCCGTCGTCCCCTTCCTCATCGAGAGCCGGGTCTTGAAGACCGGGTGACAGAGTTTCGATGGTGGTGCGAGGTAGGTTCAGCACGTCGCGCAGTGCGTTGACCACCGGGTCCTGAGGAGTGATGACGGCGCCGGCACGAGCCATATCGAGGATCGCCGACGTGATCTGCTCAGGGTTACGGAAGCGAATGGGCTCAGGCTCGGTGATCGGTTTGTATTTGGGGTCCCACCCGTTCATGAGCCACAGGGTATCCACGATGTCCTTCGCGACGGCGCCGCCTACTTCCTTGAGCGAGCTTTCCACGATGAGTGCGAAGTTGTGCGACTTGTCTGTGGACAACGCCATTGAACCTTTGCCGTCGCCGCCGATCAGCAGGTGCTCGGTGCCCATTACCCGAGCCATCTGAAGGTTCTCGCGTTCAATAGCAGCGGCGTTCTCGAGCAGCGACGTGGGCGAACCCCGAAGAAGTTCTACGGCCCACTGATACACCTGGCTGGGCGTTGCCGCTTCATCCTTGCCGGAATACGGCGCACTGTCGAGCAGCATCCCGAGTCGAGGTGACTTGACGTGAGCCTGAAGAAACTTCTTCACCGGCGCCAGCCACTCGTTGTAGGTCTTCTGATCGATGTCGCCGGCGGCCAGCTTTCGGTTCATTTCAGAAAGCGGCGCTCGAGCCACAGGAGTGCCGCGCAGGTCACTTTCGAAGGCGTAGCCCTCAAGCTGTTCATAGCGGGCCAAGCGACGGGACGGGTACACCAGGTGACGGAAGATGCCGACGCCCTCGGGACTGTCGTTCAGGCTGTCATCGAGAACATACATCATCTTCCAACGGGGGATGAAGTATTCGGCGGAGGTTTCGGGGTCGGTCTGATAGGCGCCAAGAACGCGGCCCTTCTCGTCAACACTCCAACGTTGAATGGTTCGCTGAGGGCGAATGGCCACGTCGAGAAAGCCCCATTGTCCGTCCTCGCGTTGTTTTGCAGTCCACTCATGGACGCTGTAGCCATAGAAACGATACATGGCCGCCCGGCGGATCACGCGATGCCACGGGGTCAGCATGTCGTCGAGGATCTCCTCGACTAGCTCGGCGTATTTCTTGTCCTTGTCATCTTCACTTGCGGTGAAGCGCCAACCCGCCTTTGTCACCAGGTTCAGATAGTACCGAACGCTAGCAGCCACGATGGTGGTGTTGAGTAAGATGTTGGAGAAGGTCTGATACTTCTGAACTCCAACAAGCGTGGAGTCCTTTTCTTCTTCAACGATGTAGCCGCCCACCAGGTTCGCACCTGTAACACCGACTTCGCCCTTCTTTGGCGGAGCGGCTTCAGCCGATCTCTTGTTAAACAGGCTCCAAACCATAGTCCTCACCTTCCTCTTCGGACTCAACCGCTTCAGGCGGTGCGGAGTCATTACCTCGTTCTTCCAAGCCGATGAGTTCACCAAAGGCCCGGGATGCAGCGTCTACTTGGTCTTTGATCGAGGCCATCGGGAATGAGCAAATTTCATTCAGGAAGGCTTCGTTCCAGAACCCGGTCACTAGGAAGACGTTGCCGGCCTCGGCTTGAGCGCTAAGACCGGTGGCCCGAACTTCCTTGTTTCCGGACTCGGGGGATGTCCGAACGTCAAAGCCCTTGAGAAGCTTGACGAAACGCTTGGCTTGAACCTTGCCCGCTTGACCGGGGTCTTGAGGCAGCGATATGCGAACACGGTACCCATCTTCCTTTGCACAGCCCAGGATCTCATCATCGACCTGCATCTCGCCCCAGCGACCGCGTTTCACGTCGGCGACGTAGTACTGCTCGTTCACCATGATCATCTTGAGACCCACAGTGTAGGCAGTACCGGATCGAGCCTTGGACGCTTCGGTAGCCGCAAGGTCCCACGCGCGTATGACTTTACCGCCACGGGGCACATCCTTCGCAGGCACCTTGGTGAACCACTCACGTTGGAACATACCACCGCCACGGGGCGTTGGGCGCTGCTGAAACTGGCCCGCCGTCGCGTATTCACCCATAACCTTCTTGTCTCGAGCGATGACCTCGGAGGTGAAGCGATCAGGCCACAGTAGCTCGCCATCCTCGATGCGCGGGTCCTTGAAACCAATGCTGGTGTAGCATCGGCGCTCAGCTTCAAATTCCATCGGCAGCATCAGGTGCGTATAGCCAAGATCATTGGCGATGATGTGACCGGAAACGTCGTTTTCATGGATACGCTGCATGATCACAACGATGGCGGATTTCCGCGGGTCGTTCATACGAGTGGGGAGCGTTTCCGTAAACCACAAAAGCGCCTCTTCCCGGTAGGCGTCGGACTCACCGTCTTTAACGTTGTGCGGGTCGTCAACAATCACGGTGTCCCCGCGTTCACCAGTACCAACACCGCGAACGGAGGTAGCTAGTTTGAAGCCGCGCTTGCTGTTTTCAAACTTGATCTTCGAGTCCTGGTCGGTCGCCATGGTGAAGCGATCACCCCACAGGTCCTGATACCACTGATCACGGATGAGCATCCGGGTTCGACGGTTATCTCGAACTGTCAGCGTTTCCGAGTAGGAACCGGACACGTAGCGCTTGTGCGGCAGGTTCTTCGGGCCCCATTCCCAAGCTGGCCACAGCACGTTGGTGGTGAGCGACTTCATGAACCCCGGCGGGATATTGATCAACAGGCGAGAGATAGTGCCGTCGGTGACAGCTTCAAGGTGATCACAAACCGCATCAATGTGCCAGCCATCACTGAAGGGCCGGCCGGGTTCTACCACGGGCCACGCTGCTTTGATGAAACCCTTAAGGGACTCCTCGGACTCGAAACGATCAAGCTCTCTGAGCGCTATCCGTGGATCAACGGGTGGCGCGCTGGAGCGTTTCGCGGAGGGCAGCTCTCTCATCCGGGGTCAACTTGCTGTAGTCGAAGGTCTCGACGGGTCCCCCATTGGGCCCGCTGACTTCGAGTTGAGTCTTGTCAGTCTGGCCCAGGTACTGCTTGCCGAGATGGATGGCCATCGAGGCGTTGACCTTGGCCAGGCGGAATTGGCTACGACGAAGGCTGATCTTGCCTTGGGTCTTGCCGTAGTTGATGGCCTCCCGAACAGCTTCATCCTTCTCGATCAGCTTGTCCAGCTGCGCGGTCGTGATGCTGAACGCAGCCGCGATTTCCTCACGGGTGCACTGCAGCTCACAGAGCTGCTTCAACGTGGAGATCTTGATGGATTTGCGAATTTTACGTGCCATGCCACAAATATGGCTAATTTTTTGCCGCAAGTCAACAGCCTTTAATCTGGCACGTTTTTCGATGCGTTTCAATAGGTTAGGGTGTATTGACGGCTTGGTGAAAAATCCAATACCACTGGTCAAGAAAGCGTTGAGGCGGCGTTAACTGATTGATATAGATACGATTATCGATCATGGAAAGGGTCATCACCAATGGCAAGACGCAGCACAAAACGCAGCACCGCCGCTCGAGTTGTTCGCGGTAGCGACGAAACCGCATACCCCTCCTCTCCCGCTCGGCCGCCGACAATCAACCTGTGGATCAAGTTCGGCGAAGACTTAGGCCACCTTCAGATCCACACCTTCTGTGCGCGTTGGGCTGCGCTGAAATCTCTGCGGGTCGCGCTGAAGGACCGTGAATACGGCGAACCCGACGACATGGGTTGGTATGAAACCGACGACGGTGAAATGCGGTTTAAGCTCACCGGTGATGTTGAGGGTCTGCTCGATGAACAACTCGAGACCGATTGGATGCCCCCGCAGCCCCACCTAAACGACCTGCTTCGCGCGGGCGGCGAGCAAATCATCAAGCACGATACGTCGGGCGGCGATGAAGAAAAGCCCAATCGCGTTCGCAAGGTTCGCAAGCCGGGCGTCCCTCCGCTGTCGCGTGACGGTCTCGTGACGTTGGCCGAGATTTGCGAAGAGCTCAAGATCGAGCCTCGTGACGCGCGCAAGACGCTTCGCAACAAAGTTGAAAAGCCCGACGCTGGCTGGGCGTGGCCCGCTGCTGAGGCGGCGAAAGTGAAAGCGATCCTCAAGAAATGATCGAAAAGCTTCCGCCTATATGCCGCCTCGGGCAAACGATGCTCGAGAAAAAGCTGCTGCTCTATTTCGAGCGTCGCAAGTCCCTGCCCTTCGAATGGCGGGTTAAACACAGCACTGGGTATGACCCCACCACCATACCCGCACTGATGGGCGATTGGGAGTTTGTGCCCATCTTTGAGATTGGCCAGTCGGTGTTCCTCTTTCAATACAAACAGGATCGGGAGAAAGCAATTGAGCACTTCGAAACCTACAAGCCCATGGAAGTCAAACGACGAGCTCGACGGGAAAAACGAAAAGCCCGCGGACCAAGAGTTCGGCGTCGTAAGTGACCTGGTGGATAAAATCTGCCGAGACGTTATCGACCAGGCAGAAACACTCGGCCACCTAGGCGTTAGTGGGGGTTACCCAACAGCACTGATGCTGCTCGCTGTGGCTAAACTTCACAGCGTCAACATGAGGCTGCTTCGAAATGCGGGGGTGGAAGATGACTTTCGTAAAGCCTATCTTAATAGTCTTCGGGTTTCTGACAGCTTGTAATTCAACGGCCTGCCCTGATATTCCGCCCACCGCTGAGCTACTCGGCGTGGGCTGTCGATTTAGAGACACTCAATTCAACGTTCCAGATATTGAGATAACGCCAGTCGCTGTCTGTGATTGGCGTCCCCTAACGATAGCGTCCATCTCGACGTCGGGTGACGTGAAATATCGTTACGGTTGCGCCTGATCGATCCCGACACGTCAAAAGACGCACAAAAAAGGATGCCTGGGCGTTCCCTAGAACGTTTCGCGCGTCGTGCATCATCAAAACGGGAACATTGCCCAGGCATCGCGTGACGCGATGTCATGACGCGATGTCGCGAGGGCATTTGTGACAGATCAACGTGGGCGCCCAGGCATTGCGTCCAACCCTTTTGACGCATCGTGATGCACGAAAACGGGAAGGATGCCCAGGCATCGTCTTTTGAATGCCAGAAATCAATCGAAAAAGAAGACGGCCGAAGCCGTCAACTTTCAGGCGAGATAGGCGTCAAGCTTTCGGGACGTCGAGCTGTCGAACCAACATTCCTCGCCTGTCTTCGAGGTTTGTTGGATTACGCCATCCGCATGACCTTCGAGGTAAGCCTTCTTGACGATGGCTCGAAGGTCGTCGTCGGTCAAGTTAATCCTCCTGATCCCAGAGGTGGGGTTTCGCATAGCCAATGTGTGCTCCTTCCACAATGTAGATAATGGCCTTGTCCTGAGCGCGAAGCGTATCCAGCTCAATCTGAGCCTCGGCACGTTCGGTCTCGTCGGTGATGCTGCGCTCGGTGCCGGTCATCGACAGGATGTCTTCGAGCTCACCGATGTCGTCGGCGTTGGTGTGAAAAAGTCGGATATGGGAAACGTGGTGCTCCATCGGCCAACTGGGTTGCATAGCGATGCGGATTTCAGGATCGACATCGAGCTCGGAGCCGATGATGTCGTCATGATCGGGGTTCGCTGCTTGAGCGATTTCGACCAGCTGCTGAAGAAGTTCGGAAAGTCTCATGGGTGTTGCCCTCATCGTGGATGTGGAATTATCATACGATGAGGGCATCTTCGTTGCAACGCTTATTTCACCGGAATGCCCAGCGCCGCGCGGAATTCGTTGATCTCCCGGACGGTCATGCCATCTTCAGTCAAGTACAGGTCGCCGCCGCGTTCTTCATAGGCCTTGAGCATGACGCGGATCAGCGACAGCTCCTGACGCGAGAAGGTATGAGCTTTCTTGCTGTAATCGACCCATGCCCGATACGCCGCCGGCACAATGTCGGCCACATGGGCCTCGATGACCGTCGCGTAGTCACGGATTTCCTTCTGAGCGTGGCTGTCAGTCCGAAGCTTCAGGAAGTGGAGCAGGTTGTGCAGGTTGATCTTCCAGACGAACTCGGTGTAAGTCGAAAGCGGCAAAACCACGCGGGCCTGTTCCTTGGCCACATCGTCGTTGGCGTCGACCATATCGTAGTAGAGAGCAAACGACTCGGCAGCCAAGGCCTCGATCTCACGCAGGAATTCCTCAGAGCGAACAGTGCGGCTGTCCTGGCGCCCCTGCTTGTTCGACTGAGACTGAACGCTGAGCTCATCGAACATGAAGTACTCATTCGGCAGTTCGGAGTAACGGCCGGACAGCTCGTTGATGCTGGCGGTACGATGGCGAATCCACTGACGCGCGACGAAGATCGGCATCTTCAGCTGAAATTTGAATTCCACCATCTCGAAGGGCGTGGTGTGCCGATGACGATAGAGGTAGCGGATCAAGCCCTCGCTGTTATGACGGCGGATGGGGCTGTTGTAGCTCATGCGAGCAGCATCCACAATGGCCTGATCGCCGCCCATGAAGTCGACGAGGATCACGTGGCCGTGATTGTGGACTTCGGTCTTGATCGGTTCGATAATATTACTCATTTGATAAGCTCCCTCAGGGTGTCGGATGTAAGATAGCCTTTTTCGATCAGCTCATTCAGTTCGCTGAGGGCCACCGGCTCCCCATTTCGAGGTGTCTCCAGCATGATCATGCCGCCAGGGCTAAGGGGCGGTTTGTCGGTGGGGCCCACGGGTACTGGGCTGGGCGGTTCGAAGTCACCGTATCGACCTTGCTCGGTGAGTCGATACTCAAAAGTACGGCCGATGATGGGTGAATAGACCTTCAGGTCGCCTTGCCGGACGAGCTGATCGAGTGCGCGCGACACACCCTCATCAGTGTAGTCCAAAACATCGAGTCGACCCTGCATGAAGTCCAGAATGTCTTGCTGAATTTTAGTTCTGGCCGCCACTGGTAGTCCCCTTTCTTCCGCTGACGAAGTGCTCATGGTCTTCGTCGTCATCGGTGAACCCCGAGGTGTCGGCCGGAGTGTCGCCGAATTGAGCGCGGCCGTTCGAGTCGAAGTAACCCTCCGTGAAGGAGTCATTCGGAACGAACAGCTTGAAGCGGCCGTCGAAGAATTCGCTTGCCGGACGGGTGAACGGCATGTCCTCGAAGCCCGGCGCGCAATACATCACGGCGGGCTCCAAGGTGGCCTCGGTGATGACCAGGCCTTTGAACTCATAGACGTGGCCGGTCTTGACGTGTAGGAATAGCATGTTGGTCTCCTTAACCATAAACTCTGGGGATTTCGACTTCTTCGGTCAGCTCCTCAAGCTGGTCGATGACGTCACTGTAGTCTTCATCGAGGCCGCTGTAGAATTCGATCACGGCCTGGACCATGCCGATGGCGTTGCTGAGCCGCACCTCCCGAGACGGCGAACGCTTCTTCCGTTTGGGAAGGCTGATCGAGTAGGGGATGGCCACCTCGTCGCAGGGAAACTCGTCGATGTCGCACTGACGGCCGGACAGAGCATCCGCTGCGTCGGTGATCGTTGAGTGCTTGTCGCCGCCCTGAAGGTTGTCGGGCATGCCGTCGGCCCATTCCTGGAGCTCTTCGCCGATGGCGTTCATTTCAGCCACAGCACCCTCGACAAGCGCGGAGGCCGTGCCGGTTCTCATTTCAGTCTTGTAGCTTCTCACGTCTTTTTCTCCTTGAGACGGTACTGGCCACGGCCGATACGTTCGATGGTGCCTTCGATGCACATCATGGACAGCATGGGCCCGGATGATCGGGGGCTGTAGCGATGAGCGATCAGCATATCCTCGAGGTCGCTCACGTAGAAGGGCCTGCTGCCGTGGTTCTTGCGGATGTGGGTGATCATCAGATCGCCGAGTCGGGTTTGGCTAGGCGGCGTCTTGCGCTCGTCGGTGTCGAGCTGGGTGTAAAGGCTCGTCTTGTAGCCCATCTCCCGTAGGATCTCTTGAAGGACGCGAGCCTCCTCGGCGTCTTCGCAAACTGTCTCAAGCGTGGTTTTCATGTGGACACTCCCTGGGTGTCATTGATCATTGCACGAGGGATTTCCCGTGTCAATGGTGGCGTGAAAACGCCCTATTGAACGGGCTTCCGCGGCTTGATGATCTCGATCACCGCTGCCTTGTCCTTAAGCTCAAACACCCAGCCTCGCATCTTGAGACTGGGTGGCACGGGCTTCTTGGCGGCAACGTGGCGACGCATCTTGTCGCGCGCAACCTTGGGATCCACGGCTAGCTCGCGGGCAACGTCACTGAGCTTGATCACGGTGTTGACCACGGGGACACGAATGTCCCCGGCGCCCAACATCATCTTCAGGATCAGAGTAACTAGCGTGTCCCGATCAATGTTGATGTCGGGCGGGAGCTCAGCCTTCTCATCGTCCACGTACTCATTGTAGGTGTTGATGAGCAAAGGCAATGGGTCTGCGGTGAGGGTAACCCTCATCTCTGCTTCGGTCGGTTTCATGTGCTTTTCCCTGGGCCTATGATGGTGTTGACCATATCAACATGGTATGGCTTTGTCAACCACCATTGACGCGGGGTTGGAGCGCGGCGGTATCACCTGCCATCACCCCGTCACGCCCGCCCCGGCTGCCAAAGCGAATGGCCATCGGCTTACCAATACGGACGCCCTTGCTCGAGAGGAAAGCTTCGACTTCCTTCTCGAGCTCCTGCTGAATGACGACGAGCTCGCGACCGGTTACGGGGCTGTCATGGAAGCGGGCCCTGTTGCAACGATCCACGATGCGGACGGCACAGGCGCGCTTGAAATCCTTGCGGTAGTTCGCACGGTCGCGTTTCGACATACCCTTGGGCAGGTAGATCTTGTAGAGCGACTCGACCTGCTCGGCGAGGAACAGGAGCAGTTGATGGGCGATCTGCACGTTGACCTTCGTGCCCGCCATCTTGAACGTGTCGTTGCTGAAGGTTACCATGCTGACGCCGGTCATGATCTTGACAGCGCTGCCGAGAAGTTTGAAGTAATCACGGTCGAGCGTGTGTGCTTCGCCGTAGTTCACGGAGCTCACGGTGCCCAGATCGCGCTGATCGATGTTGTACTTCATCATCAGCTTGCGCGCCATGTCCATCGCGTTCGCCGCTTCGTCTTCGCTCGGGTTGTTGTTGGCAAGCTCGAGCAGGTGGGAGATTTTGCTGTGGATGTCCGTCATGATCGTCTCCATGTGTTTCGATGGATTTACGATACATGGATGGCAAAAACCTTGCAATAAAAAGATGGCTAGACTGGTTTCTTTTTTCGCCGTTTCGGCGGTTCAATGAAGTGTCGGTAAAGGATGTTAGCGAGGCCGGGCTTGTTGGGATGGCTATGTATCCAGGAACCCGTGTGGGCGGCGAAGTGCTGACGGAAGAAATCATCCATCACCTTGTTGCCGGTGAGCTTAGCCGGATCGATGCGCTTAACTAGCCTATCATACTCACCGTCTGACATGATAGGCTGGCTAAGGACCTCGTAGGCGTAAGCAGCCAAGGCCACTTTGATGCGTAGTCGAGTCTGCTTACAGTAGTTGCTTGTTCGTGGCTTCAAAATGGCAACGGCAGGTAGTAGCCGAACCAAGCGGCGGTGGTGTAGATCGTGAAAACGATCAGCGGAAAGCCTACAGGCCAGATGGGGATGCAGTTCGGCAGCGGAGAGTTTCGCCACTTGCGGTTGCTGCTGTCGATGAAGCCTCGGCCTTTCACCCACAGCACAGCGTGACGTGGCGCCCACCGGGGGTTGCTCGTCGTGGAGAAGCATCGAAACATGATGGCCTTGGGAAACTTGGCGCCGACGATGTTCTTCACTGTGCGGCCGTATGTCTGACAGTCGCCCTTGAGCCAATCCGGCGGTTCAGCGGTGTCCATCTGGCCCTCGTCGAAGTCGCTCAGGTCATCGGGCAGTTCGAGAAGGCTTGTTGGCACGATCTTGTAGTGCTTGTTGAACCACGCTAGGCGTTCCGCGGTGGTTGGCATCATGTTTCTCCTTTGCTCGTGTCAGCATTGCCCACAGCGCGTCGTTCAGGTCGCTGTAGTAGTGGTCAGTGCCGATAACATAGCTGTTCTCGAGGAAAATGTCAACCGCCGTTGGTAGATCATCGACCGTCGCCCAGTAGGCCATACGTGCGGCGTCATCCATCATCGTACCATTAGAGAAGTGAGGTCCGGTCTTGACGGGGAGACCGTGAGAAATTGGGTACCCAGCATTGAAGCGGTAAAGTAGGCCTTCTGTTTCACCCACTCTTGAAGATCAGCCAAGGTCATGTCCGGATGACTGTCGAACCAGTCGACGTTCAGAAAGTTGATGGGCCGACCCCCCCGAAACAATAGCCATCGGATAGCTTGGCGGGTAATTGATAGACATAGATCATGATTGTTGCTTCCTTGCCTCTACGATCCAACTGATGGCATGTTGATCGCCGCGGTTCGCATCGCTGACGATCTGCAAGGCCTTGAATGGGCTGTGGCCGGCTGCCTTGAGGACTTCGTAATCGCTCTTCGGCGGACTATGCGGGGCGGTGGTTGGTCGGCTGTCGCCCTTGACGGGATAGGACGTGACGGTCTTGCCTGTCCTGTCCATGAGGTACTTCATGCCCGCGCGCGTATACCACACGTCGCCGTGCTCGGTGTCACGGATGTCAGTGTCGCCCTGCTTGATGCGGTGACGCTGTTGCTTCGACATAGGTACCTTGGGCGAGTCCTCGAACGTGGCCACTTCCGTCGGCTTGAAGGGCTTGGTCATAGTATCCTGTGTCCTTTCAACAGAGTTTCGACCGCTTCCCAGTCGACATACGGTCGGCTGTCGAGCGGGAAGATCAGTGGGCAACCAATCGCTGCATCGTCGATGTATATCTGAGCATAAGCCTTGGGAGATTTGCTCCAATGCTGATCGGGATTGCAGTTGATGCCCCAGAAGTCGATGTTCTCAGCTTCGCACCAAGCTACAGCGTCGATGAGCTGTTGGCCGTCACGCATGGTCCACAGGATAAGCCTATGGCCGACGCTGATGAGGCGCTGACATACGCTGATGGCGCCCGGCACAGCCTCGCCGATGCGTGGGTAGTTGTGCTTGACGAGAGTGCCGTCGAAGTCAATGGCGATAATCATTCCATGAGCCTTATGCAGTTGGGGGTGACGCAGGCCATGTGGAGATGATCCTTCGGGCCCGCAAGGATAGCGTTAACTCGTTGCCCACAGATGGGGCACTTGGTGTGGCCTTTGCGCTTCTTCTTCTTTTTGAGAGCTGCTTTGACCTTATGGGCGAGCTCTAGTATGACGGCGAAGTCGCTCATTCCTTCCACTCCACACGCAGCGGGTGCTCTTCAATGCTGAGCGCCATGTTGGCGGCACCGGCCGGCACGTCGAAGATCACCTTGGCATGGGGCGGCAGATTGAAGGCCTGGAGGATGTCCTCGATGGTGATGAGGCCGGTGTGGTGGGTGGTTGTCACGCGCTTGGTGTTGATGATCATTGTGTCCTCAGGGATTTGAGAAAGTCAAGTTCAGCTTGTGCTGCTCGGCGGTAGGCCTCCCACGTTTCGGGTGTGGGATTGTCTTCGAGCCGCTCGCTGGCCATTGTAGCGGCGTTGTATGGACTACCCACGCAGTACATCTGGCCGGTGCGGGCGTTGACGGGGCAGCCCTGACAGTCGTTGTTGAGGTAGGCGTGGCAGAGAGCGCAGTGGTCGGTGCCCAGCTTGATGTCCTCAATGGTTTGCGCTGCTGCATTGCGCTCCCAATGGGCGATGGAGAGTCCGAGGCTTGTCATGAGAAGGCGCACCTCATGGCGATGTCGTCGTCCGTTCTGGTGGGGTCCTGGAGGAGCTCGTCGTAGATCAGGTCCCGGTAGATGCCGCTGGGGTGCATTTTGAGCGCTTTGGCCTCGATGATGTCCGTGCGCTCCTTGAGGGTGGGGTACTTGGTGGTGAAGACGGCCTTGAGGATGGGTCGCATTTCTTCGATTGTGGACATGGCGTTCTCCTTTGATGTGTGATCATATCGGATTGGACGCTGTGTGTCAACGCGAACATGGCCCAACAAAGGCAGAAATGTGCCTTTATTCGATAGTACTGTCAACATGGGCAGTTTACTGCCTATATTGAGGCTTTTATTCGATGGCTCTAGTAGGCCCAGCCGCTGGCCTTATAGCCGGAAGTGGCTGGACTTTTTGGCCTTCTGCCGGAGGCGGTCGAGGCGCGGACCCGAGGCGGCCGATTGAGTGAGCTCTCTGCTCTTCGCTCATCGATGAGAGAGGAGGCATGTGCATGGCACAGCACGTGAGAGAAGAGTGGTTTAATTCAATGCGAACATATATTCATAAAGACATACGCACCGCATGCCACATGCACACATGCACACGGCTATGCCCATGCACACACGAGAAGCTCCTGCCTTTGCTGTTGCTGCAGCACACAGACAGGCATATGCACACACGCAATGCACGGCACACAAGATGAAAGACAAACACAATACACACATGCACCACGTACTGCATAGCCATACGCATACACGAGTACACGCATGGCTACACGCATATGCATGGGCGTATGGCTACAGTTCAGAAAGGGGGCCTGCACACACGTCCTTCTGCTGCCCCCGCTTGAGCGCACGTCGGATGAGAGCAACGAGCACGAAGGACGTCTGTAGCTCCGCTGCACAGGCGGCTACGTCACGCTGCACGTCCTGTTTCTGCAAGTGTGAAAAGCGGATCCTCATTCCGGAGCCTCGCATGTGTAGGTAGCCACGGTGGTGTAGCGCTGCAGCGTGAAAGCGACTTCTTCGCAGTCGTTCAGCGTGTCGTAGGACGCGACAATCACTGTCTCAACGGGCGCGTTGAAGACGAGCAACGTCAGCGCCGGCGGGGAGTCATCGGCGAAGGCTACAGCGGCGGTCATAAGAGCCGCACAGACGGCGGTCATGCAGACGGCGGGGAATGCTTCGGGTTTCATCACTTGGTCTCCTGTGCTTGCTTGTGAGCGTCGGAGAGAGCGAACTCTCCCCGACATATGATCAGAACTGATTAATCAGACGGATGTGGTGGTAGCGGCCCCGGTGCCCCAACCGCGCGAGGTATTCGAGGCGTTTGACCTGGCTGTCGAGCGCCTCCTGGTGCGTCGCATACGGGCCATAGATGATCAGGTCATCGAAGAAGCTTTCGATAAGGGTGTAGGCGTAGATGCCGGGCATCACTTGGTCTCCTGTGCTTGCTTGTGAGCGTCTGTGGTGGACATGCCGTTGTAGCGGCCTTCGTCGAAGGCATCGCGCTGACGGAAGTAGAGCGCTTCGGAGTCGCGCGCGGCGCGGACGTCATCAGCGACGGCGAGCTTGCCTTCGCGCATGGCGCGGGTGATGTCGCGCGGGTTTTCGATGGCGCGGGCGCCTTCGGCGACTTTGGTGATCGAGCCGCCGCGGGCGAGGAAGGCAGCGACGAGGTCGGAGGTGTTGGTCATGATCGGGTTCCTTCGTTGGGTTGGTGAGATCAAGATATACCCGATCTCACCCGTTGTCAATCAGAAATCTCCGCAGGGCAGGTTGATCGTAATCCACAGGGCACGGGATGCGCGCGAGGTTTCGGGAGCGTCGGCAACCACCTGGTGCAAGTAAAACAGCGGCATGCAGACGGGGAGGGGTAGGACGAGGTCATAGGACCTCGCCCAAAGAGCGTATGCGACGAGCGCGAGCATCAGAACAGCAGATCGTAAAGGACAGTGGCGACGACTGCGGCGACGGGCGCGGCGAGAACGAGCGCGAGGACGCGGACGTCGGTGGTGAGGATGACTTCGAGCATTTTGATCTCCGTGGTGTATCGTTTCGACATGTTCAATATAGGCAAGCTTGTGCCAGTTGTCAATGCCCATCTTGCTCGACAATACAAGTCTCGGCTGAAGGCGGGAAATGTCCGAAAAGCCGCTCCCCGCGTAGCTGGCATACGGGGGTAGGGCGAAAGGCCAGCAGCCCGCTGGACATCTTGAGAACGGATTGTGCCAGAAATGTGGCGGGGGTTGCCAGCAGCCCACTGGCCTTTGCCTGCCCACTCCTGTACCCGCCCCCATCGCTGGGAGCGGGCGTTGTCAGGCGTTGATCATTCGGGCGTTTTGATGATCGCATCGATCATCTTCAGGTTGGCGTCGGTGCGGGCGTATTCGTAGCGCGAGTTCTTGCGCGACGGGTTTTTCACGGCGGTCGGCGTCGCAAGGGGCTTCGTGCGGGCGACGTTTGCGCGCATACGCCGACGGGCGATTTTCTCGTCGATCTTCAGCTCCCGGGCGCGCTGCGCGACGCTGAAGGTTTTGATGACGGGCGCTTTCGCCTTTTTCGGCGCCTTCGGGGCGTCGGCGGAGGCGTCGGCGGGGGCGGAGGTCAGGTCGGTCATGATCGAGTCCTTTTGCTTGATCGAGCGCGTCATTGCGTTTCGATGTATTCAATATGGGGTATGGGCAAGATGATGTCAAGGGAAATCTTGCCTCATTTTTGGAAACAATCGGGAGGCATTGTTTCGCCCTGCCCGACCTCGATGACGTAATGAACGGGCGCCCGCGCGTTATCCGAATGGGCAAGACGTGTCAAGACAAATATCTTGCCCAAACCGAAAAAAATCGGTTGACAAGATTTCAGCCGGTTTGGCTCCGGGGTACCCCCGCCTGTGTAGCTAGCATTTCAGGGGCATCTGGCCTCGGTCAGCGGCCCCGACATAAAGAGAACGGATTATGTCAGAAAGGTGCCGGAGGCCAGCAGTCTTGAGGCCAGCAGTCTTATGGCGAGGGGCAATTTGATAGGGGTTTTGTCTGGCCTTCGCGCGCGCGTGTGCGCGTAGGTGCCTGCCAGCAGTCCGCCGGAGGGCCAAGACCAGCAGCCTACTGGCAATCTGCCTAAGACTAACGGCCCGAAGGCCGTCAGTTCAAGCATGGTCGATGATCGGCATATCTTGGACGGTGATGATCGGCGACGCCTGGCGCTGCTTCAGCCAGTGATCGAGATCGGCGATGGCGAGGTCGATGTCAACCTTGCGGTAGGCGCGCTTCGGTTTCGTGATACCGCCCGCTGCGGCCAGCGTGTTCGTCTTCGTCCAGCCGCGGTGCGGGCGAATTCCGACCTTCAGCAGCTTCAGACCGGCCTTGATCACAGCGGCGCGATAGTAGTTCTGCTCGTCGGGGGTAACGAAAGAGGTCATGATCAAGTCTCCATGTTGTTCATTCAGTATAGTCATCTTACAATAGATCAACGCCAGAGTCAACACTAATCTTGCTAGTGGACTGCTGGCATCAATGCTCTTTTTTTTATTAGAGCCAGACCAGCAGTCTACTGGCCTTGGCCTTACTGGCTTTAGGCATTTAGGCACACCCTGCAACCCAAAACCCATTTTCCTATTTCCAGCCCCTTAGCCCCTAGAGACGTAGTGCCGCTGCTTGGTGCGGTCGTTGGTATAGATTGCCTCGCCGTCGATCCAGCTGTAGGTCGTGGCACCTTCAGGAGCCACAACGGTGAACCGGGTCCAGCCGCCCATCATCTCTGCCCAGATGCTCTTGGCGTCCGGGTGGCGGTTTCTGATGTTCCAGTAGACGTTCATCTCTCAACCTCGTGGTAATCAATGTGGTAGGTCTTCGGATCGTAGTGGGTGGTGGCCAGGCCAGGATAAAGCTTGCTGGTGATGTAGCCCTCACCCTCGGACCACCCGACATTCACCGGATGATCCTTGCCCACAGTGCGGTTGATGAGCCGCAGGTGGGATTTCATGACATCAGAGTACTTCATGACGCACCCCGTGCTCGTCGATGTCCATCTGAGCATTGCGGCGAACGGTGTTGGCAACGTTGTCGGGTATCATGATCGGTTTCCTTTTGTTGCTTCGCGGCATATCATCGCACGATGCAGACGCCAGTGCAACACCAATCTTGCCGGCCAGATGCCAATCTTTGCCCACAGGCAAGCTGGGCCAGCAGTCTACTGGGCAGAAGGACCGAGGCTGGAGTCCTGAGGGCTGGCAGGCTGAAGGCCACGAGCCGCGAAGGGCAATTCGATAGGGGTTTTTGCCGTCGGTCAGACTTCCCCGCGCGCGTACTCGCCTTGAGCTTGCTTCCACTTAGCCTCAAGCCGGTCGACAATCTTCGCCATTTCAGAGCTGCCGCCGAGTGCGTTGATGAATTCCGACATGATGAGCACCAGCGCCAGGTCGGTCTCTGAGGCCTTCAATGCCTGAATGCGGACCATCGATGAATAGAAAACCTCCTTCAAAGTCTTGTCTGTCATGCTTTTCTCCCTGTTTATCTCATAATGGATGCAAAAATCGCCCTCGTCAATGATTAATGGACTGATTTCAGCACCTTATATGCTGATTGGCCCTGCACAGGTGCCAGCAGTCTGCTAGCTAGTACCCTTCGCCGGGTGGTGAGCAAGAAGTGCTGATTTCCGTGCTTTTCAGCGTCTACCGCAGTGATTACCCCCGCTTTTCGGTGTTTTTGGCGTATCTGTGAGTGGAAGTGTCGTTTCTAAGGCTTAGGTGAACGAGTATTCGCCTAAGAGGGGGTGGTGAGCAAGATTTGGTCGAACATTTGTTCACATCTGGCGGCCAGATCTGCATTTAGGCATACCTCACAACCCAAAAACCTATTCCCCATTCATAGCCCCTAGCCCCTAGAGCCAGTAGTCTGGGAGCTAGAGGCCTCCCGGCCCTATGTAGGGAAATCTTGCCTCAAAACCGGACCCATGATACCCATCCACGTCTTGTTTACTCACTCACGCGCGCGCGTATATATTGACAATAATAATAAACACACACTCAATATATACTATATACATGATAACACACGATCTTTTCCTCATTACAGTTCACACAACACCCTTTGGCACCCCTATCCAGCCAAATCGAAAAACATGACACCCCACAATCACATCGAAAAAAGGGTGCCATCCGAAAGTAATAAAATCAGCTACTTACAAAATCCGAGACGTGACAAACAGTCATGCGGTGGCACTACAGGGGTGCCCACTTTTGATGCAAAAACATGACAGTTGACATAGTGACAACTTTCATATACATTCATATCCACCATGAAACAACTCACCATCACCCACTTCATCACCTGCTTCTATACTACCGAAGAGCAGGCAACCCTAGCAGGTGTCACCCGCGGCACCTACTGCAACGCAACATCGGGCAACGCCTACAAGAGATACCGTCGGCGTGTCCTATTCAACCTGATAAAGGATCTGGCGCATGAAGAAGCCTCTGACCCCAGAAACGCTGACTACTATCAGGCAGCGATACGACAATCCAAGCGGTTCATTGATGGCCTTCGAGAACCCGCTCCAAGTCCTGAGGGTTGACTTTACACTGCGGGAAATATCGGCCATCACAGGCCTCAGCGCACGAACGGTCGCCCGCCACAGCACGAACTACAGCTTCAAGTCAACGGCGCACAAGGTCTTCTGCATGTTCGCTGAGGACTACCTCCACAAACTTCCGACGAACGAGATTACCGTGCATCTTCGCACCAAAGTCATCAAATGGAGCAGAGAATGATAAGACTCACAACGCGCGAGGGTAAGACTGTCATCGCAGTCAACGTCACCCGGGAGCTCATCGACAGGGAAATCCTCATGCACAACGGCAAGCCCTATGTCTTCGTGGGCAAGCTGAAGAATGACTGGATTTGGCATGAAGCAACGGTTGGAGAGGTGAAATGACCACGTATCCTGGCCGGCGCACCATCATTCTCATTCCCGACAAGGGCAAGAGCATCATCCGGCGCCCAGAGCGGAACATACAGCAGACCGACATCATCCGGCACAACAGAGGTTTCTACAAGTTCCACAGCGAGGTGAACGGCGAATGGTTCTTCCAACAAACCTATCCGATTTTGTTACAGTGATGCTCATCGGCTTCGCTGGCGAGCTACATCATGAGACCAAGCTCGACAAGAGCAAGCTACCCGGCCATGTATCACACGGTGGCAACTTCTATGCGTGGGCCTACACCAGCAAGGGTCGGCATGTCTACAAGCAACAGGCGGTGACGGCGCTATGAAAGTTCAGCTCAACCTGATGGACGGTACAGCATTGGCCGCTGGGCGCCTCGAGGAGAAGAAACTCGAGGATCGAGTTGTCATCAAGTATCTCGGTCGGCACTTCATTTATGCCGGCCTCAAGAAAGGCGTGGCTCAGTTCCGTGAGATCAAGGAGCCATGGGACATCACGATGGTGCTCAAATGATCGAGGACCTCAAGATGGCGATGGAATACACCCGCAAGGCCCAGATGACCAAACCGCCATGTCCCATATTGACAATGGCAGCGCTTTCGATTTATAAGAACTTAGTAAACGACCTGAACAAACGGGTCGCACAACATGAAAGGTGGATAGCCGATGAACTTGCAGGCGACGGATCCCCACCCATGGATTAGCGCAGTAGCGATGGATGATCGCCGTGTCAGTAAGATGACACTTGAAACTGCGCAGCTGTATTGCACAGCGACCGGCCTGGGCGATTATAAGCCCACTCACACAACTCATCCCCTGGTGACGTGGTCGGCCAACAACATTTCGTGGCTCATTCGTTTCCATCATGCTCTCGCCGGCGAACATTTCCACCGCACCGGCAACGTCCATAAAAGCTTCATTGATGTCGGCCAACACATGATAGAGCCGCCCATCAGGGAACCCGTTGCATTCCGCAATCATGCGCGCAGCCCACACATGTCGCGTGAGCCCGGCACATTGCTTGAGCCCGGCGAGCTGTCCGTGCCCATCGACTTCACCGATGTGGCTGATACCCACAAAGCCTATCGGCATTACCTGCGCGCTCGTTGGTTCATGGACAGCAAGCCTGCGACATGGACGAACCGTCAGCCGCCTGATTGGCTGTGTGAGCCTCCACTCCGGTCACTGCCGATGGTCATCCGAGACACCGAGATTGCGCGCGTCGGCGAAAACACTTGGCGGTGCATCATCTGGGACGGCCTCAATCCTGCACAACGGGAGCATCTGAAATGATCTTCACCCTAGGCGCTATGTTCTTCGTCGCCGGCTGGTTGACCGAGGATGGCTGGCCCGCTATTCTGTTAGGTGTCATTCTGATGGTGAGAGGCGCAATACAATGGGTGATGGGATGAGCGAAGCGGCACGGATGAGAAAAGAACGCATCGAGCGGTTGATGCGGGAACTCGAATATGAGGTAACCCGCGGCGTCATGGAACGGGAAATCGAACCGGACATTCACCTATCCAAAATCTTTCCGTGTCCCGGCGTCGGTGTAGGCACAGCCCACATCGACCTGCACGTCTACCCGAGCAATCGGTATCATGGCGCTTCCAATGAACGGCGCCCCAACGTCCGGTTAGTCGAATGATCACGCAGCCTCGCATCATGTGCTGGTTGTGTGGCCATCCAGTCGAGCGCGTGAGAATGCGGTACTGTGAACTTCGAATGATCACTGTAGTCGAAGCGTGGTGTCACGACCAGAAGGATGAGTGCATCATCACAGACCAGATACTAGCCGAGGCGCTGAATGGCTCGGAAGACTTTCAGCATGGCGTAGCCTTTCAACCAAAGGAGATCACTGTCTATGAGCATCGTAGAGGTTTGCCCCGTCTGTGACATCGCGGGCTGTCAGCACATTCGGGACAAGAAGATCACCGCACTAGGCCTGATCGAATTGATCGGCGAGTTCGGCGCAGCTGTCGACCGGATGATCGACGACTGTGAGACATCGGGACCCGTCGGCGCCGAGGTGCATGTCATCGAAGGTCATCACCTGGACAAGGTGTCTGAGCTTCTTAAGCGCATCGAGGCGTTGCCGTTCGAGGAACCGGGCGTCATCCTCGGGCCGGGCGCCATGCTGCAAGAGGCCATCAAGAAAATCTTCGGAGTAAAGGAATGAGGCTCAGCTTTGAACGACTCGGGTGGCTAAAGTGCCGCTGGTCTGGGTTCAGCTTCCAGAATGACGGCACCTTCGAGCGTGTGGCCAACGGTCACTATTATTCGTCGTGCTACTTCGTGTGCGGCTGGTGGGTTTATCAGTTCCGCATCTGGGTGATCCTTAACCTTCCGAACGTTCGGCAGTGGTGGCACTATCCCATCCCGATGCCGGTGAATGCCGAAGGCCAAGGTCCGGTGTCGATCAGCGAAGCGACCGACATTCTCTATGAGGTCTGGGATCGAAGCCTTCAGTCTCACGACAGCTTCGACAACCTGCCCGACGCTATCAATGACGCGATGAGAAGGAACTTCCATGTCCTGTGATGATCTAGTCTACAAAAAGCTGAAGGCGCTCGTCAACGAGAAGGGCAGCTGGAGGGAAGTTGCGGCGCATTTCTCAGTGCATCCGACCTACATCAGCAACATCATCGCCGGCCTTTATCAGCCCAGCATCCGCATGTGTGACATGATGGGCATCAAGAAGACCACAACAAAAACCACCACCATAACCTATGAGGAGACTAAGTGATGGCCGCTTACGTCAAGAGTGGTAACCAACGAATTCTTGCCTTAACTGAAGCGGAAGCCCAGGCGCTGCTTATGGTGGTTCACATTGGCCTGGATAATCAACGGCAACGCCCACAGGCCGCGACTGCTGAGGCGCAGAACCGAGCCATTCGTGCACTTGAAACCTCATGCGAGTCCAGCTCACGAACTGGCGCCGCATTCACCTAGGAGAAATCAGAATGACCGCACCGAACTACGTTGGCCTTTGCCTTGGCGGCCCCAAGCGCGGGCAGATGATCGAGCACCTGCACCCGACGATGCGTGTCGAGCAAGTGGTGCTAGGCACCTACAAGAACTACTTCTACGTGCCGCTGTTCGGGCACCAGGGGTATTGGCTGTGGGAGGATGAGACCCAGGGAACAATGCCCTACGATGACATCATGCGGCTGTTGGTGTCCACCTACATCGCTCACCACAAGCAATGATCCTGCGTCTACATCAGAATCGCCACTACCTCGTCAACTACACGGGCGGGGTAGTGGTTTACGTTTACCCGCTGTTAGTCCGCCGGCTGCCCAGACCGGTGAAGCTAGCATTGGATAATGGAAGGGGTGTAGCTGAAGTCGATGCCTTCTATGATGACCAGCATGGCTGGCTTCTTACCACTAAGCAAGATTAGCGTTGCATCCGGCATCATCTCGATGATATGGATAAATGACAGGAGAACATAATGAACGCCTTCGACAGCAGCCCCTACGTCCGAACCCGAACCTTGGCCAACGCCGCCGTCGCAGTGAAGGCGATCCGCGAAGAGGATTTCGCCGATCTGATTTCCTTAACCCTTGTGGCTCTCTACGGAAAGGAACGCGCCACGAACCTGATCCACGAAACACTGAAACGGATTGCATCGGTGCAGCTATCTGTTCCCGTGCAATCCAGCACGAAAGGAGACTCAACATGAAAGCCTTTCTCCTGGCGAGCGTTCTGCTTGCCACTCCGATCTACGCGGATGGCCTGACCACCGTCTATGACGACCCCGTGGTGACGCCGCCCGCAAATACGATGACCTGGACCGGGTTCTACGCCGGCGCCAAGGCGGCGCGCACCTCGACCAGCACGTCCTCCGAAAGCTGCCGCAAGGTGCTCGACGGCGTGGACTATGGTCCCCATGCCTGCGACGATCCGATCTTCGATTACTACCCCGGCTCCAAGGTGATCGACACCGAAACCTCCTCGTCGTCTTCTACCAAGGGCGCGGCCTTCGCCGGGTACCGCCATGACTTCGATCCGCTCGTCCTGGGCATCGAGGCGAGCAGCGATCCGACCATCGAGCTCCAGGCAGGCGTCGGCTTGGGCCGTGTGTTGATCTACGGCGTGGCGGGCACGGGCGAGGATGACGAATTCTACGGCGCCGGCGTTGACGCTCTCCTGGGCAACCGTTTGCTTTTGGGCGTCAAGCACACCACCGACGAAACCTCGCTCCGGATCGGGATCAAGTTCTGATGGTCGACAACATCCGGGACCTGGTCGACCTGTGGCTGATTGTCGGAGGCATGGGTGTCGCCATATTCACCTATGGCCTTGGGGAATTTATCTTTTACGAGCCGCCCCACTGAACCATACGCCCGGTGCTTAATTGTGCCGGGCCCCAATATAGGAATTGATCATGATGAGAGACCATCACGTCCGACTGCCCCAAACCTTGTTCCAGTGGCTCGCTGACCTGGCCACCGAACGGGGATTGTCCGTCAACAAGCTGATGGGCCATATTCTCCAGGAATACATGGATCAGCGGCATCAGTATGTGCCTTCAGCCAATCCCGACGACCGAGGCGACTGCGCTACCTGTGGAAACTCCCTCGGGTCCCACATGCCGGTGAGCACCAAGACTCAGGAACCGCTGACCGCAGCTCAACTCGCCGATGCGCTGGGCTGTTTCTGGAACGCCTCCATTGGCGAAGCCCACCGGCAACAAGAAGGTATGCCGACTGCATCCATTATGGCGAAGGGGTTCGCTGCTGTGCAACAGCGCCTCGAGGAGATCAGCCGTGATACCTAAGTCGCCGCCGCCCTTCGTTCACCCGGATTTCAAGTGCCGCGCCTGCACTACTCAGTTGCTTGACTGCCCCATGATCAAGGACGATCTCTGGCGTAAGGCCACTGAATTTTGGCCCCGTGGTGATGCGAAACGAGATTTACTTTGCCTTCAATGTGTAGAGAAGGCAATTGGGCGTCGGATCGAGGTGACTGATCTTCGTAATTGCCTAGGTAATGCCTTTGTCTTCATCCATGATGAGCGGATGATGGCTAGTGCCCAGTCAATGGTAATTGCCCAGTTGATGAAGGACACTCGGGATGATAGTGTCCTCACGCTATTGGCCCGGGCTGCCTACAGGTCGACATCTGAAGAGGCCGCTATCCGCAACATACGAACAGCCTTGATGGGCATTTTGGAGGAGTAAATGGAAGAAACGATCCGAGCCCTCATCGCCGATCATCTGGGCGTTGATGTCACCGACGTGACCGACGAAAAGGTGATCGCCGACGACTTGGGCGCCGACAGCCTTGATGCTGTCGAGCTTGTCATGGCTCTTGAAGAAGAGTTTGAGGTGGAAATCCCCGACGATGATTGCATGGTTCTCGCCGCCATGACCGTCGGCCAGGTGATCAATAAGATGAAGGAGCTGACCCAATGAGAGCTTTCACCGACGTATCAGTTGACCTCGAGACCTACGGCACCGAACCTGGGTGCGTGATCCTCGAGATAGCTATCACCGCCTTCGACCGGAAGAACAAGGATCGGAAGATGGCCTCGATCCATCGCTTTCCCAGCATCAGCGAGCAGATCGAGTCCGGCTTCAAGATCGATCACGACACGGTCAAGTGGTGGTCGAGTCAACCCGCGAAGTGGGAACGTCAGACCAACGCCGAACGGTACCCTGTGGATGAGTGCGTCCACGACCTGATCAAATTCGTCCAGGATTACACGAACCCCGAAACCGTTCTGGCCTGGGCGAAGGGCAGCCACTTCGATTTCCCGATCCTTCGGACGATCATGCCCGATGTCTGGAGTTTTCGCAATATCCACGATCTGCGAACGCTGAGCCTGGCGTTCCCCTTCGTGGACCTCGACCGGGACACCGACAAATACCCCACCCATCATGGTCTGGAGGACTCTCAGTTCCAAGCAATGGAGGTTCAAGCGCTGTGTTCTATGATCGTGACGGACGAGTAGTCCAGAACATTCTTCCGAACCACGCTGATCGGCTGCCTCAGATTGAGCTAACTGCTCGAGTGGGGCAGCCTATTCTTGCGAGGGTATCGAGCATCCTAGTGCCATGCCAGCGATATAACCTCTTCATCGGAAGGGGTGATCAGCTGGACTTGGTGGCGATACACTGGGATCCACAGGGCGAGTATGGTGCCCGCATGAAACCGAGAATGTGCGAGCTGAAGCTATCGCCGATTATCAGCCTTAAGGACGACACCTATCGACCGGCTTTTAAGCTCGGCAGAACAGTGCTCATCTTTCGGGTGCCTGAGTCCCACCATGAGAAGGAGCAGTGGTGGCGTCGACTGCCGGACGTGTCCGACAATCCGGGTGACCGTTTCCGTAATCTTGCCAAACGATAGTCTGGTCAACTAATTGTTGACGTGGCGGATGCAATCAGATAGATTGAATGTGCAGACGATGATGTGTGCGTTCTCATGATCGAGAAATCAACTGGGGCGGGTCAAACAATTGGCTCGCCCATTTTTTTGGGGTGTTGCTATCAGAATGTCCCTTGCGTTATGATGCGATAACCACAACATGAGGGAAACCATGAAGATCGCTGACTACGACAACAACTGCGGACCAACCGCATTTCATCAAATCCTTCCCGACCGATCTGAACGCGCCATCCTTAAGGCCTGCTTCAAGGCGGGTTATGACCCAGACATTGGCATGCTGCCCACATACATTCACCGTGCGGCGGATTTGCTGGGTCTCCAATGGGAGTCAATCGCGCTTCGCTCAATCAAACCCTCGCACGGTGCGGGCGGCGACATGCGAAACAACATCACGCTCTCACAGGCGCTCACTGCCCTCTCGGATGAGGTGTGCATTATCCGCGTCAACGGGCACGTCCTTGCATCAAATCGGGGGATGTCCCTCGATCCCAATATCGCGCGCAGGGGTTCCCGTAGGCGCGTCCTAGAAATCATGACGATACGCAACGCGACGATTGCGGAACATCGCCCAGGCATCAATTTTCGTGATCCTTTATTGCGTTTCCAGCGCGATATTCTCGATGAGACGCAACGCACATCGTATCGGCGTCGGGTGTATGAGCGGGTGGTTAATGTCGTGAATGGAAAGGACGCTGTCCGTTTCAGCGATCTTCGGCCATGCGGCTACACTAAGAAGATGTTGAAACGGCATCACAGCCGTGGCGACGTGCTCATTCTAGAGTAGTCGGTGCTTTCTTGTAGAAACGACTGTCCCCCCGACCGATCATCGTGTAGCCCAGTCGACGTAGTTCCAGGGGCAAGTTCTTGATCACGAAGGCTTCCCGTTCAAATCGAGCTTCGAGTTCTTTGACGGGAACCTTCATCTTCGAAGCAAACATCTCCTCGAGCACTCCCGTCATTCGGGTGCGTTCGGCCTTGGCTTCCTTCTGTTTCTGCGGCGCATCCTTCGAGGCAGCCACAATCTCATAGTCGTTAAGATCGAGCCATTTCCCCCAGCGCATACGTGTCCGGTCGCGCAATGCTGTATCAGTGGCGCCGGGGAACACGGGCTCAAGCGAATAGCTCAGCGCGCGAAGATCTGACTTCGATGCAAGGGACGACTTCGAGATGGTGACGACACGAGTGTCCGGGTCATCGGGGTGCCTGTGGACACCAAGCATTGCGCGACAGGTAGCGGCAAACTGAGTCGACCCCATCCCGCGGTGCATCGAGTTCGCATGCTGAGTCTTGCCGTAGTGACGGATGATCGCCACGGGGCAATCCTCTTCCTCAGCGAGTGTCTTCAGGTTACCAAGCGCGTTCATCACGTCGCTCTGCTTGTTGGTGTCCGTGTCGCCCGAGAAGTTAATAAAAGTATCGAACAGTATCAGGCTTACTTTGGTGTCATACTTCTTGTTGTTCTTGTAGAGCTTGAGTGTAGCCTTGATCCGGTCTCGTATCTGATCGATTGCTTCCTCCTCGCGGAAGTCGACACGCATCTTCACATGGAAGAACGGCGCTTGGTCATGCGGGTTCTTGACGTGAGTGAACATATCACTGTCTTCCATACGCTGAGCCACGTTCCCGATGTCGTTTTCCGCATCGAAGTAGAATACAGCGCCGCGCTCATTGCTGTCCTCCCACCCGTCGGTCGGAACGAATTTTTTGCCTTCGGAGATGGCGGCCCCCATCCCGAGACAGAACCACGACTTACCGACTTCGGGGTCACCCTCGATGGACGTGATGTGACCGCGCGCAAGGTAGGGGTAGATAACCCACCGGGGCGTTTCCTTTTCAGCGATGCCGAGAAACGACTTGAGGATTTCGGACTCAGGTGTTTCGTCACCGTCGTCCTCTTCATCGGGCAGGTCAGCCTTCTCCTCATATTCTTGCTGTGGGTTGATGCCATCGAGTTTCGACCCGTAGACTTTTTCAATCTCACGATTGAGCTGTTTCATGCCATCGCGGCGATCCTTGAACTTATTCCAAGGCGAAGCCCACAGGATCTCGAACGCTTCCTTCTCATCGGCGCCGGCCTCGAGGATCTCATTGGTCAGCTTCCAGAAGACTTCAGAACGTGTGCCGCGGCGGGGTTTGCCGTTCAAAAGCTCACGACGAGCCCAAGGCGTAAGGTGAGCGCGGTATTTCTTGAAGATGGCGTTAACATTGGGTGTGCCGGTTTCCGGTCGTTCTTTCGACTTCGGAAGCTGACGTTTTATCTGATCGAGGGTGAAGCTTTTTCCATCCTGCCACAGAAGCCTTACGCGCGGGGCCGCGGGGTATTTGTAGTTGTTAGTGCCGGGCACACGAAGAACTTGCGTCAGGTCCCAGCCACCGTGGTCAGCGCCAATATGATAGGTGAGCTTTTGATTGGTGGTGTCTTCGTCCAGTGTTTCATCGAGTATCCACAGACAGGCGAAGCGACCCGGCGAAGACTCCCATGCGACGGATGGCTTTAGTTCACCGAGTCCGCGCGGATCAACCTCATCAAGGTCAGCCCACAGTAGCTTTGGCATTTCGGCGTATCGCTGGAGGCGACGTTTCTTGTTAAAGCCGTGGGGGCACCAATATACATCGTTCTTCTCTTCTTTCTTTTCATCGATGTATGCTTGAACCAGCGCGAACTGCTTGCGGCTAAAGAATTCGTCGTGCCATTCACCGTCCCTGTCTTTTGTGGATATGCAGAAGTAAGCACCGGGCTGCGCGCCCCAAATTCTAGTCAGCAGCATTTGTATTCTTTGCCCCTCGGACTTCGTCTTTATGGATCAAGTGGAAACGACCGACTCGTACCGTCTTGATCTTCCCCCTGTCGATGCGAGCCATGAGCGTCGCGTAGTTTAACCCCAACTCAGCCGCAGCATCCATGGGCGTCATATAGTCGTCAAGATCGACCACCATCGTAATTGGCATTCCCTTAGTTGACTGAGCGGAGTTTTCACATTACAAAAATGCTTTGATTAAATCAACACAAGATGGTGGCACTGATGATGATAGTACTCGAAGGACCCGACGGCGGCGGCAAGAGCACACTTGCCAAGACGTTGGTTACGGAACTCGGCCTTACCTACATGCCGAGCGAGGGCCCGTCGAAAGGCGAAGGTGAGATTGATCGTCGGATCGAGAGGTATTCTGCCATGAGAGGCGACTTCCTCTTCGACCGCCATCCGTGCGTCAGCCAGCTGGCCTATCGCGTGGTTCATGATCAGCCCGTACCCGATGGCTTCCTGATCGAAGAGTTCTATCGAAGGAACCCCGTTCTCATCTACTGCCGTCCCATCAGCGCTCAGAACCACCAAGCGTCGGGCGAATGGGACACTCCGGAATACCTGGCCTCCATCGACCGTAACTTCGGCGCGCTGATGGAATGGTATGATCAGTGGGCGGTTCGCCGCGCCCGCTATATCTATCGCATCGGCGACAGCATCCCGACCCTCATTCACTGTCTCAAAGGAGAACTTCATGCCCGACTTCATGGCTGACATCACCGCCTTCCACGAACGGTTCAAGGTTAACTACTCGGGGTTCCCCCGGCAGTTGCCGACCGACCTTCTCGACTTCCGCCTGAAGTTCTTGAAGGAGGAGCTCCGCGAGTACGAGGACGACGCAAACGCTCTTGCCGCTCACCTGATCACCGACAAGAACGACGTGGCGAACACCACCCACCTGCTCGAGAAGCAGCTCGACGCTCTTGTGGACCTGGTCTACGTTGCGCTCGGCACGGCCTATCTTCATGGTTTCGACTTCAACGAGGCGTGGCGCCGCGTTCATGAAGCCAACATGAAGAAGGTCCGCACGGCGCGCGCCGAAGACTCGAAACGTGGATCTACTCATGACGTGGTGAAGCCCGAGGGATGGGAGCCGCCGTCGCACACCGACCTGGTCGAAAACCATATTCATGTGGGACCCCGGTGAAGACAGTCCCCACAAGCGTGGACCATGATGCCTTTCGTCAGGACGTCTTGAACGTTCTGGCGAAACATGGTTCGAAGCTCAACGCCGAGGAAATGTTGGCTCTCTTGGCCAACATGACCGGGCAAATGGCAGCGATGATGGATCAGCGTAAATTCACACCCAAACAGGTGGTTGACCTGATCACAGAGAACCTTCAATACGGCAACAAAGCCGTGGTGAGCAAGCTTCAAAATGTCAAGGGCCCAATGCAATGACATCACTTCGACGGACATGGGCTGAGTGGGTTGGTGAACAATCCCAGGTCCCGCCCTACATTACCGCCGGATCGCAGTCCATCTATCAGAACCTTGAGTGGACTATTCCGGCTTCGCTGCTCCTGTCCGACGAAGAGATGACGCCGGAAAGCATCGGCTTCACCGACACCAAGATCAGGATGCTGAGGACGCACTATGAAAACCCCGAGACCATCGCCCGAGCCAAGCGTGACCTTGATGACCGACTCAGAGATCGAAAATATGGCTCGGGCGTTTGGGATTTCCGAGGCTTGGAAAAGAAGACTACTAAGCAGGATTTTTGCCTTACCGCCGGGGTCATTGCATACTATCCTCCGAAGAAGCACACGTCGATCTTTATCCGCTATAGAACGGTGGAACTCATTTTTCGATACCGAGCGGACCTCATCTTCCTCCGGGACGTGATCCTGCCACAGTTCGACCTGGAGACGGTGCCACCCGACACCATCACCTTTTCCTTCGTCAACGCGACGATCCACCCCATGTTCTACATCATGCTGCTTCTGGATCACCCGCGGCCTTTGTCGCTGCTGTCCAAGATCGAAGCAGAAAGCCCCGACTTCTATCGGCAAGTCGTCCGATGGTCGAAGATACACCTTGAAGGTGGCTACAAGACCTATCAAACCGCTCAGCGCGTTCAGCGCTTTGTGGATCGCTACCCTGAAAAAACCCGCAACCGCATCGCAGAGGCACTCGAATGATCTACAACAACTTCACCCAAGCTCGCGCTGATCTCCTGTCCCAGTTTCGCCGGGCGCCGACGTTGCACCCACAGAGGTGGCAGGGCGTTGATGTCTCGAAGCGCCCCGAGGCGAAGATGGTCGAAGTGCTTCATCCCGAGGTGCGTGTGCCTATCTCCGGCGAAGCGCTTGATTTTCATCGGTTCGACATCAAGCCGAACCTGCCCTGGGCGGACAAGCACTTCGATGAACGTGTCTGTGGAGTGCCGATCAACCCTGGCGTCGAGTGGGCGAATTGGCCCTGGGGCGTCAGCGCTGCCGATCACCTCGAGCCCAATGGGATGTTCAACCACAACTACATGGAGCGGTATTGGCCACGCTTCGCCGGCATGGTGGATCAACCCACACTCTCCCATGAAGAATATCTGATGGCTGAGCTTGTTGATCCCAATACGGGTTGTGAGACTACTTCCCCGCATCGAGGCATCCGCTATGAGTATGGCGACTTGAATGACCTGATTGACATGCTCGCCGCCGAACCGGATACCCGCCAGGCCTACCTGCCCATCTTCTTTCCCGAGGACACCGGCACCCGCAACCCCACTCGCAAGCCCTGCACTCTCGGGTATCACTTCATCCTGCGGCACGGCTACTTCCATATTACCTACTACATGCGGTCGTGCGACTTCTATCGGCACTGGGCGGATGACTGCTACCTGACCGTCAGGCTTCTCCTGTGGGTTCTGGATCGACTTCGCGAGAAGCAACCCGACATCTGGAATATGGTGAAGCCCGGGTACTTCATCATGCACATCACCAGCTTGCACATGTTCACCAATGATTTGCGGGTGTTGAACGAGCAAGATAAGCGTTGACGGGGTAACCCGTTCGCGTGTAATGTGTCATAACAGGGAGATGACGCATGCCTCTGATTAAAAGCTACGATCCACTTCAATCTGGTTATAAGTATCGGGTTGACCCCGGCCTCAAACGCCGAGCGGATTTCAACCCCGATCTTTCACCCGCGATGTGTCTTCGGCTGGGCGTCTTCGGCGGCGCCTACTTTCGGCAATACCCGAAGCTCAAGCGCGAGTTCCCCGACTTCGAGTACGTTCGGTCTGAAACCGAAGTCGCCGACAATAACTTCTATGGCGTCAACGCCTCCATGAGTCGGCATGAGTGGGTTATCCGCGGCTGGATGCACCTCGATGATCCGCGAGGTTGGTTTCAGTGGTGGTGCCGATATGAGCTTGGCCGGCGACATGAAGACGATGACCGACAGATTGGTCGTTGGCTCGTGTTCAAAGCTCGAAAGCTCCGTGAGATTGGCGACAACACCGATCAGTCGAAGCACGTCCGTACCCGTCAGGGTCTTCTTCATTGGGGCATTAAGTCCCCCGGAATGGGTATCTACTAATGTCACCTGAGCTTAAACAACTCTTCGAAAAAGCCAAGGCCTACCCGTATCACGCGGTGTCTCCTGTGGGCAAAGGCCCTGACCCTCGTGGGATCAACACTCGCGAATATGGCCACTTCATGCGGTTGCCGACCTTCGACGGCAACAACAAGTGGTTCTTTGAAACCGATGCCCACAGGGACTTGTTCGTGGCGCGTCACAAACACCTGGAGGTTAGCAGTGCGGATTAGTCGTAAGCAGATGTTCATGGGCATTGCCGAGCTGGCCGCCAAGCGGTCTACGTGCTACCGCGGCAATGTTGGTGCGGTGATCGTTCTGGACAACAACCCCATCAGCTTGGGCTACAACGGCCCGCCAGCGGGCGATGCTCACTGCAAGGGCAACTCCTGCGAGATACACGCGGAGACTAAGGGCTGCTTGCGTTCCGTTCATGCGGAGATCAACGCTCTCCACAGGATACCGCTGGGGACAGACTGCGTGTCTCATAGCTGCGACATGTTCGTAACCTCGAACCCATGTCCCGCTTGTGCCGCTGCCATCATTGACTCGGGCATGATCGGGCGTGTATACTATCAGGCACCTTATCGAATTACCACCGGAATTCAGGAAATGGTCAATGCTCAAATCGAAGTCTTCCGCTTCTCGCCCTCTGGGTACCTCGTTGACGAAAAAACTGGTCAGGTCCTCGAGGCAAGCTGAGCTAAACCTTCAAGCCCCCACATTCAACCGCGACTGCACCTCGTGCAAACTTCACAGCATGGGGTGCAAGACTGTTTGCATGGATGGCTTCGGACCCCGCCGTGCTGATGTCATGATCGTCGGCGAAGCGCCGGGCGCCACTGAGGATGAAGCGGGGGTACCCTTCATCGGTCGATCAGGCAAGCTAGTTCGTGACGCGCTGCTCAATGCGGGTATTGACCCCGACAAGTGCTACATCACCAACGCTGTCAACTGTAGACCCCCAGACAACAAGACACCGACCTCCGCTCAGATACGTGAATGCCGGCGGTGGGTTCAGGCGCGTATCGATCAGGTGAAGCCCAAGTATGTGCTGCTGCTTGGCAACGTCCCGATGGAGTCACAGCTCGGGTTCACGGGCATCAAGAAAGCGCGCGGCAATCCCATCGAGAAGGACGGCGTCATCTACCTGCCGACCTATCACCCAGCTTACGTGCTGCGAGACCCCCGCGCAGAAGCGCCATTCACTGCCGACCTCCGGCTGTTCGCCCGTATCATCAAAGAGAAGGGCATGCCCGCTGAGGAAGACCTCAACGTGGTGTTGGTCAACACGCCGTCCAAGATACGTCAAATGCTCGATGATCTTAAGGGCACCGTGTCCTATGACCTCGAGACCAATGATCTCTACCCGTGGGATGTTCCGCTGACGCCCAAGGAGATTGCGTCGGGTGTGCCGATGCCCGCTAAGAAAAGCGTGGTGTCACTTCAGTTGGGTACCCGCAAGGCCCAATACATCATCCTGCTAAACCACCCTGAAAATCCGGTGCCCTTCACCGAGGATGAGATACAAGACCTGATCACCCGCATTGACAAGCGGATGAAGAACTGCTTCATCGTCACTCACAATGGTAAGTTCGATGCCCTGTGGATGCTCGTTCACTTCGGTGTTCGGTGGTTCCCCGACTTCGACACCATGCTTGCCCATTACCTTCTCGACGAGAATTCACTCCACTCGCTGAAGGTGCTTCCGCAGGTGTTCCTCGGCGCTATGCCATACGACATCGGTGTGGAGGAGAAAAAGGGCGGCGGCGGGTTGGCGGCGTTCATCAAGTATGGCGCCAAGGACGTTTACTACACCCGCAAGCTTCGCTTCACGTTCGGCCGCATGCTTGATGAGGACACCGCGGTCAAGCGTGTCTTCGAAGAAATACTCATGCCCTGCGTCAAGCTATTTGTGGAGGCTGAGTATCACGGCGTCTACATCGACACCGCTCGAATGGATGAGGTCGAGGTATATCTTCAAGAGAAAATCGACGAGGCCGAGGTTGAGCTAAATCGGTATGCCTCCAAGGTTGTGTGGGATACGGCGACCAAGTCATTCATCGACCGTAAGAAGATGGGCGTTGGCGACATTGGGGTGAACAAGCGTTCACAATACCAAGAGCTAAACTGGGGCAGCTCCCAACAACTCGGCGCTTTCTTGTATAACTATCTGGGCTTGCCAATCATCGAGAAAACGGAAGGCGGCGCGCCGTCGACCTCTGAGAGCGTGTTGCTTCGCACTGATCACAAGATCGCCAAGGCATTGCTCGACTATCGTGCTGCTCAGAAACAGCTCACCTCATTTATCGACGGTTGGCGTCGCTATCTCGTTGATAGCCGACTGCACCCATCATTCAAGCTACATGGTACTGTTACGGGTCGACTGTCCTGCGAAAACCCCAACCTTCAACAGGTTCCGCGTGACCCCAAAATCCGAACGCTGATCACCGCGCCGCCCGGTTGGACGATGATCGAAGCCGACTTGTCCCAGATCGAGATGCGTATTGCCGCTGAGCTGTCGGGCGACCGCGCACTTCTTGAAGCGTATCAGCTCGGCATTGACGTTCACTGGCTCACTGCCATGCGAGAGATCGGTCGTGCCGGCGCCATGAAGGATGAAGTCATCGCTACAGTCGAAGCACTGACTCAGAAAAAGGGTTGGTCGTTCGGTGACGCCATTGATGAGCTTATTCGTATCGGGCCCAAGGCAGCCGAAGCAATCGGTAAGGAAATGGGCATCCCGTGGAAGGAAACACGGAAGAAAGCGAAGGCGATTAACTTCGGCTATCTCTATGGCATGTGGTGGAAGAAGTTCCGCATTTACGCTCGCGACAACTACGGTGTGGACATCACTGACACCGATGCACAGAACTCCCGCATCGCTTACTTCGAGCTCTACAAGGATCTTCCACAGTGGCACAACCGTCAGCGGCGCAAGGCCCGTATTGATGGCTACATCCGCAGCCTGACCGGTCGTAAACGTCGGCTGCCTGATGCAGTTCGTAATGACGGCAGCTATGATGCACAGGCCGCCGAGCGTCAGGCAATCAACAGCCCCGTCCAGTCCTTCGCCAACGACATCAATCTGATGGCGGCCATTCAACTCAGCAAAGAGTTTGGCCCCGACGTTCTCCACATCGTCGGTACCGTTCATGACGCCATCCTGTTCGAGGTCCGGAATGATATGGTTGAGGTGATCTACAAGCGTATCCTCGAGGTTATGTCCAAGCCCGACCTGTTCGAGGTCTTCCGCATCAAACTGTCGGTACCCATCGAAGCGGAAGCATCCATCGGGCCTTGGGGTGCGGGTGTGGATCTTGAAACCTGGCGCGTCAAGCAGAGACCTGCCGTTAGAACGCCGCCAGCCAGGCCCATTGCACGTCGACCAGTACCAAAACGTCGGGCCATGTGAGGGTTGACAGTTGGCCCTTGATGCACGATAATGGTACCTTCCCAGGAGAGCGATCACATGTCAGACCTGCCCACGTTGAGCCAATCAAAGGCCAACCGCTACAACACCTGCAAGGCAAGCTTCCACTACAAATATGTCCGGGGGCTGTCTCGTCGTCGCGTTGCCCGGCCCTTGACGTTCGGCTCTGCTATCCACAAGGTGATCGAGGACAGCACACTCGGGCTTGACGAACGGAAGCTGAAGAGATCGCTCAAACGATGGGCGAATGAAGAACTTGCCAAGTCCAACTATTTTACTGCGGAATTGGAGATGTTCCACGAAGCTGTGGACAGCGCCTGGGTCGTCATGCGCGAGTACCATGATTTCTGGCCCAAGGATCACCTCACCTACATGACCGTGAACGGCAAGAAGGCCGAGCATGAGATCGAGTATCATCCGAAAGGCGAGGACTTCATTGTCACTGGAAAGATCGACGCCTACGCCCGTTCGAAGAATAGGCTCAAGTGGATGGTCGAACACAAATCCGGAAAGCAGTTGCTGAGCGATGAGGATCGGTGGCGATCAGTTCAGAGTGCCGTCTACATGACCGTTGGGCCGAAGCTGGGGCACCCCGAGGTCGACGGTATGGTGTGGGACATGGTTCGATCCAAGGAGCCCACCCAGCCGCAGCTGCTTAAGTCCGGCACGTTCAGCCTGGCCAAGCTCGACAGTCTGCCGATGGTGGTGCGAGAGGTTATCGAAGCGGCAGGTCAGAACCCCAACGACTATCCGACGTTGCTCGCCTCGGTTGAGCAGAACCGCAATCAGTGGTTCCAGCGCGTGTTCCAGCCCGTAACGTCCAGCATCCGTGATCACCTGTGGAAGGAGTTCATCGAAACCGGGCGGGAAATCAATGAGTTCGGCCACAAGCTGAAACGCATGACCATCGGAAAACACTGTAGTTGGTGCGACTTCCAACCAATCTGCCAAGCAATCATGACCGGCAACGATGCCGACTTCGTTATAGAAAGAGAGTTCAACGATGCCAAAGCCGCTCCCAAAACCGAAAGCAAGCCCAGCAAGCCGGCCGTCCGCAAAGAAGGTAAACCAGCGATCAAACGTGGGCTCGCTGGACGTCGACTCCATCCCAACCAAAAAGGCAAGTGAGCTTTCGCACTCTCGGTCCTACGTGTTCTACGGCCAATCGGGCACGGGCAAGACCACGCTTGCCGGCACGTTCCCCGGGCCTATTCTGCTGTGCGACGTTCGGGACCGCGGTACTGACTCCATCATCGGCATTGATGACGTGGACGTCACGGAGATCGAAACCTGGGAAGACCTTGAACGGGTCTACTGGTTCCTGAAGAAGCATCCGAAGAAATACAAGACGGTCATCATCGACACAATGTCCCAACTTCAGCAGGTGGTGGTCGAGGACGTTCTCGCCGAGCAGGGCAAGGATGCCGAGGACGCGACCGGCTGGGGCATGATGACTCAGAAGGAGTGGGGCAAGGTTGCCTCGCGGATCAAGCCTATGATCATCAACCTCCGGGACCTGCCCATGGACGTGGTGTTCATCGCCCAGCATCGGGTATTCAACCTGCCCTCCGAGGAGGAGATTGAGAACAACGTAGCGCTGCTGGCGCCCGAAGTCGGCCCCGCGCTCATGCCCTCTGTGGGCAAGTTCTTGAACGCCGCCGTTTCCATCATCGGCAACACCTACATCCGGGAACGGGTGGAAGAGGTGAAACGGATGGTGAAAAACAAAAACCCGAAACTTAAGCCAAAGGAGGTGATTGACGAAGTTCGCCACATCGAATATTGTCTACGCGTGGGTCCAAATCCGACCTATATCACGAAGGTTCGCAAGGGCAAGGAGATCCTGCTACCCGATGTGATCGTTGACCCGACCTACGACAAGATCATGAAAATCCTGAGAGGAAAGTAACAGACTATGGCACGTAAAGCAGCAGCGGCGAAAGCCAACAAGAAAACGTCGAAGATCAGCGTCGACTTCACCGGCGTTGAAACTCGCATCCTTCTCCCGGAAGGCGTCTACAACGCGAAGGTTCAGTCCGTCGAGATGGAACAGAACGACGGCAAGCCCTACCTGAAGTGGACCTTCCGGACCATCGATGAAGATCCGAAGCTGAACGACAAGCCGCTCTACAACAACACCTCGCTCCAGCCGCAGTCGCTCTGGGTGCTGGGCTCGTTGCTCGAGACGCTCGGCGTTGATCGTCCCGATGGCGCGATGGATCTGGACCTGGATGAACTGGTCGACCTCGAACTTGGCCTCGTCGTCGAGCACGAAGAATACCAGGGCAAGCAGCGCGCGAAGGTGGTCGACTTCACCCCGGCGGGCGGCTCCGATGATGACGGCGATGTGACCGTGGACGACGACAACGACACGGGCAACAGCGAGACCTACACCGAGGAGCAGGTCCTCGAGATGGACGAGGATGAACTGGACGAACTCGTCGAGGAGCTCGGCCTGAAGGTGAAGAAGTCGAAGAAGCTGCCCGTCTATGCGGCGGCCGTTGTGACGGCGCTCGAAGGCGCTGGCCTGATCGGCGAAGCGGACACGGGCGGTGGCGAAGGCTACACCGAGGATGAGATCAACGAGATGGACGCCGACGAGCTGAAGGCGGTAATCAAGGAACACGACCTCGACGTGAAGCCGCTTGCCAAGATTGCCAAGTTCCGGGCGGCGGTGATCGAAGCGTTGGAAGCCGAAGACCTGATCAAGGAGGACGACGGCGGCGAAGACGAGAAGTACTCGGAAGATGATGTGAACGGCATGGACGCTGATGAACTGGGCGCGCTCGTGAAGAAGCACAGCCTGGACGTGAAGCCCCTCGCCAAGCTGTCGAAGTACCGCGCGGCCGTCATTGACGCCCTTGAGGCCGAAGACCTGATCAGCGACGACGAAGACTGATCGATCATCCACAGGTGAAAGCCGAATTGTGAGGGCGCCTTAGGGCGTCCTCCTTTTTTTGATGCATCATGACACACGAAACCCAGCAACGACGATCCTGGGACAATCTGAGGAACGCCTTCATGCCCCTTGAAAGCACAGTTCAACGCGCCATTCAGAAGTTTTGGCGCAAGACCCTTAAGGGCTGGGTTTTCAAGGTTCATGGAAATGAGTTCACTGGGTCGGGCATTCCCGATCTAGTTGGCTGTGTACCGATCACCATCACGAAGGACATGGTGGGACTCACCGTGGGTATCTTTGTAGCATTGGAGGCTAAGCGTGACGAAGACGAAGAGGCAAGCATCATACAGCTCCAAACTATCGAAGAGATTAAGGCAGCCCACGGATACTCGGAGGTTGTCGGAAGCGTCGAGGAAGCCAAGAAGCATTTACGAGCGGCTCGACTGGTTTCAAGCGGAAGCGGTCGACTTCGCAATCAAGCGCGGGTCATGCGCGCTATACATGGAACAGGGTACGGGAAAGACGTGGGTCAGCTTCGGCATCGTCGAAAAGCTTCTAAGCCCTGACTTTGAAGGCCTGGTTATCGGGTTGCTCAATAACCTGGAGACCACCTGGCTCGACAAGATTTCTGTGGAGTTCCCCGATCTGAACGTAACGCGCGATTGGGAGGAGTATAAAAAACTCCCCAAGCCAAAGCTACTGCTGTGTCACTATGAGTACCTTGTAAAGGTAATCAAGAAGCTCGCTCGGCGCAAGTGGACAATGATCCTTGTGGATGAGTCTCAACGTATCAAGAACCGCGCCTCCAATGCGTCACGCGCGATGAGGCAACTCCGCTACCAGTCCGATCACAAGTTCGTCCTGTCGGGAACTCCCGATGACGGCGACCCCATTCACTACTGGGCTCAATTCCGTTTCTTCGCACCGGATGTTTTCGGCGACGTGTGGTCCGACTTCGACTCCACCTATTTGCTTCCCACAGGCTACATGGGCTATAAGAGGAAATTCGACACCCGCAAAAAGAAGAAATTTGACAAGCTTATCCAGCCCTGGATCAAGGTTGTGGACAATGATGTCTTAAACCTGAAGCCGCCCAAACATGTTCGCGTCATGATCGATATGCCCGACCACGTGAGGAAGCGCTATGATCTAATGGAAGCTCATCTGGTCTTTGAGCTCAAGGACGAAATCCTAGCTGCTCAGTTGCCCGTTACGAAAACAGTGAAACTCCAACAGATAGTGTCGGGGTTCATTTACGACGAAGATCACATTGCCCACAGGTTCAGCAGTTTCCGCCTGCGCCGGTTAAGGTCGGTGCTCGAGCGTCACTCCAACGAGCAGAAGGTGATCTTCTGTAAATACGTGCCGGAGATGGAGGCGGTCGAAAAGCTATGCACGAAGATGGGCCTTCGGGTTGCCGTTCTTCGAGGCGGGCGGAAGCACAAGAAGCTTAAGCCCCAGCTACAACGCGATTTCCAGGCCGGCAAGTATGACGTGGCAATCGTGCAAATCCGCAGTGGTGTGGGGATCGATTTGTATCAAGCACAGATTGCCATATTCTACTCGACCGGCCATTCTTCTATTGATTTTCAACAAGCTAAGGCCCGCGTATACCGAAGGGGTCAGCAAGGGCAGGTGGTATACTACTACCTGGTGGTAAAAAATTCTATTGACGAGGACATACAGCTTGCGTTAAAAGAAAAGCGTTCTGTGTCGAAGTCGATACTGAAACGGCTGAAAACCCGATTGACAGGAGAAATGACATCATGGCCAAAGCCCCGAAGCAGACCGAAGCCCCCGCGAAGAAATCCAACCTCCCGGTCCACGAAAAGCCGGAATTCGGTGTTGCCGAACTCGCCGAAGCGCTCGGCATCGAACCGACCTCGGCCCGCGTGAAGCTGCGCAACGCCGGCATCGAGAAGACCGGCCGTTCCTACAGCTGGCCGAACCAGAAGGCGCTCGACGCGGTCGTGAAACAGCTGAAGGCGACCCCGGACAAGCCGGCCAAGACCGAGAAGGCGACCGCCGCCGACGAGAAGCCGAAGAAGGCGCCCCCGAAGAAGAAGTGATCTTCAACTGACTGACCCGGGAAGGCTCCATGGACTTGTGCCATGGGGCCTTTTCTTTTGGGTTGACAACTGGCATCTGCCTGTTGCATAGTGACCTCACGACCTGTTGCTCCTCCGCACTAAGTCGTGTTCTACTCCTCCCTGGGTTGAACTGAACCACCGGCGCTTTCTCCTCCCTGTTGGGCGCTGGTGGTTCTCCCCAGGTTGACGATGCCATGCATTGCTGGTATCATGCCACTTACAAGAGGTGGTAATATTGCCATGCACGTGGGAACCCAAATCCAATGACCGAAGAAAACTTCGCCTTAACCCGGGAAGACTTCGAGATACTGCTCAAGAAGCTGGACAAGCTACCAAGCTCACATCCGACAACACCCGATTTTAGTGACGATGAGGTCAAGGCCATCAAACAGTCTGTGGCCTTTAGTCAAACTTTTCATCATGACGCCGAGACACTGCGCAGAATGGAAAGGGCCTTCGTGATGGCAGAAAGCTTTATCGGCGTATCCAAAAATCTTGCCGCCCTCCTAGCCTTCATCGTGATCCTGTGGACACAATGGGACAAGTTGGCGGAGCTGGTGAGGAGCAAACCATGAAACAGATACTTGGTGCTTTGGTCCTGGTCACACTCTTCATCTATCTACCCCTTACACTGCTAACGCCCACAGTGGAGTGGTACCGACCGGGTCAGCTTGTGTTCAATGACGCGCCGGTGGGAACGGCGCCCGAGGTCTCCTACTATCAGGAGATTGTCGTTGACAGCTTCATCTCCTATTCGGTGGTTGTCCGAAACTCTGAGGGCGAGATCATGTGTGATGCCATCGGCGGGCCCTTTCAGTATAAGGCTCAGGCGGGTATACTAGCGGGAAAAACGCTGGCTGACTGGGCACCATCTGATCCGCGGTGTGGTCGACTACCCGTAGGTGAATACGTGGCTGAAACCACGTGGACGATTATCCGTCCGTTGGGCGACTATCTACCAGAGGGTTTCTTGAGGGATGTATTCGGCGGCATACTGCCCCCCAAGTACGTGACACGGGTTAGCCCGGTCTTTCACATCCTGCCGCTTGAGGAAACCGACAATGAAGGCTAACTTTGAGGCAAGCATGAGACAGTGTCTCAAGCATGAGGGGGGTTACGTTGATCATCCTCGGGACCCGGGCGGTGCTACGAACCTGGGCATCACCCAAGCAACGCTGGCGAATTGGCGGAAACGGCCGGTCACCAAGGCGGAGGTCAAGGCACTCACCGTTGCTGAGGCCATCGACATCTATCGGCACAAGTATGCGGGTGTGATCAAGTACGATCAGCTGCCTTCGGGCCTCGATCACGTCACGCTTGATCCGGCGATCAACTCAGGTCCGAAGCGCGGTGCTCAGTGGCTTCAGAGCGCACTGAGTGTCAAGGCCGATGGAAAGATCGGCGACGGCACTCTGGCGAAAGCCCGTGTGGCGAACGTCCCCAAGGTCATCCAGAAGGCCTGCGCTATTCGCATGGGCTTTCTCCGTGGCCTGAAAATCTGGGGCACCTTCGGTAAGGGCTGGTCGCGCCGTGTCGCCGAGGTAGAGGCGTTCGCAACGAGGCTGGCTGTGGGCAATGAGATGTTCCGCGAGCTGGCTCCACAGGAAGCTGTCAAGGCTCAGAAGGTCGCCAAAGGCGAAAAGCGGGCTACGGCCATTCCGACGGCGGGTGCAGCGGGCGGGTTCTCGTTGGACTCCATTCCACAGGAAGTCATTGTCATCGTCGCGCTGGCAGCTGTCGCGGTGGTGGTCCTGTTGATCGGTCAAGCGCGTCACAGCGCTAACCGGGCAGCTGCCTATCAAGCTCTCATGAAGGAGACCCCGAATGTCTGACAACCGCGAACCCATCTTCTTTGCCTGGACCAAGAGCTTCTGGCTCGGGCTATTTCCCGCACTCCTGACCATCGTGGACGTGGGCTTCACTATGTTCTCGAACACCGAAACGTCCATGCCCATTGCCACAGTGGTGGCAGCTTTCATCGGCGTCTTCTCGAACCTCTTCTCGATGGGCTGGGCGATCACAGCGGAGATGGTCCACGGCTTCATGACGAACCTGGCACCCCTCTACGCCATGATCGTCGGCTATCAGCGGATGCATGCCGCCCGACCCTATACCATCGACCCGAGGGCACTGAAGTGAAGTGGCTGCTTGAACTTTTCGGCGGCGGCATCGCGGAGCAAATCCGTGGTGCACTTCAGGATCGGCTGAACGCCCAGAATGATGCGGCACGTATCGCCGCGGACGAGCGGTTGGCCTTTCTTCAAGCTCGGCTGGCCTCCCAGCAAATGGGTGGTCGGTGGATCACCTTCATCCAGATCGGCTTTGCTTTGCCCTTTGTCCTCTACAATGCGAAGTTGATCATCTACGACAAGATGTTGGGCTGGGGCATCACCGACCCTTTGTCGCCGGCGCTGTATAACCTACAGACAGTGATCATCGGCTTCTTCTTCGTGACCACCACCTTTAGTGCAGTGGTTCGGCGATGACCCGGGAGGAACTCCGTGCTATAGCGATAGCTGCCATCAAGAGGCGACGGGTATTTGGCCCATCAGGCAAGTTTATCATGCACGGAGTTCCTGCCGCCCGTTTCTGCAGGAGATGCGGTGGCTACGTAACCAAGTGGCATGAGCATTTCACCGATCACAGGAAAGACGGCGACGCCGTGATAGCACAATCAATGTGGATGAACCCGGTTTCCGGAGATCCCCCAAAAAGCGTCTGACAACGCAATCTCCAAAACGTGATATACGACACACGAAACGCGCTAGGCATGCATCTAGGGCGACCTTACGCGATGAGGCATTCGATTAGATTGCGTCAGGTCGTCGAGGATACACCCCAGTGTGTCATGATCGGGGGATGATGCGTCAAGCCCGGATCGACGTATAAGAACGCCCCAGCTAGCCATTAAGGCGCACGAGCTCGGAACTGGATCTCCCTTAGCCATGGACTGGTGCTCCGTGAGCCGCTCATATGCCGAAGCCGATAGTACCGATAACCCGTTGTGCTTGTGCCTCCCGGCTGATTAAGCCCTGATCGAAGCGTGAAGTCGCTACCTATCTGGGTCCAAGTGCTGTCGTCATTGGACCCCTCCCATCGCCACGTGCCATGAGAGGTATTGTTATGTTGTCTCCAAATGAACTCATCAATCACCCATGAAGCACCCGACCCGAAGTCAAACTTCAGCCAGCCCGTGCCATTTCCGGTCGCGGTTGAAAAGAAGTAGTTGTTCGCCTGGCTGCCGTCTACCAACCCAGAAAGAGAACCCCCGCCAGCCGTGATGTTGGTGGCCGAAACAGTGATAGTGGCTGTCCGGTCTCCGCTGCTGATGCTGGAGGCGAACGTTGGGGTGATCCGCCGAGAGTTGCTGTAGAGCGTCAGCGTAACCGCGTCCAAATGCACGTCGTTGTCCGTGCCGCCAGTCCGAGTAGCATGGACTTCGACCCTTACAGAACGTGTGCCGCTCGGCAGAAGAAGGTTCAAGTCTTGAGGCAGCCAACCCGCAGCAAGATCGTTCGCACGAAGTTCCTGTTGGGAAACTGTGGACAATACCGTCCCGACGGAGTTCAGCGCCCGAACGAATATCGAAAAATAGTCGTTTAGGTTGTCCAGGGTCGAGAAGCGGCAGGTCATTTCTGCAACAACCCCACCCGCGTCGATAGTGGTTGCATACGCGGAGACGTCCGCGTCTTGATACATGCGCGCGTCGGTTACCGAACCCGCCCAGAAGTATCGGGACCCCTCGTATATCGTTGAAGGCCAAGCGGACCCGGATGTATTGATAGACGACCAAACTACGCCGCCAGATGCAGCGGTCCAGCCCGAAGTGTCCCCCGCTTCGGCTCCAGGATTGGTCAGACTCATGGCAACGGGTGGCGTAAATGGAGGACCTCCGCCCGCCCTGCGCCGCCGCGAGGCCATGGTCAGGAGGCTCATATTACCCAGCCCAGTGCGACACGGTGATGTTCAGGCTGTCGCCGGTCCCGCCGCTGATCGAGGGCTTGATGAACGCGGCCCCGCTGGAAAACTCGGCATATCCTGCGGACGTGAACGACAGGTTGTTGCCCTGCAAGTCCTTGAGCGTGGAATAGGTCACGCCGTCATTGCTCCCCTGCAGCACAACGGTCGCGCCGCCGAAGGTGCCGGAAACCTGCACCGAAGAAACCGCCAGCGAGACGAGCGGCGCATAGCGCGGGATGGAGGCGCTTCCCGCCGTGGTTTCGCCCGCCCAGGTGGCGATGCGGCGCGTGTGGTTCTTCCCGGAAGTCTGGGTCAGTGCCATGATTGCAATCCTTGTGTGGGGGTTAGAACTTCTTCGTGACCTTGATGCCGATCTTGCCTTTGCCGATCACCGGCTTGACCTTCGCCGGGGGCGCGGGCTTCGTGCCCTTGCTCACGCCGGGGTTTCTCCCGGCGCGGCTTTCGGCCACTTTCACCTTGTCAGCCATGGTCTGCTTGCCGCCGAATTTGATGGTCATGGGCTTCTCCTTACGCGCGCCGGATGCCGTAGACATCGACGTAGCCAGCCGAGATGGTCGCCCCGACGATCTGGACTGCGTTGATGACCTCGGAAACGTTGTGAATGCCTGCGAATGTATTCATGCGCGGGTTTCCGTGCCGCGCGTTGCCGCTGGCGTAGGTGGACCGCACTTGCGACATGCGCTGGAAGGTGATGTCGAATTGAATGCTGCCCGAGCCGATCCGGCACAGGTCCATGCCATCGGTCGGTTGCGTACCTCCACCCTCATCAGACACAAACCAGACATAGTTGGTCGAGCGCCACGTCGAGCCATTGTCAGCCGAAACCCTGATCTGCACGTTCGCGCTGATCGTCAGAAAGCCGGTGACAACCACGCTATCCCACCCGGCAAGGCCGGTCAGGGGGATCGAGGTGACATTGCTGGAATAGGCCCACGATGCGAGGGCGGTGCCACCTCCCACGCTCAGGTCGATGTTCCCAGCAATGCCGCCAGGGTTGGTGATGACGACGCTGCCATCCGCGCTGGTGATCTGCCGCTGCGCCCATGTATCCGCCGCCGTG
>ERZ650304.68-NODE-68-length-66158-cov-13.454730_pt1 | contig 66158 bp, 61 predicted proteins | sample MGYA00376240_ERZ650304 | MGnify/ENA primary metagenome ERZ650304 (study PRJEB26733, sample SAMN07839271) | wastewater metagenome | biome: small river; feature: stream; material: water | place: USA: North Carolina | collected 2016-03-01 ...
ATAAAAGCGTTCCATAATTATCGAATTGATAACCCCATAGCCGTAAGTTATAGTTATTGCTAAGACCGCTATAGTTAGCACCAAGCGCAACAGTTCCATTTGACGCTGCGTAACCATTATTATTTGCTATACCGTTATTGGTGATACTGTAATTGGTATTGCCTGTAAAGCCATTTAATGCACCGTATTGTGCAGCATTAAAAGCTAATGCGGTAATTAACCACCCATTACCGGGATAGAGGTTTATTAGCGCCCCTTGGTAAGTTGCTGGTATGGATACTAAATTATTTTCATAATTTCCATTGATCCACGGACTATTATTGATTCCAATGTAACCAATATCTGCCTGAACCATATTGCTATATTGATACTCGACAAATGCTTCAGACATTGCTGCTTGTGTATATGTTGGTGTATATATATTGTAATCGCGCGTTCCTTGCTGAGTGGCTAAACCATTCATTGGTTCAGCAAAGAATGGATTCATTACGGTGATTACGCCTCCTATGGAAAATCCTGCTGCTTGCCCAGTTTGAGCAAATATATTTGCGCCATAGGAGTATGGTTGCATATCGCGATTGTATGGTCCTGGATTGTTGAATGTTTTACTATCTGCTCCGGCATTAATCGTTGTACCTGCATAAATGTTATACGTCCCATCTTCAAACCATTTTTGCCAGAAATTTTGATTGACAGTCTGACTTTCATTCACGATTAAAGTACCACCACCTGTTGTCGGGTAATTTTCCGAATTATACGGGTTTTGAAGATAGGCTGCGCGAGCAATAAATGTCGCATTGCTGTTCGTCGGAGATGTTGCTACACTGGATTCACTATCTGCAAATACAGTCTGATGAGCTAAAAGAGTTAAGATTATTGTAGAAAATTTTTTCATGGGCATTTTCTTCATAAAAGTTTCTAATTGGGAAAATCTAATCAGTTATGTACGAATATTACACAGTATTTGGTTTTATCTAAAAGTGGTATTTTGGGATAATTCACTATCCATAAATAAGTATACCAATTTTGATGTAGTAATTTTTCTTGATTAAATGTGATAGTTTTGAGTTGTATTTTATCAAATGGATAAAGCGTGACTCCTTTTTAGTGGGAATGGTATAATACTTTTTTACTCTATTAGGTAGTTCGCTATGATAAAAGCAGATTATCCAGTGGCGATAATTACTGGAGCAAGCCGTGGTATAGGTGCGGCTATTGCACTATTATTGGCACGTCGTAAATATAAAATATGTATAAACTACAATAAAAATCAATTAGCGGCTCAAGACATTGTTCAACAAATTGAAAAAATTGGTGGTGCGGCAATAGCAGTACAGGCAGATGTTGCTGATGAAGAGCAAATTGTCAGAATGTTTAGTGTTGTTGACCAAAAATTGGGACAGATAAATGCCTTGGTAAATAATGCAGGAATCCTTTTTCCACAAACTTCTGTTGAACATTTAACTGCAGCACGAGTAAATCAAATATTGCAAACTAATGTAACTGGTACTATTATTTGTTGCCGTGAAGCAATAAAACGCATGGCTTATAAAAATGGTGGAATAGGTGGTTCAATAGTGAATATTTCTTCTCGTGCGGCGGTGCTTGGGTCTCCACATGAGTACGTAGATTATGCAGCTTCAAAAGGCGCAATTGATACGATTACTACAGGATTGGCACTGGAATTAGCTGATCAAGGTATTCGAGTTAATGCAGTACGCCCTGGAATCATCTATACTGAGATGCATGCTTCTGGTGGTGAAGCTAACCGAGTTGAGCGTTTGAAGTCAAAAATTCCAATGCAACGTGGTGGCTATCCTAATGAAGTAGCCGAGGCAGTTTATTGGTTATTATCTGAGAAAGCATCTTTTACTACGGGCACGTTTATTGATGTTGCTGGTGGAAGATAGCAGCTTTTTCATAAATAAGGTTTTTATAAAGGTAAGTATATGAAAAAATTAATTTTATTGGCATTAGTGGGTATAAATTGTTATGCATTAAGCAGTAGTGAATCCAAAGAAGTTACTCAGGGTGTAACGAGCGCAATGGATCAATCCGTAAAATGCTGGAATGCAGGTGATCTTGAGTGTTTTATGAAAGGTTATGTTAATAGTCCTAAAACCTTGTTTATTTCTGGTGATAAATTTATTTATGGCTGGCAAAGCTCATATGATCATTATAAGCACAAATATGGTAATGATAAAAAAGGGATGGGGCAACTTCAGATTAAGATTGATGGCATTGAAGCTCTTGATGAGCAACATGCTTTTTTATATGGGCACTGGAAGCTACAAGCCGAGAGCAAAGAGTACGCTGGAGTAACCTCGTTATTATTTAAGAAAAATGATAATAAATGGCAAATAATGGTTGATCACTCAAATTAAAACATTGTTAATAGTGCGGTGTATCTAATTGAAAATCAAGCGGTATTTGCTTGATATTTGTTATAATGCCCGATTAATATTTTTCTTTTTAGGGATGTGGATATGATTAATACTGAGGATAAAAAACAAGGCGTTAAGTTACGCAATGAAGATAAATTATCCAGAATTCCAATTAAAGTAGTACCTTTAGCTGAACCGTTGAAAAAACCAGAGTGGATTAAAGTCAAATTACCCACTGGTGAAAATTTCAATCGAGTAAAAAATTTACTTCGTGAGCATAAATTACATACGGTGTGTGAAGAAGCTAGTTGCCCAAATATTGGCGAGTGTTTTGACAAAGGTACTGCAACCTTTATGATTATGGGTGATATATGTACCCGTCGTTGTCCATTCTGTGATGTTGGGCATGGAAAACCTAATCCATTGGATGCCAACGAACCAAAAGAAGTTGCTCGCTCGGTTGATATTCTCAAGCTTAAATATGTAGTAATTACTAGCGTTGATCGTGATGATTTGCGTGATGGTGGTGCGGAGCATTTTGTTCATTGCATTCAAGAGATTCGCGCAATTCGCCCACAGACTAAAATTGAGATTTTAGTTCCTGATTTTCGTGGTCGTTTGGATAAAGCTTTGGAAATTTTGGCGGCTTGTCCACCTGATGTGTTGAATCATAACTTAGAAACAGTACCACGTTTATATAAAGCTCAACGCCCAGGTGCGGATCTACAAAACTCATTGGATTTGTTAAAACGCTTCAAGCAAATGCGTCCAGATATTCCAACTAAGTCAGGTATTATGGTTGGGATTGGCGAAACAAATGAAGAAATTAAAGAGTTGATGTTATTAATGCGTGAGCATGATATTGAAATGATTACTATTGGACAATATTTGCAACCATCGAAACATCATTCGCCAGTATTGCGTTATGTTACGCCAGCTGAATTTAAAGAGCTAGAGGATTTTGCTTATCAAATCGGATTTAAACATGCTGCAGTCGGTGCGTTAGTGCGCTCTAGTTATCATGCTGATCAGCAAGCGCATAACGCTGGTGTTGAGTACTAAAAGGTTTGGCATGAGAGGTATGGATAGTTTTCGTGTACTGACATTGATCGGTGGTGCTTTATTTGCTGCAAATAGTTTTGCGGCTAAAGCACCGCAAAGTTGTACTCTAGTTAGTGGAACTTTAGTGCAATTACCAAGTAAACAGGTCTTTAAGTTTAATAAAGCGCGTAGCTACAATAATACTGGCTATCCGATGACTCATACTCAGTTTTATATCAAGGATGCGCAGGGCGAGATCTATAAAGTTGTGATGGATAATTTATTTTATACTAATCTAACTGTTGCACAATCCAGTATGAATAGTGATGCTGGAATTATTGATGATTTTACCCGCCGTTATCCTGTAGGTAGCAGTGTTGAAGCTTGTGGCAAAATTTATCATCGTGGTGCAGATACTGGAATTCACTTTGTTCATCCTAGCGGCTGTGAAAAAACTAAATTTAACGGATTTTTGCATATTAATGGCTTGGATGTGAGTAATAATTCGCGCTATTGTAATGCTTGTTCTTGTAAAGTTAGTTATAACTAAGAGGCTTTGATGAATCGTCGTGACTTTCTGAAGTTTGGTGTTGGAGTGGGTGTTGGTTTTGTTGGCGGCAGATCAATTGCCTCTAATAATAGTTCTAGGTTATTGGATACAATAATTGCTGAATCTTATGCTGGCTATTCAAGTAATACTTATTATTCTGAAAGTCAAAACACGCATATTGAGTTACCCTCTTTAACAGAAGACCTTAGTTGCGATGTCTGTGTGGTTGGTGGTGGTTTAACCGGAATCTCAACTGCGTTGAAATTAGCTGAACGTGGTTATAAAGTGGTGCTACTTGAAGCACAAAATATTGCTGGGCAAGCTAGTGGCATGAATGGTGGTCAGGTTTTGACTGCCTATGAGTGTGGAATGGAATATTTTGAAGATAAATTTGGGGATAAAATAGCCAAGCAGTTATGGAGCCTTTCTTTACAGGCAATAGATATTGTCAAAAGTAATATCAAAAACTATAACATCAACTGCAGCTGGCAATCTGGAACAGGTATCGCAGCTTATAAAAAGAAGCATTTTGCAGATTTACAGGAAGAGTACGAGATTATGACCGAAAAATATGGTTATACGCAAGTAGAACTATATGACAAGCAACAAACACGTACTTTGATTGGGTCAGACAAATATTATGGACTACTTTATGATCGTTTTGCAGGTCACATTCATCCCCTAAATTATGCTTTAGGTTTAAGCCAAATCTGTAAGCAAAAAGCGCAAATGTTTACCAATAGTCGGGTTACTGAGATTAAATTTAACCAAGCTGGTGGCTTGCATCATTTAACTGTTAATGGCAAACATCAGGTAAAAGCTAAATTTGTGGTACTGGCTTGCAATTATCAAAATAGTTTATTTGCGCCCGAATTAGCTTATAAAGTGGTTAAATTTGATACTTATGTTATGGCAACTGAATCACTATCGCCAAGTCTTGCTCATGAGATTTTGCCAAATCGAATGGCGATTTTTGATACTCGCAATGTTATGAATTACTATCGTTTGACAGAACAGAATAATTTGATTTTTGGTGGTGGAGATACTTTTGGTAAACCGGATGTGCCACAAGTACAAAAATCGCTCTATAATGATTTAATTAATACGTTCCCGCAATTGGCAGGCGTTAAAGTTAAGAATTTCTGGTATGGTGCTGATAGTATGACTTTAAATCTGGCACCGAACTTTGGGCGTTTATATGATACTGTTTATTATGCGCAAGGCTACTCCGGACAAGGTTTGGCTTTGAGTAATTTAGCTGGACAAATTATTGCTGATGCCATCATCGGTCAGTCTGAAAAATTTGATATTTTCGCCGCAATCAAACCACTTGAAATCACCAATATTGGTATAGTTCAACAAGCCTTTGTGAAGATGGGTTCTTATTATTTTCGCATGAAAGATTATATTGAATGAGGTATTCTCGCCTGTAAACCCAGTGCTTGCTATACTCAATCAGATTCATCATCCTAGGTTGTTAATTTATTCCTCACCTACTATGTGTAGGCTCAATATAAATCGCCTACTAGTATTTCGAATCAGTTTGAATATATGTCTCCATTAGTCTGTATATTTTCTTCATAATTGATTTTCTGAATATCTCGCGCTTTATTTGAGTTCTAATAGTTAAAATCTATTAAGTATATAAATAGTATAAATTTGATTAATGTGCAGTATAAAGGTATAATTTCCGTACTTGATAAATAATCTTTTAGAGGAAAAAACCATGATACTAAGCACAATTACTCCTTTCTTGCCATCTAGCTTGCTTTATCTAAAAGTAAGTATCTTAAATCAAGGTAATAAATCATGCAGCCTTGAGAAAAGTAATTTCTGTCTAATCTCACAAAAGTAAAAAATCAGGTTCCTGTATTGATTTTATGCATCTAATTCTTTTTTACTCGGCGTAGTATTCTTTTATTCTGTACAACACATGAGGATTTAAGCGATGAGACGGGTCTAAGTTTGGGTGAATAAAATCACCACTAACATCACGTGTCATACCAATTTTTTCCATCACGCGTTGCGATTTAAGATTGATCGCAGCAGTAAAACTAACTATTTCGGCTAATTTATGTTGATTAAATGCTAACTCTAAACATTTTAGCGCGGCTTCTGGCGCATAACCGTTACCCCAATATTTACGGGCAATCCGCCACATTATTTCTACGCATGGGCTAAAGCAAAATTTATCTGGGTTAGATTGCAAACCAACCATCCCGACAAAATTATTTTGCTTGTCAGTAATAGCAAAGACTCCATAGCCATGTTGCGTGAAATGCTTCTGCATGGTTTCGATTGCTTGTTGTGATTCTTCGATAGTGCGTAAGCGCGGGAAAAATTCCATGACTTCAGGATCTGCATTCATGGTAGCAAACGCGGCTAAATCTGAATCTAGCCATTCGCGTAAAATTAAGCGTGATGTTTCATAGTGGATCATTATTTTGACAGACATTATATACTCTTCGTCTTTGAATCTTGGACTTTGTCGGATTTCAAAAAAGATTCTTTATGTAGTTCTGACTACACTGCGTCGTTTTGTTTATGAACCAAGCGATTGCTTATCTGTATAGTCACTAATTTTGAAGCATCTTAAACATTCAGCGCTAGACTAGATCTATGCTAGCGCTGGTTTTTTTGTTCTAATCAATAATTTCAAAGCTAAAGCTAATATCAGCGGTTTTACCGAGCATTATCGAAACTGAGCAATATTTTTCTGCAGAAAGATCAATTGCTTTTTGAACTTGCTCACGCGTCAAATTACCTTCCAGCGTGAATTTAAACTCAATTTTGGTAAAAACTCTTGGTGCTTCAGGAGCTTGTTCCGCGATTAATTGAGCACTGCATTCTCTGATGTCATGGCGTGATTTACGCAAAATATTGACAATATCATAGCTCATACAACCTGCAGCCCCCAGCAAAACAACTTCCATCGGAGATGGTCCGAGATTATTGCCACCTGATGCAACTGGTGCATCCATTAGCAACGCATGACCTGAAGCACTTTTAGCTAAAAAGCCATATTCCTTAATCCATTTTATACTTGCTTCCATTTTAATTCCTTAAAACACGTTGATAAAAACTCCACGCAATCCCAAACCCTAGCCATACTAGCGCAATTAGCTGCGAAAAGCCTGAGGATAAAATAATTATAGTGGCGATACTCAGGCAACCTAAAACTGGCACGAATAGATGTAAGATGAACCGTGTAGATTTATGCTGAATAATATAAACCTTAATCACTGCCAAATGGAGCATAAAGAATGCCGATAGCGCACCAATATTGACTAATGAAACTAAGATATCCAAACCATTGGCTACTCTTGCGGCACTGACTGCAATGATTAAAGTCAGGCTGGAAGAACTTAGTACTGCTAAAACAGGTGTGCCAGAATTTTGATTGGTCTGGCTTAATTTGTCGCTGAATACCCCATCGCTGGCGATTCCATAAACCAGACGGCTGGATGCCGCAACTGCTACCATGGCAGCACAAGATGCGCCAAAAGCTTTAACTAATGCCAGCGCTGATGAAAGTAAAGGTGACATACCTTGATTGATGATGCTATAGTAAGCTTTGCCTTGTAATTCTGGATGAGTGCGAAAATATTCTGGTGAATTCAAAGCTAAAACTCCGCCAATAAAACTTTGTAAGATGAACAAGAATCCTGCGATGACTAAACACACCAATATTGCGCGCCCCAAAGTATTTTTGGCACCATTATGCTCTTCGGCAAAAGTTGCGATTCCATCAAAACCTAGAAAAGATAATACTGCGACCGAAACTGCTCCAATTAAGGATTGGAGTGAAAATGAACCGACCCCAGTAAACGGTGACAGGATAGTACGTGGTGTATCATGCGTAACAATTAAATAGACACCAAGTATTAAAATTAGCGATAGCACGACTAAACCAGCAATCAAAATAATCCTATTAAAAATAGCCACGCGCTTAATTCCGCGGATATTCAAGCCTAAAGTGACTATTACTGCGCATAGAGTAAAAATCCATGCTGGAATCTGTGGAATTAATGCATTAAACGCAATCCCACTAAATAAATAGGCGACCGCTGGGATTAAAATATAATCTAAAAGCATCATCCAGCCACTTAAAAAGCCAATTTTGGCACCAAAAGCAGTTTTGGCATAGGCATAAATTGAGCCTGATTTGGGTACGGCAAGTGCCATTTGCACGTATGACATCGCGGTTAAACTCATCACGGCAGTGGCTAAAAGATAAACCGATGCTACTGCGCCATTACTTTTAGCATCTAAGACACCAAAAATACCGATTGCTGATGCAGGTCCGATAAATATTAGTCCGTTAGTGACCAAGTCCCAAAAAGTTAATTCTTTCTTGAGTTTTCCACGAATGCTCATGGGTGATTCTTTCATTGTTAAGTGAGAATTATTTTCACATGATTATAGCAGCTTGTGATTTGTACAGCAAAGGTAAATTAGCAGTGTGCACTGTAATTTGTAAAGTTGTAATTCAGTAATTATTTATCGAATAACAATAAAAAATAATTGCAATATAATCAATATTGATGCTAACATTATGCCTTGAGATCTCAAAGCTATATATTCAAGCAGATTTATTTTTCCATTAATACATTTCAAATCTGATTGAGCATGGTACTTAAAAATAATATTTTATAAAGGACTCTCACATGGATAATAAACTAACTACTCTTTGTCGGCGAATGCTGTTGTTATTTCGCTTTTTGTTAATTGCATTACCGCTAATTACGACTATCAGCTGGCTGTTCCCTGTTAATGATTTTAGTATGACAGCGTATTTTGGACCAACCATTGGTCACTCAATTAATGGTGATTTAAAAGATGCTTTACAAAAATTCCAGTGGAATAATAAAGCATTTGGTATCGGTGGCGCTCTGATAAGTCTTTTACCTTTACTAGTAGGATTAAATAAAATAATTCAATTGTTTAAAAACTATATTCAAGGTAATATTTTTAGTGCGGCTAATGCTAAAATTTATGGAGTTTTAGGGTATTGGTGCTTGTTTAGTGCATTACTTTTTCAACCATTAAGCGATGCGTTATATTCATTGGCGATTTCAATTAATTATCCAGCAGGTCATCGTTATATTGCTTTTGGTTTTGGTAATACTAACCTTACCGCAATAATCTGTGGTGCTTTTTTGATTATAGTTGCTCATGTAATGCGGATTGGGCATAAGATTAATGAAGAGCAAGAACTTACGATTTAAGGATGTAAATCATGGCAATAATAATTGAACTCGATGTAATGTTAGCACGGCGCAAAATGAAGTTGCAAGATTTGGCGGAGCAAGTTGGAATTACGATACAAAACCTTTCAATTTTGAAAACTGGCAAAGCTAAAGCGATTCGTTTTGAAACCCTTAATGCGATATGTAAAGCTCTGGAATGTGAGGCTGGTGATATCATAAAATATATATCAGATTAGATGCATACTATAAAATCATTGGAGCATTGCTCAAATTTGAACTATAGCTATCATTCAATTATGATAGCTATTGATATTCTGTAGTGGTAATTAATATTACTTAGTTTTAGCCTCAGAGTTCTTTTATTAAACACCGCTCTAAAAAGTCACTGAATAATTTAATTTTTAAATCTCTTGCATGCGGATGAAATATTAAATAGAACTTCATTTCTAGGACGTAATAGTCTGGTAAAACCGTTACTATATCCTCAGCTTTGAGGTCTGGGTTCATCTCTTCTGAGCCAGGACAGATGAATTCATTTGATTTGATAAGTGGGAGGATATGAATTTGATTATTAATTGTAAGATGTTTAGGCATTTTATAAAGAATACTTTCACCTGTGTGAGTATTAGTCATTTGAAAATGTGCCACTGGTCGTCCGTCGAGATTCATTATTCCAACTATCTTATGATTAGCTATTAATTCTGCTGGTGTAGCTGGTAAACCATATTTATCGGCATATCCTTTGCTACAAAATAATTTCCATTTGGTGTTAAATACATTTTTGATTTTTAGATCTTGCTGTGATGGTATAAAATTACCTAAAGCCATATCGTAGCCTTCACGTATTATAGTTATCCCATCATTTATTGAGCGAAATATGTTAAAGTCTATGTCTCCTAATTTTGGTTGAGAATAAAATGCACGGATACTCTCAAGATCTTCGCGATAAAGCAATGGAACTGTATAAAACAGGTAATTACAATAAGAAAGAGTTAGCTGAGTTGCTCTCTTTAGGATATGCCACAATTCGTAGATGGTGTAACAGATATAATGAAACCGGAAGCTGTTTGATCATAAAACCTTTGAAGATAGGTAGACGGAATATTTTTACCGATAAGCAAGCAGTATTGGATTATTTACAAGAGCATCCAGATGCTGACGGTATAGAGCTACGTAATCAATTAGCACCTCATGTTTCGCAAAGTTGTTTTTATAATACGCTTCATAGAATGGGTATTACATATAAAAAAAGAGGTAAATTATAAACAGCGTTGTGAACAAAAAAGAGCTTTATTTACCGAGCAAATTATGAATATTTCGCCAGAGAATCTTGTTTATATTGATGAAACAGGTGTTGACAATAATTTATCTAAACTACGTGGTTGGGCGCTCAAAGGGTTTAAGTCTTTTACTGAGGCATTAGGCTTTCGAACCAAGCGCATAACCTTGATTGGAGGTTATTGTTACGGCAGCAAGGGATTAGTAGCTCCAATGGAGTACGATGGCTACACTAATAGTGAGGTATTTCTATCGTGGGTTGAGTTGGCGCTATGTAAGGAATTAAATCCTAATCAAGTTGTAATTATGGATAATGCAAGTTTCCATAAGTCAGCTAAAGTTAGAGAGTTAATTGAAAGTGTTGGATGTAGGTTAATTTATCTGCCACCATATTCACCTGACCTAAATCCAATTGAACATATATGGGCTAACTTAAAACGTTGCATTAGGATAAATGATAATCGACAGAATAATTTAAGTTTAGCTATTGAACAATCTATCGCTCAATTGTTTATAGGATAACTATAATAGATTCACGGCAAGCCGCGAAGGATTTATCCAAAGAGGTTAAACAAGTCTAATGAATGGCTAGTTATGATGAAACAAAAGAAAATAATTATCGAGGAATGCTAGAGGCTCTTTTAAATTTTACCAACATATTTTTATTACTGATTATATGTTGGTATGCCTTTTTGAGTTTTATTAATTTAATCAATCACCTCTGACTACTTGAAAGGCATAGGATGATAATGACGCATTTTTTCTTCGATTCTACGTTCTTTACTAAAATTATCAATCAATTTTAGATAACCAATTACACGCGTTGCATGCCGTACATTTTTAGAAGAGCATTGCGGACAATAATCAAGCGTTAATTTATTAACCGTAGAACAATCGCAGCAATAAGTAACTTTTACATTAGTCGTCCAATAATTGCAGCCAGTTTTAGCTGCCAGATTAAACAACTTCAGATATCCTTCTACAGTTAAATAGCCATCGGTATTGAGATGCAACGCCGAACCACCGTCGAGATATTGGGTAATCTCACGCCCATGCAAAATAAATTTATCGACGACATTAATTCCATCATCTTCTACTGGATAAAAATAGCTATTGTAACAATCACGATTTATCTGATAGCCAGCCTGCTTGTCCCATTTAGCGTTTTTTACACCTAAATTCTCAGCTGGTACAAATTCAGTATTAAATAAATAACCATACTCTTGGCGCGCAGCACGATTTGCATCATAGATAATTTTTAACTGCTGTTGTAAAAATTGAATATATTCGAGATTATTACCCGGAGTAATTCCCATAGATTCAGCAGCTTCAAGCATTCCATTAATACCAATAGTTAAAAATTGCTTATTAATATTTATGTAACCTGCTGAATAGACAGGCAACAAATTAGCATTTAAAAAATCTTCAACTATTTTACGATATGCAACATGGTATTTATGAATTTTGTTAATCTCAGTTAGCAAATCACGTTTTTCCAATACCAGTCGATTCATATTTAAGGTAATTACATTAATTGAACCTGTAGCCACTCCTCCTGCACCGGACGTGTTTGAAAAAGTATTATCAGTCAACTCATTACGTAACCGGCAGCATGAACTTAAACTATCGACACTCTCCGACATATAGATAAAAAATGAATTTCCCTCGTGCATTTGTACGGCGCACATCTTTGCAAATTCATCATCTTTGGGCTGATTATTTTGAGTTAGCATTGCTACGGTCACTACTGGAAAAGTTAAAATCGCTTTAGTTCGTTCCTGATTAAACCAACTTAAAAAAAATTCTTCTAAATTCATCACCGATGCAAAATCAGGACGTGTTCCATCAGGAAAAACAAAATCCGCAAATAAAGAGCTTAAAAAATTATTATCAAAAACTGAAATATTCCAAAAAATACTTTGATATCCGCGCGCAGCCGCTGGTTGGTTTAATGCATAAACTACATGCTGTAAATGATTTTCAACTTCCGATTTATGGGTTAGCAAATAGTTATCACCATAATCCAAGCGCGCAAAATAATCAAAATACAATAAAAACTCTGGTGTCCCACAAGCTCCGGCAAATTGCGACGAAATGGCAAAAACCAAATTAACAAATGAGCCACAAAAGCTATCTAAATGTTTCGGTGCTAAAGACTCACCACCTAAAGTAGTCAAACCATTAAGCAAAAACGGGTACATGGTAATTGAAGCGCAATATGGGAAAAACGGATGCGTCTCATCATGTTTATATATTTCGTGATTTTCCAATTGGCGAATATACTCTTGTGCAAGTTCTGTACCAAATAGCTCACTGATTTTATTCGTCATCAAAGCACGATTAAGTTGAACATTAATATCTTTATGGATTTCCTGTGCTAGTGTTGCTACATTTTTTTGCGCAATATTAGCATTTGCATCCACCAAAGATACATCCGCGGCATTAGTTGGCTGAATATAGTTATTAATAAATTTCAATTTTGCGCCTAGCTGCTCTGGGCTAAGTTCCATGAATAAGCTCATGCTGATTTCCTTGAAATTGGTAATACACGTTGAAACAAATGGGTTAAATCTTCACCCGTAATTAAATTAGTAAACCGTTGATTAGTTGTTAGACTGGTTAATCCGCCCAAATCTTCGCGATAAGCCCCAGTCTTGATAAAATTAAGATGTTGATAAATTTCAGTAGCAATAATTTGTCTACCTGTATAAAGGCAGGTTTTTAGACCATATGTATGAGCTATTTTTAATTTATTAATCAGTTCTCTAGGCAGCCATTCACCGCCGTAAAATAAGACACAGGAGATAAAATTTTGATACTTCGTTAATTTCTCAGAAAACAACTTATCATTTAGCTCATAACTTGGTGTATTTTGTAGCTCTTGCCAAAAACATCCTCTGCAACCTAGTTTGCAGCCTGCGATAGCAAAGGCTAAACTTATCTCATTTGGCACATCATTAAGAATCACATCACAATTATAATATTTCACCACAACCACCATATTTAGTATCAATACCGAAATTATAACACTAAATACAGCATTATCATTATTTTTTATATGGTTTTACTAATTTCCGAATATATAGATATAATTAGAATTATTCGTGGACAACATTGGCAGAGCCAGTGTAAGTATGCTATATTTACGTTCGGCTATTAATATACTTAGAGTATCGTTAATAAGTAAGTAGTTACTATAAAACATTACATTACCAATTTAGGTTAAAACCGTCATGATATTTATCTTTACTCATCATTATTTCGAGAAAAACTCCATAAATGCGGCATAAAAAAAGTCTTATTGCATGGCTACTCGACAAAATAAATTTGTCGCAACTGATTTTTATCTCTGCTTTTTTATGGGTAATCGCTTATGGAACGCTTGGCTGTTATCTACTTCGTCATCAATTTAGAGGAATAAACTCGCTCCATGATGCTTTTTATTATACGGTTGTAACTTACGCTACTGTCGGTGATAATAACATTAGCCCGATTACAGACGGTAGTAAAGATTTTGTGGTTAGCATGATAGCTTTTGGCTTAAGTAGCTTTGCAATGTTTGGTTCTTTTATCATTTATCAGGTAGTTAATCGAGTTCAAAAACTCATTTATAAAATTCAAGGTGGAAAAATCAAAATGAAAAACCATGTAATTCTTTGTGGCTATAGCGTAATTACCGAGCTACTAATTAATAAATTCATCCAAAATCAAACACCATTCATCTTATTGGATAATACCCAGCATCATGAACTAAATAGTGAGAAAGAAGGTAATTTCTTGTATGTTAGCGTCCCAAATCGACTTGAGAGTTTAATTAAAGCCAATATTGAATATTGTAAAATGGTAATCGCTTCATCAGATTTAGATAGTGAAAATATTTTAGCGGCAGTTAATGCCGATCGACTAAAAAAACAATTTCATGCGGATTTTAAAATAGTAGTTCGCGTACTTTATGAAGAAAATTTTGCCGTTGCCAAGCAAAACGGTGCGACTGATGTAATTTCACCGACTTTAATGGCGGCAAATGCCATAATTGATCTAATGTAAAAGAGATATCTAAGGCTCAATACTAAAAACCAAAATTTGCTCGGACTTCCATTGTTGTAGGCTCGCGCGGGCGTGACCTAGCGGAATAACAGTTGGACCTTTTGAATTTAACTTGCTAAATAAATCACCAATCTTATGTTGATAAAGATCGGCAGATGCTGCTCGCTGCGAACTTCGTGCGGTAATAAAGCTTAGTTCTTGAAATAATTTCATTTTAGCACTAAGCTCTGGAGCAGGTAGAGGAGCTGCTTGATCAAGCACCAATTTGACACTCGCAATCTGTTGTGTATTGGTACGATAACCTAATATAACAAATATATTTTTCACATCCTGCAACGGGTAAATATACCACTGATAACCAATTGATTTACTATTTACTACTTCATATTTATTTAATACTAATTTTGCATTTTGAGCTTCGGCAGATAACGCCACCTGATGATTAAATTTTTCTTGAAATTTTGCTAAGCTAACATTAAAGTTGTTTATTTGCTTATTATTCAATTTAGCATACAAATCTAGCTTACTGGCTAATTGTGACAAATTTAAGGCTAAACCATTTTCATGCGTAGATGGGATCTGGTTTTTAAGCGTCGTTACTGATGGCGTATTATCAACAATAATAACATCATCATTTTTAACCGCCCTTAATTTAATCTTGGCTTTATTCTGCGTAACCGCTTGACTAGCTGCCTTGCTTGGAGCTTGAGCGAGTTGAACTTGACTTGCAACACCTTTTACCACAAGCTTAGAATTTTGAACTGTTTGTACCTTAGTCACAACATTCTGGTTTGTTGAAGAAAAAAATGTACCATGTAAATAATAGTTGTAGCCAACTTTAATTACAAAGTAGCAACCCCAAGCTAAAATAACCAGAATAAGCAATTCTGCACTAATTCGAAATATTTTAGCTAATAGTGGTTCTGGAGCCTCATAAAGTTGCTCATCTTGATCATTAAATTGAGGCTCATTCATTTTAATTATCCATGATAGAAATGTTTAATTGCTGCAACAACTTTTGTTATATCAGAATTACTAACATCTAAATGAGTTGCCAGACGGAGTAAGCCCGCTTTATTCGCTGCCTTAGGCAAAACAATGCCTTGCTCGAATAATGAGGCGCGAAGTTCTGGATAGCGCACAGCAGCTTTAATAAATACAATATTGGTATTAACCGCAATTACTTCAATCTCATCTATTTGCGCTAACTCATGTGCCAATAGTTCTGCATTACTATGATCTTCTGCCAATCGTTCAATATTATGCTCTAATGCATATATTCCGGCTGCTGCCATAATTCCAGCCTGACGCATACCGCCACCGAGCATTTTACGCCATTTACGTGCTTCTTTGATTAATTCGGCAGACCCACAAAGTACTGATCCCATTGGCGTACCAAGACCTTTGGACAGGCAAATTGATACCGAATCAAAATTTTTAGTGATTGTCTGCAAATCAACACCAAGCTTAACTGCAGCATTAAATACCCGTGCACCATCCAAATGACTGGCTAACTTATTATCACGGCAGAACTGCGGGATTTGCTGCAAATAATTCAAAGGTAACACTTTGCCACCAGTGGTGTTTTCCAGACACAGTAGCTTAGTTCGCGCATGATGAGCATCATCCGGTTTGATTGCAAGATACACTTTTTCCAAATCCAGCGTACCATCAGCATTAAAATCAAGCGGCTGTGGCTGAATACTACCTAATACTGCGGCACCACCACCCTCCCACATATAAGTATGTGCAGATTGCCCAACAATATATTCATCACCACGACCACAATGAGCTAATAACCCTAATAAATTACTTTGAGTTCCAGTGGGTGCAAAAACAGCTGCAGCCATTCCACTTAACTCAGCAATCTGCTGTTCAAGCAAATTAACCGTAGGGTCTTCGCCAAAAACATCATCACCAACCGATGCATTCATCATTGCATTAAGCATTTTTGCGCTGGGTTTAGTTACCGTATCACTACGTAAATCTATTAATTCCATTTTTATTTCCCCATAATTACTCGAAGTATTTGGCTCTTGGGCGCGAAGGATTGATAAAAAAACGACGCAGTGTAGACAGAGCTACATAAGGAGTCTTTTTTGAAATCCGACAAAGTCCAAGAGTCAAAGACGAAGAGTATAGTTATATTGAGCATTATTTTATCATGCTTGAACATAAATATTTTGCCCATAGCTTTATACTTAATGCTAAACTACTCAATAAAATTTTATCTACCGACGTAAAAAATAGAAAGAGGATGCTATTATGAAATCAAAACTAAGCCTTTTGTTAGGTTTTGGCTGCTATAGCTTAGCTGCTACTCAGTTTTGCTATGCAACAGAAAGTGAAAATTGTTTGTCATTTTTACCTGGTCGACTCAACCAAAACCTAATGATTGCCCAAAAAGTGGCAGAAAAGCATCAATCTACAACCTATCTTTTACCTGCTACGCCAGCAACTACGCAATGGGGAATTTTCGACAAAGATCAACCTCCTGTTCTAAGAATTAAGTCTGGTGATAGTGTTGTAATTGAGACCGATGCTGCTTCAGATAATCAAGTTGTTCCAGGTGTTAGTATCAATCAAGTTGCCAAAATGAACAATGCAGTTCCAGGACGCGGTCCACATACCATAACTGGACCGATATATGTTGAAGGTGCAGAACCAGGCGACGTAATTCGCATTCACTTTAACAAAATTATGCCACGTCCATACGCCTCAAACAATAGCTTACCTGGCAAAGGGCTCCTTCCTGAAAAATTTCCAGATGGACAAATCAGATATTTCTATTTAGATACTGACAAAATGCAAATGCAGTTTGCTCCCGGTATCATTGTTCCACTTCATCCATTCCCTGGAACGATTGGTGTAGCACGTGCTGAGTCTGGTCAATTTGATACCGTACCTCCTGGAAAATTTGGTGGCAATATGGACCTACCGCCAATTACCCAAGGAACTAATTTATATCTACCAGTTTTTGTTTCTGGTGCACTATTGGGAACTGGTGACTCTCATGCAGGACAAGGTAATGGCGAAGTTAATTTAACAGCAATTGAAACTGCATTTTCTGAATTAAATGTTACAATTGATGTAATTAAAAACAAAAATTTAGAATGGCCATTAGCTGAAACTTCAACTGATTGGGTAACTGTTGGCTATGATCAAGACTTCAACAAAGCAATTACAATTCTTGAGTCACAAACCACTAATTTCATCATGCAAAATCGTAAAGTAAGCTATGATCAAGCTCAAAAATTGATGTATCGCAACTGGAATTGCCCTGTTGCTGAGGTTGTAGATGAAGTAAACGGCGCATATTGTATGATTCCTAAAGATCCAAATGCAGCAAAACCAGCACCACTACCGATAAAAGACAATGACAAAGAGTATGTGACTTACGCTAAAAATCCACAAGCCATACAAGCGATTAAGGATGCAACTTGGGAAATGATTACCAAAATATCAAAACTCAAGGATATGCAACAAATTGATGTTTACTCTTTACTTAGTCTAACTATGGATTGCAGAATAGCACCACATTACCAAGGCAGCGACTATGAAATTCATTGTATGTTACCGAAAAGCTTATGGGTCAAACAGAAATAGTTAGTATCAAAGAACCTTACACATGAAATTAAATTTGGGGAGTTATGCACCAGATGCAGATATTGCTTTGTCCTGATTCGTTTAAGGACTGCATGAGTGCCAGAGATGTGTGCGACAATATGGCTGATGGATTGTTGCACATTCTTCCAAATGCGCAAATTAACAAACTGCCTCTGGCAGATGGTGGTGAGGGCTTTATCGAAACAATTTTAGCCTCTACAAATGGAAAACTGTTTAGTGTCGAAGTGAGCAATCCCATCGGTAATAAAGTAATTGCCAGCTACGCGATTATCGACAACGGAGCTGCGGCTGTCATTGAAATGGCTCAAGCCAGTGGATTAGAATTACTTCAGACGGAAGAGCGTAATCCATTACTTACCACTACTTATGGCGTTGGTGAATTAATCAAAAATGCGCTAGAGCATAAAGTCACTAAAATAATTGTCGGTCTTGGTGGCAGTGCAACTAATGATGGCGGTGCTGGTATGTTACAAGCATTAGGCGCTAGATTAACTGATCACCATCGAAACGAGATAAAATCAGGCGGAGTTAATCTTAATAATTTACAACATATTGATTTAACATCATTAGATCAACGTTTAGTCAATACAGAAATAATTATTGCTTGTGATGTAAATAATCCTTTAATTGGCAATAATGGTGCTAGTTATATCTTTGCGGCACAAAAAGGGGCTACTTGCGAGATGATAGTACAGCTAGAATCAGCATTACGTAATTACGCACAAGTAGTCCTTGAAGATTGTGGAATTAGCATATCAAACATCGCAGGCAGTGGTGCAGCTGGTGGTTTAAGTGCTGGCTTATTATTGATAAACGGTAAAATTCAATCTGGAATTGAAATCGTGGCTAAGCTCTGTCAGCTTGAAGAAAAAATTATAGCTAGCGATTTGGTATTTAGTGGTGAAGGTGCAATTGACGAACAAACTGCTTACGGAAAAACAATTAGCGGTATTGCACAACTCTGTAAAAAACATAATAAGCCGCTCATTATTATTTGCGGAAAGATGGGCGGTAATCTGCAAGAACTATATCATAAAGGCGTCAGTGCAATTTTTTCAATCAGCAATGGCTTTGCCAGTAAAGAAGAAGCGTTTTCTGCTGCCGCGGAAAACATCAAGATCACCATGCAAAATATTGCTCGCACAATAATCTTATTGAAGCGCCAATCCAGGAAAAAGTACCTTTAAACCTATAGTCATAAACTGAATACCAAGCGCCAATGTGAAGAGTCCAACCACTCGGGTCAGAATACTAATTCCTGTTTTTCCCATAACGTGTAAGAGCTTGCTTGAATAACGAAATACAACAAAAATCAGCAATGCTTGCAATAAAATTGCCGCTAATAACTGATAATATAAAAAATCATTACCACTTACCTGATCTGCAAAAATTGTTATCGTTGAAAAAGTTCCTGCTCCAGTAGTCAATGGAATCGCAATGGGAATAATTACAGAGGGTATAACCTTGGAATAAGTGTGCGATACACTATAACTCTCATCTTCTTCAATTGCCTTACGCGCATGAATCATATCAATTCCAAGCATTGCCAAGATCACACCTCCTGCCACACGAAATGCATCTAAAGAAATGCCGAAAAAATTTAGCAAAGATTCACCAACAAATAAGGCTGCGAGCATTACTACTAAAGATGCCAAAGTTGCATTAATGCTTAGCTGAATTTGCTCAACATCAGACAAACCCTGCGAAATTTGCAAAAATTTTCCCAAGGATTTAAAATTATTGGCAACCGCAAATATTCCCAAAAACATTAATTGGAAACTTAATGGCTGATGCATGGCAAGCTCATATCACTCATTATTGACTGAAAGCACTTTACGAAATTAAGCTCATTTACAAACATTAATAACGCTTGAATAGACTTTCTAGTTACGGTGTTCAAATGCTGCTGGATCACCAGTTTGCGCTGTGCCTACTGTTGGGCTGTCTAATTCTTGATCATCTGTATTAAATGTTCCGCACCCTTGGAGCACAAAACAACTAGCAAAAATCAGAAAAATAAATTTTAATACTTTCACAAATAAATCCTTTTTTATCATGATAACACATTATTACATCACACAAACTTGATTATAACACAAACTATTTTTGATGCTGCAACTTACAGTTGTCTATCTCTAAAATCATGCACTGCAGCATAAATTTGTAGTATAAGCATAAAGTTAACAGATTCAGATTATGTTAAAATACAACCACAAATTTAACAGTGCTATTACAAAATAGCCCACATTAAAAGAGGCGGTAATAATGAAACTCAAAATGCCCAAACTTAGTTTCTGGCAGGTATTTAACATAAGTTTTGGGTTTTTAGGTGTCCAAATTGGATATTCACTCCAAGGTGGCAATACTAGTCGTATTTTATCTGCGCTTGGAGCAAATGTTGAACATTTAAGCTATTTTTGGCTGGCTGCTCCCTTTGCTGGCTTGATCGTTCAGCCTATCGTTGGTCTATCTAGCGATAAGCTCTGGACAAGAATGGGACGTAGGATTCCATTCATCTTGTTGGGTGCAATTATTTCTGCACTAGCAATGTTTTTTATGCCCAATTCTGAGCATTTTGCAGCCATTATTTACCCAGTATTTTTTGGCGCATTTATGCTTTTATTTATGGACACTGCTTTTAATATCACCATGCAACCATTTAGAGCATTAGTTGGCGATATGGTATCGGAAGAGCAACGTAATCTAGGTTATTCAATCCAAAGTTTTTTGATTAATGTCGGCGCTGTAATTGGCTCTTTGTTGCCTTTTGTCCTAAATTGGGCGGGCGTAGCAAATGTGCCTGAAGCAGGTCAAAAAGTAGCGCCTACGGTTATTTGGTCGTTTTATTTTGGTGGAGGCTGCTTGTTATTATCTGTTTTATGGACTGCATTTACCACTAAAGAATATCCTCCAGAAGAGTATGCGCAGTATCACGATCTTGATAGTGATAAGCCAAAAATTAAAACTTCATTTATGCAATTGCTAAAAGAAACCCCTCCGACAATGATCAAATTAGGAATAGTTCAGTTTTTTTCATGGTTTGCACTCTTCATGATGTGGGTTTATACTACATCTGGTATTGCGGGAAATGTTTGGCATACTGCAGCGACAGACTCAACCTCTGCGGCATTCAATGAAGCAGGTAACTGGGTCGGTGTTATTTTTGCCGCTTATAGTTTATTTGCCGCAATCTATGCTATGTTTATGACAAAATTAGCGAATAAGTTTGGCCGTAAATCAGTCTATATGTGGTCGTTAATGCTTGGTGGCATAGGACTATTGTCAATGGTGTTCATACATGACAAATACTTACTTCTGATTTCAATGCTCGGCATCGGAATTGCTTGGGCGGCAATCTTAGCAATGCCTTACGCGATTTTATCAGCAGTCTTGCCAGCAGATAAAATGGGGGTTTATATGGGAATATTCAATGCCACAATTACTATTCCACAAATAGCCGCTGGTATCTTAGGTGGCGTTATTTTATCGTTAGTTGGTGGACAAGCGATTGTTATGCTTGGAGTGGCTGGTGTTTCTATGTTACTTGCTGGTTTTAGCGTGCGCTTTGTTAAGTAATTAAATATACTTACTTAAGTAAGTATATCTTCTGTGACAGATGGCTACAAATATTTTGTAGCCATCTGTCAAATAAGCGCTGGCAACTATTGGTATCAGTGTTAAAATTATTGGCTCAACCCAATATCAAAAACTAATGATAAGAATTTTTATTTGGAAATCAGTATATGGAAAAAGAAATAATTCAACAAGCTCTAGAAAAAAAATTAAACTGCCCCCTAAGCGACGCATCAGATCGCGATTTATACTATGCCCTTCTTGAATACGTAAAACAACAAATTCCAACTCGCCCACAATTAGATGGTTCACGCAAAATTTACTATATTTCTAGTGAGTTTTTAATTGGCAAAATGCTTTCTAACAATCTGATTAATCTTGGTCTATACCATAATGTCAATAATTTACTTAAAGAACACGGCAAACATTTAAGTATAATTGAAGAAATTGAACCAGAACCATCATTGGGTAATGGCGGTCTTGGGCGCTTGGCTGCATGTTTTCTTGACTCTATTGCCACGTTAGGTATCCCAGGTCGTGGAATCGGGCTTAATTACCATTATGGTCTATTTAAGCAGAAATTTAGCAATAATTTGCAAAGTGAACAACCAAACCCATGGATTGAAGATGCTGGCTGGTTAAACAAGACAGACGTTAGCTATGATATTCAATTTACCAATTTCACAGTTAAATCTTGTCTTTATGAGTTTGATGTCGTTGGTTATCGTGGTTCTGTTAACAAGTTAAGTTTGTTTGATATTGAAGGTATTGATACTTCAATTGTCCATGATGGAATTGCTTTTGATAAAAATGATATAACGAAAAACTTAACTTTATTTTTATACCCTGATGACAGTGATCAGGCTGGTCATTTATTGCGTATTTTTCAACAATACTTTATGGTAAGCAATGCGGTTAACCTTATTTTTACTGAAATGGATGCCAAAGGATATAATTACGCAGAATTAGATAAACACGTAGTTATTCAAATTAATGATACTCACCCTACCTTAGTAATTCCTGAATTAATTCGCCAATTGCTACTTAAAGGTCTATCACTGGAACAGGCTACCGCAATTATTAAGCGTAGTATTGCTTACACCAATCATACTATCTTGGCTGAAGCATTGGAAAAATGGCCACTGTCTTATTTAGAAAAAGTTGTACCACCCGCAATTATTAATATCATTAAATATCTTGATGCCGCAGTTAAAGCTCAATACAGCGATCCGTCACTTGATATTATTGATCATGATGGACGTGTACATATGGCAAGAATTGACATCCATTATGGCTTTAGCGTAAATGGCGTTGCTGCTTTGCACACCGAAATTTTAAAGCATAGCGAGTTAAAGCAATTTAATGATATTTACCCGAATAAATTTAACAATAAAACCAATGGAATCACTTTCAGACGTTGGATAATGCAATCCAATACCGAACTAACTGATTTTCTGGCTAAAACAATCGGCAATGACTTTAAATTTAACTCACTCGAATTAGATAAATTGATGAACTATAAAGATGATAATAATGTACTGGCTCAAATAGGCGTTATTAAGCAAACGAAGAAACAACAATTTGCTGATTATATTAAGACCACAGCGGGTATAGAGCTTAACCCCCAGTCTATTTTTGATGTACAGGTTAAACGGATTCATGAATACAAACGCCAGCAAATGAATGCATTATATGTTATTCATAAATATTTGGAAATCAAAGAAGGAAAACTACCAAGTCGCCCATTGACTGTTATTTTTGGTGGTAAAGCTGCCCCTGCATATACTATTGCCAAGCATGTAATTCATTTGATTTTATGTTTGCAACAACTAATAAACAATGACCCAGAAGTTAGCCCACATCTGCAAGTAGTCTTCGTGGAAAACTACAACGTAACTGTTGCCGAAAAGCTGATTCCAGCAGCAGATATTTCGGAGCAAATTTCATTGGCATCAAAAGAAGCCAGCGGTACTGGAAATATGAAATTTATGCTCAATGGAGCAGTTACAGTTGGAACAATGGATGGAGCGAATGTTGAAATTGCTGAATTAGTTGGTCCAGATAATATCTACTCTTTTGGTAAAGATAGCAATACAATTATTGAATTATATCGTACCAATGGTTATCATTCATGGGATTACTACTTCTATGATCCACTAATTAAACGTGCAGTAGATTTTATTAATTCACCCGGAATGTTGGCTATTGGAACCAAAGAGCGCTTAGACCAATTACATCATGAGCTAATTACCAAAGATTGGTATATGACACTAATTGATTTTGTCGATTACATTAAAACTAAAGATCAAATGTTATCTGATTATGAAAATCGCGAAGAATGGAACAGAATGAGCTTAGTTAATATTGCTAAAGCAGGTTATTTTAGTTCTGATCGCACGATTCGTGATTATAATCAGGATATTTGGAAAATTGATTTAAACTAAATTTAAGAGGGATTAATATGAGATCAGCAGGGATACTAATGCCAGTAGCATCATTTCCATCTAACTATGGAATTGGTGACTTTGGGACAGAAGCTTATAAATTTGTTGATATTATTCATCAAATGCAGCTTAAGATTTGGCAAGTCTTGCCACTTAATCCACTTGGCTATGGCAATTCACCTTATCAGGCTTATTCATCATTTGCGGGTGATGAGCTATACATAAGTGTTGATCGCTTGGTGACAGACGAATTGCTTACACCTGCAGATCTCATTAAATTTAACTCGGATAAGCCAACTACAATTGAATATCAAGCAGTACGTAGACATAAAGAACCAATGTTGCATAAGGCTTTTGCCAACTTTAAAGCAAGTAACAAGCTACGTGCTGAGTACGTGCAATTTAGCACAATTACTCCATGGTTAAAAAACTATGCTGTATTTTTGACGCTCAAAAAAGCTAATGATTTAAAAATTTGGACAGATTGGCCTACTGCACATAAAAACTGGATTAAAGATAATGCGTTAGATTTGACACCGTTTCAAGAGCAAATTGATTATGAAATGTTTTTACAATTCATTTTTTATCGCCAATGGTTTGCACTGAAACAATATGCTAATAATCTTGGTATTCAGGTTATGGGTGATATTCCAATCTATATTGGCATGGATTCTCTTGATGTCTGGGAAAACCAAGATATATTTTTACTTGATGAAAATCAGCAGCCTACTTTCATTGCAGGTGTACCACCAGATTACTTCTCGGCTACTGGACAACGTTGGGGAAATCCGCTTTATAATTGGGAGGCACTAGAAGCAAACGGGTTTAAATTTTGGATTGAGCGCTTGCGAGGTAATGCTACCGCTTTTGACATTATTCGTATTGATCACTTCAGAGCATTTGATACTTATTGGAAAATCCCAGCCAGTTGCCCAACCGCGGTTGAGGGTGAATGGGTTGAAGCACCAGGCTATGCCCTTTTTGACACTATTTATCGTGAATTACCCGAGATTAAAATCGTTGCCGAAGATTTAGGTGATTTACGTAAGGAGGTTTTAGACTTACGGGATCACTATAATCTTAAAGGAATGAAAATATTCCAGTTTATTTTTGAACCGCATTTAGATAATTCAGCTCTTGAAAAAACTGTCAATACCATCGTTTATACTGGAACACATGACAATAGCACCCTAATGGGCTGGTACAATAGTCTAAGCCATGAGCAACGACATGCTCTTCGCGAATATTTCCATGCAAGTGATGAAAATATTAAATCCGCAATTCTTGCCTACATATTGAATTATCAGGCAGAATACGTTATCTTCCCTGCTCAGGATATCATTGGTCTAGATGATAGCTCAAGATTAAATACGCCAGGCACTGTTGGATCGCCTAATTGGGAATGGAAGCTCGCCAATTTCAGTGCTTTGCAATCTGAAATTGATCATATTGCAAATATTGTAAAAAATAGTTCACGAATCTAATCTAATCAGCTTCAAAAAGAGGTAGCTAATTTCATAGCTACCTCTTTTTATGTCTAAGTAAACAGTCTAAACGCATTTTATCCCTTGAGCCAGCCTTGCCCAGAATTGGCTAAATAGGGTAAAATACTCTCCTTATCAGGAAATTTATTTCCGGTTTCATGGTTATCTTCTGGTGTTAAATTAAATTGAACTACGGTTTAATTTAGATTAGAAAGGAAATTTATGAACACACCTTCTTTAGCCTGTTATTTTGAACAACAATACTTTGATATTGAACAAGCGAAACTGTTTTCTCAAGCTCCGCAATATGTAGCTCATCAGCTCATGGCAGTTAATCAGTATGATTATCGCTCAATTGAATGGCTAGACCATAGTAAATTAGTTTATAACAATGGAAATGAGCATTTGCTAATTGATAATATTTGTCGCCATCGTCAAGCAATTATGATGAAAGGTCATGGCAATAGCCAACATATAGTCTGTGACCTGCATCGATGGACGTACAATGTACAGGGAACACTAATTGGAGCACCGCTTTTTCCAGAATTACCGCGATGCAAAAACCTTACTGTTGCACCGTTGATTAACTGGAATGGACTATTATTTAAAAATAATCGTGATATCCAACAAGACTTGGCAAATCTAGGCAAATTTGGTAAATATATCAATTTTGAAAATTATCAGTATAGTAACACTGTGATAACTGATTATAATTTCAACTGGAAAACCTTTATGGAAGTTTATGCCGAAGACTACCATGTCGATCCATATCATCCTGGTTTAGGTAATTTTGTTGATTGTGCAAATCTAAGCTGGAATTTTGGTAATTGGCATCATTTTCAAATTGTTCCGACTAAAAATCAACTTACTCAAGGAGGAAGCAAGCTATATAGTGATTGGAGCAAAAAAGTTCTGGAAGCTCATAATGGAGATATCCCAGAGTTTGGCGCAATATGGATGGCATACTACCCCAATATCATGATTGAATGTTATCCCAAATGTATTGTTATTTCAGTAGTTGAACCAGTAGCACCTGAAAAATGCCGAGTTATCACTGAGTTTTATTATCCTGACGAAATTCTAGGTTTTGATGAGGAGTATGTAGCAATTCAACAACAAGTTTACTTTGAGACAGCAAAAGAAGATGATGAAATTTGTTACCGCATGCATGAAGGGCGCAAAGCCCTTTACCGTCAAGGTAAAGAAGACTTCGGACCTTATCAACTACCAACGGAAGAAGGGATGAAGCATTTTCATGAGTTCCTAACGCGAGAATTAGCAGCTAGTGTATTATTTACACAACCTTCATTATTAAGCAGTCATCACAATATGCTTAAACACTAAATTTAAGTCTAATAAAGCAGAGTAAATTATAACCCTGCTTTATTATTTCTAAAAGTAGATGATTTAGCTAGAAATTATTATAGGTTTAAGCTAAAATAACTACCTCCAAAACTAAATAATCCTTGAGAGTATCCAATAAATTATCGCGATGTAAAATAGAGATGTTATTTTTCTTGTGAAAGTCGTTTATAATGATCCGTAGTATCGTAGCTTGGTTGCGTTTTAGTGCTGTTATAGCTAGTATGGCAATTATGGTTTTAGCCGTATTAATTATTTATCCATTTTCAAAATCCTTTGTTCGCCAGCAAGTACGCATGATTTGGACTCGCTGCTTGATTGCTTCAACTGGTGCCAAACTCTATTTTCATGGTTACCCACTATCTAACCATGAACTAGGCAACTCAATGGTTGTTTCCAATCATATTTCTTGGATGGATACGGTTGTCATGTACCGTACTTGTTTTGTGCAATTTATTGGCAAAATAGAAATGTTACAGTGGCCTATTCTAAATCGAGTGATTCAGGCTGGTGGCACAATTTTCATCAACCGTAAAAATAAAAAAGAACTTATTAATGTTAATCAACACGTTGCACAGTTGCTCCGCGAAGGCGCTAGTATTGGGCTTTTTCCCGAGGGGAAAACTAGCGTAGGTAAAGAAGTTTTACCATTTAAAGCACCACTTTTGGAAGCAGCACGAATGGCAAATAGTAAAATTTTCCCAGTCGTATTTAGTTACCGTAAAGAGAATAATCGTCTAGCCCGTGAAGTTTCGTTTGCTAAAGTTGGTTGGATGAAAACTGTAATGAATACTCTGCGCTTGCGTAGCTTAACTATTAATGTTACAGTTTTACCACCTGTTGCTGCGGCAGATTTTGCCGATCGCGAATTACTGGCAAACTATCTTCACCAGCAAATCAGCGATTGCTACCAACAACAGCAAATTAAATAAGGTTAATTTAGTTTCTAGGGTAAGAACTGCGTTATAATAATCGCCTAGGTTTATTTTATAACAGAGGGATACTCATGAAAATACTTGTTCTAAACTGCGGCAGCTCATCTTTAAAATATCAACTAATTGAAACCACGACTGAGAGCGTTTTATCCAGTGGTTTGGTGGAACGAATTGGTCTGTCAGGTGCAGTTTTAACTCATCGTAAAGGTGAGCAAAAATTCATTATTGATGCAGAGAAACAACTTGCCAATGGCACCCCAATTACCGATCATAAAAGCGCAGTAGCTTGTGTAACCAAAGTGCTATGTTGTGAGATAATGGGCGTGATTAACACAATGGCAGAAGTCAATGCCGTTGGACATCGTGTAGTACATGGCGGGGAAAAATATGCTGCTTCGGTAATTATTAATGCAACTGTCATGGAAGCCTTGGAAGAATGTGCAAAACTAGCTCCGTTACATAATCCAGCTAATATCACCGGAATTAAAGCCTGTCAGGAATTAATGCCAAATACACCAATGGTCGCAGTCTTTGATACCGCATTTCACCAAACGATGCCTGCTGAAGCATTTATGTATTCATTGCCTTATGAAATATATCAGGAACATAAAGTTCGTCGCTATGGTTTTCATGGTACTTCACACAAATATGTAGCTGGGCGTGCTGCAAAATTACTTGGCAAAGACTTAAATCAACTAAAATTAATCAGTTGTCACCTTGGTAATGGTGCTTCAGTTGCGGCTATTAAATATGGGCAAAGTGTTGATACCAGCATGGGTTTTACGCCGCTGGCTGGTTTAACTATGGGCACTCGCTGTGGTGACCTTGACCCAAGTATAATTGCTTTTCTTGCGCATGAAATGAAACTCAATGTCGATGAAATTGACAACCTAATGAACAAAAAATCTGGTGTCCTCGGGATTTCTGGTGTAAGCAGTGATTTTCGTGATATTGAATCTGCGGCAGAACAAGGCAATCAACGCGCTCAATTAGCTTTGGATGTCTTCGCATATAACGTTAAAAAATACATCGGTGCTTACGCGGCAGCAATGAACGGTGTTGATGCAATTATTTTTACTGCAGGATTAGGTGAAAATGATAAAGTAACTCGTGCTAAAATCATTGACGGCGTTTCATTTCTTGGAGTCAGTATTGACTCAGAAAAAAACGATGTTCGCGGACAAGAGAGAATCATTAGCCGCAATGACTCTAAAGTCACAGCATTATTAATTCCAACTAATGAAGAACTAATGATCGCTAAAGAAACTCAGGAATTACTATAACCATATAGAGGATGACTTATGAACCAGAATAAAATTGCACTACTTTTATTAACTAGCATAATTCCGCTATTTGCCAATACTGCCACCTCTCAGCCTGTAGCTCCAGAAGTTGCAACCGCTAAAACTGAAAAACCATTGGTTACTAGCAAACATTCTATGATAGTCACCAATAATCCTTGGGCAAGTAAAGCAGCGCAACAAATACTCAATGAAGGTGGAAATGCAACAGATGCCGCAATTGCTGCTGCCTTTGTTTTAGGTTTAACCGAACCACAATCTTCAGGGATTGGTGGCGGAGGTTACGCGCTTAGTTATCATGCAAAAACTAAACAACTACTTGCTTTTGATGGGCGTGAAGTTGCCCCACTAAGCGCTACACCAAATTGGTTCATTGATCCAAAGACATCTAAACCTCTAAACTTTGAATCGGCAATGTTAAGCCCACTCTCAGTGGGTGTTCCTAGCGAAGTTGCTTTATTTTATAAAATGCACCAACAAAATGGAAAACTTGCATGGAGTAAATTACTCGCACCCGCTATTGCTCTTGCCCGCAATGGTTTCCCGATGAGTCCTCGGCTATATGGCTTATTACAAAGTGATCAGGATATCTTAAAAGATAATCCACAAATTGCCAAAGTTTATTTTAATGCGCAAGGTGATGTAAAACCAATTGGCGATAAAGTTACCAATATTGCTTATGCTGATACATTACATATAATTGCCAAAAACCCGCAGGAATTTTATACTGGCAAAATTGCTCATGACATTATTGAAACGGTGAATAAAAGCGCAAATAAAAAGCTAATGAGCACAAAAGATCTTAGTGCTTATAAAGTACAGGTTAAAGAGCCAGTATGCAGTACGTATCGTGGTCAATATGATATTTGTTCGGTGCCACCATCATCAAGTGGCGGCGTTACAGTCCAAGAATTATTGGGAATTTATGCTCGTAATTATACTCAAACTGGAGAAAGTGCATTCACGGATATAAACTGGGTTTATAATTTTTATGAAGCAAGCAAAATAGCTTTTGCCGATCGTAATCAATACCTTGCTGATCCTGACTTTGTTAAACAACCAATTGCGGGTTTATTAAATAATCAATATTTAGATGAGCGTGCAAAGCTAGTGAATGAATCTATGGCATTAAGTGTGCCAGTTGCGCCTGGCAAGCCTTATGGTGCTGATCCTAAATATGTTGCAGATAGCAGCCCAAAACCTCATGGAACAACTTCATTGTCCATCGTGGATAAAGATGGCAATGCAGTTACGATGACCGTAACCGTTGAGCATCAATTTGGTAGTCATCTCTTTACCAATGGATTCTTCTTAAATAATGAATTAACTGATTTTTCGTTAACACCTACTAATGCATCTGGTAAGCCAATTGCGAATCGCGTTGAAGCTGGTAAACGACCGCGTTCGTCAATTGCACCAACAATGGTATTTGATAAAGATCATAATTTGCAAGTATTGACTGGTTCCCCTGGTGGTAGTCAAATTATTTGTTATGTTGCCAAAAACCTGATTCAAATTTTAGACTTCAAAAAATCGGCAGCTGAAGCATCATCTTCACCTAATCTCTGTGCAGCCAATGCCGCTCCAGTTTTGGAAAATGGTGATTCAATATTCAGTGCACAATTAGATAAACTAAATGCCTTGGGTGAATCGGTAGTTAGAACTGATTTAGTTAGTGGCGAAACTAATATAATTCGTACTAATGATGGATGGAGTGGCGCAGCTGATCCACGCCGTGAAGGATTAGCTATCGGAAACTAAAGAAAAGTCCGCAAGGACTTTTCTTATTAGAGTCTGCCAGTATCCCAAATACTGTTAAGCATATTGTGCAATTCAAGAATTTTATCATACACAGGCTAAACTGTCTTGTATACTATCTCGTGAATAAATATAATCATACCACGATTTAAGATGAGAATACTGCTTGCGCCAATTACGTTCAGGCTGACGAAGATCAAGATAGATTATCGCACTAATCAGTGCTAAGTCAGCAAGAGTTATGCTACTTCCATGACAAAATGTCTTTGAATGTAGCTCATGATCTAAAAAAGATAGTGCCAAACTAATTGCATCATTATATTTATCAATCAACAATTGATCTTGTTGCTCAATTTTGCGATCCCGCTCTATACGAATTTGAACAGCAGCATCCATAATACCGTCTGCAATAGCTTCCCAACGTTTCACTAACATACGGTTGAAAATGTCTTTGGGAATTAAGTCACTCTCACTGATACTGTCAATATAATCCGTAACTACAGGCGAATCGAATATACATGTCCCATCTTCAAGAATTAGTACTGGAATTCTTTTTAGTGGGTTAAATTTAGCAATTTTGCTATCTACGTCTCGTGGAAGGTCAATAACAAACTTATGCAAGATATTATTCTCTAGTAACATTAAGCGTACTTTGCGAGTATATGGACTATTGAGTGTCCCCATCAGAGTTAACATATGTATCCTTATTTTAATTGATTTTTACAAAGTTTATCATAAATTTAATTGAATATTGCATATAAATTTTTTGGTTAATTTTAAATTACATACTTATCCAATTAACCTAGTAAATAAGCTATTAGACAAAGATGCAACAAAGCAAAAGCTAGTCGCTTAATTCATCAGTATTAGATATGAACTCGTCGGACTGAACTACATTCTTCATCACGTGCAGAGCTGGGTAGCCTGGGTATTACCTCACCAACTTCAACAGGCTTGGCTAATTGAACCTTCTCTCCTGAGAGCTGCGCTAATTTCTCGAGCTTACTATATGCACTTGCGGCAGTACCATTATCCAGCGACTTAACCACTTCGTCATACTTATTTCCACAACTCCGAATTGATTGCCCCAAATCCGCAATCCGCTGCAAACTAATTTTAAACTTATCACTAAGTTCACGCGATAAACTGATGATATTTTCAGCTCGTTCCTCAATCTGATAAACATCCCATGAGCGCTCAATCATTCCCAACAAAACTAGTAGTGTCGAAGGTCCAGCAATAAATACTTTTTGTTGATACGCTTCGCGCAATAAAGTACCGCTCAAACGCTGGTCTTCTTCGATAATTAAGGAAAATAATCCCTCATTAGGAATAAACATAATCGCGTAATCAAATACCGCTTTACCAATCGAAGCTTCAACAGCACTGAGATAATCTTTATTACTTAGATTTTTAATCGTCAGTTTGATTGCATCAAAAATAGCTTTGCTTTTATCCTCATCGTTCACGATACTTTCGTAATAACGTTTCATAATATTTTTACTATCAACAACTACCGCCTTATTATGTGGTAAGTTAATAATCACATCTGGAATCAATCGTTTATCATCTAAGCTAATTTGCGCCTGCTCGGTATAGCTAATATGCTGTTGTAGCCCAACACTTTCGAGAATATTTGCCAAAATCATCTCACCAAACTCACCTTTTTTCTTACTATCTTTAGTCAGAGCCAAAGCTAAATTTTGTGCTTGCTGATTTAAACCTTCAGAATTACGGTTAATCTCTTTGGTTTGGAATGCCAGCTCATTGATTTTCTGCTGTAAATCTTTCAAGTTTTCCTGTAACGGTAAAACTACATTTTCTTTACTGATATCACGTAGGGAATTATCGGCACGCTCTTTGAGTTCGTTAATCGCCAGATTTTTCAGATTGGTAAATTCACTATTCATTTGCAGTTTGAGCTCAGCCAACATTTTTTCTAACTGGGTATAGGCAGTTTTTAGGTGTTCATTCTCAACTTCCAGTCTTGATTTATCATTGCTTAGCTGAAGATTATCGTGCTGAATATTGCGACTCCCCTCCTCCAATGCCCGGCTGGTTTGCAATGCCTCATTCAATTGCAGCGTAATGCGCTGCTGCTCTTGCTTGGCATGCTCATAATCGGCACTGAGTTTGGTAAAATCAGTGTTGAGCGTGAATAACTGTTGATTAAGCTCATTTAGTTGTTCTTTAGTATCATTAGCACCTTTGAGGCGACTAAATACCAGCAATAAGCTGATAATCACAATCAACGCTACCCCACCAGTGCTCGCTGCGATAATAATTAAATTAGTATCCATGATAATCTTTCATAATAGTTTGTTAAGTGCTCTTTACATGTTACAAGAAATAAAAAGTTAAAAACATAATTTTGCTTCATATGCCTTAGAATGTATTATCAATAAAAAGATGATTAAACTTTATTTTAACATTTTCGTAATCAAATTTAGCTTCTGTACAGTCTAAAAAATATTTTATTTGCCATTTTTGAGTTTTTTCTGCTTGTTTATTGTCTGGTTTATCCCATATCGGGTAAACCCTAAACCCTCTTTTTCCAGCTTTTCCATTTTGGTCGGTTGTCACACCCTGAGTAACCATAACATTGATCGGGAAAATAAAATAGCCTATATGCGTATCTTTTTGTACAGCTACAACATAATAGTCAAACTTATCCTCTATACAATAAGGAACAGTTACTTTATCATCGGATCTTTTCCAAACAGTAACAAATTGTCCAATTTTAGTGGGCGTAATTTTTGCCTTCCGGTAGAGAAATTTTAAATTATCTAGATTAAATGTACGTGCTTCATACTCAATACTCTCTTTATCAATGCTATAATTAGAAATCTTTGCGTTATAATGATCATAAAATAATGCTTGTAACAAATTTAGACTATTAAATTTCAACAGTTTTTACCTCTGAATATAGTAAAATTTCTTATTAGGTGTCAAATAACAAATTATGGCTTAGCTTAGAGATTATATCAAATTTATTATGCTTTGCCTTTAATTCAATTTTACAAACTAAAGTACCAGCTTAAATCTTTGGTTATCACCGATATAATCCAACAAATGCAAGCTATCCTCGCTAACTCTCCCGATCACATTAACCCGTTCATCGGCAGCCAAGTCACGCTTACAAATCTGTAGCTCACCGCTATAGCGTCCATAGGCAATATTATCAATGGTAATGCTTCCTTTGTTGCGCACCACACAGTTTTCTGCTAATACGTCACGACGAATAACATTATTTTCTAAAAGCATCAGGCGGCTTTCCTGTGAACGGATAACGTCTGCAGCCGCATCAGGACGATTGGTATGAATCTGCTGAAATAACTCACTATAAACTGGATTTGACAAATAGTTCGCTACGTCCAATTCAATGATATCTGGCGTAAGTTTTCCGATACGCTGCAAAATTGGTAAATCTGCCTGTGCATCACCAATAAATACATGATCGATGCCAGCTGCTAAAAGTATCTGTGCACTAACTTGTGGTGTTAGACTGCGCGTAAACTCAAGCGTAGGTAAACCTTCGTAAAGCGGACCACGCCTCCCAGTTTTCATGCCAATAAAGCCACTTACTGGGACATCATGATGATGAAAAATTTGGTTTTTACGCTGGAGTGATTCAAGAGATATCCCGGTATTTTGTCGTGGATAGTAGTTATGACATGCAGAGATATTTTTGGCATTGGCACCTACATTCATGATTTGTTGCATAAATTCTGCGCTCATAGTGCTGGCATTAAGTTCAATTAATAAACCAACATCATTATTGGTATAGCTTGCAATTAATTCAGGTGCAAAACCATAATCTAAACGAATCCCAGCCAAGCCTATTTTTTTGAAAGCTGCTAAATCATGTGCTTCGACTTGCAAATATTGGTAGGCATTAGGTGAAATATCGGCAATTACTGTCATATTTAGCTGAGTTGCCAAGTCTAATATTTGCTTAAACTCGGCAATTAGTTGTGAGTAATTAGCTTCAGGAATATGTAATGAAGTAAAGACACGGTTAAACCCAGCTTGCGCTGCTTGTGTTAGATATTCCAGATTATCTTCCAAACTCCAATCAAGCCCCAAAAACACTGAAATACCTTTAGCCATATGTCATTGCCTCACAAATATACTTTGAACGCTCATAAGTTGAGCTTTTATATATAGACTCTAAGTGATCGCGATTATGGCTAGGAGTATTGATAAAAAAAGCGACGAGGTGTAGATAAACTACATAAGGAGCCTTTTTTAGCAATACGACAACGCGATAATTGTGAACACGACGAGTATATTAATTTTCAGGAAATTGATCGAGATATACTAGTCTAAATTTGGATCGTGCACTGTCATAGAAAGACATTAAGTCAGTTTGTTCGGGATATTGCGCTAACAAAGGCAAAAGCACTGAGCCACCAATAACATAGCGTGTATCATTGGCATTAGTTTTCATGCCCCAGATATTTTGATAACTCATAGCAACTAACTCATGCTGTGTTGAATTGGGATTAGCATAATTACCGATATAAAGCAAGATATGTCCTGGTATTTGGACAAGAGTTAATAATTTATGTCCATTTTTCAATAAATATTGTTCACGTTCAGCACTAGATAAATTGTCTAAAATCACGGTTTTACCCGCTAATGACTGAAAGCCAGAATTGCGTGGTAGATAAATACCAAACGGAGCAAAGAGCGCTTTCATTTCTGCCGAGCAATCATAATTAAAAAACATACTGCCCCAGCCGTATTGCTTACCGATTTGATTACGCATAATCCGTGCTATATTTTCCGGAGTCAATTTCAACGGCATAACACCCCCATCTGATTGACTAAGCATCACCTTAATAATCTGAGCATTACGTTTTAAATTTGCAACAGGTATCAAAACTTCGTAAGAAGAGTTGTTTGTTTCAGCCAGTGGAAAAGTACTACCATTATATGCCACACCACGGAAAATATCATTAGCATCAATCAACGAGCTTTGCGCAATCGTTGCCACTATATTTTTGCGTGCAGTTTTTTGCCAAGTAGTAATAAATTTATCGTCGACCATCGCAATACCAGCAGTACGAACCCAACCAACGTCATCTGACGCAATAACTAAGCTCCACTCTTTGTCTGTACTTTGTTTAATAACATAAAGTGGCATACCGATAAAAATCGCAGTTTCCTGAAGATTATCAAAAGGATATCCTTCGCCAGCAATTTTGGAGTTATAAAATAACGGATCGTTCGTTGGCAGTGTCCGCACCAACAAATTATCTACCGCAATGGCGCGCCCATCACTAGAATAAGATAATTTGATTGGCTTTTCCAACGCCATGTTACTTTCAATTCTAGTAAACCATTGTGCTGAATAAGGTAAAAAATTTTCCCCATAAGCAGTATTTTGCTGATTTATCGGATTAGCAAATCCACGTAACATCAGACGTTCAGTCTGCAAAATATTATGGCTTTCACTTTGAACTAGCTGATGATTAACATAGTTGCTACTCCATGGTGATAAATCGCTTTCTGCTGAACTATAATAGTGCCGATAAAATTCCTGCATACGTTGTTTTTGATAGCTCTCGCTAACTAATGCTTGTTTATAATCAGCGGCATCGGGCTTTAACCATGCACCAACATTCTGATTATAACTTTCCATGGGGAAAATATTGATCAGCTCAGTTGCCGACACGAAACTGATTATGCCCAGTAGGAGACCAAATTTAAACAATTTACTCACTAAAGACCTCTTCGCTATCACTAAAGTTAAATTTCTGCTCTTGTCTCATAAGTATTTGTAAATGATTCATAACACAACCTTATTATTTGTGTAAATCATCTGATATCTGTAAAGCAAGTCTCTTTGCTTGTTTACGAATATCAGGTACAGCTATACTTTCCCATAAATAAGCCCGGGTAAGCGGTCCGACAGCGTATACATTTTCCTTAGAGGATAATAAACAATCATTCTCCATAGCCAAACCAAAACCATTTTCATGCCATCTAATTAAGCCATCTGCTAGCATCTGCTTGAATAATACACCATAGGAATCTGGATTTTGAGAAATTCCTGTAGCATTAATTAAATAGTCAGCATGAATATAATCAATATTTCGCTTACTTCTAGCTTGATAAGCTATAACTATATTTTGATCATTGGTTTGCACACACTTCAAGCGACCAGCTATAGTTATTAATCCTTTGCTATCAATTAGGCTTTTCACTTGTTTAGCAGTATCTGGTGCAATCCGATGTCTTAAGATATCCCAATATGAGCGGACATGTCTTAAAAACCTTTTCTGATTAACTATATCCATTTTTAACCATATTTTCTGTGTATATGGACGTAAACTATCTATTACGTTCCTCCAGTCATGGCTATTAGAGACTGCTTCCCTAGCTTTGCTTTTAACAATGCGAAACAAATCCATTATTCGTACATTTGGATTATTTGCTAAAAATTCTGAAACATAATTAAGCATTGGTTCTTTATAAAATTGATGTGTTGTAGGCAATAGCCCGTGTCTTGACATTGCTGTCAATTTACCTTTGTACCCTTTCTCCTGAAAGCCCAGTATAATATCAACTAGCGTCAATCCAGTGCCTATTATTACAACATGCGCTCCTGTTTTTATTTTCTCCAGATAACCAAAATCCCACGGATTAGTAATATAACGATTATCATTTATTTTATTGGAGTCGTAAGTATTGCCATTAGCCAAAATAATAGCATCATAATATGCTAATCTACCATCTGCCATAGTCAATTTATAACCATCACTTAGTTTATTACAAGCAATAACCTCAACCCTTATTATTTTTACTAAATCATGGTACCTTTGCTGCATATCTACTAATATTGATAACAAATATTTGCCATAATACTGCCTTTTAGCAAAGAAAGTATCCGCAACACCTTCTTCCTTAATGAGTGAGTTATCTAAAAGCCACTTAGTAAAATCATCTGCTTTATCTTCAATTGCTGACATTTTACTAGCAACCAGATTTAAAGCATGACTATTACAATGGCTATTATAAGCTATCCCTGCACCATTAGCAGCTGATCTATCATATATAGTTATCTCAATGTTTTCACACAGCTGTAAAATCTCGTAGGCAGAAATCAAACCTGAATAACCTAAACCAATGATCGCAATTTTTTTCATTATTTTAATTTTCTTTTGTAACGCAGTTCAAATCGCTGTACCAAATAGATAATACGATTCGATGCCATCGTAGTAAAGAGGAACAGAAGAACGCATGAATTATGTGCCAATTACCACTTTAAATTCATGGACGTATAACGTAATATTTTTAATATTGAACTTTCTATATATAAATTTATGGTTACTCGATCACACTATCATCAAAACCAATTATTAAAGTCGCAATAAATCCACCTACGTATGCAATCAAAATACCAAGCAAATACAAAAGCATTCCGTTATGAATTAATAACGTCAAAGGTAAGCCAGAAATACCGATTCCAGTTGCACCTAGCTTGAAAGTTGCCACAAAAGCACCACCAAGCCCACCACCAACGCAGGCAGCTAGAAATGGACGGAACAACGGTAAGGTTACACCGTAAATTAACGGTTCACCAACGCCTAAGAAACCAACGACAATACCAGATTTAATAATATGAATTAATTTCTGATTTTTTGTTTTCAACCAAACCGCTAAAGCCGCACCGACTTGCCCGGCACCCGCCATTGCTAAAATCGGTAATAATACCGTCGAGCCAGTAGTTTTAATTAGCTCTGCATGAATAGGAGTAAGTCCTTGATGTAATCCAGTCATTACCAAAGGTAAAAATGCCGCACTTAAAATAAATCCAACCACTGGACCACCATGATCTACCGCTAATTTAGAGCCATTAGTTATCGCATCAGAAATTACGCCGCCGATTGGTTGTAAAATAAAAATAGCCAAGAATCCAGATATAAGTAAAACCAAAGTTGGCGTTACAAATAAATCGAGTGCCACTGGAACTACTTTACGCAACCGTTTTTCCAGCCAAGCGGCAAAAATGGCTACAAATAGTACCGCAATAATTCCACCACGCCCAGGAGTTGCCTGCTCACCAAAAACAGTAATTGCAGATAAACCTGGCATAGTTAATACTGCCGCTAGCACACCACCCAAAATTGGTGTCCCGCCAAATTCTTTAGAAGTATTTAGCCCAGCAAACAGCGCCAGACCAAAAGTAATTCCGCCACCAATTAATTTGAGAATCGCACCAATCGTAGTTTGGTCAAAAGTCACCCCACCCAATGTTTCAGGACTTAGAGATTTAGTCAAAATATTAACAATCCCAAGTACCAAACCGCAACCGATAAAAGCAGGAATCATAGGAATAAAAATATTGGCTAATTTTTTCAAGAAATTTTTAAATGGTGTCGAATTTTTTTGTTTTAGTTTTTCTTTTAATGAAGCAGCATCATTTGCCTTGGTTTCACTGACCGCAGCAACATCTTGCATCGCAATTGGTATCGTATTTAGTAAAATCTGGAATTTTTCATTAACTTGATTCACCTTACCCGGACCGATAATAATCTGAAGCTGATCTGGAGTATCAACCACACCCAGCACCCCAGAAATTGCTTTGATTTTGGCAATATCAACTAATTCTTTATGCTGTAATGTAATCCGCAATCGTGTCATACAGATTTCAACCGCAGTAATACCATGTGGTGATACTACATCCCAAATTTGTTGCGCGATCAGCTCGGGATTAAATGTCGAGGTTTGTTGTTCCATAATGTGTCTTACCGCTTATTTTCTGCTGAAGTCGTAGCATTATCTTCCAAATAAGGTTTAAAACACTCATAGACCTGAACTACTTTACCTAACCCCATTACAATTTGTAACTGATCATCAATAACAACGGCATCTGCAACTCCGTCAAGAGCTTTTAATGCCGCTAAATCAACTTTGCTATAATCACTAAGATTAAGGCGAAAGCGCGTCATACAAATTGCAGTGGTTTTGATACCTGCAATACTAGTTAATTCAAAAATTCGATCTGCAACTACTTGTGGATTAAAACTCATGATAATACCCTTTTCAAAAATTTAATTAATGTTAATAGATTTTGTATTGTTGTCTAAGCTCTGATAAATTAAATCAACAATCTGTTTATAGCTTCCAGTTGCAAAAGCATCACCAGCAAATTTACCATCCTTATACTGGCTATGTTTTTTATTAGTTAATAATACGATTGCCAAATCATACTTAGGATCAATCAGCGTTAACGTACCAGTCCAGCCAGTGTGTCCAAAAGCTTGATTACTCGCATAGTGTCCAAATGGAGCATAATTACTTTTTGCTCCTGCTCTTCGCCAGCCAAGACCGTAAGTATCATCACTTGCTATTGGTGCAATAAACTGCGCTTCAATAGCAGGAGTCCATAATGTCACCTTATTGTACGCTCCATTATTTAGCGCAAGCTGCATCAACACCGCCATATCAGCTAAATTAGCAAATAGTCCGGCATGACCAGAAACGCCGCCCATTGAGTAATAGGAGTTTTCATCATGAACTTGACATTCGATTGGCGTTGTGCGAATATTTGGAAATTTAATACTGCCACCACGAGTATTACCATCAACCTCAGTTGCTGCACATGATTTATTGCTATAACCATTCAGCAAAGGATTAAATGTGATAGATTTTAGTCCTAGTGGCTGATAAATATTCTGCATTACATATTGATCTAATGATTGCTTGCTTATCGCTTCAATAATCATGCCAAGCAACATAAAGTCCACATCACTATAAACTGGTTTACCTCCGCGCGCGCGCTCAAAAGGAAGTTTATTTAAGATGATTGATTCAGTGGTGAGGCGGTTTTGCGAATAGAGATTATCACCATATTGAGCAATAGTTTGTGGATTATAAAATTGTGGACTTGGAGGATAGCCAGCGCTATGAGTAAGTAAATCACGAACAGTTCTGGTCTCGCGACATTGTCCATTTTTATCGCAGCCATTATATGATGGTAAATAAAAACCAATTGGTTTATCAATGTCCAGCTTGCTTTCAGCAACCAAATGCATTATAGCATAGTTAGTTGCATACATTTTTGTGTTTGAGGCTAAATCAAATAAAGTATTACATTGTACAGGTATTGGCTTAGTTAATGGTTTGCCAGTCTTTAAATCGTATTTGAGACTTGAGCCATAAACAGTTTGTTTAATCACATGCCTATCTTTAATAATCAATAATGCCGCACCAGGAAAACCATTTTTTACATCTTGATTAATTTGCTTATCCACTAATGCAAGCTTATTGATATCAAATCCATTATCTTCAGAATTACCCTGTGATAATACATTTGACTCATTAGAAACTAAAGTATTTGCAAAAAAATTACAACTATTTTCAGCAATTACCAGTGGCGTGATAAAAATATTCGCCAGTACAAGTAAACCTTTAAATTTCATTTATATACCTTTAATTGATAAACTCAAGGAATTGACGCATCGTCGGCATGGATTTAATCGCACCATAATTGGTACAAGTAAATGCACCTACTAAATTAGCAAATGCCACAAAAGCATCCCAGTTTGGCTCCGAGTGTTGAGCTAATTTAAATAATAGCGCCCCAACAAAAGCATCGCCCGCACCGGTGCTATCAACCTGAGTAATTTTACGCGAGGGAATTAATCTGGTTCCTTGAGCATTGGCTATCATACTACCTTTTGCACCCAAAGTTACAATCACAGTTTTAGCTCCAACATATTGCAAATATGCCAATGCCTTATCTAGATCATCTTCACCACTGATTAATTGCGCTTCACTTTCGCTAAGTTTAACTACATCCGCATACGAAATAAATGTTTTGCAGTCATGCAAGTAATTTGCCATCATATCTGCACTAATTAAATCTTCCCGATAATTGGGATCAAAACTAATAAAATTTTTATTAGCATCTGCCATTTCAAGCAATTGAAAATAGCTGGTACGCAAACGCCCACCCATTAAAGCTGTAGCAGAACCAAAATGCACAATATCCTCAGAATCTAAATTATCTATTTCAAACTCAGCAAATTGATAATCACCGTCACTGCCACGGTAAAATTCAAAATCACGCTCACCATGAGCATCCAGTGCAACAAATGCCAGAGTAGTTTTGCCCTCACGTTTACAAAGATGAGTATCAATTCCCAGTTCAGATAATGCAGCTAATAAATATTCGCCAAAGCTATCTTGTCCAACTTGCCCCATAAATACCGCTTGACCGCCAAGTTTGCTAACTGCTGCTGCAACGTTTGCCGGAGCACCACCTGCAAATTTGGCAAATTGATTACTTTTAACAAGCCCTTGCGAGCTTTGCCCCATAAAATCAACGAGTAATTCACCGATACAAAATATTTTTTTCATACACCTTAACTATTACAACTAAAAGTTAAATAAAAATAAGCATAATTATAACAAACCCAGAATATTATTACTCAGGTGTTATGTATGAATAATTAGCATTATGCAAAAATGACACTTAATAAAACAAGGCTTTTATGGTAAAATGTAAACCTGACTGATATCCGTGAATGATATAATCGTAATATTGACAATATTTCCTATCATCGATTTAACACACTAGGTTCAGCAAACAACTTTTGACCTAATACTCATTTTGAAGGTAATCTGATATGCATATCCCTGATGGCTACCTTAGCCCGCAAACAACAATTCCTGCACTTATCGTAATGAGTGCTATTTGGTATCTAGCATTTCGCAAAGTAAAATTAACACAGAATCAACAATCCATCCCAACTATTGCATTGTGTGCTGCGTTTAGCTTCGTTATCATGATGTTTAACATTCCCGTCGCGGGGGGAAGTTCAGCCCATGCAGTAGGTGCTGTTTTAGTAGCAATTTTAGTTGGTCCATGGGCTGCAATATTAGCAGTATCGACGACCTTGATTATCCAAGCCTTAATTTTTGGTGATGGCGGAATTTTAGCCATTGGAGTGAATTGTTTTAATATGGCATTTTTAATGCCTGTATGTGGTTACGCAATTTATAAATTAATTTCAGGTACTAGTGCGTTAGGTTCACGGCGCAATCTAATTGCAACTTTTATTGCTAGCTATATTGGAATCAATCTTGCAGCATTTGCAGCTGCAGTTGAAATGGGTATCCAACCGCTGCTATTTACTTCGCCAAACGGTACTCCTTTGTATGGATTTTATCCGCTAGGCGTAACGATCCCAGCCATGATGTTTGTTCACATGTTATTTGCTGGAGTACTTGACGGACTTATTAGTGCCCTGGCTCTTGGCTACGTGATTAAATTTGCGCCACACCTTCTAAATCAAACGAAGAATACACCAAACGAATTTGCTACAAGTAGCTGGCTAAGCCGCAATAAGACGCTAATTGTCACTGCAGTTCTTGTTATCTGCTTAACCCCTCTTGGATTGCTGGCTAGTGGCAGTGCCTATGGCGAATGGGGGTTAGATGAAGTCAAACAATTAATTGGTTACATCCCAAGCGGAATGGCTAAAACAGCAGATTTATGGCACGCGATATTACCTGATTACTCACTACCAGTGCTTGGTGAAAGTGCACTATCCCAATCATTAGGTTATATTTTATCGGCATTAGTTGGTATCAGTCTGATTGCTGGATTAATCATCATCACTCATCGCTTAACCAAAAATAGTTACAACAAAAATTAGATGTGTCAACCTGAACTTATCCCAAGGTGGCTTTTAAAAAATGAGCGGAGTTTAATAAATAAAACTCCGCAGCGACTTAATTTTTTGCGGCGCAGTATCACTCATCTAAGCAAAATATTCAACGACGAAATTTATTTTAATCGTACAGCAAATCATCAGGGATTATTACAAGCGCTTGACCCGCGAGCCAAGCTCATACTTACTCTAATTTTCATGATAATTATTAACTGCAGTCATACATTCACAGTTCCATTGATATTATTTGCGATTACTCTGATCTATGCCAAACTTAGTCATATTTCATCAATTCAGCTAATTCAAAGAGCATGGTTAATCATTCCTGTATTTGTCTTAATCTGTTCAATCCCTGCTTTGTTTAATACTCTTATTCCTGGTAAAGCACTATTAACCATCATCAGCGCCAATTCTAAATCGCAGTGGTTCAGCCACGGATTATATGTCAGCGACAATGGTTTTCATGCGGTTATGATGATGTTCATCCGTAGCGGTTGCAGCTTATCATTAGTCTATTTGTTATTAACCACGACTAGTTGGAATGACCTTACCAAAGGATTATCCTTGCTAAAAGTACCATCTGGATTTATTCTGATTCTATCCATGACTTATCGTTATATTTTTTTGCTGGCAAATTGTGCTCTGCAAATGAATGAAGCACGCTTTTTACGGACGGTTGGTAGATTAAACCATCACGAAAATCGGCGCTTTATCGGACATTCAATGGCGCTACTTTTTATCAAATCAAATTATTTGGCAACTGAAATTTTTGCGGCTATGCGCGCTCGGGGATTCTCGCATAAAATAGTTAGTCTTAAAATCTTAAAATTAGGTAAAATCGACTACATTTTTATGATTAATAACGGTATAATTCTGCTGATTTTACTAGCGTGGAGCAAAATTTCTTGATAAATAATGATATCATTTTTAAAGTTGAGAATCTGGAATTTAGCTATCCAGACAGTGATAGAATTTTAGACAATCTTAACTTTGCTATCTACCAAGGTGAAGCAGTTAGTATACTAGGTGCTAATGGCTGTGGTAAATCTACCCTGCTTAAAATCTTTTCTGGTTTACTTTCACCCACCGCAGGAAGTTTCAGTGCTTTTGGTGAAATTGTCAGCGCACAAATGTTACAACGCGATGAATTTGCAATGAATTATCATCGACAGATCGGTTTTATTTTTCAAGATTCAGATGTACAACTTTTTTGCAATAGCGTGACTGAAGAACTCGCATTTGGTTTACTTCAACTTAATTATAGTACAAATGAGATTAAGCAACGGATAGCTGAAATTGCTCAATTACTTAACATTGAACATTTACTAAATAAAACTCCGTATAAATTAAGTGGCGGTGAAAAAAAGAAGGTTGCTATTGCGGCAGTCCTCTTACTTAATCCAAGTGTCTTGATTCTCGATGAACCAACCAATGCGCTCGACCCTAAAACTCAGCACTGGCTGGTTGGGCTATTACAACAACTGCACCAAGCTGGTAAAACATTAATCATAACCACCCATAACCTAAACTTAGTGAGTGAATTAAGCACACGTGGAATATTGTTTAATGAGCAACATCAGATTGTTGCTGATGCACCGATTGAACAATTACTTCAGCAACAAGATTTACTCAGGCAGGTTAATTTAATCTAGGCAATTTATTCTGGTTTGATACCTTCAAGACATGCCCAACCATTATTAACCTGATAAGTTGACATTGCAAACCATTTTCCATACAGTTCGCTCATTTCTTCGATTTGACTATCTAAAATTCCCGACAAAACAATTTTCCCGCCAGGTCTCACATACGAAGCTAATGCATCAGCAATCATCCTCAATGGATTAGATAAAATATTAGCAACAACTAAATCGTATTGTTGCGCTTTAAATTGTTCTGGTAAGCAAAAAGCAACGTCAACCTGATTAACTTTTGCATTATCAACGCTAGCTTCAACTGCCTGAGGGTCAATATCTACCCCATCAACTAAACCAGCACCAAGCTTTTTAGCGGTAATTGCCAAAATTCCAGATCCACAACCATAATCTAATATCCGCTGAGTTTTACTTGCACAAGTCGCAAGGTATTCCAAACACATAAACGTGGTTGGATGCGAACCAGTTCCAAACGCCAAGCCTGGATCTAGCACAATCCCAACCGCATCGGGTTTAGGAATGCTGTGCCATGATGGAACGATGTACAAATCAGGTGTAACTTCAATTGGGTCAAATTGACTTTGGGTTAAGCGTACCCAATCTTGATCATCAACGACTTCATGAGTCCAGTCAAATTTCTTGGCTAGTTGCTCTTGTGCCTCAGTAACCATATCCTCAACTTGACTATCCTCATTTAAGAGTACCGATACTTTACTATGTTCCCAAAGTTTTTCAACGTCCATCCCAGGTTCATTAAAAATCGCCTGCTCTAATTCAGTACCTTCATATTGGTCTTCAATGCTTACCGAAATTGCCCCTAAATCAAAAAAAATCTCTGATAACTGTTCGGCACTTTCCGAATCAATATTAATTATTAATTGCTTAAAACTCATTTTCACCTACATATAAAATATTTTTGATTAACACTCTAGCGTAATTATTTTGTTATGACATCCAAGATACAAAGTATCAGTGCTATATTGTAACTGACAACCATGTTTTTAATTTTAATTTATAACTTTAATGCGACGTCTTACGATTGTTTATAGCCACGAAAATAGACAATCCAATAGCTTGTGCCAATAAAAAGAGCTCCACCAATTATATTTCCGATCGTAACGGGAATTAGATTATGAATTACACCAGCAATATTTAAATTACTTAGCATTTCAGGAGTTAAATGACTCGCGGCAAGCAAGCTTGGTACAGTTTGGGCAAACAAAGCCAGACTAAAGTAAAACATATTGGCAACACAGTGTTCGTAGCCACCAATGATAAATACCATAATTGCAAACCAGATTATCAAAACTTTACCCGCTACATCTTTAGCTGCAGAAGCTCCCCATGCCGCACAGCACACTAAAATATTACACATAATTCCGCTACAAATATTTTGCCAAAAAGTGTAGTTAGCCTTTAGCGCTGCGACATGGATCACATAGCCACCAATAGCATTTGAATCATTATAGACAATACCCGCACCAAAAATTAATGCTGCAATGGAAATAGCCCCAATCGCGTTAGTAAAATAGATAATAAGTAAATTGAGCAAATAGGTTTTAGTAGTAATTTTCTTTTCAAGACGAGCCTGAATTAATAAAGTGTTGCTGGTAAATAATTCGCCTCCGCAAATTACAATTAAAATCAAACCAGCTGGAAAAACTACCGCATTAACTAATTTAGCTAAACCATAATCACTAATTCCATGGCTTGCGACCAATGCGGCAAAAGCACCCAAAGCGAGGAAAGCTCCGGCGATACAGCCATTTAAAACGCTTTGAATTAAATATTGTTGAATACCTTTTTTCTCACCAACATGCACTTGTTCATCAAGCAATTCTTTACCACTTAAAAAATTCTTACTTTCTGTTTGCATCACCATTAAACCTTATTTAAATTGTTGTTAATTGCGGATTCTACCACTACCTCAACTAAATTGCTAAGAAATTTTACGCTATAAATTAGCTATGTCACTGGAAAAAACTGCTTAAATGGTTTATAATATCGGTATATCCATATTGTTTTTGTGGATTTTATTATCATAAATGATAATAAATTTTTAAGGAGAATTTTAAAAATGTTAAATAGCACAATAATTCATGAAGGCTCTTGGAGCGGCTTTAGCAGTGGAGATTGGTGTGAGAATGTTAATGTTGTGGATTTTATTCGCAAAAATATAACTCCATACGAAGGTGATGGAACATTCTTGGCGTCTGCGACTACAAAAACCACCAAATTGTGGGAAATGGTTTCAGAACTAATCAAAGCAGAACGAGCAAATGGTGGAGTACTCGACGTTGATGCGCACAAACCAGGCTCAATTGTAGCCCATGATGCGGGCTATATTGACAAAGAATTAGAAACAGTAGTTGGTTTACAAACCGATGCACCTTTACGCCGAGCGATTATGCCCTATGGCGGTTTAAAAATGGTAGAAAATGGTCTAAAAGCCTATGGATTTGAATCAGATGCCACCGTGGCAGAAATTTTTACTAAATATCGCAAAACACATAACCAAGGCGTATTTGACGTATATACTAAGGAAATGCTGGCATGCCGTAAGTCAGGCATCATCACGGGTTTACCTGATGCTTATGGGCGCGGACGAATTATTGGTGACTACCGCCGAGTAGCTTTATATGGTGTAGATTTCTTAATGGCAGAACGCAGGGCAATTTATGATTCTAGTGCTGATCTGGCAATGACTGAAGACATTATTCGCCAACGCGAAGAAACAACCGAACAGTATCGTGCACTGGGTGATTTAAAACAAATGGCATTAAACTATGGATTTGACATAAGTAAGCCAGCTAAAGACTCACGCGAGGCTATTCAATGGGTTTACTTTGCTTATCTAGCAGCAATTAAACAGCAAAATGGTGCGGCAATGTCAATTGGGCGAGTGTCAACTTTCTTGGACATTTACTTTGAACGTGACTTGCGTAACGGCACAATAACAGAATCTGAAGTTCAAGAACTCATGGATCACTTTGTAATGAAATTACGCATGGTTAGATTCTTGCGCACTCCTGAGTATGATCAACTCTTCTCAGGCGATCCAGTATGGGTAACTGAAGCCATTGGTGGCATGTGTGAGGATGGACGAACAATGGTAACTAAAAACAGCTACCGCATGATTCATACGCTATACAATATTGGCGCGGCTCCCGAACCAAATTTAACTGTCCTTTGGTCTGATGCAATGCCTGAAAGCTTCAAAGTATTTTGTAGCCAAGCGTCAATTGATACTAGTTCTTTACAATATGAGAATGATGATTTAATGCGCCCTAAATTTGGCGACGATTATGCTATTGCTTGTTGTGTATCAGCGATGAAAATCGGTAAACAAATGCAGTTTTTTGGTGCACGGGCTAATTTAGCAAAAACTCTACTCTACGCGATAAATGGCGGTCGTGATGAAAAATCAGGTGCGCAAATTGCTCCGGCAACATTTACACCAATTACCAGTGAATATTTAGCATATGACGAAGTTTATGCTAAATTTGATCAAATGATGGATTGGTTAGCTAAAGTCTATGTTAACTCGCTAAATGTAATCCACTATATGCATGATAAATATAGTTATGAAAGCCTGCAAATGGCGCTACATGATAAGGATATTTATCGTACCTTAGCATGTGGAATTGCTGGATTATCGGTGTGTGCTGATTCGCTATCAGCAATTAAACATGCCAAAGTTAAGGCGCTACGTAATGAAGATGGCTTGGTCTATGATTATGAAATTGAAGGTGATTTTCCACTATATGGCAACAATGACGATCGTGTTGATTCACTTGCCGCAGAGTTGGTATCGACATTCATGAGTAAAGTTCGCAAACACCCATCATATCGAGGGTCAGTTCATACTCAGTCAGTATTGACAATTACCTCTAACGTGGTTTATGGTAAAAAAACTGGTAATACTCCAGATGGACGTAAAGCTGGCGAACCATTTGCACCTGGCGCTAATCCAATGCACGGGCGCGACACCAATGGCGCAATTGCTTCATTATCTTCGGTTGCCAAATTACCCTACTGTGATGCAGAAGATGGGATTTCTTACACTTTTGCAATTTTACCTAATGCACTAGGTAAGACTGAACAAATTAAAGCGGATAATCTAGCTGGATTAATGAACGGTTATTTTAGCGATAATGGACATCATCTAAATGTAAATGTGTTTAATCGTGAAACTCTACTTGATGCAATGGATCATCCAGAAAAGTATCCACAATTAACCATTCGCGTATCGGGTTATGCGGTTAATTTTATTAAACTAACTCGTGAACAACAGTTAGATGTAATTGCTCGTACAATGCATACTAAATTCTAACTTCTGAATTAAGCCAAAAATAGCAGTGCGCTTTTTAATGTGCTGCTATTTTCCCCTACAATGATTAATTACAATACTAGTAAAGGAAGTTGGATGTCTACGACTGGGTATATTCATTCAATTGATACATTTGGATCGGTAGATGGTCCTGGTATCAGATATATTATTTTTACATCAGGCTGCTTAATGCGTTGCCAGTACTGCCATAATCCAGATACTTGGAAAATGAAAGATGGTATAGAAAAAACTACCGATGAATTAGTCAGCGATATTATCCGCTATAAAAGCTATATGCTTAATACAGGTGGCGGAGTCACGATTAGCGGTGGTGAACCGCTTTTACAGCCTGATTTCATCTATGAACTAACTAACAAACTACATACTTTCAATATTCCAGTAGCCATTGACACCTGTGGCTTTCCCGATATTGATAAGGTGAAGCACGTAGTTGATGCTGCTGACTTAATTCTTTTAGACATAAAATCTTTTGACCCACAAACTTACAAGCTAGTAACATCTCGTGAACTAAGTAACACATTAAGATTTGCTGAATATTTACAGCAAACCAATAAACGCACATGGGTGAGATTTGTCTACGTACCTAATTTGACTGATGCCAAAGAAAATATTGAAGGGCTGGCAAAGTATCTAAGCTCCATGACAAACGTTGAATTAGTTGAGGTTTTACCATTTCACAAGATGGGAGAACATAAGTGGGAGTTATTGGGTTATGATTATAAACTCAAAGATACACCAACTCCAAGTGAAGAGGAAATTAAATTTGCTCAGGATATCTTTAGAAGTTATGGACTAAAAGTTCAATGATTAAATTATTACACATGTTGTAAATACTCACCCATAACTGCCACATGTTATTAAGTAAAAAGCATGGAATAAATCCATGCTTTTTACGTTTTACCGACGTTGTTTCAAATAGTTTTCCAGATAGTGAATCGATTGACCACCTTCTACAAAACCATGTTCTTGCAACATTTCCTGATGCAATGGAATATTAGTCTTAATTCCAACAAAAGAAGACTCTTTTAAAGCACCAAGCATTTTATTTATTGCATGATTTCTGCTCTCAGCATGAGTTATTAGTTTAGCAATCATTGAATCATAATACGGCGGCACGCTGTAGCCAGCATAAACATGCGAATCTACACGAACACCATTACCACCAGCAAAATGACAGCCTTCGATTTTACCCGGTGATGGTACAAACGTATATGGGTCTTCAGCATTGATACGACACTGAATAGCATGTCCTTTTAGCTTAACATCTGCTTGAGTATAACGTAACTTTTCACCACTAGCAATATAGAGCTGTTCTTTAACGATATCAATACCAGTAATCATCTCAGTTATCGTATGCTCAACCTGTACCCGAGTATTCATTTCAATAAAGAAAAACTCACCATTTTCATATAAAAATTCAAACGTACCAGCTCCACGGTAACGAATTAGTTTACATGCAGCAACACAAGCTTCACCAATTTTACGGCGAGCTTCTTCGCTAATCCCAGGAGCAGGAGCTTCTTCAATTACTTTTTGGTGGCGACGTTGCATTGAGCAATCACGCTCACCCAAATAAATAACATTGCCATACTCATCTGCCAAAATCTGAATCTCAATGTGACGTGGTAAAGTTAAATAACGCTCCATGTAAACTGCTGGATTGCCAAACCCCGCCTCTGCTTCACTTCTTGTAATTTCTAAAGCATTGATTAATTCGCTCTCTTCATGAACTACCCGCATACCACGACCACCACCGCCAGCAACAGCTTTGATAATCACAGGGTAGCCAACTTTTTTGGCAATCTTGATAACTTCTTTATTATCATAAGGTAATTCACCCTCAGAGCCAGGCACAACAGGCACACCTGCTTTGATCATTGCTTCTTTGGCTTTTACTTTATCACCCATAGTTGCGATTGCATCTGGACGAGGTCCAATAAAGACAAATCCACTTTCCTCAACTCGTCTAGCAAACTCGGCGTTCTCAGATAAAAAGCCAAAACCTGGGTGAACCGCTTGAGCATTCGTTATTTCGCAAGCTGCAATAATTGAGGGAATATTTAAGTAACTTTGTGCAGAACGAGCAGGACCAATACACACTGCCTCATCAGCTAATTTAACATATTTAGCATCACGATCAGCTTCAGAATAAATCACTACCGATTTTACACCGAGCTCACGGCAAGCACGCTGAACACGCAGCGCAATTTCACCACGGTTAGCAATTAAAACTTTTTCAAACATAGTTTTCTCCAGCGAGGTTTATTAGGCAATGATGAATAAAGGTTGACCATATTCAACAGGACTGCCATCTTTAACTAAGATTTCTTTAATAACACCAGCTTTGTCTGCCTCTATTTGATTCATCAGCTTCATTGCTTCAATAATACATAATACCTGACCAACTTTAACTTCCTGACCGACATCAACAAACGCCGCACTTGTCGGTGATGATGAGCGATAGAATGTTCCAACCATTGGCGAATCAATTGTAACACCAGCCACCGCAGCAGGTGCTGTAGGAGCTACTTCAGCTAGCGCAGGAGCTATCGCAGTTGGCGCAGGTGCAGGAATACTTACCGACACAGGAGCAGGAGCATAGTGAACTGCTTGCGATTGATTTTGATTAACACAAGTAACTCTTAACTTTTCTTCACCTTCGGTGATTTCTAGCTCAGCAATTCCTGATTCTTTAATCATATCAACGATTGCTTTAATTTTTTTAATATCCATATTACTATTTTCCTTTAGATAAATATTTAAATGCAAAGGATAATGCAAAATTATATCCTTCAGCACCCAAGCCACAAATTACACCGACTGCAATATCGGAAAAATAAGAATGATGTCTAAATGCTTCGCGAGCATGAACATTAGACAAATGAACTTCAACAAAAGGTATTTTAACCGCTAACAAGGCATCACGTAGCGCAACTGAGGTATGTGTGAACGCTGCTGGATTAATGATAATAAAATCCACGGGATCATTAAAACAAGCATGGATGCGTTCTAACAGCGCACCTTCATAGTTGCTTTGAGTAAACTCCAGTTCAGCATTATTTATTTGAGCTTGCTGTCGCAGATCAAGCTCTATTTGTTGCAAGGTAACAACACCATAGATTCCTGGTTCACGAACGCCCAATAAATTCAAATTTGGCCCGTTTAATACGAGTATTTTCATAAAACCTTACTCTGCCGTAGTGGCACGAAGCTTAAAGTTGGCACAATCCGTGACTACCAGTTGGTTATCACGCGCAAACTGCATCAAAAAATCAAATACGTCACAATCTTTGGATTCTAATTCTTTCTTTACCGCCACGCACTGCATGTCCTTGTACATCATAGGGCGTAAGAATGGGGAATACGAAACTTTTTTAAGTTCAAAATCAGCTAGCATCCCGCATAGACGATCAACCCAGTCGCTGGGACGAAATTTATCGCCATTGGCTGTTCGCCCTTCTATAATAATCTCATCTAAATAACAAATTTCAAAATTATCACTCATTATCTTTTTCTTCCCGGTCGATACTAAAATCTAAAATACGCATTAAGGCGTATATTTTACCGTATGGCGCAAAATTTAGTCACTTTTTCTAACTAGCCGATAAAAAAATCTAATTTTTATTTGACGTATAGATACTGTTTCTATTATTATACTGACTTATTGAGTACAATTTTTATATTTTATTATGTTTTATTCGTTATGTCTAATACATATTAAAATATGTTACAAAAATAATCAGCATATAGATTATAATATATATAAAACCACTCGTAATTTGATTTCCGACAGGAGTTTGGATTGCATAGGGGCAAAAATTACCATTTTTGAAAGGTCTAACATGGAAAATATTGAAGCTAAAGTTAAAAAAGTTGTTGCGGATAAATTAGGCATTGATGAAGCAACGATCAAAGATGACGCTTCTTTTATCGAAGATTTGGGTGCTGATTCGCTAGATACTGTTGAATTAGTAATGGCTCTTGAAGAAGAGTTCGGTTGTGAAATTCCTGACGAAGACGCAGAAAAAATTACGACAGTTCAAAAAGCAATTGACTACGTAAAAGCTCACGTTTAAAAACACTAAAAACATACGGCATAGCCGTATGTTTTTTTATCACACTACACCACATTTCACCCATTAGTTTTACTTTCTATTAATTACGCTTATAAATTACACTCATATGATTAAATCAGATAATCTGGCAACAGAATCACGTATTACTACCGCGGTTAAAATCAACTCAACTGAAGATCTTCAGGAACGTGCATTGCGCCCTAAAGAACTTGCAGACTATATTGGACAAGATAAAGTCAAACATCAGTTGGAAATATTTATTCAAGCTTCACGTAAACGCCAAGAAGCACTCGACCACGTCTTGCTGTTTGGACCGCCCGGATTAGGAAAAACTACACTTGCCCATATTATTGCCCGTGAAATGGGTGTTAACCTAAAGCAAACCTCAGGGCCAGTGTTAGAGAAACCAGGCGATTTAGCTGCGATATTAACTAACCTTGAAGCCAATGACGTTCTATTTATTGATGAGATTCATCGGATGTCTCCCATCATCGAAGAAATTCTTTACCCCGCGTTGGAAGATTTTCAATTAGATATCATGATCGGTGAAGGTCCATCAGCACGCTCAATCAAGATTGACTTACCTCCATTTACGCTCATTGGTGCAACGACCCGTGCTGGTATGTTAACCAACCCACTACGCGATCGTTTTGGCATAATTTCACGTTTGGAATTTTATAATCCAGCAGAATTAAAAATCGTAGTTAAACGCTCAGCACGACTCTTAAAAATGGAAATTGATGATGACGGTGCTGCCGAGATCGCCAATCGCTCACGCGGCACGCCACGTATCGCCAATCGCTTATTACGTCGAGTGCGTGACTTTGCAGATGTAAAAAGTAATGGTTTAGTTGATAAAACAACTGCGGATGCAGCATTACAGATGCTGGATGTCGATCATTTAGGACTGGATATAATGGATCGGAAACTACTTTGCGCTATTATTGAGAAATTTGACTGTGGTCCAGTTGGTTTAGATAATTTAGCCGCCACAATTGGTGAGTCTGGTGATACAATCGAAGATGTCATTGAGCCATATTTAATGCAAAATGGTTTACTTCAACGTACTCCACGTGGTAGAATAGTGACCAACTATACTTTATCTCATTTTGGCTTTAGCCCTAAAGAATAATTTTTTAAGAGACAAGACAATACGTTATGAAAAATTTTAGCAAAAAATTAAGTGTAATATTAATATCTGCAGCCCTACTAACTTCACAAAACGCGTTCGCTGCACGGATGGGTAAATCTAGAAATCTTGGCATGCAAAGAAGCACACCAACTCAGACGACTAACAACAGCTATCAATCAGGAGCTAATGCAGCGCCTGCTGGTGCAGCCCCACAAAAAAGTGGACCCGGAATTGGTGGTGTAGTAGCTGGAGCAGCAGCTGGTGCCGTGGGCGGTTATATGCTGGGTAAAGCAATGAATTCAGACAAATCGGCTAGTTCACAAACCGCACGTGAAGCCTCTGGTAGTGGTAGTAATATTCCTTGGGGAATTATTGGTATTCTTGGCATTTTATTAGCCATTGGTTTAATGCTATTCCGTAAAAAATCAATTCCGCAAGCGGCATCTGGCAATCTAGCTACACCACAAGCTAATAACAATTTTAATATTCCTAATATCCGTAAAGATAACGGTGCTTACGTTCCAGGACAAACAGTACAAGCTAACCAGCAAACTGCACCGACGATTAATCCAGCTTTTGAACGGATGGCAGATGGTGTGGAAGCACAATATTTCTTACGTCAGGCAAAGGGGATGTTTTTACATATTCAAAGCATGAATACACCTGAGAATGTTAGCGAAGTTGAAAAATATATGACTCCTGAACTTTATGCAGAAATTAAGCAATTGATTAGTGAAAATGACTATATTGCTGATTTTAGTCAGCTTGATTGCCAGCTTTTGGCATCCAGCGCAGAAAATGGTAATTTCATTGCTTCAGTAAAATTCTTTGGTAAAGTGAGTGAATCACCAAACACACCGGCAATTGACTTTAGTGAAATTTGGAATTTTACTAAACCTGCCGCGGTTGAAGGTGCAAAATGGTTAGTAGCTGGGATACAGCAAACCAATAGCATTAATTAAAAAAATCAATGCCCAATTTTACACAGTTAGAATTGGGCATTATTATTTATCAAACACAATAGCAATTCATTGCTATCTTCTTTTACATTCGTACATTTTTAAATACAAACCCACTAGAAATCACGTAACATGGATAATTCCCAAGTATTTTTTCAAGCATTCATTTACCTACTCGCAGCAGTGGTAGCCGTACCATTGGCTAAACGCATTGGGCTTGGCTCAGTTTTAGGCTATCTGATAGCTGGAATTATAATTGGACCATTTGCTTTATCATTGGTTGGTTCCAACACTGAAAATATTATGCATTTTGCTGAATTTGGTGTGGTAATGATGCTCTTTCTGGTTGGATTGGAATTGCGTCCATCCATGCTCTGGGAACTTAGAAAATCATTATTACTAACTGGAGGCTTACAAGTTGTTCTAACTACGCTAGTTATTACGATCATTGCCAAATTTTGTGGTTTATCCCTCGCAACGTCACTTGCTTTAGGTATGATCTTTACATCTTCCTCTACAGCAATTGTTCTGCAAATGCTTCATGAAAAAGGGTGGATTAAATTAAATGCCGGAAATACCATTTTTGCCATACTCTTGTTTCAAGATATAGCCGTAATCCCAATATTAGCACTCTTACCGCTGTTGGGAGAGCATTCAGCAGCAATAAATAATAGCTCATCTGGTTTTAATCGCTGGGAACAAACTTTATTAGTTATCGCCATCCTCATATTCATTATTGGAGGCAGTAAATACCTGCTACGCCCAATATTCCGTTTTATTGCCAACTCCAATCTAAACGAAGCATTTACCGCATTAGCACTACTGCTGGTCATCGGAATTAGCCTTGCCATGAATTATGTTGGTTTATCGCCAGCCATGGGAGCTTTTATCGCTGGTGTAGTATTAGCGGAGAGCGAATATCGTCACGAACTAGAAGCCGATATTGAACCATTTAAAGGCTTGTTACTGGGGTTATTTTTTATCTCGGTTGGAACCAATATTGACTTTACGATTATCCGTGAACATTTATTATTGATCTGTATCTTAGTAACTGCATTGATTGTCATTAAATTTCTGGTATTATTTGCTCTCAGTAAATCATTGTGTAATGCGCGTAAAGACAGCTGGTTAATTGCACTAACATTAGCTCAAGGTGGTGAATTTTGCTTTGTCCTTATTTCCTATGCCAGTCAAAACCAGATTTTCACGACTGAGCTTGCCAGAGAATTGGTTGCAGTAGTTGCCCTTTCGATGTTACTCACTCCGGTTATAATGATGGTCTATGAAAAAATAATTGCCCCACGCCTAAATGATAATCAGCAACAACTAGACTCAGATGTAATTAATCAAGATAATCAGGTTATTATTGCCGGATTTGGGCGTTTTGGTCAAATAGTGTCGCGCTATTTGCTGACTAATGACATAAAAAGTACTATTTTAGATATTGATGCGAATCAAGTTGATACTGTGCGTAAATTTGGGCATAAAGTATTCTACGGCGATGCTGCACGAATGGATCTCTTGGAAATCGCAGGATTATCTAAAGCTAAATTATTGGTAATCGCAATAGATGATAGTGATAAAGCAATTAAAATCGGTGCAATGGTAAAACACAGCTATCCTCAACTAAAAATTTTACTTCGAGTAAGAAATCGAACCGATGTCTACGAAGCACTCAACGCTGGATTTGAGCGTGAAGATATTTACCGCGAAACTTTTGAAACCGCGCTCTTAGTCGCAACTCAGAGTCATCAATTCTTAGGAGCGAGCGTTAAACAAGCTACCGATGCCGCGCAAATATTTAGAACATTGGATGAAGAACAGTTACAAAAAATGCGCGCTTATTACACGGGTAAAATGAATGATGATTATATCACGCAAGCTAAATTAAACAGTGAACAGCTAGAGAAAATTCTTGATGCAGATAACAGCACAATTAAGATTTAATATGCATCCATTGCTCAATAAGCTTGGTTGCCTCTGCTAATAACTTACTCGTATCAAGTTGAGGATCATCAATTGCCACACACTCCATACTACGTAGCCAGGTGATTTGGCGTTTGGCTAGTTGCCGGGTTGCGGCCTTGCCCTGCTCAACCATTTCAAGCTCTGTAAGATTATCCACCAAAAAATTCCATGCTTGTGAATAACCGACCATGCGCATAGAATTGTGCCTAGCCGTTAATTCGGGATAGTCAAGCTGGAGTTGGCGAACTTCTTCGATAAACCCATCAGCCAGCATCTGATCAAAACGTAGATTAATTCGCTGATGAAGTAGTGCGCGATTGCTCGGCACAATTGCCAATGGCAAATAATCGCAATCAACGATTCCTGCCAATTTGCTTTCAGTTTGAACTTGCGACATAGGTTTACCCGTGAGGTAGCATACTTCCAAAGCCCGTTCAATTCGTTGAGTATCATTGACTTCAATTTTAGCAGCGCTAGCAGGATCTAACACCATCAAGCGCTCATGCATAATCTGATTACCAAATTCAGCAAACTCAAGCTCAAGTTTTGCTCTTAATTCATAATCAGCTTCGGGGAGTTTGGAGATTCCGTTCATTAAAGCATTAAAATACATCATCGTACCACCAACCAGAACCGGTAGCTTACCGCGACTATAAATTTCATCAATCGCGCAATTACAATCAGTCAAAAAATCAGCTACCGAGTAGTTCTGCAGAGGTGATAAAATATCAATCAGATGATGCGGCACTGTGGCTAATTCTGTAAGCGTTGGTTTGGCACTACCAATATTTAGATCACGATAAATTAATGCAGAATCAACACTAATTATCTCAATTGGAAAGATTTTAGCTAAACTTAGAGCCAACGCAGTTTTACCCGAGGCGGTTGGTCCCATTAGAAAAATTGCTTGCTTATTTTTTGCCATGAAGTAAGATACTAAAATTATCCTGCCAATCTGATGGAAAGCCCATTAGATCAACATTAATGTTATAAATTGAAATCAAGCCCATTAAACGTTTATAAAATGGCTGCTCGACGCCCAAAGTTTTGAGAATATACGTGATTAACACCAAGACACTATACATCCGACTACCATCACAAAGCGCATGAGAAATTAGCTGATGTTGATTATCCAAGCTACATTCGAAGCTAAAATGACGATTCCAGATTCTGGTGTGATGCGCTGAATAATTGCGAATTAAAGTCAGATTATCCATTATTGCTTGCAATACACTATAATGTATTTGATAGCGCTTCGCAACCGCTTCCTTATCTTCCGCATGCTTTAAATTCATAAATAGTTTGGTTAATTGCCCGATGGTAGTCAACTCGACTGCAATCCATACAGGCGGCATCGCTGGATCGTTATAGCGATGATAATATTCACTAACCAATAAATCATGTCCGGACTTAATTTGAAATTGAATTCGTTCAATACTGTCATTTAATTGGCGATGATCGCGAAATAATTTATGATTTAAGTAAAAATGCGGACCATATTTCCAGCTGAGATTAATGAATTGCGTGCGCACAGAGATTTCAATTTTTTCGATCGCATCCAAAAGTAGCGAGCGCAATTGACTATCAAACTCATAAACTTTGACTACGTCAGCAAACTTCGTATTTAGTTGATAACGACGGCTATCACCATTGACTAAAAAAGGTACTGAGTAGCTTAGAAAGCGGTGAAAATAAACTTCCTCCAAGAAATCTTTAGCATAGGCGTAATCATCAACTATCATACCACGGCTACGCAAAATCTTAATTTGGTCATCCACACTTGCAGGAGGGTTTAGATAAATATTACGCTGTTCAAACAGATCATTCATCTCATTGGTATCAGACATAAATTCCCTAACAATATCTTAATTATTACGTAATTATACGCTATAGTTTGGCAAACAAGGTAATCAAAATTGGCACAGCAACGCTCAATAACATTCCACTGGAAATCGCCAGCAATATACAATCTTCATGCAAATTTTGTTTGATAATTGGGAGTGAAAAATCCATTGCGGTCGCTCCACTATATGCGACAAAAGTTGCTGGGTAGCGTTGCCCCAGACTCGGAATTAAAATAATTGCTATTATTTCGCGAATAAAATCAATAAAAAATGAGCACGCACCAAAATTATGATCAATAAAACTGGTGTTTAAAATACTTGAAAGCGTGTACCAGCCAAAACCAGAGCTTAGCATTAAACCTGACTTAGCAGGTAACCCCAGCAAAAATGCAGCAACGATACCAGCAAGCAGGGAGCTGGTGATTATCATTAAGGCAAGACGCAAACCATTTTTATTGAAAATAATTTCACGTAACGACACACCAGCAAGCCGCATCTGATGTCCGATAATAAACAATAGTACAAATAACAAGCCTGAAATTATTCCATTGAGTGCGGTGATTGGCTGTCTAAAAATAGCACCTAAGATTAACCCCAGCACAATAATTACAACATACTTGCCACTCTCTTTGACAAACAACCACCAGTTAGCGCCTTTAGCTACATGTGCTGGGGTGCGCAGTTGTAAGTTTAATTTTTTTAAAATCCACCAGCCTGCTATAAAATTAGCAGCAAATAAGCATAGTGTAAAAATCAAGACTATTTCACCTAATTGCGATAGTTCTGCAGCTAAATTTGTATTATTACTACCAAGCTCATAGCCCATTACGAGCAAAATCAGTACAACAATATAAAATAAACCCTTATTGAGAACCGTAATGCTCAAAGGTAAACGCCGAATCGCATACCCCAAAAACATTGCAGCCATCAAAGCCACTAATTGCAACATAAACTAACCTTATTCCTTTTACTCTAGCAAACCGTATTTTCTAATTTACCAATACCGCCAATTTCAATCGTCACTATATCGCCAGATTTAAGAAATTTAGGTGGTGAAAACCCCATCCCCACCCCACTAGGAGTGCCAGTTGCAATAATATCCCCCGGGTATAGCGTAATACCGGCTGAAAGAGTCGCAATTATCGTCGGAATATCAAAAATAAACTGACTGGTCGATGAATTTTGACGAAGTTCATCATTTACCCAACATTTAACCGAGCTATCCTGTTGGTTAATTTCATCTTTGGATACCAACCATGGACCCATTGGACAGAAACTATCTAAACTCTTGGCTAAATGCCATTGCTGGTGACGCTTTTGTAAATCACGTGCCGATACATCATTAATAATTGTATAACCCCAGACATAATCCAATGCTTCTTCTTTGCTGATTCCCTGTCCCTGCTTGCCAATTACAACGGCTAATTCAGCTTCATAATCCAGTTGCTCAGTTAACCCTTCATGCGACAAGATTGATGCCTGATGTCCAATTACACTCTCAGGAACCTTAGAAAAAAATATCGGATACTCCGGTGCTGCTGTCGACGAGGTTGCGCCACTGCCTAGACCACTTTTGGCAACTTCTTTGACGTGATCTAGATAGTTTTTGCCAACACAGAAAATATTGCGGCGTGGACGAATAATCGGAGCTTCAAGCCTAACACCTGCTAAAGCAACAGATTGTTTAATTTTTGGCAAAGCTTGTCCATCAGCTAAAAGCTCAAGGATAAACTGCGCGCCATTCTGGGCTTGAGATGAAGATATGTCAAATATACCAATTTTCTGAGTTTCAAGATCAACTAGTCCAACGCAACGTTGTTGCTGATAGATGAATGTAGCTATTTTCATGATTAAAGCCTTTAAACTAATTATGCTGTTTAATTTCTATATCCAAACAATGTTATCATAAATTGTAATTATACTCAACATAAGTATATAATCCGGTATTGTACTTTAATTTAACCTATATGTTTACGCTCTCTTGTCAAAAGGAATATAATGAAAACACTGGTAATATTATCACACCCAAATTTAGCAGCATCAGTTGCTAATAAAACCGTTATTGAAGAATTAAAAAAATCATCACAAGATATCACAATTCGTCATTTGGAAGAATTATACCAAGGGTATACAATTGATGTTGCTGCCGAGCAAGCTGCACTACTTGCCGCAGATACTATTATTTTTCAATTTCCCTTTTATTGGTATTCTTCACCACCTGCACTAAAAAATTGGATTGACCGAGTGTTTGACTATAATTTCGCTTATGGACCAGAAGGAGATAAGATTAAAGGTAAAAACCTGATTATTTCAACCACGCTGGGTGGACCGCAAGAAGCTTATTTACCTCTAGGTTATAATCATTTCCGAGTTGGTGAATTATTACGACCTTTTGAACAAACTGCTTATTTGACAAGGCTTAATTATATTGAACCAATCTTCACTCATCGTTGTGTTTTCAGTCCTGAAGCTAACAACAAAGCTGAGGTTGAAGATCGCGCGCGTAATCACGCTGCTCGTGTTTTAGAGCAACTTGCTAAATTGGCGTAGCTAATAAATTAAGGGCAATAGAGAGTGATAAATTTACACAAAATAGTTAACTCTCCCTATTATTGCCCTTTATATAGTTTTATTTAATAACCGTAATACTTTGCCAATCTGCAGGAACTTCAATACCCTGCTTCTCCCATTGAGTTCTTACTACCTCACGAATTGGAATATTGGTATCTTTTAGATCCGTAGCATGGCTAAAATCAAAACCATCACCACCGCTAGAAATAAAATTAATCGTCGCCAGCGTGTACTCACGTTTAGGATTAAGTTCTTTGCCATTAACCAGAGCTTTAATAATTTTACCATTACTATCTAACTGAAGGGTTACACCAGCAAATACCGCAAATTGCGTTTTATGTGGTGGAAGACTATGCTCCAACAGCTTTAACAAATATTTGCCTTGTATCTTAAGCATCGTCACCGTATTATCAAATGGCATTGCTTCATATATCATGCTATAATCAATCTGTCCAACAGGTAACGAGCGTCTAATGCCATAAGTATTTTGCATCCCGATCTCACTATCAGTATATTTGCGCATAATATCCGCAATAGTATAAGTCAGTTTGATGTTATATAGACCATTACTTTCAGGCATATTATTAAGTTCTTGTGGTGATATTGTAATTTTTTGGTTCAACACAGCTTTATTTTTATCATAATACTTAGTAATAATTTTTTCAACCTGTGGATCTGCAACCATTCCTTTCGTGGCAGATTCAAGATTGATTACCTCTGGAGTTACCTGACAAACTTTTGTAGTATGACAATCATAATGTAAAACACTAACATCTTTACCCTGACTTGCTCCTTGAACCACCGCCACATTATTTAAGAATCCAGAAACGTTCTGATGGCTATGTGCTGATATAACTGCACTAATACCATTAACATCATGCGTTAGTGCACCAATTTCACTATTTTTTAATTGACTATTTTGCTCATAACTAATTTCACCAGATGACTTTTGCTCACTTGGAATATGTGTAAGTAGGATTATACTATCTGGTTTACCCTGTTTATTAACCGCTGAATTTAAAAACTTAACCCATTGATTAGCACTTGAGACTGGATTGGTAAATTTCAAGCCTTCGATATTGCTGATTCCAGTAGTAGCGGGAGTCTCTAAAGTTGCCAAGCCAATAAAAGCAATTTTTTTACCGCTTGGTAAAGCCAATTCGCCATAAGGCTCCGCATATTTAAAAATTGAACCATCACTTGCATTAATTACATTGGCAGCTAAAAATGGAAATTGATTAGTCTGTGCCCACGATTCAAATACAGCCTGTCCATAATCAAAATCATGATTCCCTAGCGCTGAATATTTAACGCCAATATAGTTAAAGAATTCATTATCAACTTGCCCTAGAGAAATATTGGAAATAGCAGTTCCCTGATAATTATCACCAGCTAGAACTACTACCGTATTGGGATATTGCTTCCGAAAATTTTGTAAAAATGTACTAATCTTTCCAGCACCGACCATTGATTTATTTGCAACCATTTGCCCATGAAAATCATTTAATGCAACAACAGTGATATCATCTGCGGCAAATGTCAAACCAGATACAACTCCTAAAATTAATAGTAAATTTATCTTATGCATATAATCTCCTCTTATGATTGATTAATAAATTATAACAAAGCAACATTAGCCATTATCGTAACACAAAATTTAATCGAATTGCGAGCGTACTAGGCTTTTGTTGTATAATTACGACTGAAATTAAACCTAAATGGAGTACTCAATGAAATCTATCAATACTAAACTTGCCCCTCAGGCAATTGGCCCTTATGTTCAAGCAAATCAATATGGAAACTTAATTTATACTTCCGGTCAAATTCCACTTGACAAAGATGGAGTCTTAGCTGGTGAAGACATTAAAACCCAAACACATCAGGTAATGAAAAACATCGAGGCAATCCTGGTTGAAGCTGGGACAGATATGAATCATCTGATTAAAACCACTTGTTTTTTATCTGATATGAATAATTTTGCTGCTTTCAATGAAGTTTATGCAAGTTATTTTGATCGTAATTTACCAGCACGTTCATGTGTTGAGGTTGCTCGATTACCTCGTGATGTACTAGTTGAAGTTGAAGTTATTGCAGTATTACCTTATAAATAAACTGCTTTTACTTCGCTCTACCCGGTAAACTACCGGGTTTTTTTATTAGCTTTGCCAGCCACCATAGCTAAAAAATGATACAATTTACGTTTAAAGTATACCATGAAAGAATATGTATGAGTGACCAACTATTAAGCAGCGGACAGCTACTGTTATTCACCGAACGCTACAATCTTCAACGCCGTAGCCAAGGTACGGCCTTAATTCTATGCTTATTACTTGGCGCAATTGGTGGGCATAAATTTTATTTACGCAAAAATATCGCTGGTGTATTATATCTTATTTTCTGCTGGAGCTTTATTCCAGCAATACTTTCCATTGCAGATTTATTTTTAATCAGCTCACAAGTAAGGCGCTATAATAATCTTCAAGCAGTAGAAATCCTACACTCTATTAATCCTCAAGCTGATCCAGAGCTTCTTTCTATTTACAACAAATATGAAAACAAGGTTCTAATTTATCTGGGACGTATTTTGGCTATTGCCGCCGGCGTTTGTTTTTTTGCTGAGATATATTTAGCAATTGTTGCAGATATTCAGCCAAGCGATTTACTTAAAACTCAATGGTCACATATCAATCTTACTCGCGCACCATTTAATGGCGAGGCAGTTAATACATCACATGATTACTATACGATCAAATATGATGGTTTGAGTCTTAATTCAACACTCTCTGACGCACAAGCTCAAGGTTATAATCAATGCAACCATAACCAATATTATACGGTGTGTTCAAGTAACAAAAATAGTTATCCTAATTTTGTGAATTTCCCTGTGAAATTTGCAATTGCGCAATTTAACAACCAAAATCAACTAATCATGATTCACCTATACTTAAAAAGCACGCCAAGCTACAAAGCAATTATAAGTGCCTTGTCCGCAGAATCGCATGGAAATAAGAGGAAAACGGATTATTTAACCTTAGCTGGTTCACATGAAGAAATTATAGTCAATCAAGCTGAATCAAGTATTCAAATTGCTGATCGTGAAGTGCTAATGAACTATGATAAATCAATTAGTCGGGAAAAGATTCTTAGCACACAATAAAACCATACGCATGACTGTTACATCACTATAGTTACTCGTTATGAGATTAACGTCATACCTAAAAACAGCTTCGTTAAAGTTTAAGCCTTACATAAAAACCGCTGGTTTATCTATCCAGCGGCTTTACATTATAGTACCAGCAATATTTATCGAGTACCAGTCCTAGCACAATTACTTAACGTACCACCATTCACTTTACATTGCGTTATAGTACCATTATTATAATTACTAATAAAAGCAAATGTTCCTGCAGAATTTAAGCTAATTCCACGAGGACCAGAAAGAACGGTTGCACCGCTATCGATACAGTTGCTTAATATGTCCCCATTTACACTACAACGCGTTACTAAATTGCTAAAGGCGTTAGTAATAAATGCGAATGTTCCAGTAGAATTCAAGGCAATTGCTTGAGGACCTGCAAGATTTGTTGCTCCGCTATCTGCACAATTACTCAAAGTATTACCACTTATACTACACTTCGTTACAGTAGCACTTTCAAAATTAGTAATAAACGCAGTTGTTCCATCTAAGTTTAATGTTATCCCTGTAGGAGAAGTTAAGGCAATTGCGCTACTATTTGCACAATTACTTAAAACCCCACCATTTACAGAACAAAGCGCAACACTCTTACTGGTCCAATTAGTAACAAGTCCAATTGCTCCTATAGAGTTTAAAGCTATTCCACTAGGGCGAGAAAGACCTGTTGCACCACTATTAGTACAACTACTTAAGACTCCACCGCTTACACTACACTGCGTTACGGTG
>ERZ650304.69-NODE-69-length-65759-cov-9.738098_pt1 | contig 65759 bp, 81 predicted proteins | sample MGYA00376240_ERZ650304 | MGnify/ENA primary metagenome ERZ650304 (study PRJEB26733, sample SAMN07839271) | wastewater metagenome | biome: small river; feature: stream; material: water | place: USA: North Carolina | collected 2016-03-01 ...
CTGTGACCTGAAAGGAATCGCCCTGCCTACGTCCGTTGGCGGATCGCTCTACCTTAGCGGCTGTGACCTGAAAGGAATCGCCCTGCCTACGTCCGTTGGCGGATCGCTCTACCTTCGCGGCTTTGACCTGAAAGGAATCGCCCTGCCTACGTCCGTTGGCGGATCGCTCGACCTTAGCGGCTGTGACCTGAAAGGAATCGCCCTGCCTACGTCCGTTGGCGGATCGATCGACCTTAGCGGCTGTGACCTGAAAGGAATCGCCCTGCCTACGTCCGTTGGCGGATCGATCGACCTTAGCGGCTGTGACCTGAAAGGAATCGCCCTGCCTACGTCCGTTGGCGGATCGCTCGACCTTAGCGGCGCCACGAACGTACCGAACGCCGTTTACAATGCCGGAGACGAAAATAGAACTATCGCCGTCTACAACCATCCGGAGGAGGGCTTAGTAGTTAGCCTGGGCTGCTTTATGGGAAATGAAGCCGAAGCGCACGCGGCGATACAAAAAAGATACGGAAAAGGATCGTCCGGAGCCAAAGCCTATATGGATAAGGTTAAGGAAGCCTACCGGCTGTACTACGAAGCCAAAGGATATTAATCCGTTGGCATTCACACCAAACCGCTAACGATTCAAGTATTCAAAAATGAAACAGCAAATTTTAAGGCTTAAAAACTTCGCCTACCTCCTGAAAATCCTATTCCGTTCATTCAGAAAATCAAAGGAGCCGATCAGCCGGAAAAGACTCGAACTACACTATACGCCCGGAGACAAAAAACTTTTTTGGGTAGCAGGATATACGCGGGATGAAAATACCGATTCGGTACACGATAAATTGACGGCTATCGCGGAGTATGCCCAACAATTCGCAAACATGGTAGGGTGCAAAATCGAGGACGTGAAAACTCTTTATAACACTGCCCCCCCCCGTTACCAATATATGCGGGTTTTCTATGTTAGTGCTGAAAACCCGCATCCGGAGGCCTACGTCTGGAAACATAAAGACCATCCCGAAGGAGAGTTTTATTGGAATATGCACAAAGTTATAACTCAGTAATTTTTTACTATGCTAGTATCATTCGTTCACGTTCAGGAAATAGAAACCTTACACACCGGCTTTCCGATCACGGTAGAGTTTCACGTATCGGCTGTAGTATCAAAAGACGACGATACAGACGTAAAAATTTCCTCTATCGCCTCTAGAGTTTCCGTAGCACTCGAGCCTTTCTCACACTTGCAAAGCCTGAACGTGCCGAATGAATCTACCGCCTCCCAGGATGAAAAAAGGATGCTCGCTCTATTTCGGGAACGCGCTAGGGAATTGGTTTACACTCCGATAGGTAAACTATTCCCTAGCAAAACGGAATAGTCTTTGTCAATAATGTTATATTTGTAGCGCCGATGGAAAACGAAACAGAACTTTTAGAAAAACGAATCAGGCACCAAATAAACCTACGGGTAAAGTTGAGAAATTCGCTTTCTGAACTCCGGTTTCTAGCCTATATGTACTGCGAGTTTTACGGCTACAAAACCACTACTAGCGAGGTTATAGGTATGTTAGACGGAATATCTAAGCGAAGCCTGAAACTCCCGGAGGCTCTCTTGAAAATATACCTATGGTATAAACTCCTAGAGGCCTCGAATCTTGACGATCTCGAGGAGAACCTTCGGAAGTCCTTTACATTCACTCACCAAAAATTTGAGGAATTAAACAAGTTTAAAAAATGATTGAGATCAGTCAAAAACACCTAGACAAAACGAACTCCAAAAATCGGAAACATTACATTCCGAAGATGGTAAATAAGTTCGCCCGGTTCGAGCAAATGTCCGGAAAGTACGACGACGATCCTCCTACGCTCCCGGATATTTATGTTAGCCTGGCTAAGGAGGGTTTGAAAATCCTCAAAGACAAACCGGAAATAAAAGTAGTATTCCGGGAGGTTAAGAAGCCGGCCGGCGCAAAGAGTACCCTCATTAAGATTCAGAAAAAACGCTTTAAAAAAGATGCTGATCAGTTAAACGAACAGCTGCAAGCCCTCGACAAAGCGATTCAGAAAGGAGAGTATGAATTTGAAAGACCGTCGGACGTAAAAGGCCGCGTTACCGGTTCTATTAGCCTGATCTCTATTGCGGTCGTTCTTATGGAACTCGCGCTTACCGAAGGCGAATTTTCGGAGACATACAAAGCCCTGCTCTCTACAGAGGAAAAATAAACTTTTAAAACGGAAATAACTTTATGACTGAACAAATTCAATCGCTCGCCTCTAGTGATCCCGAAGTACAGTTAGCGGTACTCAGAAAATCGAGACTGTCCGACCTGATCGAGGACAAAGTTTTGAGAGAGCAAATTTACGAGGCCGGTATTCAACTGCTCACCTCCGAAGCACTCCGGGCCTGCGATCCCGAAACGATCCTAGGGGCACTATACAAAGCCGTATCAATGAAATTCCGGCTCGCTCCGGAATTTGGCGAGGTGTTCCTTATCCCTCGTAGTATTACCGTAGGGAAAGACAAAGACGGTAAATGGATCAAAAAGCAGGTTTGTTGCTTTCAGATCGGCTACAAGGGTTGGCGTGCGCTAGCACTGCAAAGCGGGAACCTTTCCTACCTGGAATCTAGAGAAGTCTATGTAGAGGACGATTTTTCTTTTGAGTACGGAACATCCGCTTACCTACGCCATTCTCCAACGACCGGCAAAAAAACCGATATGACGCATTTTTATTCTATGGCGAAGGGAAGGGACGGAAGTGTAGTTTTCCACGTCATTACTAAAGATGAAGCGGAAAAAACGCGGCGCCTGTCCGAATCACAGTATGTGAAAATAGGACAGTACCCGAATCAGGTTAAAGAGTTTTCTAAAGATGCTATAGGGTTTTGGGAAAAAGGCTACGCAACTATGGCTCTCAGAGGCCCGATTAAAGCCGTTTGTTCATTCATTCCCCTAACACCGTCTTTGCAGGCCGGTATAGATGCTGACGGCGGAGTAACCTATCTAAATGCGGACGGCAAAATAAAGAACCTTAGCCCTATCGAAGTTTTGAAGGCAGAGGAGCCGCTTCCGACGGAGGAGAAGAATACCGGCCTCGCTCCTGAACTCGCAGAAAAATTTCTCGAGACAAAGGATGTATTGGCTAATATGGATTTTTACGCTGTATTGAGTTTCTACGAGGGTTGGAAAACCGGAGACCTGAAAGACAATCGCCTTTTCCTAGAGTTATTTTTCGACCGCGTAGCAGCATCGGCGGAACACACAGACAATCTTAACCAATTTTACTCCGCGTCCGGCAAATGGGGAAAAGACCCTATTTTCTACAAAAAACTATCGGACGCAAAAGAACGAATCGAAAAAAATGGAAACTAGCCCGATCACTATTCCAGTATTCAAAATTCGTGCAAGTGCTATCGGTACGATAATGACTAGCCCCGAAAGAGGAAAGTCCGTAGCCGAACGTGTTGCCGATCTTACCTCCGACGTAGGCACAAGGCAGGAAAAGATTCAGAAATTGAACCCAGGCACGAAAGCACACGATAAGGCACTAGAAATGATAGAGCGCAAAAAGACGGCGCTCGCCCTGCTCATTCCTCGCCTAAGTGAACCCAGGCTTTCCAAGACCTGCATAACCTTTCTCCGAAAATGGGTAGACGAACATATCTATCAACGGCGCGTAGAGTTTACAAGCAAACAAACCGACAAAGGGAACATCGTAGAAAGGGACGCGATCAATTACGCTGCTATCAATATCCCGGAAATGGGGTTAGTATCGAAAAATCAGGTTCGGTTTAAGGAACACGAATACATTACCGGAGAGCCGGATGTAATGACAGCGACGACGATTTACGATACCAAATGTAGTTGGACTCACGAAACGTTCCCGCTCTATTCGCCGGAACTCGAGGAGACTAATTACGAATGGCAGGTTTTAGGTTACATGGAAATAGCCGAACGGAAACGGGGCTTTGTAGTATTCGTACTTATGTCTATGCCGGAGGAAATGATTATTAGGGAGGCTCGTTGGAAACTCCCGCAGGACTACAGCCGGGAGGAGTTCGAGGCATTCGCCGCACAATTCCGCTACGATGATCTACCCGCGTATTTGCGCCTGAAAACCTACGAAGTCTCCTACGATGAAGAAAGGATACAGGCGATCAAAGATCGCGTACTAGAATGCCGAAAGTACATCGATACAGTGATTATGCCAGAGGTAGAAAAGAACTATCACATTTATAAAGAGGTGTAGCTCCACATGAAAAAGATGCTGTTTTACATTTTTTATTGGGCCTACTACATTTTTGTAGTGATTTATGTACTTTTCAAGATCGCTCTAGGATTGTTCACAATTTCAACCTTGCTCCCAGTTTCAACTATCATTACCATGTTTTTAGTAGCGGTATTGAATTTCGGGAGAAAATAACTTCAACCTATGATCAACAGAGTAACACTTATCGGCAACGCAGGAGGCGAAGCCGAAATTAAACGTCTCGAGAGCGGTACCGCCGTCGGCCGCTTTTCCGTCGCCACGAACGAAAGTTATAAGGACAAAGACGGAAATTGGCAAAACGTCCCCTCCTGGCATAACGTCGTAGTTTGGCGGGAGTTAGCGGAGAAAGTAGAGAAGCAGGTAAAGAAAGGGAGCAAAGTTTATATCGAGGGAAAAATTTCCTATCGTAAATATACCGGCTCCGACAACATCGAACGGCAAGTAACGGACATTGTAGCCTCCGTTGTTCGCCTATTGGATAAATCCGAAGGCGGAGGAGCCGATAACAGATTTCCTACCGATGAACCGCAGGGGCAAACGAATACAAACACACCAAGCGGTACCAATGAATCGGACGCTCCGCCGGCTACCGGCAACTTCGACGATCTGCCCTTTTGACCGTAATTTTCAAAAGTGGGCTTTTTCAAGTAATTTTGTAGAGCGGGAGGTAAAAGCCCGCTCTACTTTTTTATGCGAACGTGTACCAATTGCAAGACAGAAAAACCACTCGATGAGTTTTACCGGCACAAACTTGGCAAGGATGGTTTTCTAAAAAAATGCCGGCCGTGCGTTCTTTCTGAAATGAGGAGTCGCGTCCAAATGCTCCGGCAAAATCCGGATTGGCTAGAGATTCAGAGAAAGCGGAGCCGGGATAACTACTATAGGCTGAACTACAAAGAGAAGCATAAGCCTACGCCGGAGCAGAAAAAGAAACTCAATCAGGCTTACGCAGCGAAGTACCCGGAGAAGATCGCCGCTAAGATCGGGATCAAACACAAGAAAGGTTTTCACGCTCACCATTGGTCGTACAATATAAAAGACGCGAAGGACGTGTTTTTTCTACGCCGTTCTGATCATTACACCGTACACCGTTATATAGTCTACGATCAATCCGTTTTTATGTACCGTACCCTGTCGGGCGAATTGCTGGACACTAGACAAAAACACGAAGATCACATTAAATGGATTTTCCAAACCAACGGAATAACGCCTTATGAGTGCTAAATTCCATATCGAAAAGATCGCAGGTAAATTTACCATCGATAGCCGTGTTCTCCTCAAAGAGCAATTCGACCAACTACTAGACGGTCACCATACAGTAATGATAGAACCCGGCAAAGTAGGGTATAAGGCCTCGCGCTACAAATACTACTTTGACTGCCTTATGTGGCATCTGCTAAACGAGGCGGCTACTCACTACAGGTTTGTTAACCCGGATACAGGAGAGGAGCGAAAGCCGGTAAACACTACAGAAATGCACGTTATAATGAGGGCGATCTATAATCCTGTTATCCTAGTGGCTGGAAATAAGACGCGGGTAATAGCGGGCAGCACTACCGACCTTAACGATAGGGAGTTTATAGGAGACTATTCGGAAAGAATCATTTCCGATCATTCCGGCCCTCCTTTCAACATAGAATTTGTAAGTTATGAGGATTGGAAGGGGTTGCACGCGGCTAACGGCTGGCATAATTTCAAAAGTCATTACGCGAAATAAATCCTCAATCCTTTTCCCTTCGGTAGGAGCCTGGCAGAAAGGCCGGGCTTTCTTTTTTGTAATTCACTCATAAACAGATAATTACGTTTTCCCGAAATTTTTCCCGAAAAAATATTCGGATACATTAGGTTTTCCGGAATCACTAACGCTATATTTGTAGCGTTGATAAAGCGAAAACGCAACTTGAATAGTTGCGCATTAATCAACTTTCTTTTACCTTTGCCTGTATGAAAAACACACACGGCGGAAAACGCGAAAACGCAGGACGGAAACCTATAAGCCAAACGGGAGAGCCTCGAGTGAGTTTGCATATTACCGTTGATCCGGAGGACTTCAAAAATTTGGAAGGACTCAACCGGCGGGAGGTTTTCGACCTGGGATTAAAAGTAGCGATACCGGCCGTTAAGGGTGACAGCGATACAGCAAGGGGAAATTTGGATAACTTCTTAGCAGATTAAAACAATGGAAAACGGAACTATCACTATCGCCCAACTGTGTGAAAGGGAAGGACTCGAGAGAGATCAAATGCGGTACAAGTGGAACAAAAACTTTGCACCTGCGAAATTCTCCGCGAAAACCCTATTAACTACCGATCAGGTAGAACTACTGCTTTCCGGAAAGAAACCGGAAAAAAAACCGGGGATTCTGCCCGAAAAAATAGAGTTTGAAACGAGACCATTAACCCCTATGAAACCGAAAAATTTGGTAGAAAATTCGGAAAAAACTTATCCGAAATCGGAGCCGAAAAACAAAAATGAATCCGAAAAGAAAACCGTACTAATCCTTTCAATTTGCATCACCGTAATTTCGGTTTGCCTTACGATTACCGGGCTTTTCGTTTTTGCAAGTTGGGCGGGCGCAATGCTAGGGGCAATGTTTTCCCTTTTCCTGTTTGCTGCGGTTTGGGTAGCGAGAAACAGAATGAAGGGAGTTACTAGCGAGAAGGCTCTAGATACTGTTTGGAAACTAGAGACGGGCGCTGCGGTTCTGCACTTCTTTACTTTTTGGAGGCTCCTAGTTATCGAGGAAATGTACGTTAAAGGCGCGGCCTGTTTGTTTTTATCTGGATTCGTAGCGTACCTAAGTTACTCCGCCGTTTTAACGGTTAGAAATTACAACGCAGAGGTTTAATATGGAATGGATCGCCAAAGTAATAGACGTAAATCGTTCGCAACTGGCTACCGCTATCGGCGTAGCAGGGGAGAATAATTCTATTACCTGGGAGGTTCAAATAGAAAAGGATTCGGAGTTAACCCTCGCAGAATTAAAGGCTCTCGCTAAAGGCGGATGTGCAAACTATGTACGCGCCAAAGCGGTGAAACGCTATATGGTGAAAGGGTTTAAGTGCCGGGAGATTGTAATGATGCTGCGGAAAGATTATAGCGAACGGAGCGTAAAAGGGGATCACGCTATTCTAAACAAGCTAACTTTAAAAAAATGAAAGACTTGAATCTAAATGATGCAATCAAACTTTTGAGCGTAAAAGCACAAGAGGAAAATAATCCCAAAGTTCAGGCTATACTTTTGGTATTACATGGCTCAATTTTATCTCACGGGTTATTGGGGCTGTATGATGTAGTTATGAACTTCGCGGAAAGAGACATAGTGAGAGTCCGACAGGAGGTAGATATTATGATGGGGCAAAAGCAGGCTAAAGAGAACTAGTCCCCTACTCCCCCTATCGTAGTAAAAACACCCTCTTTTATGGTGCAAAAATATTTTGCACCGCTAATTAGTTGAATTTCAATAAGATGAAAAGCGAAACTAAGCCTTCAATTGCACCGTTTGCACCGTCGTTTTTAGCGAAGTGGTCTAAGGCGCTACTCCATTCGGAGAGGCCTTCGCTGAAAATATGGTACAATTTCTCACCTCCTTTCCTAACATATATGTCGGGAGAAGTGGTTTACAAAGTAATGCCGAACGGGCAAACTTTTTTATTGACTCCGGGCATAGAGGAGGGCATACCGGTAACCGGCTGCCCAATCCCGGAGGCGCTTATGTGGGCAAACTTTCAGTTTTTCCTATACCGCTATCGGAAGGCTTGGCCTGCCCTTATTATGGTTTGCTTGCTGATCGTGCTACTACAGTTCTTTTTATGGTTTGTTCCCGATAGTCCACTAGTAGACCTGAAACTGAGTTTTATCTCTACGTTTACTTTTTGGATGAATACGGCCCTGATTATCCTATTCTCCGGATCAGTTATTATGCTGGCTTTGCACTTGGTATTTGGCCCGGTACGCTTCAAATGGGTATTGCCTGATCTTATGCCGGAGCCGTCTTTAATCGAATCAGGGTTTTCTATAGGCCCGGATTTCTTCATATACTCCGAATCTGAGACGGAATCCATTACCGATTTCAAAGCAAGGGTAACGCAGGCACAAGAGGATTGGGAGTTTAAAGACTGGATAGTAGTTATAGCCTTCCAAAACCCGTCGGGCCTGATCTTGCGGAAAGGCCCGACACTAAACGAGCCTTATCTATCGGTACCGTTTCAGAGGGATAATCCACCGTTCCAAAACTCAAACTTTCAATTCGAGCCTATCGTAGAGAAGGGCCGGAGATTCCGAAACGAAACATGGAACGAATATCAGCAATATCTAAAATCCTTCGCTTTTCACTTTCCAGAATTTGCGAAAACCGAAAAACTGAAACACGGAGACCCGCTCGAACAGTACTTTAATACAATGTAAAATCTGAAAAATGAAAAACGTATTTCTGCTCTTTTTCCTACTTCCTTTTTTCGCTTTTTCGCAAAAAAGCGAGCAAGTAAAAAACTACCTGGGAGAGTCCCGTTTCGTTTCGGATTCTCCGGAAAAAGGATCGGTAACATTTCGGTTTCAGAAAGGAGACCTGAAACGCTCTACCGATGGTAGCCAAACCTACATCCAATTACTACCGGCCGCTCCGGGATATTCCGACGACGACAACGCCGGGCACTTGGAATCGATTTTGAATAACGGCCGGTTGGTACCGAAATTCGTAGTAGAGAAACCCGCAAGATCGGAGGGCGTATCTGCTCGAACGATGCCGGCGGAAACGATGGGAGGGGATAGCCTTACCTATGCTGAACAAATAGATCAGTTCAAAAAACAGGGTACTATATGGGAGTCTAAAATGTGGCTCTACATTAAACCGACATGGGGGCTAATAATCTACTTCTTTTGGATACTATTCCCTATCCTGCTTTTGCTGATCGGTATATTCTGGTTTTGGGCGAGCCTGTTTGCATCGGAAGAATTTCCCAGGTTACACTACGGCGCGAGTAAATCTCTTACCTTCTTAGTAGGGACAGTATTCACAGTATTTTTTGTGAATATATTTATGGAATTGGTCTCTATGGAAATGGGGCTTATCGGCTTAGTGTTTTGCGTTGCTTGCCTGGCTATCGCTGCCTTTATGATCGCTAAGAGACTGATACCTAACTTTCACCAAAAATTCGGCGGCCGCCCTGGCATAAGCGGCCCTATCCATAACAACAATCAACAACGTCTTAACGGATGAAATTACCGCGCTTTGAGTCCCTCTATTGTGGTTTCACGTTTGCGCTGCCCTGGGTAGTAAAGATAGGGCGGAGCGATCTCGCGGAGCAACGATGGAGGGGCATTAAAGCCGGACTAGAGACGGAGTTAGGATATAAGGTTAGAGTGTACGTTTTTCATCTACCGGTATTGTACGCTCAACAATGTGAAAACCTTATTTGCTATCTCTACGGTAGTTGGAAATTCAAAGGTCTGAAAACCTGTACCGGGCGAACGGAGTTTTATTGGTTTCCAAATTTCATACTATTCTCCCTAGTAGGCCTTTTCCTTTGGCATAAAGGAGCCGTATCGCCTCATTGGAAAGCCTTTGCCTTTCTAGTCTTGCCGATCCCTATAGACGCCTGCATAGTTGTTTTGCTGATCGCGATTACTCAGTATTGTATAATCGGATCGATATTCTACTTTCTGCTCAATTTTCTAGGCTTGTTTTGAAAAACCTATCCGATCTCCTACAGGTATTGCTTTCTCAATCAGGCCTAGTGAATTTTGGCGCTAGTATGCTAATATTCCTTTGCTTATGGCTTTTTAGCAGATATACCAGAGCGGCTATAATTTTCACCCTAAAGGCGATCCGCAAACCGTTCATACCTTTTAAATGGGGGAGTCTGTTTTTTGTCCTTTTCGGCGGCGCCGCAATATCTATCCTTAGCGTGCCTATTATTAACGGGCTACAGCTAGCGGAGCAATATTTGAACCCGACCTACCTTACTACCGATACCTCCGCCTATGTGAATCAGTTATACGAGTTGGAGTTGAGTAAAAAGGTAACGCCGGCGGAGGCCGAAGTAATAAAGCAGAGAACTAGGGAGATAGCGGCAAAAGTAGGATCGTCTACACTAGCAATCTATGAGGTAGCCTATTCAGAGTGCGGATTGAACCCGTTCGAGATTCGTAAAGATGGAATCGCGGCCGGATGGATTCAATTTACCCGATCCGGATTAGTTGGGTTAGGGTATTCCCTCGAGCAGGTAAAAATAGCCTGCATAAATCGGGACATAAATTTGATTATGAACCTAACCGAAGCCTATTTACTGGATCGGGCAAAGGGAATAGAAATGCCCCGTCCGGTAGATATTTATACGTGTGTGTTTGCGCCTGGGTTTTTACCTGCGGGAGACGATCAAACCCTTTACTCGAGGGCTGCCGACGGAGAGAAGTATACCAAAAACTCCGTTTTCGATGGGTATTATACTGACAGCAATAGCAGGAGGACGATCATCCTAAACACCACGAAGGCGAAGGACGGAAGAATTACTAAGCGCGAACTTGCTTTGCACTTAGAATTGAAAAAGGCTATACTCGTGAAAAGTTACGAGATCAAAAACTAGGTGGAGGCCTGGCTTTTCGCCCTATTTGCTAATGCGCAAAGTGCTGCATAACTTTGCAGCCTAAAAGTTAGTTTCGTTTTTTTTGATGCGGTACCTGCTCTGTAAAGAGTGGGTATTTTTTTTAGAAAAAACTTTTCCTGAAATTAGGAAGTCTGAAAGTATGGGCGCTATATTTGTAGCGTTCAAAGGAACAGTTCGGGGTGGTAGCCGAATTTTAGAGAAAGAAGAAAATTTTACGATGCCCTTTCATTTGGGCGGGTAAGTGGGCACTTTCTCCCCGCTTTTAGGCAACTACCCTCTGCCGCCCGACCAAATGGCAAGGGCATTTTTATTTTCAAGACTTACTATGTCTGAAACAATCACTTTGCCGCCAATAAAAAAGAGCATAACGACGGTAAACGAATGGGTAAGGTACGCCTTCGGAATTACTAGAGATGAATACGCGCTATGCTCATACATTCAGTTTCGATCCGCCGATCCCAGGAATAAATTGCCGGGATGGTGTTCAGATCATAAGGAGGAGGTAGCCGTATTTGTTGGCATAAGCCGGCCGGGACTTTACAAAATGCTGGATAGGATGGTTAATTTAGGGCTGCTCGAGGTTGATCCTGCTACCGGATATGCAAGAATTACAGCCCTTTGGATGGATACGGAGCAAAACTGTAAACTAAGTTTACACGAAGAAGATGCCGAAAAACGTAAACTAAGTTTACAGAGCAGTGTAAACAAAGTTTACACCGAACGTAAACTAAGTTTACAAGCTCGTGTAAACAAAGTTACACGTATAAAAGAGTATGATATTAGAGAGAGAGAGTTAGATATTCAGGAGGACGCGGAAACCGCGACGGGAGGCGAAGATTACGAGGTAATAGAGGTTAAAAGTGAGGAGGAAATAGATAAAGCCTTTACTGGCCGGCCGGCGCGAAAGAAAAAAGATAAGGCCGGGCCATATTTACCCAGGGATGTAGCTAATTTTCTGGAATTGCCCATTCAAAACTTTTTCACTGAAATTTTAAAAAATGGAAGTTGGGCCGATTACCGGGCGCATAGATCAGAGATCAGAAAGGGGTGGTATGCCTCCGCTAGATCAGAGTCCCTGGCTGTAGAAGAACTTTTTGGGTATTGCAACGGCAATCCTGATTTCGCTCAAACTATTGTTAATCAGAGCCGGGCAAAAAAATGGCACGGTTTACACAAATTTTCCGGCGTATTAAATGGAAAACAACAACCTACCTTCGCAACAAAACAAGACGAACTCGCTAGGGCAGTTATTGCCGGCGGCGCTGATCGATGGGATTCCTAGTGGTGTTATTAATCGATGGGAATCTATGCACCCCGCATTGTTCAAACCTGATCGGGCGCTACTATGCTTTCATATAGCAAATGGAGCATGGGTTGAAATAAATCCTCAAAACGTTTGGCAGGCAATAGCTATGCAGACGCCTACGATAGGAGGCCTGCGGACTTATTGCGGAGACAAAGCAGCGATACAGTGCCTAGCGGAAATACTAACCCAGGCCGGGCTATTGCTTAATGTGGGCAAGAATCTACGGCCGGAGCAGGTATATCCAGTATCTCAAATGATCCTATCGAATCCGGATTACAAAATTTTTACGGTAGCCGATTTCCGTTTAGCGATCATTAGAGGCGTACAAGGCAAATACGGCTCAACGTATGACCGGTATGATATTACGGTTATCTGCAATTGGCTAGATCAGTATTTTATTGAAAAAACTACGGAGGCCGAAGAACACTCCTACGCACGTAGGGTAAACTGTAAAGAGGAGGAAAAGATACCGGTTTTAGATAAGGATGGTAACCCTCTCCCATACAAGGGCGCTCCTGAATGGTTTTCCGAATATGTAAAGCAAAAAGCAAAAAAGCACGGCGTAGATCAGCCGGAACGGAAACTAGAGGCAGATAAATTCATTTTGGAACAATGGAGGAAGGATTGGAATTTATTGCCGGACAACGATTCTAGGCCAACTTTCGAGGGCTATTGCACACTTAAAAAAGCGATCCTAGAAAAACACGTAAAATGAACGGAACCGAACAAGACCTAAACGAACGGCTAGCGGGCTTTGTGCATGATGTGGTTTTTCACTTACCGCAGGAGATAAAAGACGATTGTAAAAACCGATACATTGCCATTCCTTACGTGTTTCAAAGAGCAATCGTAAAGACCATGCAAAAGACTTTGGACTTTCATAATCAGGTTGCGAGGGGTTTAGTGGGAAATGTTCTTGCCCGGTTTATGGATTTCGAGGTAGTTCCCGGTTACGAGATAGCAGTAGTTGTCTTTCACAGAGATACGATTTTCAACCCGAACGAAATATACAGGGTAAACCTCCCTAGTGATTTTGTCTAAAATTAATAACACTCTAAAGAAAAAAAAGAATGGACTTAAATCTGAACAACGGCGATCTTTTCCTGAACGGAAAACAAGTAGACATTGTGTTTTTCAAAGACGGCACTACGCTTCGATTCCCGACGGCTGTAGATGACGAATTGAAAATAACAGCCGGCGAAACTACTGTATCTGCATCCGGAAACGGGAACACCGTTTACAATTCAAAAAATGTTATTCACCCAGGCAGTAACATTAATTGTGGCGGCGACTTTCGTTTAGGCGACGGGTAAAAGAAAATCGCATCCCGGAGCAATGAGTTTTGTTGCTCCGGGCAAATTTTTTAAAACGAAACTATCTAATGAAAAACGAAACATTGAATCAGCGCGGGTACTTCGGTATCGGCATTATGAACGCCAAGACCGAAATTAATGTAGGTACCCTTTGGCGTTCCGCCTCCATCCTGGGAGCCTCCTTTATTTTCACTATTGGGCGCCGCTATCAAAAGCAGGCCTCCGATACGATGCAATCCTACCGGCACATTCCGCTATACAACTACGAAAACTTCGCGGACTTTTACAAGAGCATTCCGTTTGACTGTCAACTTATCGGAGTAGAATTAGATGAAAAGAGCATACCGGTATCGGAGTTCAAACACCCCGAAAGGGCCATCTACCTGCTAGGCGCGGAGGATACGGGCCTAAGCAGAGAAGCAATCGAAAAATCACATAAGTTAGTTCAATTACCTGGCAATTTTTGCCTGAACGTCGCGGTAGCGGGCAGTCTGATTATGTACGATAGAATAAAACCCTAGAGTCATGGAAGATAAAAATTGCACGGTCGTATTTTGCTCTTGTGGCTGCGAAAGAATAATTTTTGCAGCGGCTAATAGCGAAATAGGAGCGGCGGACATAAAAAATAAACTAGCGAAGTACAGAGGCTTGGGCAATCGAATAGAAACGGCTACCTCCGATTTTGTTCGTAAAAACTGGAATGAGCATACAGGCTCTATTCCTGAAAAAAAGAAGTCTCCCGAAACCCCTATACAAGGCTCACTCTTTTAAATCAGTCAAATGAAAAATCTTTATATAGGGATCGATCCGGATGTAGAAGAATCTGGCTTTGCGATCTGGAACAAAACCGAAAAGCAGTTTGAGGTTATAACCGCTCTCCCTTTGGGCAAACTTTTGGACGCGATCATTACCAAGCGTGCCGGGATCGCCCTAGTCGTAGTAGAGGCCGGATGGTTGAATACAGGCAATCGGCATTTGTACCGAAAGAAGATAACCAAACCGGTTAAAGACCCGCTAGCATTCGCAGCCAAAACCGGAGAGAATACCGGCCGGAACCATCAACGCGGGATGGATATAGTAGAGCTGCTAGAGTGGCTCGAGATACCATACAAACTACAGCAACCATCCTCTAGAAATATTTGGAAGGATAGCGAGCCGAACTTTAAAAAGATAACGGGAGTAAGGGGAGGGAACCCGGAGAAAAGGGACGCGGCAATGTTGGTCTTTCAAATTTGAGTTATGGCTAAGAGAAACGCCTCCGACTATATTCCCGCCGGAACCTCCGCCGTTCTGATCAACCCCTCTTTCCTGTTCAAACCAGATGAACTATTCATACAAAGGACTTTCATAGTACGCGCAAAGAAACGGTACGAAATCAGCGAGAAGGAGGCGGAGTGTTTGTTTGCCCTCTCACTGTTCGTAAATCGAACGATAGTCTACGTCCGAAATAGTGGAACCCCGCCGGGCTTGCCCGTTTATACTAATGCTGCGGAGGCGGGAGAGATCACGCTATACAAGGCCTCGAAATAAAAACTTTCCAGCAAACATTGATTAAATACATTAGCACAAACCGGGACAAACCATTTCCAATCGGCAGACAATGTTATCATGGGTAAAGGCAGTGACTTAGCCGATAAAAAAGCATGGAAGGGCCGCGCCAAACGCAAAAAGGTAGCGCAGGCGTTGAGCGTTCACCTGGTTGCAGAAGTGGAAAAGAAAGGCGAACCCGAAAGAAAAAGCGCCTATTGGAATACGTTTCACTGCCAGGAAAAACTAACTATTCACGAAGGACGTAGTTACGGCAGATATTGTAAAAACCGGTTTTGTCCGCTTTGCAACAGCATACGAAAGGCCGAAATCATCAACCGGTATTTGCCTGTTGTACGCACATGGGAGGCCCCCTACTTTGTGACCCTGACACAAAAAGCCGTGCCCGCAGAATCGTTGAAGAAATGGTTTTACGGCGTTAACAAGGCATTCCGGCGCATTAGAGAGAAGTGTAAAAAAAGACACCAACGGGGCACCGGCCCGCACTTCATGGGTATTAAATCATTGGAATGCAATTTCAATCCTAAAAAACGGACCTATAACCCTCACTTACATTTGATCGTACCGAACAAAGAAATGGCCGATCTGCTTATTGCCGAATGGCTAAAAATATGGACCGGGGAATTTTCTGTTGAATATGCTCAACACATGCGACCAATTAAAAATTTGGAACGGGATTTAGTGGAAACGGTTAAATACGGCAGCAAGATTTTTACAGACTTCGACGCCCGAAACAAAGGCCGTTTGCAAAAGAAAATCTATGTGGCGGCGCTCGACAACATTTATCAGGCAATGAAACCATACCGAATTTTTGAAAGATTCGGGTTCAACCTTCCGGCGGCGGAAAAAACCCGTACGGAAAAGACAGTGCCGAAAAATCAGTGTAATGATGCTGTTTATGCAATGGAGGTATCCGACTGGATTGATACCAAAACCGGCGAAGGGGTAACAGGATATACCTCTACCGCCGAATTAGAATGCCTGTTGATGGAATACGTCGATATGGATTTGCAGTAGCTGCATTTGATGTTTTATCGGTTCAGTTGGGCAAATTTTACTTTTTGCTTTCAGAAAAGAGGGCGCAACCTATATTTGCTGCGATACTTGTTTTCTCGAATGAATTCCAACAAATGAACCTCCTACAATACACGCAGATTCTTAACACCCGCTACCAAACCGGAATAAGCCGCGAACACAGTTACCGGGGCGACCTGCAAACGCTGCTTTCCACGCTCTTACCTGAAATCTTGGTTACGAATGAACCGGCCCGCATTGCGTGCGGCGCGCCCGATTACATCCTGACCCAAAAAGACATTCCCGTCGGGTACATCGAAGCGAAAGACATTGGCGTCGATCTGCAAAGTAAAACCCTGAAAGAGCAGTTCGACCGTTACCGCGCCTCACTGACCAACCTGATCTTTACTGATTACCTGGACTTTCATTTTTATAAGGACGGCAACTTTGTAACCAAAATCGCTATTGCCGAAATTCAAAACGGCAAAATTGTAGCGCTGCCTGGCAACTTCGACACGTTCACAGGACTGATAAAAAACTTCGCGGCCACCATTTCGCAGACGATCAAGTCGCCGACCAAGTTGGCCGAAATGATGGCGGGCCGGGCAAAAATGATGGCCGACGTTATAGAAAATGCCCTGAACGCCGACGACGAAAACAAAAATAACAGCGCCCTGAAAGGTCAGATGCAGACCTTTAAAAACGTGCTGATACACGACATTACGAACCGCGCATTTGCCGACCTGTACGCGCAAACCATTGCTTACGGGATGTTTGCCGCCCGCTACCACGACCCTACCCTGCCGACGTTCAGCAGGCAGGAAGCCGCTACCCTGATACCGAAAACAAACCCGTTTTTACGGCGGCTCTTTCAGGACATTGCAGGCTTTGACCTGGATGATCGGTTGGTCTGGATTGTCGATGAGTTGGTACAGATTTTCCTGGCATCCGACGTGGCCGACATCATGCGCAATTTCGGCACCCGTACCAAACAGGAAGACCCGGTTATACACTTTTACGAAACCTTCCTGGCAGCATACGACCCGGCGCTGCGAAAAGCACGCGGCGTATGGTATACGCCCGAACCCGTCGTGAATTTTATCGTGCGCGCCGTCGACGATATTCTGAAAACGGAATTCGGACTTTCGCAGGGTTTGGCGGATACTTCCAAAACAAAAATCAAAGTAGACGTACAGGGGAAAAAGGTCGAAAAAGAAGTACACAAAGTACAGATATTAGATCCGGCCACCGGCACCGGCACCTTTTTAGCGGAAGTTATCCGGCAGATACACGAAAAGTTTGAAGGGCAAAAAGGCATATGGAGCAACTATGTAGAAAACAACCTTATACCGCGTCTGTACGGTTTTGAATTGCTCATGGCAAGTTATGCAATGGCACATTTGAAACTCGACCTGCTGCTGACTGAAACGGGATTCAAGCCGACCAAAGACCAACGCTTTCGCGTGTACTTGACCAATTCTTTAGAAGAAAGTCACCCCGACGCCGGAACGCTGTTTTCCCATTGGTTGAGTGATGAAGCCAACGAAGCGAATAGGGTAAAACGCGAAGCGCCTGTTATGGTGGTAATTGGAAATCCACCATATTCAGTGAGTAGTACCAATAAAGGACCGTGGATTGAAAGGTTAACTGCCGATTACAAAAAAGACCTGAACGAAAGGAATATACAACCCCTGTCAGACGATTATATAAAATTCATCCGATTAGGGCAACACTTTATTGATAAAAACGGCGAAGGCATTTTGGCCTATATTTCTAATAATAGTTTTCTTGACGGTGTTATTCACCGGCAAATGAGAAAACATTTGATGCAAAGTTTCGACAAGGTGTACATTTTGGATTTGCATGGAAACGCGAAGAAAAAAGAAGTTGCGCCGGACGGCACACCCGACCAAAATGTTTTTGACATTATGCAGGGTGTAAGTATTAATATCTTCATAAAATCTGGCAACAAAAAAAGCAATAACAAAAATATATTTCATTTCGATCTATACGGCAAACGTGAAATAAAGTATAACTTCCTTAACCGTAACGCTATAAATTCAATTCAATGGTCCAAGTTAGAACCTAATGCACCCGACTTTTTTTTAGTGGAAAAAGACTTTAGGGGTGAAGGAAATTATATCAGGGGATTTAATGTTGAAAAATTATTTTTACAAAATTCTTTAGGTATAGAATTTGGTTCTAAAGAGCATTTCTTAAGGTACAAACCAATTGATATTGAAACATTTATCAAAAACGTTATATTAAACAATTCAATTTCGGACAGTGAAATTCATGACAGATTTAACATTAAAACTTCAAGTGGATGGCTATTTGACAATTTGAGAAAAAAAGAATTGTCTGCCGGTTTTGACGCTGCAAAAATCAAACCGTGCATTTCCTATCCTTTTGATACTAAATTTACGTATCATTCAAATATTTTACGTCGTTCGCAATTAGACGTATTAAAAAATTTGTATTCAGCGAACTTTGCACTTCTTACTCTAAGGCAAGCGAGGGGAACCGATTCCGGTTGTTATTTCATTGTAGATAAAATATTCAGCAAAGACGTTATCTCAATGTTAGATAGAGCAACTGCGTTCCCTTTATATGTGTATAATAGTAACCCTTCACAAATTTCGTTGGACCAATATGATCGAATCCCTAACTTAGACGCCGCCATTGTTCAACGGATAGCCGCAAATTTAGGGCTGCAATTTGTGCCCGAAAAAGAAATGGCCGGTAACGTTTGCATGGCGAATAGTGAGGAAGTGCGCCCGGAATACCGGCCAACTTTTGCACCGATTGATATACTGGATTACATCTACGCCGTTCTCCATTCGCCGACGTACCGCGAAACCTATAAAGAGTTTTTGAAGATTGATTTTCCACGCGTGCCCTATCCGAAAGACGCGGCAACGTTTTGGTCATTGGTTGCGTTGGGCGGTCAGTTACGGCAGGCGCATTTATTGGAAGGACCGGCAGTCGACAAGCCCCTGACCCAATACCCGGAAGACGGCGACAACGTAGTCAGGAAGGTAAAATACGAAGCCGGAAACGTGTACATCAACGATACGCAGTACTTCGCCAACGTGCCGCCGCTTGCATGGGAATTTTATATCGGCGGCTACCAGCCCGCGCAAAAATGGTTGAAAGACCGAAAAGATAGGACCCTGGATTTTGAAGACGTGGCGCATTACCGGCGCATCATTGCGGCGTTGATCGAAACGGATAGGCTTATGGGTGAAGTGGATAAAATCGGGGTGGTGTAAACGCATTTTTTCGGGCGCTGCAAAAGCGCCGCAACAATCATATTTTCATTTCAATTACTATGCAGAATTTGCAAAAAGAACATTGGGACCATATTTTCAGCACAAAAGCCGAAAAAGAAGTCAGCTGGTTTCAGGAATACCCTACTACTTCCGTTGAGTTTTTAGAACTTTTCGATTTGCCATTGACGGCAAATATCATCGACGTAGGAGCCGGGGAAAGTCATTTTATAGACGTGCTTTTGGAGCGGGGTTATCAAAACCTTTGGGTACTTGATATTTCGGAGAAAGCAGTTGAAAACCTGAAAAAGCGTTTAGGCGACAAAGCTGACAGGGTGCATTTTGTGGTATCCGATGTTACCGCATTTGTTCCGCCGGTTGCCTTCGATTTCTGGCATGACCGCGCCGCTTTTCACTTCCTGACAACGGATGATAAAATCGGCCAATACGTTGGCCTGGTAGAAGATGCTATAAAGAAAGACGGCTATCTAATTCTCGGAACATTCAGTGAACAAGGCCCGAAAAAATGCAGCGGACTGGAAATCAAACAATATTCTGAAGCGTCTAGAGGACGGTAGTTGTGATTTTGAAAAGGACGACGTAGGTAGTTGCCTGCTCAATATTACCGGATCGGTTTTCTACGCTAGCGTATCGGCTGACTGCTATTATGATTCGCAATGGAGCGGACAGCAAGACGACATAGATACGCTCCTCTATGAGCTGCACGAAATAGTTTTGAAATGCTTCAACCTGGCAGATATGATGAATATCGATCTGATCCGACATATCATTTTGAAAATGAAGTACAACACTACTCGAGAGCATAAACACGGTAAAGCATATTGATATGGCTAATAAATCCATTTGGCGGGAACACGCAAAACCTATCATTGCTCGAGTCCTGCGGGAAACTGCCGGGCAGGATGAAAAGGTTATACGGAAGGCACTAACGGAGGCCTACCCATTTGGAGAGCGTGCTATGCACCCCTATAAAATATGGCTTTCCGAAATCAAAGATCAACGAAAAGGAAAGAAGCGACGGAAAAAGCCCGGAGAGGTTAACGATCCTGCTCAAAGTTCACTTTTTTAAAATATCCCTATGACTAAACGAGAATATAACTTGCGAGTGCTGCTACTTTGTTTTCTTGCACTCCTTTGGACACTGATTGTAATCTTTCTACAATCCAGAGGCATAATACCTACCATGCCGCCTCCGGGAAACTACATTTCAAAATGAAGAAAAAAATACTTTACTTCCTCTGTTTCCCAGGCGCTTGTATTTCGCTAGTGATCCTGCTAATAGCCCTTTCCGTCCGGGAGGCTCGCGGCCGATCAGTCAAAAACTACGGCACTCATTTATCTTTGATCCTGCAACCTGCTATCCCTGTTTTAGCGGTTATTGCTTGGGCAACTTTACTCTTTCTGCTCCTCGTCTATCCGGGGTGGATTCGCAATATCTTATGAAAGATTTCTATTGAAGCATTTGTTCTGCCGGGACGCCGAAAGGTGTTGCCGGTTTTTTTTGAAAAACGTCTCCCAGGATTAGGAGGTATCAAATAACAAACGCTATATTTGTATCGTCTTAAATAATAACGAAATCTAACAATGAAGATAGTAAAGAACCGGCCATTAAAGACTATTCACAAACTCCTTAACCCGCCTGCCTATATCGTAATCGATTTGTTTTGCGGGGCTGGAGGAACATCTAAGGGTTTCGATAGAGCGAAGTACAAAGGGTGGAATATTGCAGAAATTATCGCGTGCGTAAATCACGATAGCCTAGCGATTAGAAATCACTCGCTCAATTTTCCTAATTGTATCCATTTTACGGAGGACATAAGTAAACTCGATTTACGGACGCTAAAAGCTATCGTTCGATACTACAGGAAAAAATACCCGTCCGCAAAACTGATTCTTTGGGCTAGCCTGGAATGCACCCATTTCAGCAACGCTAAAACGGGTAGCAGGAACGCAGATAGCCGAACTCTAGCACATATACTCTACAAATATCAACAGGCCTTGCAGCCTGATCTGATTCAGATTGAGAATGTTAGGGAGTTTATGAGTTGGGGGCCGTTGATTGCAAAAACCGTCAAACGGAAAGACGACATAGGCGAACATTGCCCGATTACCTATGATTCTAAAACCGGAAAATTTAGTGGTATGCTGATACCGGAGAACAGGAAGAAGGGTACAGATTACATAAAATGGAAACAAACGCTCGAGGCTCGAGGATACCGGTACTCCTCCCGTCTTTTGAATAGTGCGGACTATGGCAGCCACCAAGCAAGACTACGTTATTTCGGGGTGTTTGCTCGGCCGGGTTTGCCTGTTGTTTTCCCGGAGCCAACACACGATAAAAAAGGGCGTCACGGCTTACCTAAATGGAAGCCGGTTAGAGAGGTTTTGGACTTGCACGAAATCGGAGCCTCGATTTTTAATCGCAAAATCCCGCTTTCTCCCAATACCCTGAAAAGAATCCTAGCGGGCCTTATAAAATTCGTGCCTTATGGAGACAACGCCTATATCGTGAAAAACTACGGCGGCGATCCGGCCGGTAAGGTTTCGTCGCTGGATAATCCCGCTCCTACGGTTACTACAAGACCTCACGAAATGCTGATCAGCGCGAGCGGTTTTCTCTGCCAGTACAACGGCACTCCGGACAACTGTAATTTCCCACTAGATAACCCTTGCCGGACGCTATGCACTCGAGATAGCTTCGGACTAGTAAGTACCTGGATAGATCACGCAAATAGAAACGGAGAGCCTACTAGTGTAGACCGCCCTGCAAATACAATCGTAACAGAACCCAGGCAATCCGTAGTTTCAGTTTTCATTGATAACCAATTCGGGCACGGAGGCGACGAAAGAGGAGCCTCCTCGATAGATCAGCCCTGCGGTACGCTTATGACGGTACCTAAAAAGAACCTGATTCATTGCGCGTTTCTAGATCGGCAGTTTGGAAACAGTAAGGGTGCTAGTATAGAGGAACCCTGCGGAGCGTTAGCTACGGAGCCGAAAACTAATCTTGTATCTGCGGAGTTTTTAATGCCAACGAACTACGATAACGAGCCTACTAGCCTAGATGACCCCGCCTCTACTATAACCGCTAATCGAAAATGGCACTACCTTATACAGCCTTGGATACTTACGAATATGCACGGAAATAGTGGCACCGGCTTAGATCAGCCTTGCCCAACACTATTAACCGGAACACATCATTACCTACTGAACCCGCAGTTTAAATCCGCCGGAGGCTCCATAAACGATCCCTGTTTTACTTTGATCGCTAAAATGGATAAGCGGCCGCCCTCGCTTGTTACAATAGAGCCGGAGACGGAAGGCTATCCTATTATTACCTATGTGCATCCGGATTTTTTCAAAGATGATGAAGTAGACGTAGAAACCAGAATAAGGGTTTTTATGTACGTGTACGGGATAAGGGATATTTTTATGAGGATGCTCAATATCCCTGAATTAAAACGGATACAGGGACTTAACATAAAGGCGGAACCCGGAGAGGAGCAGGAACCCGACTACATTTTACAGGGATCAAAAGAGAAGCAAAAGAAGTATATCGGGAATGCGGTAGAGCCTCGAGTGGTTACAGCCTGGATTAAGGCCTATCACGCTGAAATGTTCGGTTTGAATGCAATACCTCAATTAACCCTTTTCTAAATGGCTAAAAATTCAGAATTTGCCTTATCCCTGGGTTTTAAAATCCTCGAGGATGTAACTCAACCCGGCTTTGCATTTCGTATCTATGTTCGATACTACGAGGCTATCGGCGCTATGCTCGTATTCGAGAGCGATAGCCGCTACCTCTACGCGGTAGAGTTTGATAACGAGGACGAATTAGTAGTTTTTCAAACCGGAGAATTTGCTATTACCTTTGACCCGGCGATAGAAACTATATGCGAACGGCCGGCACGGTATAAAACCAAAATAGACATACTGAAATCTATAGGACTCCGAAGAATTGAATCAAAAACCAATCTTGCTCGAGGGATTAAATTTTTCGAGAGCAAGTACATAAACAAATTTTGAATTATGCAGATCGCTTGTGTATCCTGCAAAAGAATTATGAAAGTAGAACCTCCGGCTAATGGTATGACCATTCCGGTAATATGTTCTTTCTGCTCCTGCTCAATGAACTTACAAGTTACACAAAACGGCAGTAACATTATAAGCCGGGCTATTTCATCCGCTTCCGGCAAACAGGTAGCCTATATGCGTTTTGTGAAACCGGCCGGCGACTATGAACCGAAGGAAAGCCCGCAGGTAGCACTAGCCAGGCTAACCGATTTGCTGAAACTCCGCGAGGAGGAGGAAGATTTTGAGCAGTGCGCAATTATCAGAGATCAAATAAAAGAACTCGCCCTATGAAATCTACCATTGAAACCGCTATGCGGTATGCTATGCTAAAGCATGAAAACTCGAGGAATTATGACGGCTGGCCCTATATAAACCATGTATTGCAAGTTTATGCAATCGCATTCCGGCACAACCTTTCCGAAAATGTGTTATGTGGCTGCCTGCTACACGATGTATTGGAGGAGACGCCAACTACATACACAGAAATCCTCAACAACTTTGGCAGGAAGGTTGCCGAAATCGTCTATTGTTGCACGGATGAACTAGGACGAAACCGGAAAGAAAGAAAGGAGAAAACATATCCTAAAACCAAGAGCAACCCGGATGCAATCCTAGTCAAAATTTGCGACAGGATCGCTAATTTAAAAAACTGCATTGAGACCTCTAATTTTGGTTTGATGCAGATGTACGGCAAAGAACATCCGGATTTTTGCACCATGTTCGAGGCACTACCGGCCGGATATGACGGACTAATTTCGGAATACACAAATTTGATTACTTAACAATTTAAAGGCTTAAAACGTGAAAAACACAGTTCTTTTTTTCTCCCTGTTCTCCCTGTTCTCCCTTTTTCCGGAGAAAGTTTTCTCCCAGGCAAAGCAGGATACGGTACCGAAAACTCCGGCGGCCGGCACCGTAAAGGATACGGCCAAAACCCAAAAAATGGTTTACCACGATTATAACTTTGGGTTCCTTACCTCTCCTGAGTACACTCAGATCGCAGTTACCTACAAACTGGATAGCGTTACCCAAAAGTTTCTACCGGTTCAGGATAGCAGCCGCCTTAACTTTCAATTCATTGTTACGAAGGATCGCGATCAGATTACGATTACCTCTATTGATCCGGCCAAACCGTTTTCCTATAATGAGAAAGTTCGGTTTGTAGGGATCACAGAGGACGGCTATTTTAGCCTAGTCTACCGCTCTCTATCGAAAAATCAGGAATTGATAATGATAAACCCGTTATTCGGTTTCGCGATCATTTCGGCAAAAGACTGTAGCAAACCGCAGGTTATAAAGGGCAAAAACTGTGACCTGAAAAACCACTATTTCGGAGCGTGCGACACCCGTCTTTTCCGATGATCCGCGTACAAAGAATGAGAAAAAGGGGCTGGCAGATGCCTGATAATACGGTAAGCGTAACCCGGCCGGGAAAATGGGGGAACCCGTTTATCGTTGGAAATCAGTTAACCGACCTGCCCGATTCAGTTTCTAGAATCATTCGGTTTACAGGGGAAGAAATGGACGCGAATGTTATAACACCCAAGATTGCAGTAGATGCTTTTAAAATTTGGATAACATTCGCATACGCGGCCGACTCTTTACGAGACTCCTTACACGAGTTGACGGGCAAAAATTTAGCTTGTTGGTGTAAAATAGGCGAGCCGTGTCATGCCGACGTACTTTTGGAACTTGCCAATCCTAAATAGTTATGCCTCGCCGAATTTCATTGCCTCACAAGACGGCTTTAATTATGCGCCTAGAATCCCAGGGAAAACTAGGTGAAATAATTGCTACCGCTAAACCTGGGAAAAAGCCTCTTTACCCGATAATGATTGTTTCACCGGCTGTTTTTGCCGCTATTGAGCGATCCCGCGTTAGGACTACTTATAAGGTAATACCGGATATTGGGCAATTCGATTTGACCTAAAAAAATCTATGTAGGATAAACAGAAATGTTATATTTGCGTCCTGCATTGTGAATCAACACCATTTTTAAACACACACAAACTTTAAAATGAACACCAAGTTTTTCACCCAAATTCTGGCCCTTTTGGCCGCTACGCTGGCAAACGTCGTTTCTGAAACCAAACGTGCCGCTATTCAGGCTTATAACGATGCTACAGGCCGGGTTATGGAAGCCTCTCTCGCATTCGATCAGGCGGTATCGTCCGAAGTGGACGAAAACGGCGATAGTGCGTCTACCAAAGTTGCGGCCGCTTCCATCGACCTGATTTCCGAACTCGTACCCGGCAACGTGGATGCCGACAAGAAAGCCCGTCTGAAAGACATTGCCCGGCGCATCGTTGATCTGCCTAACGACGAAGCCGAAGAAAAACTGGAAAACCTGATCGATACCCTGATCGAAGCCAAGGACGCCGGTTATGAAATGGTAACGGCGCTGAACGCTCCGGATGAAACCGGCGGCGGCACGGGCACCGGCGAGGAAGGCGAAGGCGAAGGATAAGGCGCAACCGCCTGGATTTCAAGAAGAAGAATAAGAAGCGGATTTCTCATAGCGAGGGATTCGCTTCTTTTGCGTTTAAGTGCTATATTTGTCTGCTAAAAATACAATTGAAGAATGAGTAACCTTTACCGACAAAGAAGCGAGGGCCGTCCGGCCTTTGAGTCTCAAATATTCTCCCTTTTCACAGATGCCGTAAAACACGGAACGGCAACCGATTTCGCTAACATCCTATACGGCCGGCACACCGTAGACGATTTTATGTACTGCGACGATTATAACTATTGGAGTGTTCACGGTTATTTTAAGGATGTAGTCATTCCGCACAAAATCGCGGTATTCAAAGCAGGGGAGGAGTTTACCAAAAGTGTTTGGTTCCAGAAATTCATAGCGGAAAACCTCGAGGTATGGATAGATAACCTCTATCTACACGATATAAGCAAGTTCTCCGCTAACGAGGCGTTCGGCTACGCCTTTCACGATTTCAAAAATAAAGAGTTCAATCCGGCTTTTGAGAAAGCCTGGAACCATCATAAACACCATAACGAACACCATCCGGAACACTGGATAAGTACCGACAAAGCAGGATCGCCTACTTTCCTGCAAATGCCGCGAATCTATATCGCGGAAATGGTAGCCGATTGGATCGGCGCCGGAAAAGTTTATGGAAAACCTCTCTCCGAATGGCTGCCCGTAAATTTACATAAATTTAAGTTCGATGAAAGAACGGCGGTAGACCTTCAATTTTTTCTCCACAAAATCGGCATAGAGACTGTTATATACTCAAATACCGAAAACGGGGTTTCAATGTCAACTAAAGATAATCCTATAGGATTCTGATATGCCTCTCTGCGAACGTCACCAAATGCTCACCTTTTACAGCTCCGCTTGCGCGGCTCCGGTTGAACTACCGGTAGACGTTTCGGAGTGCGAAATGTGCATAGCACTACAGGCCCGACGTGAGCAGCAAGCGGAATTTAACCAACAACAGTTAACGCTTTTCATCCAAAATCTTAGGAGTATACCTCGCCCGGAGGGCTGGAAAAATGCCATTCTCAACAGGATACTACCTAAAAACTGATCTACAATGAAGAAACTATTTTTACCCCTAATAGGGGCGCTTATGCTCCTATACTCCTGCAAGGATAAGCCTACCGACTTTTCAAAATCCTTTGCCCTGCCTACCGACGATCCGCAGGAATTACAGTTAGCCAGGGAGAGAGCAGCGCAAGCCATAAAGCCCGGTAACGTAGTTGTCGGAGATTCGGTATTGCCCGACGGCACGCGCATAGTAAACGTAAAAGTTACGATCCCGCCTGCGGGCACTCCTCCGGTTGATACGGTAGTTACTACTCCTCCGGTTACGGATAAAATTCAGGGAGTCGGCGTTAATACGCTGCCCTGGGTTCCTTTGGAAAAACTGAAAATGTTCTCTACCGTTCGCTGTTACATAGCAAGCGGTTGGATATGGAGGCCCGGCGGCCTGTTCGTCCAACCTATGTACCAAGCGGAGACCGCCGAAACGAGCGGTTTCGATCAGTACTTTGAACGGGCTAAAAAATTAGGGATTGAGGTTTTACCCTGTATAAACTTAACTCCCGAATGGTACAGGCCGGAGGGAGACGGCACCGGATCGAATCACTTTCCGCCGATCAAAAAAGGCCTAAACCGGACTGATCCTAAAAGTTATTCTGATTATGCTCAGTTTTGGTATCAGTTTTGCGCACGGTACGGAAGTACCAAACATCCCGACTCCGATCTACGGGTAGACATAACTCCGAAGTACCCGAATCAGCCTACTAATAAAAAGTTGTCGGGTTTAGGTCTGATAAAGGCCGTTGAAATAGGGAATGAATTTGATGAGTGGTGGTCGAAAGGCACGGAGAAATACGTTAATCCGCAGGAACACGTAGCCCTACTTATCGCTGTAATCGATGCGATAAGAAAGGCCGATCCTAATATGAAAATAGTAATGGCAGGCCTAACCGGCCTAGACTTGACCTATTTAAAAGCGATGGATGCCGCTTTCAAAGCGGCCGGCAAAGATTGGCCCGATGTAGTGAACTGCCATTTCTACACGCACGAAGGGAACCGGTATGCAGTTTGGCCGCCTACTTGGTGGAACTCCGGCGCTACCTATCCCGAACTCGATAAGGGGCTGCCGTATCTGAATGAAGTACTCGCTTTCTGTAAATCGATCAACCGGCCGTTATGGATCACTGAGTACGGCGCCGATACAAAACCTCAAAGTTGGATGCACGTCCTAGGCTCCAAATGGGGAATCGGCGATGAACAGGCGCAAGGGGAACTACTCGTTAAGACGATGCAGTATTACAAAAAGGCCGGAGTAGAGAGATCGTATATGTTCTTTGCCGCCGATGAACCGGGCAGTAATGGCGGACTCTGGCAGACCTGCGGAATTTTACGAAATAAGGAGTTCGGATGGGTAGAAAAGCCGTCGTTCTTCACTGTAAAGCAGTATCTTGAAAGCCTAAAGGTTTATCAATAAATTCCAAAAATTATCTTTATTCAATTCAAAAATCAACCTTTCCAATGAATATGTACTTCCATAAACTTTGGCCGCTCTACCTGTTTTTAGGCCTTTTCCTTGCATCTACCCTGTCCCTTCCTTTCATGGGGTGCAGTCAACAGCCGGAGCCGGCAAACCCGCCTATCCCCGATGCTACGGGGCAATGGTATTGCGCTACTATCGCTGATCAGCCAACCGATCCGAACGATAGTACGGCTGATCACTTACGGGCCGTCGGATATACTAGCAAGTGGTGGCCCGTAGGCTATAAATTCAAAGTAGGTTTTATGGGTAACTACAGTGCTACCCAAACCAACCTAGTAAAAACGTGTGCTGCGGAGTGGGCGCAAGCCGCCAACGTTGGGTTTGAATACCCCGCTAGCGGCCCTTATGATCTGCGAATATCCTTTAACTCCGGAGGCGGAGCATGGTCGTATGTAGGTACAGATGCAAAGAATATTTCCCAGGGCAGCCCTACCATTAATTTAGGTTGGCTTGCTAAGGATGCCTACTTACACGAACTAGGGCACGCGCTAGGCCTGTTACACGAACACCAAAACCCCGTATCTCCTATAAAGTGGAATGAGCCGAATGTTATTCGCGATCTTTCCGGGCCTCCGAATAATTGGACGGTAGAAATGATCCGGTTTAATGTCCTGAATCCTTACCCGCTCCCCAACGTCATTACGACCGCGCTCGATAAGGTCTCTATCATGATGTACCCTATACCGTCTACCTGGACACTAGACGGATTCAGTACGACCGGCTCCCTAGTACTATCCGCCGTAGATAAATCCTTTATCGGGCAGCGATACCCCTTTACGCAGCCTCCGACTACCGGTACTATAACGATCCGAAAAGGCCAGGTAGATACCCTGATTATGGAGACGGAAAACCTCCGGCGAAAGATCGATAGTACTACCCTGCAAATGAACCGTCTCAACACGATTACCCGAAAAACCCTAGGCCGTCCGTTATGATCCCTGATACAGCAAAAATACCGCCCGCTCTCTACCGGGTTATGATCGATTCCAAACTGCCAGGCAAGGCCGAAAAGAAAATTCTCGTATCTGACGAAACCGCGAGATTCATCTACGCGGCCTACGAAAAACTGTTTGGGAAATCTCAACCGATGGAGGCTCGAGAAAAGAGGGGCGGTATTTGCTGGCTCAGTGAAATACTAGATTGGAAAAGGCAGGGCTTACTACCTAGCGATTTTGACGTTTACGCTCACGAAATAAAAACCTTAGACGATGTATTCCAAACCGGATATGCCCTCGAGGCCGATCATATTCCGACCGGCGAAACATGGCTTATCCTCGCGGTACACCGTGAATCGGGCAAATGTTTCGCTGCGGGCTATCCACCTTCAATTGCAGAGATCGCAGATTGCTATAATTGGAAGTTGCGGGAGCCATTGGATGAACAGGAACGGATTCATATCAAAAGACATTTTCGGCATACAATAGACTGAAACCATGAAAATAACGAAACACATACATTGGTTTATCATTGCAGCCAGTCTCCTAATCTCTCTGTCTGTCATTCCAGATAGCAAACCCGCTCGAAAAGCAAGTGGCATGGTTGCTGTTTTCTTTTTCGGGTACGGCTTCGCCAAATGGCACAATGCGGAGCAAAAGATAGAGGAGGAGCAAATCAGGAAGCCGCGAAGATTTTACAAAGGCGCGTAAAACGTCGAAGAAACGTCGATAAAATGGGGAAACACAGATTAACAGCCAAAGACAATCCGAAACCTTTTACGTCGGAAAATCAGCCGCCCAACCGGGGCCGAAAGCCTCGAGTATTCTCCGAACTAGCGAAGGACTTTAAGCAGCGAGGAATAGAGCGGGCAACGCCGGAAGCGGTAAAGGAAGCATACGAGTTTTTGCTAGCCTTAACGCTACAGGAGATTAAGGATATAGCCGGTACGGATAAGGACAAAGAGAACGACTATCCGGCGATCCTGCGGGTATGCGCCGGCGAGTTGATCGGCAAACGTCGGGCCTCTATTTTGTCCGACATACTCGACAGAGCGCACGGAAGGCCTAAGCAGGCTATCGATCATACGAGCGGAGGAGAACCTATTGAGTCCGGAGGCGTTCTCTCCGAAGAAACAGAGAAGGAATTACTAAAACTGTTGAGGGGTGAAAAATGACGGTCAAATATCTAAGGGCGAGCCAATTCGGAGCGTTAAGCAAAGCGGAGGTTAGGGTTTTCAATGATCTGGGATATATTCCTATCGTTGTAAACGATGTGTATATATCGGAGATGTTCCGGCCGGAACGTATTCAAATTTGGTACGGCGGTTCAGGCTCCGGAAAGTCAGACGCGAAGGCGACGGAACTACTAATTAAGTGCCTCACAAAGCCGTATTGTCGGGTAATGTTTACGCGGAAAGTCTACGACTCTATAAGAATGTCGCAGTTCCAACTTTTCAAAGACCTAATTAAGCGTTACCAACTAGAGCCGTATTTCCACGTTACGGAGAATATGAGGATAACGTGTAAGCAGAACGGGAACCTCCTCTTTGCTCGAGGATTGGACGACGTGGATAAGATTACCTCGATAGCCGACGTAACCGACATTTGGATAGAGGAGCCGATAGATAAGCGGGGCAGTATAAGCAGTTCAGATTTTACCGAATTGAACCGGCGCCTGCGATGCCCGACTACGAGTAACCATATTCACCTCACGTTTAACCCTATCTCAAAAGATAGTTGGATAAACGATTACTTTTTTAAATCCGATTTGTACGCGGCCTATACGCTCCGCACTACATACCTGGACAATTATTTTTCGCCCGAAGAAACCAAACGGCAGTTTGAGATTCTCGAAATCAAAAAACCGGAGGAATATAAAGTTTACGCGCTAGGGGAATGGGGTTCTTTGAAGCAAGGCCTAATTTTCCCGGAATATCACATAATCGAGGATTTCCCGACGGACTGCCGGAGGCATGGCTACGGGTTAGATTGGGGCTTTTATCCTGATCCCTGGACACTTACTCACTGCGGTACAAAAGACGGAGGCTTGTATTTGGATGAATTGTTTTACGAGAACAACCATACGAGCGATACGCGATCCGCAGCAATGACTAGTATAGGGCTTTCAAAGGCGATTAAAATCCTAGCGGATAACAATCCCGAAGCGATAGCCGAAATGAAGAAAAAAGGATGGTCGGGTATAGAGGCGGCGAAGAAAGGGCCGGGCAGTGTGAGAGCAGGGATTGACATAATGAAGGGCTACACGATCTACATAACGCGGCGATCTAAAAACCTGAAAAAGGAACTGGATAATTACGCCTGGGAGATCGATAAGAAAACGGAGGAGCCTACCGGAGAGCCTATAGATGCCTGGAATCACTGCATAGACGGGGCAAGGTATTGGACGGCCTCACAGAAAAGCGCATTTACGAGAATTGTAAACTAAATTTGCACAATGATACAAGCTCTTGACTACATGCTAGAGGCCTATAAGGTCTTAATCAACACTCCGCACAAAACACAGCGCGAGCGTTCTCTCATTGGCAATCTGTATACTCAGATTTGCCTTTTCGGCGGACAGCCTTTCCGTACTCAAATGGAGCGGGAAAAAGTTCTTGCGAGTAAAGCCCTTGCTAACCCTACTCCGGCTACTACTCCGGTTGTTTCGGAAGAAACCGAACAAGTAGCCCAAACCGCAGGCGCGGAAAATGAAAACGCGGAAAGCCCCGAAAAAAAAAATCCAGTAACGCCGGAGCCGCCGTCTACAACGGAGGCCCAACCGTCGAAAGAAAGCCAACCGTCGAAACCCTTGGCAGAGGAACCGGCCGTAGTTGCTGCGGAGGATAAGCCGGAGACCAAAACGCCGGAGCCGCCGTCTACAACGGAGGCCCAACCGTCGAAAGAAACTACCGAAAAGAAAAAGCCAGGCCGCAAGCCAGGCAAAAAAGAGTAGAAATGAGAGTAGCAAAAATCCTAGAGCCGAAAGGCGACAAAGTTATTTTTCAGGTAAAACTACCCGATCACATGGGAGAGGTTTTACTCAGTAGTTATGTGAACTTCCTAAAGGCAATGGAGCCGGTAAAGGATGGAGACAACTATATTCCCAACGTAGTGAAAGCAGTAAGCGAGTTCTACGGCGTGGATATGGAAAAAATCCTAAGAGCCAGGTACGCAGGCCGGGAGGCGGAGGTTATAGACGCCATTTCTCCTCTGTATTGGTATACGCATAAACTGATCTCTGACTATAAACCCGACGTAAGAACCGGCCGGGATTTGCTATTCACATTCAGGGGCCAAAAATTTGTCCTAAAGGGCAAGACAGCCTCCGGACAGTTTGACGATCTGAGCGTACTCGAGGCATACGAAGGACTCGAGGCGAAACGTTTACTAGACGAACGGGAGGAGTCGGAGGAGGGCGATCCGAACGGGAATTACCTCTACACGAAATACCTCCGTGTTATTGCAACACTTTGCCGAAAAAAGGGCGAAGCCCTAGACCTGAACGACGCGAAAAGGGAGGAGTTTATAGGCAAGCGAATTGATTTTTTCCGGAATGTATCTGCTAAGACCGCTCTCGATATAGATTTTTTTTTGAGCAGTTTTTCGGATGGCTCCGATCCTTTCCCGAAAATCATTGGTTTTTTGAGCCTCCGAAGCCTTTCTCTCGTGGCGGAGACCCGCTTTCTGAGGCCAAAGCCTACGCGCAAGCGGTCGAACACTCGAAAGCGGTCTTTAAGAGAGCAGGGCATGGCCGGACAATTCTTACACTAATTGAAAAAGGTTGGTTTAATCGGCCGGACGACACTCCCAGGAATAGCGTATTTCGCGCTAGTTACGCGGAGGCCGTCCGGCTGTTATCCATCGAAAACGCAGGTAACTAATGTGCGAAATAGTAGGTTTAAATATGATCGATGACGACTCCTATGTAGAGACGATCAGCGCAACCGACTTTCTAAAAGCGGAACAGGAAAGGCATTTTAAAAAACGGCCTTCCGATCCTTTCCCTGTGTTCCTGCATCATTTCCCGGACGGAGGAGCAAACATAAACGGCCGTTGGTTTTACCGGGTTTCAGATGGTGAAATGCCCGCGAGTTTGCAAGGGCTTTTTATGATGCCCAAAGACTATACAGCCTATGTAGAGGAAATCCAATCGGATGAACCGGCTCAGGAATTAGGTATTAAGGATGCGTTAATAGTATTTAACGCCATTGCAAGCCAAGCAACGTTAGCGCCCTATACTCATATCGTAGTTGACAAAAGTTTTTTGCAACGGATGGAAAGAGCCGGAGAGCGATTGGATTCCGAAAGGGACTACATAATGAATCGCCTAAAGCCCTTTCTATGCGATTTCATTTCCTACTACCGCGATCAACTAGGAAACTCCGCCGGCGGATGGCTGCATATCGTTTTGGACGACGGAAATCTAGAGGAGGGGCATATTTACGCCTGTCAACAGGATGCCGAAAAAAACGGCGATTCCTTCGGTTATTTCCTCGCTACACTACTACGGTATTTCACTGAGCAGGAGTTACAGAAACTTTACGACAACGATTGGAGAGAGGTAGACGATTGGTATCAGGAATGTTTCAAAAAGGTATTTGGAGAACAAATAAAACCGACTGATAATGCACCAAATGTCAGTAAGTAAAGAAGGGGTTTACACCCTACGCTGCAACGCCAATCACGGCGCGTGCGGCGCTGTAGTTTTTTCTACCCAACTGGACAAAGGCACGGCGCTACTTTTTCAGTCTAGAGATTATATGCAGTCTAAGGGGTTCTCTAAAAAACTAGGTGCATTGATTAGAAGGCATTGCAAGCATTTGAAAGAGGCAGACGGAACCTATAATTTGAAATGCGAGAAACACAGAGGTTGCAAAATGAAATACCGGGATCACAAAGGCGGCTATGAAGAATCGATGCAGACAGAGCGGGAGGTATACTCTTTGGATGAATTGGAGGAATACCTAACCAACAAGTATAAAAAAATCGTTGCTGAAATCCGCTATTCCTCTCCAATTTTTGACCCTAGAAACGGATGGGATACGCGGATTGTATCAATGAGGTTTGAAGGCGAACAAAATTTTCACGTTGCCGGAATGTCAGACGGCGAACTTAAATAAACTAAACAATGGACGGTTTTCAAGAGTCACAACAAACCCTAGGCCAAGAGCGCATTTTCAACACTCATAATCCGAATCCTCCGGAGGCTGTAGAGGAGATTAAGAAACTCAGTGCGCAATTAATTGACCTGATTGATAAGCACAAAAAGGACAACCGTTTATCGGCAATGGCTTACTCAGAAATAGAGGTAGCCTGTCTGTTAGCAGTGAAAGCAGTTACCAAAATGTAAAGCCCAAATGTCCAATATCTACGAGTTCTACGGCCTGATTAAAAACGCGGTTCGGTTTTTCCCGCAGAGCGAGCATAAATGCAAGCGGCCACATAGCTTCCTAGTCGAAACAAAAGACCTAGGCGGTAACCTAGAGGAGCAGAGCCTAGGCGCTACGATCTGCGATAAGGACAAAAATTATTTCTACTCCCGGATATGGGAGGAGTCAGGTTACCCGGCCGAAATTCAATACGATTACCCGCTAGTTTCCGTATTCGCTCGAGAGGCGAGCGTAGCCAAGGCCTTTACCAAAAAGCCCGCGATTACCTACAATTTCTACCTAAACGTTACCGATGTTTATAAGCCTGGGAGCGATTGTGCCGGCTGTACTTGCGGCGGTTGCGATCTTCGGACGATCAACGAGATCAACGAGGATACCGAAAGAATCCTACGCTCAATTCTTGCCTTTATCGGGGATTCCGGGATTTACAGCGTAGACGGCAAAGAGGTACTAATGAACAATAAGCATGTAGACTACCTCGTGAGCATAGGCGAGTTTCCCGATATTGAGCCGATCCGGACGATGGAAACGTTACTCGCTACTATCAATGAATCTGCAACGATGTATAACACGGCACCCGGTAACAACAAATACGGTACCGCGATCCGTATAAGTGTTTCGTTCAAAGAGTGTAGTTCGCCCGTCTTTGAATTTTCTACCCGAGATTTCGGACAACGAACGGCCGATGAAGGTTGTACAACTTGCGGCTAATGGCAAAAACAGATTTCGAGACGGCTCTAGCCAATTCGCTACGCAAATTAATGCGATCCCTAAAGGGGAAACTAGCCAGGCGGCTAGCGGCGCAAGGGCATGTACTTACCGGGAAACTCCGGGATAGTATCAGTTATAAGGTAGAGCGGGTAGGCAGCAAAATGATAGCGGAAATGACCGCTCTAGATTATGGAATGATTATAGAGGTTGGAGTGCCGGCCGGTAGGATACCTTATTCAGGTAGAACGGGCAAGGGCGGAACTTCTCAATATATACAAGGCCTTGTAAGATTCTGGCAGATAAAAAAGGGGTTATCGGCTCGAGAATCTTTAAGGGCTGCATTCGCGACCGCAGCCGTACACAAGAGGGAGGGGATACCTTCGCGTGGCAGTTACGGGCATTCTCGAAATGGGGAGCGTACAAATTGGATCAAAAACACTTTACAGGATAACCTAGAGCAGATCGGGTTAACCCTGAAAAATGAAGTCGGATTAATTCTTACTCTGGAATATGAGGAGGAGTTAAAATTTGAACCAATTAAGTTTTATGTATGAGCGATATACTCTTTAGGATTGTCGTAGAGGATTCGGGACTTAACTCCCGATTGAATGCTAGCCGGGACACGGTTAAGCAACTAAACGACCAATTAAAAAAGGTTGGAGAGGGTACTAAAGAGTACCGGGAACTAGGAGAGCAACTTATTAAAAATAGGATTGCTATTTCCGAAATGCGCGACAGACAGCGCGAGTTAAACCGGGAGTTTAAGGCTACGCAGGTACCTACGGACAGCCTAGCAGGCTTGCGGCTCGAGTACGCCAAACTTACTACTCAGATCGGGCAACTTTCGGCCGCGCAACGCAAATCCGATTTCGGGAAAAATCTCATATCGCAATCCGCCTCCGTAAAAAAGGAGATAGATAGTATAGAGCAATCGGTAGGGCGCTTTACTGGCAATGTGGGTAACTACCAATCCGCCCTAAACTCATTTGTCGGGTTTGTAAAGGGTTCCCTAGGCCCGCTCGCAGCACTCGCGGCCGCTCAAAAAATCCTAGCTAATAACTCTGCGATCAGCGACAGAGTAGCAGACGTAGCCAAAGCCGCCGATATTAGCATAGAGTCGGTTAATAATTTGGCTGATACTTTGGAACGGCGTTTAACCCGTACCTCGCTCGAGGATCAGTTAGGTATTGCGGAGATCGGCGGCAAACTAGGCGTAGCGGAGAAAGACCTTTTCTCTTTTGTAGAGGCGATAGACGTTGTTAACGTTGCCCTGGGAGATCAATTCGGAGGTAGTGTAGAGGCGACTACGGACGTTTTGGGGAAACTTCGGAACGTCCTAACCGATATAAAAACGGACAATGTAGGAAAGGATGTTCAGTTTATCGGTAATGCGCTGAACTACCTCGAGGCGCAAGGCGCAGCCTCCGCCGGAACGATAGCAGATTTCGCCGGCCGGATCGCGGGCGCCGGCCGAAATCTGGGAGTTACCTCCGGCCAGATCATAGGCGTATCTGCAACCCTAGACGAATTAGGCGTGAACGCGGAGCGCGGTTCGTCTGCCTATGTGCGTATCCTGCAACGGGTAGCGGCGGCTCCGGCGGCGTTTGCCAAAGCGGCCGGAGTATCGGCTAAGGAGTTTACCGAATTGGTAAATACGGATATTGCCGGAGCGGTTAACTTGTTCCTGGGAAAAATCAACGATCAAAACCTTTCTAATACCGAACTTCAAAAGGTACTTAAAGACCTAAAACTAGACGGCGTAGGAACGGTAGAGGTCGTAGGTAAACTAGGTCAAAACCTGGAATTGCTGAACCGGAGAACGACAGAGGCCGGAAACGCGCTGAAAAGCACGGATTCTATACAACAGGAGTTTGAGAAGAAAAACCAAACCCTAGGCGCGGCAGTAGAAAGTCTGACCAATGCGTTTGTAAACCTTACTACCGATAGCGGAATAGCGGACTTTATTCGCGGCGTAGTAGAGGAGGTTACCAACCTTATAAACCTGTTCAGATCAGAGAACACGGTACTACAGGATCAGCAAAAAGAGTTTAACGCTTTGGTAGCTGTTATACAGGATACAACAACTAGCGAGGAGGAGCGAAACAGGGCAATAGTCGAACTCAAAAAACAGTATCCGGACTACCTGAAATTTGTAGACAATGATAAAAACGGGCAAATAGATTTGAATGCTACCCTAGAGCAGGGTAACAAACTCTTTGAGGCTCGCATTCTGCTACAATTGACAGAGGAAAAGCGGACAGCAATCATAAGGAAGCAGGCCGAAGCAGAAACCGAACTAACCAAGGCGTTAACTGAGCAGCAAAAAATTAGACAGAGCGGCTCCGGCGGCCAAAGGGTAGGCATTGTGCGAAATGAGGCGCAAGACCAATTAAGCAGCCCAATAACGGAGGCCGATTTAGCGCAAAAAAGGGTAGATGCACTACGGGAAACCATTTCTAAATCTAAAAAGGATTTAGAGGATTTACGACTACAGACAAATGAAACCTCGCTCCGGGTTTTCAATAAGTCGTTTGACGATCTCGCGGGAAAGGTTGACAATATAAACCTTTCGGGAGATGATCCTAACGCGCCGGGAACCGGAGATAGCAATATAACAGGCAAGCCTAAAAAGGGTAAGAAAAAAGACATTCCAGCCGTAGCGGGTAGTTTAGAATTTCTGAGAGAGCAGGTATCAAAACTGCAAAAGCAGATAGAAAGCACTCCCGGAGACTCCAAACTTTTAGAACCGCTTCTTTTGCAATTAGGGCAAGCGGAGTTTTCCCTAGCGGAATTGGAATATCGGATAGATCAGATCAGAAACCCCAAAAGGGCGCTAACCGAAGATGAAAAGATTCTAGGCGAGTTGGCTCCCGGCGGCGGTACAAACGTGCAATTCGACCCGGCGAGAGATCAGATAGACCGGGATGCGGCTCGCAGACAGAACGAACTAGATCAGGAGGAGGAGCAAAAAAAGAAGTTGGACGAACTAGACGCGATATATGACAAGCGGAAACTAGATAGGGACGAAAAAACGGAGGAGGAGGAGGAGAAACGACGCGAGAGAAACATTGCGGCCGCGATTGCCGCCGGAGAAAAGATCGCTTCGGCTCTATTCCAGATTCGGGAGAATCGTATTGCAGAGGAGGAGGACAAGCAACTAGAGGCGGTAGATAATGAGTATAAAGCCCGGTTGGATGCAGCGCAAGGTAATACCGTACTCACTGAGCAGTTAGAGAAAGAGAAAGCCGAAAAGGTTGCTCAGATCGAAAAGGAATCGGCGGAGAAACGCAAGTCTATTGCTAAAAAGGAGGCGCTCGTACAAGGCGCGGTAGCAGTCATTGAGGCGCTCCCTAACTTCATTTTGGCAGCACTCGCAGCCGTTACGACGGCCGCCCAAATCGCAGTCATTGACAGCCAATCTTTCGCTATAGGTGGATTCACTGGCAAAGGTGGATCGGTAGACCATACAGGCAAAAGTTATGCGGGTTCTTATCTGAAAGGCAATACTGAGATCAGGTACCATGCAAACGAATATATCGCTCCCGCCGATCAGGTAGACAGGTTCCCGGAGTTATTCAAACGCCTGGACTTAAATAGGCACACAAAAAGACGTAGTTTTGCAGGAGGAGGATATACCGACTTTGTTCCGCAGGTAGGACTAGGGAAAATGAGTTCGGAGCCTACGGTTATTCTTACCGGTTTCACAAAAGAGGCAGAGGATCGTATAGCGGAAACGATAGCGAAAGAAGTTGCCGCACAAGTAAAAACACCAATTAAGGAGGGAGCCGCCGAAGGCCTCGCCGATGCAACTAGATTACGTGAACGACAAAACGCGGCAAATACCGCACGCCAAATATGAGCAACGAAAAGAACAATCAATATTTCCCGGCCGACGCCGTAAATAGTACGGAGCCTGTAAAGTTTATTGATATAACTACAATGACTCCGGAGGAGATCGCAAACATACCCGGTTTCGATCTCTTACAAGATCGTATTAAGGTAACCGTAGAGCATCTTACTACAGATTTTCAGGAGCGGATACAGGAAACTATAGACAAAAAATTAGATGTTCTAGGCTTCCGATTCCGAAACGATAAGCATAAGGAAAATTTCTTTGTAAAGCGAATGGGACGCGCTGTAGACGACAATGGAATAAACTACATTTTCCTAGACCCGGATACCGAAAACGAGGTTCTTCTCGTGCAATTCAATCCTAAAACCTTGGAAGTCCTATGATCGAAATTATAAGTTCTCCTCCCGGATGGGATGGTATCTCAGACGAAAAGCCGCCTCCCGTACCGGTTTCGGATTGTCTGGAATGGTGTTTGCAGCCCGCCGACGGAGACGTAGTGATTTCTCCCGGAGCGAATGCTAGTATCGTTGTGACTTTTCAAAACGTAATAGGTAGCATTCCAGCCGACGGCACCCCCTTTACGATATGGGGTTACCCGTTTACGATAAATAGTGCTACTCCTTACACGTCTACTTCTTTTCAGGTTGTGAGTTCCGGCAGCATTACCGGCGCTAACTTCCGAAACATGCTGAACGCGAATCTTAATATATCGAGATTCGCCCAGGCGTTAGTTAATCCGGATTTTTTCACCCTACGATCTACCCTGCTTCGCTGGAATACTTGCGCGGAGCAACCCCGATTTGAGGGAGATAATATGGATTTGGCGGCACTCGAGGCATTCTCTACAGGGGAAACGCCGGAGATCACAAACGGGCAAACGCCTGTTTATGTGCGATCATTCAAGATCATAGCCCGGCTGATGAAATACGATTCAAATTTGGGGTTTGTGAACGTAGGGGAACACCAAGGTTTTTTACCGCAACTTACTTGCACGGCTGCAAATGCGCTTTGCCTAAACTTTATGAGAAAGGCGCGTTCGCTGCTCTATTCTCCTATGCCTGATCTTACCACTACGAGCGAAATCCCCTCTAGCGAGTTGAATATGACGGGATTATTTGCGCTCGAGTTTGGCGCGGTATATCAGGACGATAACTGCCAACCGCAGAGCGATACAGTAATGATGAGCGAGCAAGTTTTTTTACTCAATGCCGCTTTTGAGATAGAGCAGGCATACGGAACGGCTCCTTTTTACTACTCACATCCGGACTTTGGAGGCTCCGGGTTTACGCGGCAAAGATTCCTAACGAATCAGCCTCTAGGAAACCGGCTGCTCTCTAGGGATTCTTTCGCGTGGCTTTGGTTTTTAAACGGGTACACTACCGATTTTCCCGACCTGGATCATTTCACGGTATTGGTATCGGCAACCGGGAAAGATGGAGATTCCGGCGTAGCGGGAATTGACTACTCCGCTCCGCAATGGTATCAAGTGGTTAATACCAATATCTCTCCCGCACGAGTGGCCGCCATTACCGGCGTAGCGTTGAACAACCTAAAGGAGTACACGGTAGAGGTTCAGTTACGCGATGCCGGCGGAGACATTATACCGGTAAACGGATTCTCTAACGCGATGGATTCCGGCCGCTATGTTATCTCCGATTGCATAGGTAAGGAGACAGATGTTTACTTTGTAACCCCTCCGGGAGGTATTGCTACTATGCTTTGTATGGTAGACTCAAAGGAGGTAGTTCAAAACGGTACAGAGATTTTGCTTAATACACCGTGCAATGTTTCGCCGGAATACGCGGCAAAGTACGCAGGCCGAAACCTCGCTAATCTCCGGAATTACGAACGGGTAACCATTTCGGCGGTAGAGATTTATACGGAGGATCAGGTAAATTTCTTTCGGGCTTTCAAATTGTCTCCGGAGCGTTACATTCGGGTACAAAAGAAAACCTATTCTAGTTCAGATATTCAGTGGATCGCCAAACGGTTTATAGTAGAGCCGGGAGGCGTACAAATTTTTAAAGATGGTGACCGAATCGAATTGGTTGCTACCGGGTTTATGGACGATATTCCCGTACAAACTCCTAGTTATCTATGAGACATTATGCAATTCTATTTTTCCTACTGTTGTGCCTTGCCTACTGTAAAAAAGAGTGCGACGTAACTCCCGATCCGCCCAAAATCCCTAGAATGGAGGGTACGTGGTGGATGAAAAATACCGGAGCCGTTGATTACCGATTCATATTTTCAGAGGGTAAGATGAATCGTGACCGATTCCAAAACGGCAAAATAGATGAAAACCTAACGGTTGAATACCGGGAAAACGGAGATACTCTGTTTTTGTCCAACTATTTTAACCTGATCGCTCGCACGTACATAATGGAGTTCTCCGGAGATACTTCGGTTTTTATTCAGGACATTACCTATAACGCGCCTTTTGGCGTGAGTTTTGGCCTAGAAAAGCGGTAATTATATGCAGGGTTCGCACCAAATACAAGTTAAGTTAACAAGTGCCGGGAGGAACCTCCTAGGTACTGAGTGGGCAACCCTGGACTTGCCGGAGGGTTTTTCGTTCCAGAAATCGAAAGATGTACTAACACTGAATACGGCGAACAAATTCAGTACAGAGTCAATACTACCTTTCGAGATCGATCAGACCAAAGTAAACGACGCGGCGCTTATCCTTTACGATAGTCCGCTCACATTGGATAACCGGAATGTAGGTATGGAGTGCCGGGTAATTGCCGACGGGCAACCAATGGACTTTGATTACCTCTACTTTTCCGAAAAGATTCAGGAAACGCGGAAATGGGTTCTCGAGCTGCGGAGATCGGTAAAGAATTGGGCGGAACTAGCGAGCGAAAAAAAGTTGAATACCATAAACTGCGGATTCGCTACGCTCAATCACGATAACGTAACGGACGGATGGGATAACCCGGCCTATGCGGATAATGAAAGCCCGGTTCGTTGGCTCCCGGCGGATTATAATAATTGGGTAGACCTAACGGAGCCTATTCAGTTTACCGATCCGCCGGAGAAAGGCGTTTTCCTCGAGGATTTAAGGCCGTTTATAAATCCTGTTTTCCTGCTTAAACAGGGGTTTTGTGAATTGGGCATAGACCTAGACGGCCTCATTTTCGAGACGGCCTTTCTAAGGCAGGCCTATTGCTACCTGCTCAAACGTAACTACTACTCAGAGAGTAGAGGCGGAGACTGCAAAGTAATTTTGAGAAATCTACCTACGGACGATTTCGTATTTGGGGGCACCAACTTTTTCCCTCGCCGATTTACAGAGGTAGATTATGATCCGGGAGGCTTGGCGCGGCACTGGCAGCCGGCGGAGGCTCCATACGGCGCGGGCCTCGAGAATACCCTAGAGTACAAGGCTCGTTTTAAATTCTGTTTTTCTGGAACATTCGTAGGCGCGGACGATGGGGAAACGAGCGTAAGTTTCCAGATAGAGGTTTTTACTACTGTAGCAACGCAGGAGGTACTAGTTCCGAATGCTTTCCAGTTTTCCCTAGGTATCAACGAGGAAAAGGCAATTTCCTTTTGTGTTGATGTAGACCTAGAGCCTGGACAAAAGGCGTTCCTAACTATGAATCAATCAGAGGGCGCTATTACTAGCGATACGACTTTGAAGGGCGGGAGCCGGTTTGTAGGTGAGCCTAATATGCAGTCCCTTGTTCGCGGGGATACTGTAGAGATCAAAAACCTTTTGAATCCGGATTACACATTACTAGACCTATACAAGGGAATTGTTCATGAAATGAACGGGCACGTAGATTTTGATCGCGTCCAAAATAGGCTAGGCACCTACCCTTTCCGGAAATCTATGGTCTATGGGGAAACAGTACCCGGATTCGACATAGACGGAGAGATAATCGATGTTCGCGGTAAGCAGATTGTCAACAGCGAAAAGACTTCACCGGTAAAGCCTACTTTGAAACGTTATACCCGGTATTCGTATGCCGATACAAACGATTCGTACATAGACTCGCTGAAATTAACGGAGCCGCCTTTTTCCCGGAAAATCCTCAATGGAATAGAATTGCCGAATGAGGTAGAGGAGTTGAAAAACCCCTTTTTCGAGCCGACAATGGAGCGGCAATCTCCGCTACTGAAAAGGAGTTTCCTTCTCCCGATTGGTAGGTATGCACCGGCTCCATTTTTCCCGGTACTGTCAGATAACGACGGTACGGCACGTTCGTTCGCCATTGGCCCGCGAATCCTATTTTTCCCTGGGACGTTGGGGCAAGTAGTTTATGACGGAGCCGGAGAGGTGCAAGCAAGGTTCTATTTCGAGGGCAAAACCGCTCCCGATACATTGTCGTCTATTCCTTGGTCAGGGCATAAGCAAACGTTCAAACCTGATCCTACAAACCTACCGGCGCTAAAGGCGTCTAGAGTGTACGGATCGCAAAGCGATGATCTTTTTGTAACCTTCTATCTAGGTTCGGCGGTTGCTCAGAAAAGAGGTATGTACCTGGATATACTTTTACTGATCTCCTCGAGTGATTATGAGGCTTGGAATTTCCGAATTAAGCACTTGGTAGACTATTTGGGGATGCCTTGTGTATCCAGACCGCAGGCAATTACAGATTTTAGAACCGGTAGTGATATATCTACTCCCGTCCGATACTTTATAGAGCCGATGGATACGGAGTGTTGCGACGGGCCGTGCAGCTGTCAATTTGTAGACTGTAGATATTATAGTGATTTTGGCCCGTTCATTCAACAGGAGACGCTAGACGATCTGCAAATAACCTCGTTTAAAGTGGATGGAGTGCAGTTTATTACGGTTCCCGTAGGCTTTGGACTTGTGAACATTGAGCAGGTTAACGGCCTGTATGTTACCAACTTGGTAGACGCGCTTAACAGCCTTGCCGTACCTTACTTTACCTTTTCCTACTCTCGAGACATTTACGAGCCTAAAAATCAACCTCGATATTTCCGAATCAAAAGGCCGATATGCCAAACGTTCGAGATCATTATTTCCGACGGAGACGGAGAGGTATACCGGTATACGGAAGAATCCCAGGAACAGCAATGGTTTAGCGGCGATTGGTCTCCGTTCGGCTATGGCGGCGATATGACGGATACGCCGGACGATTGCATAACTACAACTGAGTACTGATATGTCTATTCAAAAAATTGTAGGCTTAACTACGCGCCGGATAACGGAAGGTTTTTACGCGGGTTGCGTAGAAGCGGAGATTCACACTGTAGATTTTCCTCCGGAGGAAATGACGCCGTTTATGAAAGAGGTAAAAGCCGATTATGATCGGGCTATATCTGAAACCCTAAAGCGAATATATCAAAATATTGGCTCCGATTTTGAAAAGCATTTTCTGAAATTGTATTCAAATAGAAAAAATAGTAAACCTCACGCTCGAATAGTTCGTAACCGGAAAAGACCAAAAAATGAAAGATAAAGATTTTGAAATGAGCTGCTTTATGTGGCAACTGTTGAATAAGATGAACAGCGAAAGGGAATCGAGAAAGGATTTCAGACCCGGCGGATTTATAACCGAAAGCGTGCCAGACGGCGAGGGGTTCGCTAGCGGATTTTCCTATGATGATGTAGAAAAATGGATAGATAAAATAGGTAGGATTTACTACAATTCCTATTTTATAAACGGGCAGGTTATAAACGCAACCGATCCGGTACAAGCATTTCACAAAGCCTACGGCTATCAAAATACAAGACTAATGCACAAACTCTACATAAAGAAACATCCGCGAGGATTCGCGGTAACGAAGGGTACTTTGCAAGAAATTTATTTGCTAGAAATCGGCCCTCTCTACGATATGGCGCAAGAAAATTATGCAAAAATTCGATTCGGTAGTAACATTCCATATATGGAGGTATATAGCAATATTCTTTCAATGCTGCCAACCTCCGGAACAGTAATTTGCGATTTGTTCGATTGTAGTTGGCAAAACGTAGATGAAGCCTATATAAAAAGATACCGCGATGAAAAAGAGGCCGCCCTTAAAAAGGCGGATCAGGAAAGGACTTGGTACACTTTTAGCGCGTTGTTTCCTAGATCGCCGGAGGTAATAGGGGGGCCGGTTTACACGAATGCGAATTTTAATCGCTGGAAATATCACATTGAGGAGGCGAGAAAGAATCAGGGCTTTGAAAAGGTGAATCTAGATTTAGCAAGTATTGAGGGATTGCGGGCCGCAAATGCTGTTTCCGTTTTTGAGGAGTTCAGCAAAGAACAGCAGAAAGCCTATAAAGAGATAGCCAAATGTTTCCCAGGCATTCAGGTTTACGCTTGCGGTTCACAAGTAAGAGGCGATTATATGAGGGATTACAATTTTTCCTATATTATCGAGGCAAGGCAAAAGGCCGGTATGCGCGTGGATCGCGTAAGTGATTATGACTTTTGGGTACATCCTCACATAGAAAATTCATGGGCAAGTCCGTTGCCGCCTGGCGCCGATAGATTCAGAGGCAAATTCAATCCAAACACAATGATTCCGATCCCCATATATGAGCAACCCGTTTGAGTGGGATTTTACAAAATTGCCGGAGGCAATGCACGGCCGGGTAGTGTACCTGATTGAAACAAACCAGTGGCGGGAATTGGTGGACATTCATAACCAATACAGCCTTTCAATTGTGGAATATTGCTGCGATGTGAACGCGGTAAAAAGAGAATACTTAAATGCCCTAGCGGAGGGAAAAATAAAGAGAGATGTCCAAACATGAAACAAGTCCGGGCGGAGAACGCTTTCAAACAATGGCCGTGCGGCTAGCGACATACCTATACCTGCTAGATATAGATGAATGGGACGACCTGCCTCCTAACTTTCAGGCTTTTTTCTCTCACCTTACCTACCGCGACATAGTAGCGCCGCTCGTGCGTGCGGATTACAAAGCCTTCCTATCGAAGGAATCAAAGTTTAAATCGGCTGCTCAGATAGCACAAAAATATTCCATACATATAGATTGCCTACGAAGGATCGTTAAGGCAGGGCGCTAAAACCGTCGCGGTTTCCGCGTTCCTTTTCCTATTTCTATTATAGTTCAGCACGCTTGTAGCCTCATTTTTGCAGAGTCATACGCAATTATGGGAGAAGTAGCCACAACTGAACTTACTACGCATTTTCTAAATGAAGCGCTCGAGGCCTGTCTTTTGGCCGGGCCGCTCCATATAGATTTTGAAATTGGCCTCTCCTATTTCGCAGTCTACCAAAATGATCTCCTACTCAGAGAAAAGGGTTTTTCTGTTTTCGAGATTGGCCTAGCCGAAAGGCGCAAAGCGGTAGCCGCCTGCATGATCTCTCCGATTTCCGCAGGTTTTGAAAGCATTGCCGACGCTGGACTTTTGAGAAACGGCAAACTCACTGCTCCCGGCTCTATCGCTCACCTCAAACTATCCGGATTTATGCGGGCCGATTCGGGCCTTTCTAATCCGGGAGCCGGGCAACTAGTCAACGATCTACGAGCTGCCTACTCAAACCAAAACGTAGGTTCTGTTATTCTCGAGGTAGACTCCGGCGGCGGCGAAACTGTAGCGGGCGATATGATCCGTAATGCCGTATCCGAAGCGAATAAGCCGGTACTAGTCTACGGTTGGACGGTAGGCAGCGCGGCCTATAATGCTTCTTCTCCCGCAAACGAAATTATTGCCTCTAGCCCTTCGGCTCGTTTTGGCAGCCTGGGAGCGATGTACCCGGTTAATAAGTTGCTGCTAGAGGTACTCAAAGCCTCTACGGTAAACATCATTGGGGAGACTGCACCCAACAAAAATGCCGCTTTCCAAAAGGCGCTAGACGGAGACTACTCCGGCGTTCAACAGGAGGCAAACCTTTTCACGGTTGATTTTCAAAATTCGGTACGGAAGCTCCGCCCTCTCAAAGGTTCGGAGGAAAAAATCAAAAATACGCTTAGCGGCGGCATGTTCTTCGCCAACGAGGCGAAGGCTATCGGCCTCGCAGACTCAATAGGTAATTTCAATTTTGCCATTTCTCGGGCTAAACGCTGGGAGAAAATGAGCAAATGATTCAAAACACATTCACACCATGTTCGATCCTGCAAAAAGTAAATTTTACAACGAATTAATGGTAGGAGCCTGCAAACTCCTAGGCCTGGACTCTGCTATCGCAACGGAAGCCGATATAGATGCAGCAATGCAGAAAGCCGGCACGCTCGAGGACATTAAAGCGGCTGCCAAAAACGAGGCCTTACTCGAGGTGAAATCCCAAATGGACGATTTCACTAGCCGCCTGAATGCTCTCGAGACCTCGGTTAAGGAGAAAGACCAAACCATTACCACCCTGAACGCTGACATAGCCGATAAAACGGCCAAACTGACAGCCGCCGAAGGTGACCTGAAAACCAAGTCCGATGCGCTTACTCAGAGCGAGGACAAATTAAAAGACGTGGCCGGAAAACTTTCCGCGTTGCAGGCCAAAGGCCTAAACGACGATAACAAGGACGCGCCTATTTATTCGCTCGTGAATACCGATGACATTCAGCCGATTAAGACCGATGCGCTCGACAAACGCTTAGGCCTTAATTAAATCTTTCTCATAAGAAAAATACGCTTCATTTATGCAACACGTAATAGGGGGAATATTTCCGCCCACAGTCTTAGGGAACGGTATTATGTTCCAACCGGAGGGAACGAATCGCTCTATCTCCGTTCCGACCCGTTCGGCGATCACGATCTTTAATAAGATCGCGATTCTCGAACATGATTTTCTCAAAAACGAATTAGGCCTTTATACGCGGGCCAAAATCGGTTCTGATAAAATGATCCGTTGGGGCCGGATCGGTTCGACTAATTCCCTTCTCCGCGCTCGCACGGGCTGCGATTGGAATCCGGTAACCGGCCTTCGGATGGGTACGGATGCTACCGGTAGTTGCCCGGTTCAATACCAAGGCGAACAATGTCCGGACGCATTCTGGAACGAATGCCTCGAGGCTATCTTTGGAGCCGGTAACGCCGTCCGTGATATGATGGGAACGGCCGAAGGTCAGGCTCTTTTCGGTATGCTGTTGGAGCGTATCTACCAAGCCCTTGGTAACAGCCTTTCCAGCCTGTACAATTACGCCAACCATCCGGATATTACCGCTATCAACACCTCCGGCGCTTACCTGGCTGATCCGGCAGATTGGGCGAACTATTTCAAACAGCAAATGCAGTCCGGCAATTGTGGCGGATTGATTACGTTAATCGATGCCCTAAAAGCTCAGGGTGAGAAAAACTTTGCTGGCCTGATCCCTGGCACGGAGTTTACCAACGGCGAATACACCGGCGACATTGATAAACTCCTGAATAGCCTCGTAGCAGATGCTAAACCGGAGTTGAAGGCAATGGCTACGAATGGCTACCGTTCCGGCGGCCGTGTAATGTACCCTATTATCCTGCTCACTCCTGCTCTCTACCAAGCATACGAGGATTACCTCACTATGACCGGTATTCAAGCAGGTTTCCAATCTGTTTGGAATTTCTACCTGAATAAGGAGGACGGCCAAATGCAGCCGATGCCCGGCGTATTGAAGTTTAAAGGTATGCCTGTAGTCCGTTGGGACGAAGTGGGAACTTTCGACTCTATTACCGGCGCAACTTCTCACCGTGCCGCCTTGGTTTCTCCGGGCGCGTTCGGTATGGCCGCCGAAGTGGAGCCACTTATTCAGGATATGTTTAGCGGCCTGGGACTCCGGGTAATCCAGCGTTTAGATGCGCCGTTCAATGGCAAAATCTACATGGATACTACGTTCCGTTGGGGCGCTTTCATTCCCGACAAAGATATGATCGTTCACAAAAGCCGCATCGTGCTACCTGTAGCGCAAGCCGCCTAATTTATTCACCCGCTAAAATCTAGAACATGGCTTGCGATGTAGTAGCGCTTAACAGCGTGACAAATTGCCCTAGTGCCGACGGCGGCGTAGAATATTCGTGGTATGTATCGGCGGAGTATATTACCGCCATTACTACCTCGAGCGGCAAAATTTCCAATTTCACGATGTCTACCACCGGGAAATGGAAACGGCTCGATTACGATAAAGACGGCACTAGCCGTTTTGACGAAACGAGTACCCGCACAAACCGCCGTTTGGTCTACCAACAAGTCGGGTTTATCAAATTCTCCGGTAAAAACGCTGCTCAAAAGGCTGTCAACGACATTGCCGACGAGTGTTGCGCACTGGTATTTATCCACGTACTCACCGCCGGCGAACGGGTAGTACAGGGGATCGAAATCGATGCCGCCGCTACCGGAGGATTCACTACCAACAAGGTAGAGGTAACCCGTCTTACGCCTAACTCTATGTCCGGCACCTCCGCAGAGGAGGCGCGTTTGGAGTGGAACATAGGCGGCCAAACTAAAAAACTGGCACCCTACACAACGTTAACCGATACCGCTATCGCGGCTCTATAAAATTCAAGTCCGACTATGGCAACGATAACAAAGTACCGCGTAAAAGATTCGGCCTTGGATGAATTTCCGCAACTGTTCACACAGGTAAACGGTAAGCGGGTAACGCTTCATGGAAAGGAGGAAAAGGTAGAACTCGCCGCTACCGCACGTCTCCCGAAACGAATCGTTACCGTGCCTATGGCTACGGAGACCGAAATTGAGCAACTTTACAAAGAGGGGCACCCCTTTGTTGAGCCTTACGAGGAGGAAGTAGTAGAAGTCAAAAAGGCCGATAAAACTCAATGATGGTCGGGACGGATGAAAATTGCTGCGATCCAAACCCTACGGAAGTAGGTAGCGCCCACCCCTTCCAAGGGGTAGGCAGTAATCGTATTGTTTCATCCGTCCTGCTTCCAAACATTCCTGATCCGATCCCGAAAGAGATAGCGGACGCGGGAGAATTGAGAAAGTTCTTTGAGCAGAATAAGTACGTGCCCTATGCAGGTTCCATAAAAGAGAGCGGGCATAGCCTCCTACATTTCTATCAAAAACTCTATACGCTTTCGCCTACTCACGGTTCGGTTATCGAGAAACTTATAAAATACTGTTTCTCCGGCGCCGCGATCTTTGAGCGTGCAAAAGACCCTGAGTATGATCTACGGGAGGAAATGTCGCCACTATCTATAGCGGAGTCTATTCGTTACCGGGATGCGCTGAAAAACACCGTTTCATTTGACGGAGGGATTTTGAAATTTCACCAAGAAATTTTACGATCCCTCAAAAAATTCGGCGATGCCTGGATAGAGTTAAGTTGGGCGGAAAACGAAGGAGTAATAAAGTTCTTTTTTCGGATTCACAAATGCGAAAATGTCCTTTACCTGAATACGAAACCGGACGAAGCAAGACAGGTAGCAATTTCGCCTATTTGGAATGATGAATATCTAAAACAAAACCCGCCTAGAAACATTCCGATGTTTCCACTAAGTCGCAAGGAGGGCAGCGTTCAAAGTACCATGTTCCACCTAAAAAACGGGAAAAATGCGTGGTATGGTAAGCCAGATAGCCAAATGTCGGATGTTCACAAATACCGGGAGGCGCAAGACTCTTTGTATCTCGTTAAGGAGGCCGCGAAAAGTTATAATGGTATCGTAGTAATGGAGGTTTCCGGAATTTCGGAAGATGACGAAAAGCAAGCGAAGTCACTAGGATTTGCATCTTTTTCGGAAAGGGTTTCGCATACTTTCGCACTGAGCGGACAAGCGGAGAAACTAATGGTTATGTCCAGAGCTCCGGGAGAGGATGCAATGGCCTTTCACCAAGCGAAACCGAATACCAACGAGAAATGGTACAAGGTAACCGGAGAGATTAGTTCGGATCATATACTAAGGTCACATAATGCTACCCGGCGGTTTATGTCTTTCGAGCAGTCTAACGGGCTTTCGAGCAATCCGTTTTTTGACGATTACATTACCAATATGGCTCCGGTAATTGGAGAACTACGGGAGACGGTAACCAATTTCACGAACAAAATTCTTTCCTTGGTTTGGAATATGACCAATCAACAGGAAATGAATGATTTCAGCATAAATTTTCGCTCGCCTATCGATAAGGCGCTCGAGTTATACACAAACTCTCTAGGCAATGCAACTAATCAACCCGTCGGAGGTAGTACGTTATAGCCCGGTAGACAGAAACTACCCGGCCGCGTCTCTATGCGACCTGATTTTGCAGGTAGAGGAATCGTGGTTTTACGATTGCCTGGGAGAGTCGATGTATGAGTATTTGCAAAGCGTTCTATCGCCAAAACCTCCGGGTTTAAACTCTTGGTCTAGTCAGAAAACGTATGCAGAGGGCGACATAGTTTTAAATAATCTCTGCATTTTCATTTCCTCCTCCGATTGCAATAATACGCAGCCGGGAGAGGTCGGTACCCTTTGGGAGCCATATCCTAAATTTACCAACGATTGTGCTAATACCCTTTGGAAAAAGTACATAGCCCGCATTTTGGCGCTAAAGGTCTATTCCAAAAGCACGGTTTTCACTACTATCAAAAGTAGTTCGGCAGGCCTTACGGTAAACGAAACCAATAACGCCGGCGTTCGAGGCGCAAACTCAAAAGAGATTGAGTTAACGAAAAAAGAGCTGTTAGAGCAGATAGAGGAAACCGTTCAAAATATGATTCGTTGGCTGCGAAAAGAGGTAAACAAAAACACTTGCCCTTTTCCGAAGGATATTCCCGGCCTCGAGTGCGGAACAGAGTGTGAGCGGCCGAATAGTTCCGGCCGGAAATTTGGTTTAGCAAACGTGAGAAAAACGGAGCAATGGGGTTACTAGACGATATTTTGCACTTAGCTGCGGAGAAAATCATAGTGAAAGAAAAGGTTTCTCCGGAAGTATCTAAAGAGCGTTACGCCTTATGCCTGGAATGCTCACATAGGGACAAAGTAGCCGATAAGTGTACCGTTTGCGGTTGTTTTTTAGACCTGAAAACGGGAGCAAAAATAAATTGGAATGCCTTAAAAAATCGTAACGAGATCACACATTGTCCGCTAGGAAAGTGGAATGATCTCGAAACTGCAAATACCTATCGTAAACTCGATGGGAAAGAAGAAATAACCGTTTAAAAATAAATACCATGCTTCAACCTATTGCCAATCGCGGCCAAAACACCAACAATACGCTAAAGGTATATACGAGCAATGATGTGTGTTGCTCCGGGCTGCCTGGCGAATGTCAGTTTGATATTGTTATTCCGACGGCAAACGCCGTGAATAACGTTATTTTTAAACGGACGGCCGCCGATGCTCCCGTTACTAAAACGTTCCCTGCTCCCGTTACCGGAATGGCGAATGTTTTGGCTGCACTGAACACGGCCCTCACAGCCGAAGGGTACGAGGATGACGGAGATACGCCGGTAGGTATCACTGCCTACACAGATGGCACGAATACCGTCTACCAAATTACCGGTAGCCTCATTGTCGTATCGATGCTGCATAACACAAATACGACCGTAGCGGCTACTCAAAAATGTACCCGTATCGCTCGTTGCACCTACAAAGCGAATTGGGCCGGCGGCAACGCCAAAACATTTACCGCTAACGGCACTGCTACGGTATTGGGTGATCTCACCTTTAACACCGCTACGGCCGCCCAGGTAGATACCGCACTTTCGGCACTCGTACCGGCCGGATCGGTAGTAGCCGTTGTGAAAAACGGAACTACTAATCTTTTCGAGATCACTATTTACTCCGGAGCGAATCAGGAGTTTAATATTGATAGCGTAGACTTTGTAGCCTCGAATTGCGGCCCTGGCTATGTAGCATAGAATTGGTTTTTGGTCTTAAATTGTATTTTTTCCCCGCGCTCCCGTTTCCGCTTGCGAAGCGGGAGTTTTTTCTTTTCTTATGAAGCGTATTCTCATAACTCTGCTTATAATTATTGCCTCCCTATCGGCAAAGGCTCAAACCTTTACGTTTGAGTGTATCTGCGATTATGTTACGCTAGCCGATAGTAATTGTGATATATGCACTACTACAGGCATACAAAGCCGCCTTTTTAAGGGTTTGCTAATCAGAAAGAACGGGAACGGTTATAAATGGATCGATCAGCCCTATATCATTCAGATTCAGAATAATAACGCGACTTTCCGCGAACTTATCCCCAACGGAGAAACCGTTACCATAGGACTGTTAGGCACTCCCTACGACACGATGCCCGATTACAAGGCCGCGATTAAATGTCCGTGCGCGGGTACGGAGGCGATCTTTGTAGCAGGGCCGGGAATAAATATCTCCGGAGATACGATCAGCGCTGTAGATACCTCCGCTAGCAATGAACTACAGTATATCGATACCTTTCGGATTGTAGGAAATCAGTTACAAATTTCTTTGTCTAATGATAGTTTGCCTTATCTATTTGTTACGCTGCCTACTCCGGACGGATCGGAAACCATCGTAACGGCCGGCACTGGCATAGGAGTTACCGGCAACGGCACAACCGGCACGCCGTACATAGTAACCAATACCGGCGATCTCAGCGCGACTAACGAAGGGTTGCTAGGCGTAGGAGCCGGCGGCGCGAGTTCGTCTGTTATTTTATCGAATACCTCCGGGGCTGTCGGAGTAACCGTGAATGTAACAGGGATCGCGACGATAAGCGAAAGCACGTCGGCTAATGGCGGATCAATCACAATAGGCGCGGTAGAGGTTGACGGATCGGTAACAAACGAGGCGTGGACAATAGATGCAGACGACGCGGATACGGAATTAATCACAACGCAAACGGTAAAATTTCAGGGCGGCGGTATCGTCGTAACCGACTACATTCCCGGAACGGATATTTTGACAATAACGGGAACGGAGGTAGACGGTAGTACCTCGAATGAGGTGCAAACCATTTCCGCATCCGGCGCCGGGCCGACTTCATATAATATTGACCTGAATTTATCCGGCGGTAGTGTTACCCTGGCAGAGGGAACAAATACCGATATTACCCGATCCGGAAACACTCTTACGATCAACAATACCGGGGCAGCCGCTTTATCGGGTGTTGTAAATCAATTGGCTTGGTTTAATACAACAACAACCATTACAACGGAGGTCGGTTCAGGAAATGACGCCGTAACCTGGAATCCCACTACTAATAGGATGGGTATTCACGATACGGCTCCGGCGTCCGACCTAACTATTTCAAATAGCAATTCAGCAAGTACGGGAGGTATTAGGCTATATGAAGGAACAGACGCGGCCTCATACTGGAATATATGGGTTGGAGGAGGAGGCAACTACGACGGTTATCTTAACTTTACGAATGCAGGTACCTTTATTATGAATATGGATGCTAACGGCACCCAATTTTTTAAAGGCCTGTATATGAATGAGAACGACGGGGTTACTACTACCGGCGTTTATATTCGGCCTATCCAGCATGGAAACTCTTATATAGAATTTTTCCGCGCTCCATCGAGTACTGATGGCATTCTAAGAATGGCAGCTTGGGGGCATTTGAATTTTGTTACAGGTAGCAATTCAAATGCTGCTAATGTAGACTTAACCGGCCGTTGGGGCTTAAACTTGGCTAATGCTAGTATAGCCCGACAACTTGACGTAAACGGAGAGGTTAGGATTAGAGATTTGGCTACTGATCCTCCTACTCAGATAGTAGGAGCGGATGCCGACGGCGATCTAGGTGTTTTTTCTCTTTCAGGATTATCTATTTCAGGAGGGACGCTTACCGCTACAGATGGAAGTGTAACCAATGAAGGGGTACTAGGCGTAGGCGTAGGCGGCGCTTCTTCATCTACTCTCCTTTCAACTACGAGCGGAGCAAATGCTGTTACAATTAATGTAACAGGTATTTTAACCATAACCGAATCCGCGTCCGCAAACGGCGGCTCTATTACCCTGGGAGCAACGGAGGTAGACGGATCAGTTAGTAACGAGGGAGTGCTAGGCGTAGGAGCCGGCGGCGCTGCCTCCTCTACCCTGCTTACGACCACATCGGGCGGCAACGCGGTAACGATCAATGTAACGGGCGCTCTATCCATAACCGAAAGCACGTCGGCTAACGGCGGATCAATCACGATCAACGGTACCGGGATCGATGCGACTACGGGCTACATAAAGGACGGTAACAGTTTCGGCGGCATTAGCCGGATCGGCTTAAATGATAATTTCGATCTAATCGTAGAGACGAACGGAACGGATAGAATGTGGTTTGATAATGGCGGCGCGATTAGCATAGGCGCTACCCAACTTACTACGGCCGCGCTAAATATCAACGGGCTTTTGAGTTCTCAGGGTATGCTGATCGCGGGCGGAGGCAGTCTTTCAAACTCTACTTTCTATTCGGCTACCGGTTCAGGAACCGGGTCTAATATCCAGATCGTCAATGGTACCGTGAGTATGCTGAACGGTAACGTTGAGGCATTCATACAAAACAGTTCGGCAAGTGGAACAGGCGGAGCGTTGTATAACGTAAGCACAAAAACGGGAGCAGGCGATCCGGGAGTTCTAATAAGTATAGACGGGGTTCAGAACTGGAAAATAGGCATTGATAATAGCGCGGCAGACCGGTTAATGATACAGCCTAACTCTACCCTGGGTTCGGCCGCTCCGGGTATGACTATTCTAGTATCCGGTTTTGTAGGCATTAACCAAGCGGTTAGCACAAGCCCGGTACAGGAACTACAGGTTACCGGTACCGGCGGGATCGGTTTCCCTCGAGGAACGACCGCGCAACGATTATCTAGCCCTACGATACCCATCATAAGGGCAAATAACGAATACGGAGGTACGGAGATATACGATCCATCCAAAGGACAATGGTATAGGTACTCTTGCACCTCCTCTCCTACGGTTACGGTTGGCGCATCCGCAGGTACAGGCGCTACGGCCGGGCTTGTGTCGGGAGCGGGTAGTAACGATGTTTGCGGGAAATTTCAAGTAGTAGTAGGCTCTGCGAGCATTGGAACAGGAACTTACGCAACCGTTACGTTTTCGTTTCCTTATGACGGCACTACGACTATAGTAACGATTACTCCCGCTAACGATAACGCAATGAGTGACGGGCTATCGTGGCGGGTTGATACTCAGACGAATACAGCATTTACATTACGGGCTACGGGGCTGTCGGCCGGGCAAACGTATCAATTTAACTACTCTGTAAGGCAATGACTTCAAATAGTTTGGATTTTAACGCGAAGGAAGTTCCGCTTTTGTTTCATGCGGGAAACGCCATTAATTTTCTACAGGTATATAAAATTAATGGCGTTGCACAAGCTGTAGCGGGCCTTACTCCTGTTTATACGATCAGTTTCCCAGGATGCAACATAGACCCGATAGAAGCCACTATAGGGAACGGCCGGATAACCGTAGTTAGCGCTACAGTATGGAGAATAAAAATCCCAAAGGCGGCGCTAGTTGATATAGGAGCAGGCTCGAAAGGTTGGCAGGAATTTAGCATTACGGAACACGAACGCACTTATTATCATGGCCCTGTAACCGTTCAAAGCAAATGAGTTTAACGCTTGAAATAGATGTTGTTGATAATGAGGTTAACATAAACGTCATTGATGAAACCGTAGAGATACAGTTTTTTGATGCCGTTTTATTTGATAGCCTGGCTTTCGAGTTTTGGCTTTTGAGCCTGAACGAATATCCTAACGAAGCCGAAGCCCTAGCCGATCTAGGGCCAAATAAACTATATTGGATTTCGGCGGGAACCGATACAGAATTTCCAAACACACTTAAAAAAACACCTTCTTTATGAGTGCATTAAACAAGTATTTGAAAGTTTCTATTTTGGCGCTCCTGTTTCTGCCTGTATTGGCCGGCGCTCAACCTTTAGGCACATGGCCGGTACGCTATGGCACCGGCGCTCCTTCCGGCATTCCTTCCGGGCAAGGAACGCGCCTGTATTACGATATTACAGCTGCGGGCGGCGGCCAATGGTACGAATGGCAGCCCTCGACCGGCGGCGGGTGTGCGTGCTGGAAACAAGTAGGACGCGGCATAGATGAAACGGACGGCACCGGAGCGCCAACGTACACGCCCGGAGTAGGGCAGTCAAACTTTATAGTCAACGTTGAAAACGAAATGTTTCGGCATACGGGCGGCGGAACCTGGGTGCAAATTCTTGCGCCTACAACCTATACAGCCGGAACAGGAATCAGCATTAGCGGAGGCGTAATTTCCAATACAATACCCAGGCTTATAATGCAGGATGAAGGCACCTCTTTACCTGATCCGATAGTCCGACTGAACTTTATCGGTGACGGTATTAGTGTTGCTACGCCGTTTTCTTCTCAAACTGCAAACGTTACCTTAGACACCGACCTTAACGCACTTGCCAATAACAGTACTAACGGAATATTGGTAAGAACAGGGCCAAGTACAACCGGGATTACGGGCCGTACTATTGTCGCAGGCGCGGGTATATCAATCGCAAACGGCACCGGTTCAGGCGGAAACCCAACGGTCACAAATACGGGCGATCTTTCAAATACAAACGAGATACAAACCCTGTCTTTGTCCGGGCTGGATTTAACGCTGTCAAACGGCGGCGGCACTATAACAATTCCGGGTGACGATGCTTTAGGGGTAGGGTTTGTAAATGGCGGAGGTTCCGGCACAATTCCAGACGGAACGATAGTCACAAGAGGCGAGGCGCAAATAATTTTCGGAGGTATTGACCCAAACGCTATACTTATAAAAACTTTCCCGTCTTTTGATCCGGGCGGATTTTCTGAAATTTCGGTAGCAAATGGGGCTTTTGTTTTTCAAACGCAACTTGGTTCCGAAGATAAAAGTATCAATATGACTGCAACCGGTTCGTCCGGGGCTTTTGTTGCCAGAAACTCACAAATGACCTTTCAGGCAAGCCGGAGTTTGGCAGAAATGATATTTGAAGGCACTTTTGTCGGAAACCTAACCTTTAGCAACCCAAATGCAACCGCAAAGTTTGAAGATTACAGGGATGAGGGTTTTAGGTTTGGCGTTGAATATGCCGCCGAATACCCGGAAATCCTTAATAACGACCGCTCGTGGCTGGATGTAGGTTTGGCTAAAAAATTACCGGCAGCAATAAATATTATTTACGCTGACTTGGTAGTAGCAATTACAGACAGTACGTTGAAAGCGGGCAAATATTATTTAATAACTGACTATCAAACCACGCATTTAATTCCAAATACACTCGCTGAAATTCATACGGCAGACGTAGAACCTATTTTTGTTCTTGCCACTTCTCCCTACTCAATTGCCCCTACGGCTTATTCGTCTGTATATCCGGACGACATTTTGCAGTACACGGTTGAAAATCTTATAGAAGGCTCTACGAAGGGTTCAATAATGGTAAGAACAGATACCAGATTCAACAACCGTTTTCCTTATGATTTTAGGGGTGTTGTTTCAAGAAGATGGCAAATAGAGGTCACGGATATTTGGGATTCCGGGGCTTTATATAACTCCGGAGATGCTGTTTTGTATGAAGACCGTATAGTAATAAGTATGAGGGATAATAACGACAACCATGTGCCTTCGGACGAAAATTGGTGGAGGCCGTTTGAGTTTGAAAACCTCGAATACCTATGTCCTTACGACCTTTTTGGAATAGCGCCCTGGGATTTTGGAGGTTTGGGAAATGTTTTTAAAGTTCCTGTTAATTCAAACTACCTTGACATACTTACTTTCAAGGGGGGGTATGGAACGAAAAACTATAATAATTTCTTCGACGGTTCAGGGACAATATTGAACACGGTTTTTTATGGTAACGCAACAGGCAATAAAACAGGTGGAGGGTTTGCAAATAATAATATTGCCGAATCATTTAACAATAATGTATTTGAATCTGACTGTGAATCTAATTCAATCGGGTTCGGATTTGAATACAATAAAGTTACCGTGTTTGCCAATAATTCTATTTCGGGTTCAGAGGGCGGAGGAATGGCCTATAATATAATGACGGCAAATTTTGGCGGAAACAGTATCTATGTTCTACGGCGCAATGAGTTCCACATAGAAGTATTCACAAACCATTTTTGTGGAATTGCCGAAAACAACTTTTTTTATGCTGGCATACAAACCTGTTATTTCAAGTCCGGCATGAAGTTTCTTACTACCTACGCACTGCTTGGCGGCGTTGACTTTTTTGACGCCACAAGGATTTACGCGGATTTCACAAAACGAATAATAGTAAGAGAAGATTTAGTTCCTGTCCTTGAATACCTAAACTCATTTAGTGTATTGAATCATGAGCCAATAGACGATTAAAGATTTCTTTTCATAAATGTCTTTTAAAACTTTTTCTATGAAACACCTTTTGGCATTTTTCGCACTCATTTTCTTTTTGGGGCATACTGTAGAGGCTCAAAAAATCTCCCGTTGGGGAATGATCCCCTACTCTACGCAGATACCGACGGGCAAACCTACCCTTAGCGAGAGCCAAGTATGGTTTTGCACTACTACCGGCCTGCTTTACACGTACAATCGATCTACGGCCGCCTGGGAGTCTGTAGCGAACAAAGCGCGTTACGCGGAGTACTCGATTTCCAACGATACTACGAGTATCTCATTCGCGGCTACTACTCCGGCACCTGTAGAGGAATTGACCGCCGGGCCGCTAAATGGGTTTTCGATGGTATCCGATTCGGCCCTGCTATATAACGGGCTAACGGCCGGTACTTTTCTGCTAAACTATTCGGCTTCGGTATCCTTCGCGGAGGCGGCTAATATCCTGAACGGCTATCCTCTGATCGGTACGACGCCTGTATTACGAGCGAAATTCCGACAGACGGCCGCCCTCACTACCGACAGGGTACAGGTATCGGGTACCGCCCTTATTACGCTTACTCCGGGCCAAACAGTACGCTTCGCATTTTTCCCCACTACGCACACAGGTACCGACGTGCTAACCATTTACGAGTTTAATCTAAACCTAACGGAAATCCGATGAAGGTTCTAATTTCGGTTCTAATCGCGGCCTCTCTACTGATCTTTCTAGGCGGAGCCTTTGAGGGGTTGGTAGAGACGGTTTCGCACCATTACGGGAAATTTAATGCCCGTTTCCCGGAGGCTAATAAATATTGGTGGAATCCCTCCGATTCGTGGCCTAATAAATTCAAAAACGGCATAGAGTCGGAAGGGCCGAAATTCATAGGCAGCACTACGGTTTTTGTCTTTGTAACCGACGCCTACCATTTGTTCCGGGAGTTGGAGCGATTCGGTACGCGGATCGGGTTCGGCGCGTTGGCGGCTGGCTTGCTTTTTTTGCGATCATTTAAAGTTATGTCTGTCCGACGACTTTTCCTGATTATTTGCGCCGGCATGGCGGCCGGCTGGCTTATTTGGAGTGCTGGATTTCATGCAATTTATACGATTTATTTCTAGTAGGTTCGATTTTTGCTGCATTTCCTTTAATATTGTACCGCTTTATGGTTTTCATTACCCAGGGCGATAATCGTGTACGATACTTATTCAGATTTCTTTTTTCTTACGCTTCATTTCTAATCAAAAATTTCTGAAAAAGTAAAATGGCTACAGGATTTGATTTTAGTCAATGGGGAGTGTCAAAAGTTTTAATACGGAATATAATTATCGGGATTTTGTGCCTCTTGGTTTACTTGCTATTCGATGCAAAAGCGGATACTAGGAGAGCCGAAGCGGCTCGAGATCGGGCGGAGGATTTAAGGCAGAAAAGCGATCAGGCTTTAGCGAAGAATGAAAGGGAATGCTCAGACAGACTACAAGAGCTTTACGGTAAGCTTTACAACTACCGGCAAGTACTCGATACCCTCGACAAAAAAGTAGATGGGTACGAGAAACTCATTAAAAAGCGTAGGCAATGAAAATTTTCTCTAGTTTTTTGTTCGTTTTTTTAGTAGCCCTGTTCGCAGGACTTAACTGCAATAACTGCCCTATCGAGCCTAACAATGCTACGGCAAAGGTTCCGGTTTCTATTCAGGTTGATTTTGACGTTCTCGATATTGCGATGGATTCGCTAGATCAGGACATAGCGGAGATAAATAAAAAAACGAGGCGCCTCGATAACGCTATTTCAGCACGCCGGCCGCCTGATCCCAATACAGTTGTACCAAAAATTCGGCTCATTCATCCGATCACTAATGATTATTTTCAACAATTAGAAAAATGACTAATTCCACTAAAAAAGTTTTCGACGCCGGCTCGCCTGGCTTCCTGTATTTCCTGTTCGTAACCCCGCTTACGATCCTCGCCCTTAGCGGCGTCCATTTTCCATCCTCACCGGAGCAGTTAGCCGGCGAACTTACTACTACGCTCAGTACGAGCGGCTTTTACGCGATCATAGGCGTAATTATCGCCTCCGTCGGTTTCCCGATCTGGAACGCGGTAAAAAGCGGCCTAAAATTCAGTTGGCGCGTTATCTTCGGGAGTACTCTTACCTGGATCGCTATCGGTAACCTGATCCTCTCCGCCCTCGCGCTAACCGGTTTGGCCCTGCCTGCGGGCACTGTGGAGCAGATCGCCGCAGCCGTGCAAACGAAAGATTGGATCGCCCTATTTTCCATGCTAGGAACGACCGTTATTCCGACTATAGTCCGATGGATAAAATCTCTCCGGAAGCCTTCGGAAATCGTGCCGGCTCGAGCGGGCTAAAGAAGTACCAATGGGAAGGGTACAAAGTTGTAATTTTCGGCCCTGATCTTTCACGAGATCAGGGCTTTTTAAAATCTAAAAACAATGTTTCAAGAAAGGATAACAGAGGAGTTTTTAGCCGGGCTTGCTCGAGTACTCAAAATGAGGCTTACGAGATTGCAGGGCGATTGTATCCGCCTGATCGCCACGTATGCCGATGAATACAAAATAGAGGACGTAAAGCAAGTAGCCTATATGCTTGCTACCTGCTATCACGAATGTCGCTTTAAATCCATCGTAGAGATACGAGCGCAAAAAGGGACTTCTATCTACCGGATGCAAAATAAATATTGGGCCTCCGGATACTACGGGCGCGGATACGTTCAATTGACCTGGAAACAGAACTACGCGAAATTTACTCCTATCGTAGGCTACGACCTAGTGAAATTTCCTAACCTAGTTTTGCGTCCGCAGATCGGCGCTAGGATACTAGTCGTAGGAATGAAGGACGGACTTTTTTCCGGAAAGAAACTTGCCGACTATTTTCCATCGAAGGAGGCCGGCGGCCCGGCGGATTGGCTAAATGCCCGCCGGATAGTAAACGGAAACTTTCAGGACGAACTAGTAGCCAAAGCCGCCGTAAAGATTTTGGGGATTTTGCTTGTGGAATCCGATGTGTAGTGTATTTTTGGGAAACTTTTCATGAGATTAATATACGGGAAACCGGCCCGACATTAAAGAGTGTTGGGATTTTTTATTATTTTTGTGGCTCACTTAAATTAATCTTCATGAAATTAAAAGTACTGAATACTAGACAAACTCTATCTGTTGTACTCATATCCGATAGGCATAAGCATTTGGTTTCAAAGCACAAGTGGAGAGTTAACTCAGCCGGGTATGTTTATACCCGATTCAAAAACTCTGAGGGCGTATGGGTTTCCCTTGTTTTACATCGTTTTTTGATGGGGCTAGAAAAGGGTGATCCCTTACACTGCGATCATAGAAATCGAAACAAACTAGACAACCGGGACGAAAACTTGAGGGTATGCACTCACGGAGAGAATATGCTCAATCGGAAATCTCAAAGAGGATCACAATCAAAATACAAAGGTGTTTCCTTGAAAGGTAATAAGTTTCAGGCGGTAATCAGGCACAAGGGGCAAAACAAGTATCTAGGGCTTTTTGGCAAAGAAGAAGATGCCGCCCTAGCCTATAATAATGCAGCGAAGGAATTACACGGCGATTTTGCCTTTTTAAATGCAGTGTAAGCGCAAACGAGTGCCGGGTTTTTTTAATGAAAATTTATAGCCTGATTGGCGTCTTAATATGGTGTTTCACAGGCATTTTTGCCCGGAGTGCTACGGCGCTCCGGGCTTTTTTATTTTTTGTAAGTTATTGTTTTACAGTCTTTTATATTTTATATAAAAAATAATTCAAAAAAATATAGTCAAAAATTAGGTGATCTGAAACCACTAACGCTATATTTGTAGCGTTGATAACAAAGAAGATCAATAAAAACGAAACTTAACAATGACTAAGCAACCTACCGCCGCTCAACTTATCCGCGCTGAACTCAAAGCGACTTTCCCAGGCTTCAAATTCTCCGTTACTTCCGATTACAATTCTATCCGGATTCGCTGGAACGACGGCCCGGCTCCTAAAAAAATACAGGAGATCACAGGCAAATACAAAATGGGTAGTTTCAACGGCATGGAAGATATTTACGAATACACTAACCGTAATCCTGATCTCCCGCAGGTTCTATATATTTTTGACGAACGCCAAGTTTCGGACGCCGTTAAAAATCAGGTTATCGCGGATTTGCATTTGCCGGAAGAAGAGGTAAATACCTATACCGGAGAGCGCCGTATTTGGCTGGAAATTCAGGAACGCTCCTACGATTTATCCGGTAATTTGATTGTAGCGAAATCGGAGGTTCCAGAGGGAGAGAAAGTAGTGATCGCCGGCGAAGTATTTACCGCCGTAGAGGTAGCCACTACGGACGACGATAACGCAGCCGACGTAAAAAACCGTTGGATGGTTTTCGGCGAGGAATTGGATAGCCGTACTGAAACGGGACAAACCGGGTACCTCGCTGAATGGTTTAGCGGCAAATATTGCTTTTGGAAAGTTGGCGATCTTGACCGGGTTATTTTGGAATTACACGAAGTAGTGTTTGGAGAGCCTTCCGGCTTCAACGTATTCACTGCCTATGAATCTTTACCGGATATTCCTCCCGTAGAGGAACTCATAGCGGAACTTACTCCCGTAGAAGGCGCTCAAAAAATGTTTTCGGAAATGAAGTTTGGCGAACTGTTTTTCGCAGGTAACTACCTCTACGAGTTTCGGTATTTTGAAAACGGAAAATGCGCGGCCAAGATAGTTAACCTGGGATTGCCTGAAACGGGAACATGGGAACATTTTGAAGGAGATCGGATCGTTACGCTATACGAGCCGGAACCGGCGGAAATCCCGCAGCCAGAGACCAAAGAGGAGCCGAAATCTTGGTTTATGGTATCGCTGAATAGAGAAGGATCGAATTTTATCGGAAGTTGCGAGGGATCAACCATACAAGAGGCTGCGGAAAACCTGCGGAAATCCCTTCGGGAGAAAGGATACGAGGTAGAGGATTCGGACGGGCAAATAGATACCGTTTGGTTTCATGGTTTCATTTTTGCCGATTGGTCGTCTCTAGTAATGCCTAATAGCAAAGAGTATCCGAAAATGAAAAAGCAGAGAGCCTACCTGCATATTATGTCCGTAGAACTTCTAAAACTGTAAATATATGCCTATTAAATTCGATCCTTACGACGCCGAAAAGTCGTTATTCTCTGCCCAAAGTTTCGCGATCTATGTAACGCCTGATCAGGAGCAAGAGATAAACGATTTCACCTACCGTTTTATAGAAGCCGGAGCCGCTCATTATCGGGATGCCTGTAGAGGTCTGGAATTGTATACCGATCTCGCTCTATATTAACTTCGGATACGGCGGTAGCGGCCCGGCAGATTGGGCGCTAAACATTCTCCGTATGTTCTGCAAAAGTCCCAGGGAGGCGGAACTATTACACCAATCTTTCAAATGGAAATTCGTAGCCGTGAAATGCGACGACCGGCTAGAGATCAGCCGGGCCGACGTAGAAAATTTTATTCTCGAGAACGGAGCGGAGTTAAAAGAATCGAAATAAAGTCTACCTTTACACCGTTTTCATTTGGTTTTTTGGGGTTTTCTAGGCGGTTCCAGCGCAAGCCGGGGCCGCCTTATTTTTTTTTCAAAAAAAGATTGTGGGAAATTTGGTGGTCTCGTTTGACAAACGCTATATTTGTAGCGTTAAACGAAACAACGATGAAAAATATATCTAAAGTAAACATCCTCGCCGCTCAACTTCGCGCCAACGACAAAACTCTTACCCGTAGCGAATCAATGCGTACCGCCTGGCATTTCATTAGTTCTTTCTCGCACATTGAATTAGTTACCTTCAAAAAGAAAACGGACGGCAGCATAACTACCCGCCTGATCTCCACTAAGTGGACTATGTTCCAAAAGCCCGCCGGAGGAGCGAGCAAAACAAAAGAAGGACAGATCATAGTTGCCGACATTGCTAAATTCATTTGTGGTTTTCCTAATTGCGTGATTTCTCTCTATACTTCTAACATATTGCTCCGGGCATAATCCGGAGCAGGCCAAAATCATTTTCAGAATATGAAAACCTACGCTCAAAGAGTTATCGAAAATTACGACGGCACTTCCGACCTCTACCTTAGCGGCTGTGACCTGAAAGGAATCGCCCTGCCTACGTCCGTTGGCGGATCGCTCGACCTTCGCGGCTGTGACCTGAAAGGAATCGCCCTGCCTACGTCCGTTGGCGGATCGCTCTACCTTAGCGGCTGTGACCTGAAAGGAATCGCCCTGCCTACGTCCGTTGGCGGATCGCTC
>ERZ650304.70-NODE-70-length-65625-cov-8.977490_pt1 | contig 65625 bp, 123 predicted proteins | sample MGYA00376240_ERZ650304 | MGnify/ENA primary metagenome ERZ650304 (study PRJEB26733, sample SAMN07839271) | wastewater metagenome | biome: small river; feature: stream; material: water | place: USA: North Carolina | collected 2016-03-01 ...
AAGGCCGAGACCCCGGCGGCCGAGACTCCGGCGGCCGAGGCCCCGAAGGCCGAGACCCCGGCGGCCGAGACTCCGGCGGCCGAGGCCCCGAAGGCCGAGACCCCGGCGACCGAGGCCCCCAAGGCCGCGTCCGCTCCGTCCCCTTGAACACTCCCCCGTCGAAGGCCACGACGGGCGGGGGGACGCCTCCCAAGGGCCTCAACGCCAAGCAGCGCAGGGAGTGGATCCGACGCCACGAGAACGCCATGCGAGGCGTGCCGGCGGCGGAGCTCCACCTCTGATCCCACCCACCGCCCGGCGCGCCCCCTACCTTCGCCCGTCGTGGGCGGAGGTAGGGGCGCGCCGCGCTCCCTTTCCCCGGTAACACACGTGACGCGAATCTTTTTGCCCAGGCGGCATGCTCCAAACCCTCACGAAAGGTTCCGTAGAAACATGAGCAAGACCGAAGCCGCCAACGTGCCCGCAGTGACCGACAACGTCTGGAAGGAAGAGCTGTACGAAGCGGGGGAGGACGTCGTCCGCGCGCAACTGCGCGGCGAGGACACCACCCGCGTGATGGCCAAGTTCAACAGGCTGAAGGAGATGCTGCCCGAGGGTGTTCGGGCTCAGATGCACGGGCCGAAGGACCCGGAGCTGTGGTTCAAGGTGGCCAAGAGCGGCTGGGCGCTCCTGAAGGACGTCCTGGAGCTCAGGAACCGGATGCGCTGAGTCCGGCGGCGCGCGCGGTCGCCTGAAGGGCGTCGCGCATGATCGGATCGGGCGCACGGCCCGGCTGCGAGGGGAGGCCCTCCAGGAACGCGTGCACGTCGCGCATGGCGCTCGTCGCACCGCTCAGAAGAGCAGTCACGTTGGGGCGAGTCCCCGCGTCGGCTGCCAGACGCAAGCCGTCCTGGGCCACGACGATGCCGCGCGAGACGTTCCCCGCCACGGACTCGAAGCGCGGGACGGCCGAGGCGTCCCCGGAGGCCGAGGCGTAGAGGGTGACGGCGCCCCGGGCGATGCTGAGCGCGGTGGAGAGGTACTGGACGTTGTGCTCCAGGGCCAGCACCGGGTTGTCCCGGAACTCCCGGGCCCAGGAGGTGGCGCAGCCGGTGTTGAGGGCGAGAAGCGCGAGGAGTGCGAGGCGTACGGCGTATCGACGCATGGTGGACGGCCCCTTTCTTTTGGCCGTGGCGGAAACGGTACTACCCCGGCGGGTATAAGAACAAGTGGGGATAGGCGCCCACGGAAAGGCGACCGATGATTACGCGTTACCAGTTTCACGGTGGGCCGGCGACGGGGGGTCAGTACCCCGTCGCGGTCGGAACCTGCACGGTCGAGGAGGGGTCGGACTACGACCTCGCCTCGGCCATCTACGGCCGGGGCGACCTCGCTCTGGCCATCCGGATCGGTCGGGAGTGGCTGCGCCGCTACCCCGAGAGGCCGGCGGGTTACAAGTCCTGGGCGCAGAACGCCCACACGGCGATCGAGGCCGCCATGCGCGGTCTCCCGTCGATCGTCCCCTGCGACGCGCTCAGCCCGGAGACGGGCGTCGAGTGCACCGGGGTGCCCTGGTACCTGCCGAACGCGGCGGGCGCCAGCGTCTGCGGATCGCGCCGCGCCGCCTTCGGGCGGAGGTGCGTGTGAGCCCCCGGGAACTGTGGGAGGCGCTCTGCGTCGTCCGAGACGAGAGCCGGGCCCAGGAGCTTCTCGCCATCGCGGCGGAGCTCGCGATGGTGACGAACGGGAAGACCGGGTACGCGTTGAGCCTCGCCCACGCGGGCGACGGCACCGCGCTGGAGAAGTGCGTCTGGTTGATGTCGTCGCTCAACATCGGCCTCCTCGACGACGCCGCCGACGCCGACGACGCGAAAATGGCGCGGGAGGCTGAGAGGTAACCCCTAACAACATCGGACCGAGCGAGTCCGCGCCCCTCCAGGCTCCCCGCGAGGGTAGAGCCTGGAGGGGCGGCGAGGGGTTCTCCCCTTTGGCTACCAGCGGAAGCGGGTGGACTTGCGCGAGTACTCGCGCTTGGACTTTCGCCACTCGGCGTAGCGCGGGCCGTAGATGTCGTGCTGCGTCACCTTGCCGTGGGCGATGCTGCGGATGGAGGAGTAGCCCGACGGGTCGATCGCGAAGGGGTGCTTGAGCTTGCCCAGGTGATCGAACGGACCGTCCGCCCCCTCCACGAAGTACTCGGGCAGGACGAAGTTCGAAAGGTTCACGCCGTCCCGGTCGTAGGTGAGCCCCTGCACCGCGTCGCAGAGCTCGCGCGGCCAGAGCTCGACGAGCGTGGCGGAGCGCACGCGTACGACCTCCAGGTTGATCTCCGGGTCGCCCACCATCTCCAGCGCCTCGTGGTCGGCGACGCTCGTCCAGGTCGAGCCGTCCTTGACCGAGAGCTCGGTGAAGACGTGTCCGACGGGGACGCAGTCCTTGCCGAAGGTCTCGTGGTAGCCGAGGGCCCCCGCGTCGCGGGCGTCGCGCGGGTTCCGCCAGAGGTTGAGCACCCAGGTCTTCGGGTCGAGCACGGCGCCCGGCTTGGCCGCGTAGGGGCTGACGTACCGACCCCACCGAGGCGCCACGTCCTCGGAAAGCTGACGGTCGAGGGCCGCGACGAACTTCGTGATCTCCCCCGAAGGGACGCCCGATGCGTGGTCGACGATTGCGAGAAGCGTGGTGCCCATGCGGCAAGAGTACGGCGTAGACGATTCGAACTTTCGCGGGTACAAGGTCCCGGTGTCCCGGATGTAAACCCCCGGGGACCGGAGATGATGACCATGGGCGAGAACACGATCGAGAACGAGATGCGCACGCTTCAGACGGCCCTGGAAGACGGCGAGCTGGCCATCAAGCAGCAGCGCCTGACCAACGCGAGCAACCTCAAGAAGCTGGGGCGCCTCGTGAAGGCGAACGCCGACCTCGCGGCGCAGCTCGGCATCGTGCTGCCGACCAAGAAGGTCAAGGCCGCCCCGGCCGCCTGACCGTCCGTTCGAAGAGAGGCAGACGCGAGGGCGCGGCGGGCACATGGGGTGCCTGCCGCGCCCTTCGTCGTTTTTGGGACCCGCACGAATGAACAACGACACCCACGACGAACTCTCCAAGTTCATGGCCGCAGTCATCCAGTCGGAGGCCGCGTACAAGCGCGTCCTCGTGACGCTGGATTCCCTCAACTTCCGCGTCTCGGTGCTCTACAAGCGCGACGAGCACGACGAGCCCTTCCCCTTCTTCGAGGGGGTGCGGCGCGCGTGCGAGGCGCACGCGGTGGCAGACAACGCACTCAACAACGTGCGGAGCCACCTCGTCCAGTACTGGCGCGCGCACTTGCGCCTCCTCGGCAAGGACGCGAGCCCCGCCACCCTCGCCACGGTCCTCTCGATCGCGGGCAAGTACAACTACGCCGCCCCGGCGCACTGCGAGGGCAAGAACATGAACTACCTGATGGACTGGGTCGCGTACCTGAACCTCGGTCACCTGACGGAGCTCGAACTCCTCACGGAGGTGCACCGGGCGCTCCTCGAAGGGGGCGCGAAGTGACCCCCACCGCGCAACAGCTCCGCGCGTCGCAGCACGTGCGCACCTCGGAGAAGAACCTCGCCGTGCAGGCGTACGCCGGCACCGGCAAGACCACCTCGATCGTCGACATGGTCAAGTGCACCTCACCCCGCGAGAAGGTGCTGGCCCTCGCCTTCAACAAGACCAACGCGGACGACCTGCGCGCGAAGCTCCCCCGGCGCGTGGACGTCAAGACCCTCCACGGCTTGGCGTACGGGGCCGTGCAGCGCAGCCGCGCGTCCAAGCTGGAGATCGACCCGTCGCGCCAGCGCTGGATCATCCAGAAGGTGGTGCCCGAGTCCAAGACGTACAAGTGGTCGGCCGTCTGCTCTGGGGTGCGCAAGCTCACGGCGCTGGCCATGAACACGCTCACACTGGAGTTCGACGCCCTGGTGGAGCTCCTCTGGGATTACGGCGTACTGCCGGAGAAGGGCGTGACGCCCGAGCAGATGGCCGCCTGGACCATGCAAGTCCTGGAGCTCAGCCGGGTGCCCGACTCCACCATCTCCTACGACGACATGATCTTCCTCGCGGCCGTGGAGGGCATCGTCACGGGCGGGTACGACGTGGTGTTCTTCGATGAGGCTCAGGACGCGAACCTCGCCCAGATCATCGTGCTCATCAACTCCGTGCGACCCGGCGGGAAGATCGTCATCGTCGGCGATAAGCACCAGTGCATCTACACGTGGCGCGGGGCCTCGGCTCGCGCCTTCGAGGAGCTCATCAACAGGCTCCAAGCGGACGTGCTCCCCTTGAGCGTCACCTTCCGCTGCCCGGAGCGGGTGGTGGAGCTCGCGCGATGCCTCGTCGACGAGTACGAGGCGGCCCCGGGCGCGCCCGTGGGGGACGTGACCTGGGACACGGGCGCCGCCTTTTACAAGGCGGTCTCCCCCGGCCACGCCGTCATCGGCAGGTCCAACTGGGCCATCGGCCACGCGTGCTTGCAGCTCCTGCGCATGGGCAAGAAGGCGCGCGTCGTCGGCAAGGACTACGGCGAGACGCTCCAGACGCTCGTGTCACGCGGGGACACGAACGACATCAAGGCGCTCCTCGAATGGATCGGGCCCTACGTGGCCGAGGAGTGCCTGAAGCACGCCGCCGCCGGCAAGGAGGAGCGCGGGGAGCAGCTCACGGACGCCTGCGACCTGCTCAAGACGCTGGCCGAGGGGGTGCCGAACGTCGCGCGCCTGCGCGAGCGGATCGAGTCGCTCTTCGACGACACGGTGCCGGAGAGCGCGATCCGCCTCTCGACCGTGCACCGGGCCAAGGGCCTCCAGTGGGGGGTCGTGTGGATGCTGGAGTCGAGCTTCAACGTCGACACGGAAGAGGGGGCCAACCTCTACTACGTGGCCGCGACGCGCACCCTCGGGTGGGGCGCCGAGGGTGAGCTGCACCTCGTGCAGACCCAGAAGCGGGACGGCTCGGTGCCCGTCTCGATCGCGAGGGAGCTTCTGCCCGCGAGCACGATCGCGCGGTGGGAGGCGGAGGACGAGGTGCGGTACGGGTAGAAGCACGCACGAGAGACGTCCGCGTCTACCGCATGGGCCTCAACAGGGCCTGACATGCGAAGGCCCGGGAAGGTCTCCCTCCCCGGGCCTCGCGCACCCACCGTCAGCAGAAGTACACAGTAACACCAACAATACGGAGAAGACAAGTGAACAACGAAGACATTCGAAAGGTAGCCAAGGACATCGGGATCGACGTGCGGAGTTTCCGCAGGTACTTAGACCCCGCCAAGACGGTCACACCCCAGACGCGCAAGAAGGTAGAGCTGGGCCTCGACGCCCTGAAGCGCGAAGATCTCCTCCGGCCCGAGACGAGGGCCCTGCGGGCCGTTCTGGCGTTCGAGGAGGAGTCCGAGACTCTCGGGAAGATCCCCGTCACCGCCGAAGGGGCGAAGCCAGTCCTGGAGACGTGGCTCGGACGCGGCGACCGGATCGGCGTGTTCGAGAACGCCGACCTGGGTCACCCGGACTGCGGGCGCAAGACGTTCATCCCGATCGGGAAGGCGGAGGCCGTCGAGATCGGCAAGACGCGCGCGCCCGACAGCCCGACCACCGGTCTCGGGTGGCGGTACATCCTCCGGAGCGTACACGACACGCTCGACGGATTCTCCTTCTACGGAGGGACGTCCGCGTGAGGTTCATCGACTACTGCGCGGGGGCGGGAGGAGCCTCGGGCGGCATCGTCAAGGCCGGCGGAGAGGCCGTCGGAGCCGTGGAGTGCAACGCGGTCGCGGCGAGCACCTACGCCGACCACCACCGAACGACACGGCTCATGGTGGAGGACATCACGACCCTCGACCCGAGGGACGTACCGCCGCACGACGTCGCCGTGTGGTGCCCGCCCTGCCGGGAGTTCTCCCCGGCCTCCGGCCGGTCGGCCGTCGCGGCCGAGGGCCGGCTCATGGGCGAGGTCGTGCGCTTCATGCGTGCGACGCGACCCAAGTACTTCATGTTCGAGAACGTGCCGGACGTGCGGCGCTGGTCCGGGTTCATCGACTGGCGCTCGCAACTGGAGCGCCTGGGCTACTGGCTCTCGGGCGACGTCCTCGACGCCTCCCGGTGGGTGCCGCAGGAGCGCATGCGGTACGTCCTCGTGGGGCGCCTAGGCGTCTCGCCGCCGGACCTGCCGGGTCCCGCCAAGCGCAAGCGCCTGCGCACGGCCCGGGACATCATCGACTTCCAGGCGGGCGACTGGCAGCCCGTCTCGTCCCGGTGCGCGAACGTCCGCGCCCGCATCGCGGCGGCGCGCAAGAAGTACGGCGACGTGTTCCTCCTGTCCTCGTTCGGATCGGAGGCGCGCTATTCCGGGCGCTCGATCGACCGCCCGATCGGCACCGTCACCACGGTCATCCACTGGTCGGTGGTGGTGGGGGGCCTCGTCCGACACCTCCTCCCCGGGGAGGTGGCGCTCGCGCAGGGCTTCCGGAAGGGTCACGCCTTCCGTGGGTGCGCGATGGAACAGCACAAGCAGATCGGCAACGCGTACCCGTCCCCCATGGCGGGTGCTGTGTTCGAGGCCCTCGTCCAATGACGACGGTGTGCACGCGCTGCGGGGCGATCGACCCGCCCGTTACGCCGTATTACGACATGTGCGTAGCCTCGGGCGACGGCGAGTACCACACCGACTGCCCGAAGGTGGACACCTTCGATCCGAACGACGGCCTCCCGTGGGTCGTCGAGCGTAAGAAAACCGAGGAGAAGCCGAAGCGGTAGCGGGCTTGTGAAGGGGGGCGCGGGCCGCTAACGTGTGGGGGTGTACTCCTTCCTCACGCCGGACCGCGTCCGCTCGCTCCTCGCCCACCCCGACGCCGAGGTGGGCCACCTCGCTCAGGACCTCCAGGCGACGGCGGCCGAACTCCTGCTCGCCCGGATGCGGGAGTACGGCCGCCTGATCCTCAAGAACCCCAACGACCTCGAACTCTCCCGCATGCTGTGGCAGGCGGTGGTGGAAGGCGCCGTGGTGCTCGGTGAGTCCGAGGTCGAGGAGCTCCAGCGGCTGGCCGAGACCGCCGACGGGTGGTGGCGCATCGGGGGCGAGATGCCGGAGTTCACCGAGATGCGCGTCTGGCTCGAAGACTACAAGGAGATGACCCGGTGACGAACGCCGAGCGGCTCGGCAAGATCCTGCGCGAAGCGCGCCTCCGTCAAGGGCGCACCCTCGCGGACGTGGCCGGTGACATGGAGTTCTCGCAGGTCTACCTGTCCCACGTGGAGCGCGGGAAGCGCCCCATCGTCCCCGAGGTGCTCCAGCGACTCTCGGCGTCGCTCGTCCTCGACGACGCGAAGTACCAGCGGGCCTTCCGCCTCCTCGGGCGCCTGCCGCCGGACGTCGAACGCCACTTCCTTTCGCACCCGGAGCACTGGCCATCCAGGGTGCCCCGGTAAAAGTGAGCCCCCTTATTTACCCGGGCGGCTAAATCGGCTAGAACCTCGGGCATGAGGTTCCCCTTCCCCCAACGAAGCCACACCATCGTCCCGCCCACCCCCGCTCGCAAGAGCACCAAGAAGGCGCCCGTCCCGGTCGAGCCGCCCCGCGTGGTCGAGCTCTCGGGGCAGGAGGCGCGGCTCGGGGACTCTACCTACCGGCTCACCCCCTACGAAGGCGAGTCCTTCCTTTGCTCCCGACCCGGGAGCTCCGTGTCGGTGGGCGTCATCACTAAGCACGGCGTGCGCAAGGCGCTCACGGGTGAGTTCTTCAAGGAGCTCTCCATTCTCCAGGCGGCCGTGTTCGGCCGCCCCACGCCCCTCCCCCTCTGCTACGAGATGCACGACCGGACGTTCGTCCACACGGGGCCGTGCTTCGACGCGCACCCCGAGTCGCGCATCCACAAGACCCGCTACCACATGACCGAAGACTCGGACGCGCGTTGCGTCATCTGCAAGGAGACCTTCCTGTGAACAAGACCCCCCAAGGCACCAAGTACCTCCGCGACCCCATCGTCATGCTCGTCGGGGAGACCAAGCTCGTCGTCCCGACGGCCCTCCGACAAGCCCTCATGGACATCGACCCCGAGTTCGACGCGGGCTACCAGGACCTGAAGAGCGCCGAGCGCGACAACCGGTCCTTCGACGCGGGCGGCGCGAACCTCGTCCAGTTCTCCGGACAGATGTGCTACCTCTCCCTCGGGAAGAAGCGCACGCCCTTCAGCGACAACGCGAACTACGTCCGCAGGATCCTCGCCTCGGGCCACGGATCGGTCGTCGAGCACGCGAACTACTCGCTCGTCTTCTTCGGGATCGACAGGGCGTGCACCCACGAGCTGGTGCGCCATCGCGCCGGCATGGCCTACTCGCAGGTCTCGCAGCGCTTCGTCGGGCCCGAGCACGTCCGCTTCGTCATGCCGTGGGAGGATCAGCAGGACGAGGAGCTCTCCGCCGCCTTCGAGCGCTCGATCGACCGGGCGCGCGAGGAGTACGCCGTACGCGTCGAGGACCTCAAGCGCGTCACGCCCCGCAAGGACGGCGAGACGGACACCGACTGGCGCAAGCGCATCCAGTCCTCGGCCCGCTCGACCCTCCCCAACGCCACCGAGGCGCCGATGGTCGTCACGGGCAACGGCCGCTCCTGGCGCCACGTCTTCTCCATGCGGTGCTCGCCCTTCGCCGACGTCCGCATCCGCCGCCCGATGGTGCAGGCGCTGCGGGTGCTTCAGAACTGCGCGCCCGCGCTCTTCTCCGACTGGGAGTTCAAGGACCTCCCGGACGGCACCGAGACGGCCACCGCCCGACACCCGAAGCCCTGAATCTATGAACTGCAAGACCTGCAAGCAGTCATTCAAGACTGCATCCGCGCTCATCTCTCACAACAAGAGTGAGGATCACGAACTTCGAGTGTTCATCGAGGGACACCAGAAGAACTGGCGACCCGTAAGCCCTGCCCAGCTACAACGCATCACCGATCGCGTTGTATTGAAGGAAAGCGACGTGATCTACGGACCACGCCTTTGTGTTCGGCGTGGGTTCACCCATTCCCGTGCGAAGTACCGGTCCAACCCATGGATCCGTAAGCGTGCGCTCAAGCGGGCCCTACACCTGACGCAGTCTCACCTCACGTTCCTCTCTTCTCTCGTCACCTGATCGAGGTCCACCCATGCCCGAACCGTGTCCCGCGTGCGCGGAGACGCACGCCGTCTTCCGTGACTTCGACGATCGCCCATGGCGCTGGCTCTGCGTGGTCGAATGCGCGCAAGTTTGTTTCAAGGGCCCCCACCCCGCCACGCACGCGCGCCTGACTCCCACTGGAGCCGTCGAGCGCTTCATGTGCGACAAGCACGGCGTACCAGAGGAAGAGCGCGAGGGGTCTGGCAAGCCCCCCGTCTACGTGACTCCGGGCGAGAAGCCCAAGAAGGTGAAGAGGGCCGTCGCGCCTCCGCCTCCGGTACCGAAGCCACCACCTCCACCCACCGCCTTGGCGCGTAAGCGTACCGAGGTGCTCGCTTGCAAGCTCCTCATCTACTGCACCGGGTGCAAGGCGCGCGTGCCCGTCCGCATCCTGAACGTCATCCAGAAGGCGGACGGCAAGTTCGAGTTCGAGTGCCCCGAGTGCTGGTCGACCGGCGACGTCATCACGGTCCCGGCCGAGCTGTCCCTGGCCGAGATCGAGGCCGAACACGGCCAGGGTTCCAGGTAGAAGCCTCCGTCTTTTCCCCACAGGAGGTGTGCCCATGGCACGCGACTACGAACAGATGAGCGACTCCCGGTTCTGGGAGATCGCCGAGCACCGGCTCGGCGTGAAGTACGACGGCGCGACGCTGAAGACCAAGGAGACCAAGGACGACGAAGACCCGTGGGAGGCGGGCATCTACCGCGAGGGCGAGGAGCGCCCCGTGGTGAAGGCGAGCGCGCGGGATGAGGAGGACGCCAAGGAGCGGCTCTTCACCGAGCTGCGGGAGGAGCGCGTTCGGGACGCGTTCAAGACGATCCTCGACACGCTCGACTACAAGGCGCGGGACGTGGTGGAGCGGTACGCCGTACTGCTCCTGGGGGTGAACCACAGCGTATTCACCGGCGCCAAGGGCAAGGGGGCGGACGACATCGCCGACGACATCATCCGGCGCGAGTACCGGGAGCGCGTCCAGCGGGAGGTGCGGGAGATCAAGGACCTCATCCGCGACGGCGACATCAAGAGCGACGACGACCTCTACGAGCACATCCACGAGATCGGGGTCACGTGGAACAGCGAGGCGCTCGACATCCTCAAGCACTCCAACAACGACGAGGCGTACTGGGACCAGATGGGCGGCAAAAACCCCGGGTGGGCCGCGCTGGCGACCTTCGCCCTCCAGCAGGACGTCCAGGATGACCTCGGGTTCAACCCGAGTGACATCACGCAGGTCGACTGCGCCCGGTGCGGCGAGGTCACCGTCACCGAGGACGACCCGAGCGACTGCCCGAAGTGCGGGCTGGACCTATCGACGAGCGAGAACACGGGGGTCGAGCTGCCCGAGGTCGACAGCACCATCGCCGTCTGCGAGGACTGCGAGGTCGAAGAAGATCCCGAGGGCACGCCCATCGGGCCGGGCGTCGAGTTCGACTGCGCTCGGTGCGAGAACCACTTCCTCGTGCCCCAGGTGAAGGCCGAAACGGTAGAGTCAGAAAACCCGCAGGAGTGACTCATGGGTGCGGCGATCAACGTGACGCGCGGAGCAACGTACAACGACCTGACGGTGGAAGATCCAACACCGAAAGGTGTACGATCTCATCGGAAGGTGCTGTGTCGGTGTGTATGCGGCAATCCCTTTTGGGCAGAACCACGTCGGCTGCTCAACAACTACACGAAGGACTGTGGTTGTAAGAAAGGTGCACGCATCGCCGCTGCCAAAACTACCCATGGACACGGTGGGTCGCGACGCACCAAGACGCGCCCCAGCAAGACGTACAACGCGTGGTGCTCGATGTGGGAGCGCTGCAATAATCCCAATAACTCTCAGAGCAAAAACTACTCGGAGAGAGGCATATCGGTTTGCTCACGTTGGGAGAAGTTTGAGGACTTCTTGTCCGACATGGGTGAATCACCCCCTGGCATGATCTTGGACCGAGAAGACGTCAACGGGAACTACGAACCCACCAACTGCCGGTGGGTGACGCCTCTCGTAAGTGCGCGCAACAAGCGGAACACGCAATACGCCACACTCAACGGCGTACGCAAGACAGTTGCGGAGTGGTGTGTGCTGCTGGGAATGAACCACTCGCAAGTCTGTGACCGCGTGAAGAAACAAGGAATCACGCGAGAAGAAGCGCTAAGCCAAGGTAACAATCTACGAGAGTACCTTGGTCGACATCGCGAAAACGAAGCCTGCGCGTCTCTGTGTGACGAAGCAGGGCAATCCGAGTTGGCAGAACGAATCCGAAGCCGCCTCTTGCGGCCAACCATCAACGAACAGGAAGCACAGCCATGATGTTCCATCACGACGGCCGCACCTACGAAGAAGCCACCTCCCACGCCGGCAAGGTCATGAAGCAGAAGCTCACGGCCGAGATCGAGGCCGCGCGGCAGTACTCCACCAACGCGCTCCTGCGCATCGAGCGCGAGATCCCGACGGACCTCATCGTGCCGGCGCCCGCGATGCTCTTCGACGAGCAGGGCGGGCGCCTCGGCTACCACGTCGGCAGCAAGGAGGGCGTCCAGGCCGAGGGCGTCATCCACCCCTGGGCCCTCGGGCAGATCGCCGAGACCGTGGCGATGCCCAAGACCTTCATCAACGCCCTCATGGCCATGCGTGAGGGTGACGAGCCGTGGGGCGCCAAGCTCGCCGCGCGGAACCTCTCGGAGCTCATGGCGCACAGGAAGGAGAAGCACCTCGTGCGCACCGTGGACGGCAACCTGCGCGGTTTCCTCTCGCCGCGCTACCAGCGGCGCCACCCCGGCGTGCTGCTCGACACCTTCCTCGCCGCCTGCAAGGAGTTCAACCTGCTCCCCGCGCGGGCCTTCGCGAGCGACACCAAGCACGGCGTGCACGCGGTGCTCGACGCCATCCTGGAGCCCGTCCCCAACGAGTTCATCGGCATCGGCGTCTTCTACGGCGAGAGCCCCTTCGGCAACGGCGCGACGGAGATCTCCATCTCCATGAAGCGCATGTGGTGCAGCAACTTGGCGATGGCCGAGCAGAACCTCCGGGCCGTCCACTCGGGCGGCTCGCTCTCCGACGACATCGTCTGGTCGGACGAGACCTACAAGAAGGACACCCAGCTCGCCGCGAGCAAGATGCGCGACATGCTCAAGGCGTGCGTGGGCCCGGAGTTCATCGTGAAGACCATGGACTCGATCCGCGAGGCCAACGACAAGAAGCTCACCGGCGGCGCCTTCGAGACGTTCCTGAAGAAGGCGCTCTCGAAGGAGGACGGCAAGGAGGTGCTCAAGACCTTCAACTCGGCCGACGTCGAGCTCCTGCCGCCGGGCAACACCGTGTGGCGCGCGAGCAACGCCATCTCGGCGTTCGCCAACACCACGGAGGACGAGGAGAAGAAGCTCGACCTCCAGAAGCTCGCCGGTCGCGCCCTCACCGCCTTCAACTGAGGTCCGCGTGAAGTACGACCGGATGTACAAGCTGGGCGATCAGGTCCTGCTGATCGCCAACGACGAGGACTGCGAAAACCCTCGCGAGCACTGCAACGTGAGCGTCATGTGGTTCTTCCACGGGCGCCACTCGAACCTCGGCGACAAGAAGGACGTGAAGTCCGAGGACTTCGACGGGTGGGAGGAGATGGCCGAGCACCTCCGCACCGAGGAGAACGCGATCCACATCGCGCCCGTCTTCATGTACGAACACTCGGGCCGCGTGCTCTCGCTCGGGGCCTTCGGCGACTCGTGGGACTCGGGTCAGCTCGGGCTCATGTGGACGACCAAGGAGAAGCTCGCCGAGACCCTCGGCGAAGACGCCACGGTCGAGCAGATCATGAAGGCGTACGAGGTCGAGCTGGAGGAGTACAACGAGTGGATCGAGGGTGACTGCTGGTGGTACCGCCTCGTCTCCCCGCCGCCGGGCTTCGATCCGGACGCGGCGGGGATGAGCGTCGACTACGACAAGTGGACCGAGGAGGACACGTGCGGCGGGTTCCTCGGCTACGACGACAAGAAGAGCGGCCTGCTCGACAACGCCTTCGGCAAGGACGCCAAGGACGCCGTCGAGGTGACCGTGAAGCAGCGATGGTGAAGGAGCGCGACATCGCCGTGCTCGAATGGAAGGTGTCCGTCCGGGCCTCTGAAGCCTGGATGGACGCCTTCGATTCCAAGCCCAGCGACGTGTTCCTGGAGGAGCACGACCCACCACGCACGGGCGTGAGCAACTGGGCCGTGACCGTCCACCTGGGTGGCCCCACGGGCAGTCGCGCCGACGCCCACACCTACGGGCACGCCAGCTACAAGGCGTGCCTGGAGGCTCTCCTGCGGCGCCCGAACATCCTCCTGCCGTCCTGGCAGGAGCGGCTGGAGAACTTCTGCGGCTACATTCCCTGGAGCCGCGAAGAGGCGTGGTTCCGATCGGAGGATCCGCAGGCTGCTTGGGACGCGTGCCCCGACGGCTCGCACCTCCTGTGGGTGCTCGGCAAGCGCGCGAGCACCGACAGGACCCGCCTCATCACCACGTGCCTCGACCTCTCCGGCGACGCACACGACTTGATCCCCGCAGACGACCGCCTTTGCATCGTCGACGAGGTATTGGCCTCGATCGCCAAAGGCCGTCTAGACCGGCCGCGCCTCGCTGAGCTCGTCATCCCAACCCCACGCCATGACGACGAGATCCCGGAGGGGAACCTCGTCGACTGGCACTACGCGCGGGCCGTCATCTCCACGGCCATGGTGACCTTGGGCGACCCCGAGCGCGCCCACGAGGTCGCCTACCACTCGGCGTACGTCGTACTGCCGGACTACCCCCAACGCCAGCGCACGGCCGTCACCGTGCGCCGGCACTTCCCCGACGAGGCATTCTCCCATGAACAAGTCGCAGCACAAGATCCACGACCGTAGGACCGGCCCCGTCGAGGCCGTTCCTCGACGCCGGCCGGGCTTCGGCGCCAACGGACGCCCGCGCCTCTATAACCAGATGAAGGGCGCCATCGCTGCTGCGCTCCGCCGGGCGGCCGAGAGCGACCTCAAGCCCACCCAGGTGTCCATCGTCCTCACGCTCCCCTACGCGGGAGCTGAGCCGAAGTGCTCCTGGGGCCCGTCCTTCCTCATGGAGGAGCCTCTGCGGCGCCACCCCAACGCGTTGGCGCGGGACCTGCCTGCCCGGCGCGAGGAGCAGGCCCTCAACCTCTACGTCCTCGACGGGCGCGAGGGCGAGGCGTGCTACGGCATCATCTGCAAGTTCCTCCACGAGGGGGACACCTACGAGACGCTCGTGGGGAAGCTGTGAGCGTCACGGTCAAGCACGACATCGAGAACCGCGACATCGCGTACCTCCTGTGCTCGGCCTTCGAGGGTGGGATCGGCTACTGGGCGCAGATCGTCGGCTACGTCGAGCCCAAGGAGCCCGTCGCGCACATGGACATCGGCGGGGACAAGACGGTCTACCCCTACGTCGACTACCCGCTCACGCCGGACGGTGCGGTGCTCATCCGCGACGTCGAGGAGGACGGACAACCGCCCGACGAGGGCGAGGAGGATGCAGGTACGACGTGGCGCCTCGACCGGGCCGCGATCGACAAGGGCCTCCAAGTGATGGCCGACAAGTACCCTGCGCACTTCAGCGACTTCCTCGAAGAGAACGGCGACGCGATCACCGGCGACGTGTTCGTCCAGTGCTGCCTCTTCGGTGACCTCGTCTACGGCTGACACCCACCCCACCGCTCCCCGCCCCGCCGCCCTACACTCGGGCGGCGGGGCGGGCGGCTCCCCTTCCTTTGGCCACTACCCTTGTCCTTGTGAGCGAGCTCTACGAGAAGATGGCCAAGGTCCTCACGGACCCGAAGGAGCACCAGACGCGCCTCGTGGACAAGCTGCGCGCTTCGGGCGGCGTGCTCGTCGCGCACGGCCTCGGGAGCGGTAAGACGCTCTCCTCGATCAACGCCAAGGACGAGCTCGGCGTGAACTCCGAGGTCGTGGTGCCCGCGCCGCTCCAGGCCAACTACGACAAGGAGCTCGTCAAGCACCTCGGAAAGCGTCCCGAGGACGTGCGTGTGCGCTCGTACGAGAAGGCGGTGCGGGACGGTGACCTCGACACCTCCGGGCTCGTGGTGTTCGACGAAGCGCACCGTGGGCGCAACGCGGGGACCGGCGCGGCCAAGCTCTTCGACAAGGCCCGCGAGGCCGAGTACCGCATGTTCCTCACGGGCACGCCCGTGTACAACCAGCCCGCCGACCTCGCCAACCTCCTGAACGCCGCCGCCGGTCGCAAGGTGCTGCCCGACGACCCGAACCTCTTCAAGCAGACCTTCGTCGGCGAGAAGACCGTCGAGGCCCCTCTCTGGGACCGCCTGAAGGGGCGCGTCCTCGGGCACCCGGTCGACACCGAAACGCACCCCACGCTCATCAACCGGGAGCGTCTGGTGAACGCGGCCAAGGGCTACGTGGACGTCCACCGTGGCGGGGGCGAGGGCTTCCCGGACCGGATCGACGAGGAGCACCACGTCACCATGAGCCCGGAGCAGTGGAAGTACTACCGCTTCGCCGAGGGGCAGATGCCGTGGTACCTGCGCGCCAAGATCCGGGCGGGGCTCCCCATGGACAAGAAGGAGTCCAAGGAGCTCAACGCGTTCCAGGGGGCGCTCCGGCAGATCTCGAACACGCCGCGCGGCTTCAGCACGGAGCTCACGGACGACGACGAGCACAAGCACACGCCGAAGATCCAGAAGATGGTCGAGCACCTCCTGGACGCGCGCAAGAGCGACCCCAACCATCGCGGCGTCGTCTACTCGAACTTCCTCGACTCGGGCATCAACCCCATGAGCCGCGCCCTCACCCGGGCGGGGGTGCCCCACTCGGTCTTCACCGGGGAGGTGTCCCCCGCGCACCGGGCGCAGATGGTGGCCGACTACAACTCGGGCAAGACCCCGGTGCTCCTCCTCTCCGGGGCGGGCTCCGAGGGCCTCGACCTGAAGGGCACCAAGACCATCCAGCTCATGGAGCCGCACTGGAACCAGAGCCGCATCGACCAGACCATCGGTCGCGGCATCCGCTACGGCAGCCACGCGCACCTCCCCGAGAAGGAGCGCAAGGTGCGCGTCATGCGGTACTTCAGCGACCCCGCGAAGGACATCGACGACCGTCTCGGCACGCTCGTCGGCATGAAGCCCAAGAAGGGGATCGAGGACTACCTCTTCCACATGTCCAACGAGAAGGACCGCCTCACGCGCGAGATCGCAGACGCGCTCCAGGAGGCGTCCGACGCGGGGCCTCTCCAGAAGCGGGCCGCCCGCATGGGCCTCTCCGACGAGGTGCTGGAGAAGGTCCTCACGCGCATGGGCGACGCGCAGCTCGGGTCCAAGGGCAAGGTCAAGCACATCGAGTTCTCCCACCCCGCCGGGATCAAGATCGAGTCCCCCTACGACGCGGACTTCATCCGGTCCACCATCGAGGATCAGTTCGACGGGGACACGAACAGGTACTCCGATCAGGTGCGCGACGACCTCCTCAACATGGGCTACGCCACGCTCGGCTCCATCTCCAAGAAGAACCAGCAGCGCCAGAAGAACCGGGCGATCACGGGCGGGATGTACGGCTCGCTCGCCGGGGTGGTGCTGCCGCCGGCGGCGGGGGCGCTCATGCAGTTCAGCAAGAACCGGACGGTGAACAGGGTGGGCGAGGCGCTGATGAACCCGCTCGTGGCGGGCATCCTCGCGCCCGTGGCGGGCGGCCACGTCGGCTTCCGGATCGGCGAGGCCACCTACAAGCCCCTGGGCGCCCAGGACGTCGTCGCGCGCAACACGCACCCGCTCCTCCTCCCGCCGAAGCCCGTGAAGGCCAAGGTGAAGCTCGACGTGAAGGAGCGCTGAGGGGTGGACTGGATCCTGGCGGGTCTGGTGGGGCTCCTGGCGGCGGTCCTCTTCGCGGGGACCTGTCTCGTCAGGGGAAGAGGGCGGTGAGGGTCGCCGAGAGGTCCTCGACCGAACCGGCGGTGCCGATCTCCCCCTGACAGAAGGGGAGCAGCGCCTCGCGCGTGGGCTCCGAGGCGTGGGCGTCGGAGGGGCGGGAGGCGATCCGCGCGCCCGCCTCGACCCAGAAGGGGGCGGCCCCCAGGTGGTCGCGCAGGTACTTGGCCTCGTTGACGAACCGGACGTCCGGGACGACGAACTTCGAGCCCGGCTCCGACTCGATCGTACGGCGTACGGCCGCGAGCCACACCTCGTCCCAGACCCTCCGACCCCACTCGGTGCCGAGCTTCTGGAGGACGGTGCGGGGCGAGGTGAAGGACTCCTCGAAGGGCTCGAACGCCTGGGCGAACATCTGCGCCACGTCGCGGGGCCCGTAGAGCGCCGGGGCCTTGACCTCCCCGCCGGAGATCTCGATGAGGGGGCCGAAGAGGTCCTTCAGGATGGCGCGCCCCTCGCCGTCCAGGCGCAGGTAGGTCACCACGGCGGCGAGGCTCTTGCTCACCTCGCGCTTCTCGGCCGAGGTGAGGCGCCGCTCGCGGCGCTCGGAGGGGCCCCAGCAGTCCTCGTGGGAAAGGACGCGCGGGAAGAAGCGGCGGGCCAGATCCTTCAAGGGCTTGGCCAGCGAGATCTCCTTGAAGCCTCGCTCCCTGACGAGCCAGTCGGCGACGGTGGACTTGCCCGAGCCCTTGGGGCCGCAAAGCGTGACGACGCGGTTCATTCGTGTGGGTCTCTCTTTCGGTGTCGGCGTGGGATGGGTGCGTAGTGGGTTCGTCGGCTGGAAGCGCCCGGGTCCCGCGTGGTGGGCCCGACGTACCCGAGCGTGACAAGGCGCCCGTCCTCGACCTTCACCACCGTGACCTTCTGGCGGAGGCGGCGGGCGGATCGGAAGGCGGCGTCGACCTCGGTGTAGGTCTTCCCCGGGATCGGCACGCCCTTGGAGTCGAGGAGGGTGAACACGGGCCGCACCCTAACACGGGCCCCTAAAGGGGGTGCAAGCGTCGGGTAGAAGAAGGGGTAGGACCACATGCCGGTCCTCGAAGGAGTCTCCCCATGCGATTCATCGTGCAAGACCTCAGCCTCGTCGCCCCCCGCTCGCGTGCCACCCTCGCCGAGATCATTCTGCGGGGAGCCCGCCTCGCGCCGACCACCGACATCCCGAAGATGTACTGGAAGGATCGCATGGGCGTGAAGCTCGTCCAGCGACAGGGGGCCGTCGCCCCGGGCCTCGTCACCGGCCGCATCCTGGCCACGGCCGTGGCCGACGTGATGCTCCACAACAACGGCGTCGCGAGCGTCCCGAAGGCCGCCGCCGTCTCGCTCTCGCTCTGACCCTCCCCGGGCGCCCGGCCGACCTCGCGTGGGGTCGGCCGGGCAGAGCGGTCCACTTCTTGTGGCCGTCAGTCCTCTTCCTTCTCGTCGGGCGCGTACTTGCCCGTGCCCAGCTCCCCGCGCTCTTCGAGCACGTGCAGCGAGTACTTGATCTTCGCCGTCTGCGCGCCCTTGGCCTCGTTGTACGGCGCCGAGAGGTCCTTCACGAGCGAGCGGGCGCCGGAGAGCTTCTCGTCGGCCGCCTTCTCCTGCTCGGTCCAGCGGATGGCCGTCTCCGCCTTGATGATCTCCGCGCGGAGTTGCGTGGCAGAGAGACCGGCGGCCTCCTCGGCGAATCCGGCGGGGAGCTTGGCGATGATCTTCTTGATGTCCATGTCATTCCTTGTGCATGAGCCGCGCTTCCAGCACCGACTCGTTGAGGCTGAGGGTCGAAACGAGAGTAGCGAAGTCCTTCCACTCCTGCGACACGGGAACCGTTTCATGGTTGCGCGCGAAGAGAATGGCCATGTGCTCGCGCACGAAGGCGTGCGGATGCTGGGTGAGACGCAGGTTCGCCCGTTCGAGCGTCACCCGGTAGCTCGTCTTGCGCTGGTCGGCGTAGTGCGAGATGCAGAGGAGAGTGGCTTCGATCTGAACGGCGATCATAGCCGGGAGGGTAAGTCGGACGCGTCGATCTTCACGCGCCTCGCGGCGGCGATCTGGTGTCGCAGCTTCGACCGTCGTGCGGGCCGAGACGCCCGAGCGAAGTGGATCGCCACAGAGAGCGTCGTCTGCACCGTGACGTCGAGGTCGAACCGGGCGTGGACGATGCTGCGGTATGCGTCACGCCGGGCGAGAGTGAGCGCCAGCCAGTGCGCGGCCTCCGGCTCCTTCGCCGAGCCTCGCAGGCCCTTCAAGCGCCGCCGGGCGTCGCGGACGTCCTTGTCCAGAAGCACTCCGTTGGTGACCATGACGCTTCATCGTAAAGGCTGGGGAGGTGGGGTACAAGCTCGCGGAGGATCCAGCTATGCAAGTCATCACCCGGGAAACACTCAACACGCTCGCCACCATCAACTCCCCGCGCCTCCCTGGTCTCATCTTCGACGGAGGTGTTTGGTACCGCTGGACGGGAATCGGGTGGATCGACGTCAGCGGCAAGGCCCTTCCGAACCCGGGTGAGGGGGCGGATGTCGCCGAAGACATCTACTACGCCCTCGCGTCCATCATCCTGCGACAGGCCCCTTACGCCATCTCCCTCGCTGAGCGCCAGTCGATCAAGGCACGCTTCTTCACCCACACCTACGGTGCTCCCGACCCCGAACTTACGCTTGCCATCGAATGTCTCCACCCCGCTGACCGGGAGAAGCTCTCGGTACGCGTCGAGACCAAGGACTAGACCACCATGTCTCCGCCGCCCGCCCCGCCCCCGCAGTACGACGTACGCTCGGCGAGTCAGCATCGCCTCGGGTTCGACTGGCCGTGGCGCGTCCCCCGGACCCAGGAGGAGCTCATGAGCCTGCTCGCCTGCATCGGCGAGTGCGGCTGCCGCCAGCTCCCCCTGCCGCCGGGCCTGCAAGCCTGGGTGGAGGGCTGCGTCCGCGAGGACGTCCTGCTCTGGCGGGAGGACTTCCTGCGCCTCCGGGCGCGCATCCGCCCCGGCAGCGCCCACTACATCACCCACGCCCTCGGGCTCGCGCCCGAGGGTTGACAGCCGCCTTGCGCCCGTAGATCATCCCACCCCGGAGCCCGTCCCAGGATGCCCCGCCTCCTCCGTCCTTCGCTGGTTACACCGGCGAGGGAGGAGGGGGCGGGGCGTTCGCTTTTTCCGACACAAGGAGACCCGCATGACCACGCTACTGCTCGACCTGATCGTTCACATCGCGCCGCCCGACGACGACGAGTCCGCCGCCGAGATCGTCACCAAGGCCCTCGACCACCCCACCGTCATGGCCCACCGGATCGTCCGGGACAGGGGTCTCGACGACGACGGCAACGCCGTCTTTCGTGTGGGCGTGTGCGTCCTCACGAACACGGAACTCGACGAAGATAAGATCGTCGAGGGCCTCTTCGAGAACCACATCGACGTGAACCTCTGGGACTTCGGCCCCGAGGGCTGCCGCGACATGTTCAACAGCAACCCGACCCCCAACCAGCTCCAGGCGTACCTCGACGAGGTCGAGGACGACGGCAAGATGGAGGACGAAGACGAAGAGGAGGAGTTCCCCGGAGAGGCCGTGGACGACGATGACTGAACCGAAAGGTTGGCACGACTGCCGCGTGCCGAGCGTCGAGGAGCGTCAGTCCGAACTGCGCCTCGTGCGTAGCGGTGCGCGAGGACACGTCGACGTACCGAGACTTGTTCTCATCGCCCTCTTCAACGGGGCGATTCGCGCGTGGCTCAAGCCCGGTGATCGCGTTCGCGTCGTGATCCCGCACTGGCTCGACCCAGAACAACACATGCCATCGGTGGTCAGCTACTACCGAGAACGCAACTGGCAACTCACCGAGATCGCCTGGGACACTTACGTCCTGGGTGACGTACCAGATCCGCACTGACAAGGAGATCACCCACCATGGGAACCAAGACCCCCGAAGAAGCCTGGAACGGCTGGACCCCGAAGGACATCAAGCGGCACCTCGTGTCCGTGTACAAGCTCACGGACGGCACCTACGAGGCGTTCGCCGGCAAGGCGCAGATCCCCGACGGGGCCGAGCACCTGAAGCCCCAGCCCAAGCGCCCCACCTCCGGCGATCCGCACGAGGGGACGCGCGTCGCGATGAAGAAGCTGGAGTCGGAGCACGCCTGGGAGGTAGCCTGGGGCTGCCACGTGGCCGTGGGCATCGCACGCCGGAACATGACCGTCCACTCGCGCGAGGTGCGCAAGGAGATGGAGACCAAGGGCATCCTCGGCCCCGACGGCGGCAAGGAGCACTGGCTCGGGGCGGTCTTCCACCGCCTGAAGGCCGACAAGATCCTGGAGGCGACGAGCCAGTTCTACCGCTACTCGGACGCCGAGCGCGGCATCCACGAGCGCAAGGTCACCATCTGGCAGCTCGTCGAGGGCGCCGACTGCTCGAAGTACCTGACGGCGCCCTCGGCCACGCGCGAGTAGCCCGTGGCCGGTCGGTTCCAGCGGCCCAACCCCTTCGTGCTCGCGTACGCCAAACACGCCGCACGACACTCCACCTTCGACCCGAGCCGCGTGCTCCTGATCCTGCGCTTCGACCGCCTCTTCGAGGAGATGGACGAGGGCGTGAACATCTTCGCCGAGCGCACCTACGGCTCGATCGAGATGTTCGTTGAACGCGCCCGAGCCTTCCAGCTCTTCTATCTAGCGGAGCTCGAACGGATGGTGGCCGACGTCGAGGACCACGGGTCGGTGATCTTCTTCACCTACGACCCGAGCGATTCGCTCGCTCTCTTTTCGCTCAACGCCGAGGAGCTCAGCGCGCCCGACGAACTGGAGACGTTCGACGCGAGCCACGAGCCTCCCGACTACAACATCAACTGAAGGACCACGATGAAGGACCTCTTCAACGACGACATTCGCAACGGGATGGCCGCGCTCTTCTGGAACTCGGCGTGGGCCGACTACCAGGAGGAGCTCGGCCGCCTGGGCGAGCCCCACGCCAACCTCTCCGGCGTGAACATCTACGACGTCTCCGACGAGCCTGACGAGGTGCAGCGCGAGGAGCTGCGGCGCCACGTCGAGCAAGTCGTGGAGGAGATCGAGTACAAGAACAGCGCGAGCTTGGACGAGCTCCTCGACCGGGCCACCGCTGCCGACGACGCGGAGGCAGACCCCGAGCGCTTCGGGGAGTGCCTCGCGTACATGTCCATGGGCTCCGGTGTCTCGTGGTTCGACGACCACGAGCACTTCGAGATCGAGGTGCCCTACCGCGAGCACGGGTGGGTCTACCTCACCTGGGGGCCGACGCTCCAAGACGAGCTCGACGCCTGGATCGTCGCACGCGACCGGGACGGGCTCACCGACGCGCTCCGCGAGGAGTTCGAGGAGAACGGCTCCAAGTGGGTGCACGCGGCGATGCGGCGCACGTTCAACGAGGGGCCGCGCGAGCTCCTCATGATCTCGCTCTTCCCGGACCCCGACGAGGTGAGCATCACGGCCACCCTCCGCAGCGACGCGCACTACTCCCCCGGCTGGGGGTCGATGGCGTGGGAGGACAGCAAGGGCGACACCATCGAGCGTCCCGAGTACGCTGAGGCCGTCGAGAAGACCGTGGACTCGCTCCACGAACTCCTCACGGTCAAGCTCAAGGACGTGCTCCTCACGGCTGTTGAGCGGTCGGGCACGATCCACGTCAATCACCACGGGGTGATGGCGATCCCCCGCGACAGGTAAGTACGCCGTACGGCGGTCGGCGGGCGCTCCATGTGGGGGCGCCCGCCCGCTCGCTTTCGTTTGGCACTCGTTGTTGACGAATATGAATCGTTCGTGCACTGTACACACGTGTTCCGCATTGACCTGACGGATAAGACCTACGATCAGCTCACCGTACTCCGTTACGAGGGGCGTGACCCCAAGACACGGCGCTCACTGTGGCGTTGTAAGTGCGCGTGTGGGAACGAGTGCGTCGTAGACGGGGTACGCCTAACAACCCGGGACACGAAGTCCTGTGGGTGCCAGCAGTTCGTGGGCTTGGACCGCACGGAACACGGCGCGACCAAGAATCGGAAGATGACCACCGAGTACTCGCTGTGGCTGGGTATGAAGCAGCGCTGTACCAATCCGAAGCACAAGAACTTCGAGGACTATGGCGGGCGTGGGATCACCGTTTGCGCGCAGTGGTTCGAGTCCTTCGAGGCGTTCCTCAAGGACATGGGGGAACGACCAGCGGCGGGCTTGACCCTCGAACGGATGGACAACGACAAGCCTTACGAACCGGGCAACGTCCGGTGGGCCACACGACGGGAACAAGCACAGAATAGACGAACCTCCAAAACGTACACGGTAGACGGTGTCACCCAAACAATCGGCGAGTGGTCTACATCGCACAAGATCCCGTACCAGACGCTAGTCGCAAGACTGGGAAGAAACGGAAGAAACATGAAGAAAGCGCTAGGTCTCGAATGAGCCGTCCCGATTGGTCCGAGTACTTCATGCAGATGGCACACCTCGTCGCCACGCGATCCACCTGCGACCGTAAGCACGTCGGTTGCGTGCTGGTGCGAGACAAGCGAGTCATCGCGACGGGGTTCAACGGTTCGGTAAGCGGCGGTGCCCATTGCGACGACGTAGGGCACGACCTCGTTACCCTGGCGGACGGCAAGATCAACTGCCAGCGGACAACGCACGCAGAGCTGAACGGACTCTTGCAAGCCGCCCGCTTCGGTATCGCCACCGAGGGTGCCGAGGTCTACGTCAACACCTATCCGTGCTGGGGGTGCGCCAAGGCGCTCTTGAGCGCGGGTGTGATCCGCGTGGTGGTCGACGCCGACTACAACAATGATCCCCGGGTCGAAGAAGCCTTCAGGCTAAAGGGTGTGGTGCTGATCCGGTACAAGGAAGCGGAGGTCTGAATGAAGACGAAACTCTTCCGAGTCGCCAACATGGAAGTCGCCATCGGCAGCGAGTGGGACTACTACACCCCGCACGGGTTCAAGAAGGGACACACCCGAGTCCTGGCCATCGAGGTGGCCCACATCCTGGTCGAGCACACCGAGCACCCCGAAGCCGGCACCGGGCAGCGGCGCTGGATGAGCCACGACATCTTCGCCATCGGCGCGACCGTGGTGGGTCGGAGGACGACGTGAGCTCCTGGACCATCGAGATGAACTGGCGGTGCAAGCACTGCCAGCAGCTCAACCTCGGCATGTCGAGCAAGGAGCGCGACTCGCTCAAGTGTCCCAACTGCGGCGCCGACAAGACGGACGAGGAGTGGATCATGCCCAACTCCCCGGAGACCGCGCCGAAGCTCACCGGCGTCCTCGACCAGAAGGCCCGCGCAGGGGCCAACTGGGAGTGCGTCTACTGCCACGCCTCGTCCCGGGCGGGGCGGGCGGACTGCGAGAGCTGCGGGGCCACGCGTGAGCCCGTGAAGCCCACCCCGAGGAAGGATCCGCGTGTCCTGGAGCCCCTGCCCGAGAAGAAGCCCTCCTGGGCCTGCTGGGCGTGCACGAACATGAACGACGGCAACCGGACGAAGTGCAAGGTGTGCGGTCGCGACCGCAACGCCATCGCCGAGACGGTGACCCCGAAACCGGCCGGCGTGGACTTCTCGGTCCTACGCCCACCGGAGCCTGCCACGCCCGAGAAGTCGGACCTCGAACGCGCCACGGCCGACCTCGATCAGCACGACTACGGCTACCGCAAGGCGCCCATCCGCGAGGACGTGCCGCCCCGTGCACCGCTGCCGGACCTGGAGGAAGAGGAGTTCAAGCTCAAGCCGTCGCGGTGGTCCGAAGTCGACTCCGAAGCCTGGATGGAGGGCATCCTCATCGTGGGGTGCATCATCGGGGCGATCTTCTTCCTCAACTGGCTCTTCACGCCCAATAGCACGACGGCCCAGGTCGCCGTGATGGCCTGGACGCGGGCGCTGGACCTCCAGGAGCGGCACAACTACCAGGGCGAGGGCTGGCAGAATCAGGCCCCGGCGGACGTCTACGAGTGGACGCACTGCGAGACGCGCCAGAACGGCACGCATGATTGCAACCCGCACTCATGCAACTGCCGGAACGAGAGCTACGAGTGCAACTGCTCTGGAGGGACGTCCTACTCCTGCAACTGCACGACGACCTGCTCATCCAACCGCAACGGCTCGGCCACGTGCTCGCCGTCGTGCTCGACCTGCTACACCCCGCGCGTGTGCCAGAGCTGCTCGCGTGAAGTCTGCTCGACCTGCTACGACCAGTGCCCCACGTACGAGCAGTGGTGCCGCTACCGGTACCACCAGTGGGACACGCTCAACCAGATGCGCCTGCGCGGCGGCGGGCACACGGCCGAGTGGCCGGACGTCGCTCGCGGCATCTACCAGAACCCCGAGTTCCCTCACCGCACGCTCTCCGAGGAGGAGTACGCCGTACGGTGGCAGGACCTCAACTCCGCGCGCGAGTGGCGCAAGACCTACTCGTTCGCGAACTACGAACGCTTCAACCTGCACGACCGCTGGGAGGTCGAGTGGACGCGGGCCGGCGGCTTCCGGCTCCTGCGGAGGAAGCGATGAGAGCGCCCCCGGTGGAGCTGCCCGACCCGACGCCCTTGCGCGGGGAGGACGGCCTGACGGACGAGCAGCGCGCGGCCCTGCCCTGGTGGCGACGGACGCCGTGGGGGCTCGTCGCCCTTGCGGTGTACGCCGTCCTGATGCTGGGCGTGTGCGTCGTACTGGTGCTCTCTCGATGAGCCTCTCGACTCATCTCCGCGCCTGCGACGGGTGCGGCAAGAAGATCGTCCTACCGTACCACAGAGACGACGCTATCGCGGAGGGCCGAAAGGAGGCAAAGGAGGGTCGCATCCCGGCCGTCTCCTTCCACGACCTCGTCGACGGAGTGCTCCTCGACCCCTACGTGCTCTACCACGGGCGCGTAGAGGCCGAGAAGGTGCTCGTATGCCCGGGAAAGGGGCTGAACGGCGCGTCGGTGACGTGCCTCACTGCCGCCTACCGGAAGGCGTCCCGGTGCATGACGTGCGGCGAGGCCATCCACCGGTGGCCCTTCCCGTGCGAGCAATGCGCCGAGGACGCGGCCGAGGGGATGTCTCTTCGCGCCGCCGCCAAGGAGCGTGGGGACGTGCAGCTCACGCTCGTCGGAGGGCGCATCGAGAACCTCTACTCTCGATTCGAGGAGAAGAACTTCGAGAACGTGCTGGAGGAGCTCTTCACCTCCTTCGGTGTGCGCTTCGGAGACCACGGCGTCTCTGCGTCCGTGGTCCTCACGGGCGGCGAGAACATGTACGGAGACGTGCGGGGCGTGAAGGCGTTCCTCAACCGCGCGCAGCGTGACGCCGTCGCCGAGATGATGCGCTGGCTCAACGTACAGGTCGCCCGTGCCTGCAAGGACAACTTCGCACGAGGCGCGGACATCCTCAACGGCATCATCACGGGCGCCCTCACCGTGGACGCCATGAACGAGAAGGTGGCATCGCGGATCGCCTCCTTCCAGAAGGACGAAGAGAAGGTCGAGGACAGGGCAGCGAAGCGGAAGAAGTGACTTCGGGGTGCGCGTGTCGGATGACACGCGCGCCACGCGGCCCCTTTCATGTGGCCAATAACCCACTGCGAACATGGGATAAGCACATGGAGGTTCCAATGCTCGACATCATCATTCGTTCCATCCTCAATCCTCTCACGCCCTGGTGTCTGCGGTGAGCTTCAAGCCCTTGCTCGTCTCACCGGGCCTCGACCCCCTCGCGCTCATGCGCTTCGTCGTGCGACGCCCGTGGCCGGATCGCGACGGCCTCATCCTCGGGTGCCGCGTGGCGGACCAGGGCCTGTTCAAGGTCGGCCGCGTCTACGAGCTGAAGCAGGTCTTCGGCGAGGTCATCCTCTACGACGTCGGCACCTCGCGCATGACGGATGCCGACTCCGACACGGCGTACGAGGTCGGCGCCCACTGGGGCAAGGACGTCAACGCGATCCTGACTGAGGTCAACACCCGCCTCTGGATCCCGCGCGAGTTCGACGAGCCCAAGAAGCCCAACGATGGCTGACGACCCTGAGCCCATGATGCGCGCGGCCCGGGAGTTCTTCCGCCTGATGGGCGACGAGACGATCCTGCGGTATCGCGGGATGGGCTTCAACGGGGAGGCATCAGACGTCACCTGGGCCCTCCGGCGCAACCGGTGGAAGCAGGACGAGCTCCTCTACACCATGAGCAACGGAGCCGTGTACGAAGTGCACCGGCGCCTGCGTTGCACGGACAGCAGGCGGTACCGGGTCCTCATGAAGCACGCGCAGCTCGTGAGCCAGGAGTACCGTAGCCCGACCCGTTCAGCGGCGCTGACCCGCCTCGGGGACGCCTTGGAGCGCGATCACTGCTCGGGCTGCGACTCCAACGCCTGCGACATCTCGGCGGCTTACAAGTACGGTTACTTCCTCTGGTCGGCGCACCTGTTCTCGGGCGCCACGGAGATGACCGACGAGTTCAATGAGGCGTACGGCGTACTCGCCGACCCAGAGATCGAGGAGATCGAGCGGATCCAACTCTGCGCGATCCCACACCGTACTTGCATGGCCTGCGAGTCCCTGGTCTGGGACATCAACGGCTTCCGCAACGCGGTCAACTGCGACAACTGCGCGGTGGAGCTGCCGCCGTGGAAGAAGAGGCGCGCGTGAGCGTACAGGTCATCGTGAAGGTGCAGGTCCTCTCGATCGAGGGAGACCGCGTCCCCCGTGCCAGGGTGATCGGTGAGGCCCTGCGGTGCATCGCCGAGGCCGTGGAGCAGTCCGACGCCGAGGAGTTCCCCGAGGAGGGGAGGGTCGTGGACGTCTCCTTCGAGGAGACGCCCACGGCGTCCGAAGCGCTCCGACTGCCAGCTCTCACGAGTCGACAGAAGGAGCTGCTGGTGTTCATTCACGAGTACAGGCGCCTCAATCGAGTGTCGCCCACGCTCAGGGAGATCGGCGGCGCGATGGGGTTCAACTCCACCAACGCGGCGAGCGAGGCGCTCCAGCGATTGGAGCGCAAGGGTTACATCCAAGTCCACAAACGGATGGCGCGTGGCGTCGTCCCCACGGAGGAGACCAAGCGATGATGTACGAGATCCTGTTCCTGAACGACCAGGACCCAGAGTCGACGGCGCGCCAGATGGCCCGGGACGTTCACACCCACGACGACTACGAGAGCGGCATGGCGGAGCGCACGCCGTCGTGGTGGGCGCTCATCACCGCGCCGGAGCTCAGCCACGAACACAAGCGGCGCATGGAGGAGACCCACAACGTGCGTCTCCTCCCGCACCGCAGCTACGACGAGGCCAGGACGGTGATCGGCGCCAACTTCGTGAAGATCACGGCGCTTCAGCACCAGATCAACCTCCTCACGCACGACACCGAGGACACCATCCGGGCGTTCCTGCCGGTGCTCGACCCGGACGAGGGTACCGAGGACCCGCTGGACACCTTCGTCATCACGCGCGCATGGAGCTGCCCCGACACACGCAACCCGGCGGGTTACTGCGTCTACAACGACGACGTCGATCCGATCCACGACTTCTGCCGCTTCTGCGGACACCCCGAGGAGCGCAAGTAGGGCAGTGGACGCAAGCGAACTCGACGAAGAGTTCTTCCGTGCGGCGGAGGAACGAGTGGCTCGGCGAAAGTCGGAAGAGAGGATGCGCAGGGCGCTCGCCAAGCAGGCGCCCACGCCTCCGCCGGAAGAGGATGAGGGGGAGGATGAAGAAGAGTCCCCCGTCATCACTCTACCGAAACCGCCGAAGCCGCCGAAGCCTGAGAGGGTGTTTCCGGACTACCCGGTCGCGCCCGCCTGCGTGCACTACTGGCACATCCGCCTCGATGGCTCTCGCGAGTGTCTGAACTGTGGTGACACGCCGTCACCCACTCAGGCCAACCGAGGCTATCGCGGCGTGGCGATCTACCCGACATCCTCCTTCGCACTCAATGCCATCGAACACCCCGAGCGGTGCAGAGAAGAGAAGGACTACACAGAGATGCCAGACCCGGTTCGCTGGGTCAGCATGTCCGACTTCCATCGACGACATCGCCCCTAACACCCCAAGCAACACGAGTAACAACCATGGACATCGACCAGCTCCCCAAGTGCCTCTGCATCGCCGACGCCCCCAACCCCATCGAGCGCACCTCGTGGAAGGGCGGCGGAGGTTCCTTCAGCCCCACGGGCACCGATCGCCACTACGAGTGCGACCTGTGCACGCGCCGGGCGATCGAGATCTACCGCCCCGGCGGCAACCTCTTCATCATCAACCCGACGCAGGCCGACCTCGACTACATCAACGTCACCATGGACCGCATCTGGCGCGACCGCGAGACGGCCATCCGGCGCTGGCGCGACGCGTCCTGGTTCGGCCACGTCTCGCGGACGCTCGGCCGCATCGTGAAGTCCGACGAGGACCTCGTGGACTGGCCGCTGGAGGAGCGGCGCGCGACCTACGCCGTGTACGAGAAGATCATCATGGACGAGCACGGCCAGGACGCGCACAACGTGATCCCCGACGCGCTGCGGCTCTGGCCCATGCCCGCCGGGTGCCCCCTGGACTGGACGGGGCGCACCTTCGTGTTCCAGAAGCTCGACGCCGGCTGGACGCCGGTGGACGCGGCGGCGTGCCAGGAGACGCCGATCCCCGACGACCCGCGCCGCGTGGCGACGCTGGCCTTCTTCGAGAAGGTCTGGGAGCGCGTGGCGCAGGCGACGGAGGACGACGTGCGCCCGCGCCTCTCGGAGATCCCCAACAGGTACTGGAAGGACCCGGGCAAGAGCGAGCCCTGGTTCCAGTTCGGCCAGAAGGGCCGCACGTTCCGCATCGGCTGGCGCAAGCGCGTGGTCAACATCGAGGTGAAGGCCGACAAGAACCTCGCGACCTTCGACCCGAGGCCCGTCAGCAAGATCGCGCTCGCCGACGAGACCACGCTCTACGTCGACGGCAACTGGCGCCCGTCGGAGCAGGGGAGCCACGCCGACGAGGTCACCGTGCACGCCTGGACCCAGGACAAGGTCGTGGAGTACCTCGTCACCATGTTCGCGAGCTGAGTGCATGGGCGGGGCGAGTGGTAGTTGCCACTCGCCCCGCCCGTCGCCGTCCGATCGTTTGGCCCTTTCGGGTAAAAGCCTTGCCACCACCCAACGGTGGCTTAGCGGAGGCAATACCCAATGAAGAACACCGAAGTCGTCGCCGGTTCTCTCTACGGATCCATCGTGCCCATTCATCCCGTACGCCGTCGCGTCGTCGTCCGCACCTCCACGAAGTGGAAGTGCGGCTGCCGAGTGTGCCACGGCAGCCATGTGCTCACGCCTGGGGACGTGCTGAAGGGTCAGTGCCCCGCGTGCCCCGCCAAGTCCACGATCATCACCGCCAAGGACATCCGCCCATGAATCAGTACATCCAGTCCGTCATGCTTTTCGTGCTCGCTGCCGAGTGCGGGTACTTCATCAAGCAGACCGACCCCTGGAACACCAACTCCGGGCTCGCCATGCACCACGCCCTGTGCGTGGCCCTCTGCGTCGCCGTCGTCGTCGGTCTGCGCACGGCGATCTGGCCCGCGTCGCCCGTCTTCGCCATCTGCGCGTTCGGACTCGGCGCCGCCATCCTCTCGACCATCAGCGGGCGCTTCGACACGAAGAACGGGAGTCGCACGAAGCTGCTCACGCTCGTCCTGGCGATCAGCAACGGCCTCCTCGCGCTGATCGTCGCGAGGAGCCTCCCGTGACGCGCGTCGAGAAGATCCTGGCCGCGCTCGTGCGGGTGGACATCTTCCAGCGCATGCCGCTCTCACACCCGGGGACGGAGTACATGAGCGAGGCCGAAGCCATCAACAAGGTCGTGCGCGACGACGACTCGATCGGGCGCGTGCGCCTCGGCGTCATCGACGCGCTCCGACGAACCAACCCGGGCGTGGACCTCAACCCGGTCACCACGCTCAACCTCGCTGACGACATCCACCAGACCCTCCAGGAGGCGCCGTGAAGCCCGGCTCTGAGGGCGTGGAGGAGGTGACCCGGTTCGCCGGGTCCGGCGACATCTACGAGGGCGGCTACATCCTCTACAAGGGCCCCGACGGCTACTTCATCGAGGGCACTGACGGGCCCGACAAGGGCGACGGGGACGACCCCGTGCCGTGGGAGACGTTCAGCGTCTACCGCGAGGATCTTCCCGACGACGTGCGCGCCGAGTACGACTGGGCGGACTGGGAGATGATCTTCTCGGAGAACGAACTCGATCCCAAGAAGTGCACGTCGGACGACCCCATCGACCGCGCCGAGGCCCTGGAGGCCGTGGTGAGTCGACACGGGTGGTACGAGCTTGACCAGTATCCGCTCAAGCTCTCCTACAAGGAGCTCGTCAAGCGGTGGGACGATGAGGAGACGGACGACGACGCGTCCGAGCAAGCGTGGGAGGCCACGCGCGCTTCACCGTACGGCGTATCCGAACCGATGGGTCTGCTCTACGACCTTATCGTTCTCGCCGAAGACAACAAGTGGGACCTCGACGCCATGTTCGCCAAGGCCCGGCGACTGCGGCAGAAGGCCGTCAACGCCGAGCACCGTGGGGACTGGCAGGAGGGTGTCATGGCGCGTGAGCTGGCGAAGCTCATGAACCAGGAGAAGGGTGGCCTCAGCGCCTACGGGTGGAGGGAGTACGTCATCACCATCCGAGGCAAGGACCACGGGTGGGTCGAGATCCGGCCCGTCACCAAGGAGACCCCCGAGCGCTTCGAGGGTACCTGGGTGGTGGGGGACGTGAAGGGAGAAGAGCGAGGATGAGCCGCGTGTACAGGATGCCGGAGGTCTGATGGCCAAGGCGCGTGTCTACTGTGTGACGCCACAGTATCGCATCAAGTCGTTGACCGAACGGGATGACGAGACGGGCGATCCCCTCTATTGGTCCAATGACCATGGGTGGGGCGACCGCGCCTCGGCTTCCACGTTCACACTGGAAGAGTGCCTCTCCGCGCGCCTGATCGGCCGTTGGGAGTTCGAGAAGGAGTAGACCCATGAAGGACCGACGAGACCACGTGGCGAGCCAGCAGTTCCGGCTGCGCCACACCCACTTCGCCAAGGCCGAGCAGGCCCTGGTCGACGCCTACCCCAACAACCCCGAGGTCCGCGCGGGCGGCCTCAAGATGGCCCTGCGCGCGCTCGGCTGGGAGATCGAGACCAACCAGTTGGGCAGCATCATCGAGCTCTCGCTGGTGCGCCAGCGGGCGGCCGAGGAGCCGCTCTTCGCGGCGCTCGGGCCCTACGTGGACGCCGGGTGCCACGTCGAGCTGACCAACGAGGAGTGCGACCGCTGGCGGTGGTACTTCGACGGCACCAACGCCCACCGGCAGGAGGGCCGGGTGGTCTACGGGGACGTCCCGGTGGGCCCTCAGTCGCTGCCGCCTGACAGGCTCTCGGAGGTGGCGCCCGAGCCGCGCGAGTGGCTCCGGCAGGCCGGGAGCCTCGGGCCCGACGAGGACCCCCCGTACGGCTCCCCGACGCTGCGCCAGAAGGCGCGCTTCGCCGAGGAGGCCGTGTCGGTGTACGCCGTACGCACGGGCCTCGACCTGGACGCCGACGGGCGCGAGACGGCGGTGAAGGACCTGCTCACCGACCTCATGCACTTCTGCGATCAGGAGGACCTCGACTTCGAGGACCTGCTGAGCGGGGCGCAGGGGTTCTACGACGAAGAGATCAACGGGGAGGACTGACCATGAGCCTCAACGCCGACGTCTCCAAGATCCCCAACTGGAAGGAACTCTGCATCAACCCCAACCCCCCGGAGGACGACCACTACGGGGGCTACAAGCCCGTCACCTACGCCCTCATCATGTACTGCGGGCTCATCACCGGGATCCGCGAGATCACCAAGAAGAACTGGGAGGAGGTCTGGGACCGCATCCAGCTCGGCGAGTCCACCGGCAACGCCATGCTGCGAGGGAGAGAGCTGACGGAGGAGGACGTGAAGGCCCACATCGGCCTCTCGACCAACGGCAACGTGTTCACGCGGGCCAAGTTCGAGTCGATCCTGGGCAAGACCTGCATCGACATGTGCAAGCGCCACCACGCGGCCGAGAAGGCCGGCATCGCCAGCCTCGCTCCCAAGGAGAAGACCCCATGAAGACTCTCGTCGCCATCTTCAAGCCCGACGACATGAGCATCGTCGCCGTCTGCCCGAGCGAGATCGTGCCCGACCCGATCCACATCCCGGACTTCGTCGTCGGGCGCACGGCGGAGTTCTTCACCGACCCGGACGATCTCCTGGGGTACCTCCAGGGGCGCAAGGCGGAGCCCGCACGGATCTTCCAGAAGGGCCTGCGGCTCGCCCGGCTCCTCGCGCTCGTGCGCGGGGAGATGGTGTCCCTGGGCCTCGACTGCGAGGACCCGCACGACTCTCGCATCCTCTACGACCTTCGGGAGTCCCTCGGGGAGGTGTTCCTGCGGTACGACATCCCGACGCTCACGTGCGCGTACTGCGGGGAGGCGTTCCCCTCGTGCACCGAGAAGAAGGACAAGGAGCGGGCGTCGGTGTGTCCCGAGTGCTGGGAGTCGAGGCTGGCGGGCTAAGCGCCCGTTCCTTCGGGTAAGAGGAAGGTCGAAGGCTCCCGGGGTGACGCCCGGGGGCCTCCGGCGAATCGTTTAGCTGATAAGCTCAGGAGGAATCCCAATGACCGACACGAACATCATGAATGGCTATCACCACAAGCTCGACATCCCTCCCCACACCGAGTGGGACATGTGCGCCGACTGCGACAACATGAAGGGGGAGGCGAAGCTGGGCACCGCGTTGCCGCCCAATACGCCGTACACGTGCAACACGTGCGGCCTCGCCTTCACCACCCCGCCCGCCAAGGTGGTCCAGGTCGACAAGAAGCCGCGCACGACCTGGATGAAGACCAACGGCGTCGATATCACCTGGACCCACGTGTGCGGCGACCCGTTCCAGCTCGACATGGTTGAACGCGTCCGCAAGCCGGAGCCGGTGCAGTTCTGCATCATCCTGCGCAACACGAAGGCCGTGTCCGACGGCTTCGATCGGGCGTGGTTCGCCACGGGCTACACCATGGGCTCCGGGCTCTTCCCGGAGATGGTGGCCGCGCAGCGCAAGCTCCGGAGCGGGCACACCTTCAAGGTGGGCATGGACGACCTGCGCAAGAAGTACCTCAAGCCCGACATCGAGAGCTTCCTCGCGTCGCTCATCAGCGACCTGCGCCCGATGGCGGACGGTCAGACCTACGAGGAGTTCGTCGAGGACATGGGCGTCGAGGACCCGAAGGATGGCTACCGGATCTGGAAGGCCCTCAAGCGGGCGTGGAGTGACATGGTGGAACTCCTCGGGACCCGCAAGGCCCGCGAGTACGCCATGCTCGACATCGAGGACGATTACCGATGACGCCCCAGTACGAGGTCATCGTCGGGAACGTCGGCACCGTCTACGACGGCTTCGACTTCAGCGACGCGCGCGACCTCTACGCCCAGTACAAGCGCCTGAGCAAGGGCAAGCACGGCCGGGCGGCCGGGGAGAGCGTGACGCTCATGCAGGACGGTGAACCCAAGTGGGAGTGGGTCGGCCGCGTCGATCGGAGGAAGGACCCATGACGGACGAACAGATGATCGCCAACCTGCGCACGGGCCTCGAAGCCGCGCGCAAGCTCTCGGGCGCCACCGACGCCCTCACCGAGACGCTCGCGCAGATCGAGCGGACGCTGTCCGAGATGCGCTTCGGCGTGGAGGCGTCCACCCCGATGGACCAAGGAGAACGCCTCGCCTTCCGGAAGGAGGGCAAGGTCTGGCGCCTCCTGATCGAGGATGAGCACCAGCAAGGGAACCTGCTCATCAACTCCAGCCGCGACCACCGGCTGATCTCCGTGTCCTACCTGCCTGACCTCTTCGCGGCGCTCGCCCAGGCGGCGGCGCACAAGACCGAGGGCGTCTGTCACATCAACCTCAATGCGGAGTCGCTGCTGGCGACGCTGCGCACGATCCTAAAGGAACAAACCCCATGAGCTTCCTCCAAGTGGACGCGACCAAGATGCTCGCCACGTCCAAGAAGAAGCGCGTCACGGTCGAGGGCCAGCAGGCCCTGACCCTCCGCGCGGGCATCACCCTGCGGCACGACCCGGCCACGGGCGACCACGTACTGCGCTTGCACGACACGGACATCGTTCGGATCCTTTCGTCCAAGGACGGAGAGCCGCAGCGCTACCGGATCTTCACCGGGGGTTGGCGTACGAACACCACGCGGGATCGCATCAACGAGTACACCGGGTCACGCATCCACGCGGAGTCCGGGTATTGGTACGTCGGATCCGGCCACGTCTTCCGGGAGGGGATGACCCTCGACGGCTTCGGTGACCCCGAGCCCGCCTTTCAAACGACGCCCGACGAGGCGCTCGCCTTCCGGGAGAGGGCGCGCGTTCTGGACAAGGCCATCGCCGGCTACTGCAAGGGCTTCGTCCGGTCGGCGGTGGACGCCCGCCAGCTCGACTTCCCGAACGGCGGGGATTGCTGGTCGTGCAGCATGCGTCCGGTGGACCGTCGGTCGGTGCGGGGCGACGAGCCGATGGGCGTCTCCCACCTGATCGAGCACTTCGTCGAGAAGTACTACGTGCCGTCGCTGCTCTTCAACGCCCTCTTGGAGCGCTTCAACTGGGAGTCCTGGCAGATGGATACGGCCAAGCTCCCGGAGAAGGAGCGTCAGGCGAAGCAGGAGGCGCGCGCGGTGAACGACTACCGGCACATGGCGGGGGACGTGAAGCACGGGCGGGAGCCCTTCATCATGTACAAGGTGCTGCGCAACTACTTCCTGCGCCGCAAGCACGACCTGATCGAGGTCTTCGACCCGGTGGACTTCAAAAGGCGCGTGAAGGAAGCACATAAGGCAGAGGAGGACTGATGGCGATCGACAAGAAGACCAAGGAACAGATCGAGCGCATCGGCCGCTCGATCTACGCGGGCCTCGTGGGCAGGGTCGTGGAGGTGCCGTACATCTCCTACTTCCTGGATGATGAATCCACCGATCACAACGGGCCCTTCCTCGTTCGGGTGACTGAGACCGACAGCGAGGACCTCAATCGCTGGAACCACTCGTACTACGACGCCAACTGGGAGGCCGAGCCGCTGCCCGGACAAGGCATCCCGAGCGACGCGCGCAACTTCTGGGTGTCGTGCGTGTCCTGCAACGCTGAGCCCCGAGAGGGGAAGGATCCCCTCTGGGAGATCAAGTACAACATCCCGAGTGCTGAGGAGATCGCGGCGGCGACCCCCAAGCCGACGAGGCTGAGGGAGTTCATCTTCGCGTACGACGTGGTCGTGCCGGGGATCTGGGCCATCCTCGCCTACAGCGAAGAGGAGGCGCAGGACAAGTTCGAGGCTGTCGATCGCCGCCGGCTCTTCCGAGCAACCAACACGGAAGAGCCGATGCTCATCGAAGGAAGCGTGAGCGTATCGGACGTGAATGCTGTCCCTCCCGGGACCTACAAGCGTCTCTACGTGAGCTACGACGCGGCCGCCGCGTACGCGCTCAGCATTCGTACTGACCGGATCGACACGTGGCTCACGTCCTCGGGCTACACCAGCACTGGAAAGGACGACGACGAGTGGCTCGTGCCGGTGGGAGATGTGGAGATGGTCGAAGCTGAACTTCGGCGTGTGAACGAATCATCGAACGCGCTCTACAAGGCCGAAGGTGATCTCTTCGATTGGAGCTGGTCAGACGCATGAAGACTCAACCCAAGAACTTGAGGGTACTTGTTCGGCAAACCCTTCGAGAGCTGTCCAACAACCCAGACATGGCCTCAGTAGTCCGTGTGTGCCGACGTAGCATCAAGACGCTCAACCAGCCGGGAGAGCCTTGGAGCGCTCTCACTGTCAGCATCATCGCGGACAAGCTCTACGAGGCGGCCAGTCAACAAGGCGACGTCTCCCTCTGGAACGAGGGCGGGCAGGGTTACCGGGCCATGCGCTACATCCGGAACTGGCTGGCGGAAAACGAGGAGGGCGGCGCGCATGACTGAACGAGAGACGGCCTTCATCAAGGAGTTCGGCGAGGACCTCCTCGCGATCTACGGCATCGAGGGCTCGATGGTCGAACGCAGCTACCTCGACGTCGACATCCTCTCGGGCCGCGTCCGCGTCTTCGCGGACGTCATCCTGGAGAACGGCGACGAGTCGACCATCATCCACGCGAGCGCCCCGAGCTGGGCGCCCAACGGTCCCTACGCCGCTCTCGTCAACGACATCGCGGCGGCGCTGGAGTACTCGTTCGACATGGACGAGGAGTACGTCGAGGGGCGCCTCGCCAACGTGGGAATCCTGCCGTGAGCGACAACACCGAAGACCTCTGGATCGTCGCGATCCGAGGAGACGAACTCGGCCACGCCGAGGACAAGGTGTTCCAGACGGCGCCCGCCGCCTGCAAGCACATGGCGCGCGAGATCGGCTCGTTCGTCAACGGTAACTGGTCGGACTTCCCGCCCGGGTTCGTGCCCGACCTGAAGGCGGCGATCGAGTTGGGCAACCCCTTCGAGATCGCGCGCGTGTCCAATGAGTACATGGACCTGGGCGAGTTCGATGTCCTGGTGACCAAGGAGGGTGTCACGTACGCCTACGACATCGACGAGCCCGACATGAAGTGGCCCGGGGAGGTGTGACGTGCTCTCCGGGTCCTTCCGAATCCTCACCACCGACGGCCCCTACGTGGTCGAGTTCGACATCACCTCGGGCGACATGCTCATGGGGGCCCTGCGCCCCTTGGGGGGTTACGCGGCCGTCGACCGCATGATCCGCCCCGACTGCTGGGACGTACTCGCGCGGGCGTGCTTCGTCCTGCAACAGCGTGGGGCGTCCGTCCTGCACGTCGACGTGCGAAACCACCACAAGGGGGAGCCGCCCTTCGACGAGGTCGACTTCGACCTGTACGGGGACTGACCCCGCGTACGCCGTATTCCACGAGCCCCGCGCGGTAGAAGGCTTCGAGCCCTCGCCGCGCGGGGCGCCCGTGGGCCTTTCTATGGCCGGAACAAGGAGCATCGAACATGAGTGAGATCAAGAACGTGGACGACCTGTGTCACTACTTCGGCATCAAGGACCCCGGGTACGTCGCCCCCGAGGTGCTGGAGCCGCGCCTCGCGGCCAAGCTCTACTACCGGGGCGACGGACACCTCCGGATGCGCCTGCTCGGCAAGGAGGGGGAGCCGTGGCCGGGGCTCGGGGTCCGGATCGGGGACCCCGAGCACAGCCCGGCGAGGCCCACGGACATCCTCTACCCCTTCGAGTCGGAGACGCTCGACCGGCTCATCGAGACCATGATCGCGCAGGGCAAGGAGAGCGGCCCCTACATCCCCGCCCCCGTCACGGACGCCGCCCGGCTCGTCGAGCAACTCGGGCTCCCGGCGGGCTCGGACCACAAGGCGGTGCAAGCGGAGCTCGCCGAGCGCGGGTTCACGAAGGTGGAGTTCAACTGGCTCATGGCCGGCCTCGGCGAGCAGGAGGTCACCGGCATCGTCCTCGGGCGCCTGCCGGACGGCCGGGGGGCGGTGGCCCTCCACTTCCCCTTCGAGGTGATGGCCATGGATCGGGTGCTCTTGCACCACCAGACGGGGCGATGATGGACAAGGTCTACGTTCGCACCGTCCGGCTCGACGACGAATGGTTTTGTGAAGAGGTGGAAGTCTGATGGGCCTCATCAAGGCCATCAAGAAGGGCCTCTACGCCGTCGCGGACGTCCTCAACTTCGTCCTCCCGCGCCAGACGGGCTACGTGCCACCCGCGCCCCTGGAGTTCGTCACGCGCATGGGGCTGCGCTTCGCGACGGACGACCCCACGGTGCGGCACGTCGTGGCGGACGACGTCATCACCGACGGGGGCGCGTTCTCCGTCGACCTCGTGAGGCTCCAGTACGCCCTGGAGTCGGACCGGGTCGGCTACCGGGCCGGTGATCTGGTCACCATCGTGGTCGACTCGGGCGAGGGGCTGGTCCTCTACCGGGCGAAGGTCGAACCCAAGGAGGGCGGGAAGTGAAGCGGAGCTTCGACCACTTCCAAGCGGCCCTCTGGTACGAGGACGAGGCCCGACGGTACACGGCGCTGTCGACGGCGGCCGGGCACCCGCGACTCCGTACGTCGTACGCGGAGCTCGCGACTCTTCACCGTCAGGAGGCTAACTTGCATCTCGCGTTCGCGGTGGAGAACGAGAGGGGGCCTGGATGAGACTCACCAAGCGCGACATGGAGCACGTGAGGGAGGTCGCACGCGAGCTCCGCGAGGAGTGGGACGCCGGGGACGAGGAGGCGACCAGCGAGGTCGTCATGCTCTCCACGGGGTACGCGGACGTGCAGATCGACCCCGACGGCGAGGGCGCGATCGAGGTGGTGCAGCACGGGGTCTCGTACGTGCTGCCCCTCGACCCGGCCGAAGACGAGGACGAAGAGGAGGACGACGAATGAAGGACTACGTGGTTCGGGTCAGGCAGGGGCACGTCTCAACCGACGTCCGCGTGGCGGGGACGGATCCTGTGGGGGCGATGGCGTTCATCGACTCCCACCGCGTCTACTTCAACCTGAAGGACAGCGCGCCGATCAAGTTCCTCTCCGTGAAGGAGCGCGGGCGCACCGTGTGGATGCCCGCCGCGAGGATCGAGGAGATCCACGAGGAGGAGAAGGCCCACCTCGCGCGGGTGGGTCGGCGCGTGCGCCGCTGGCTCAGGGCGTGGTTGCACGCGTGGCTGGAGGCGCACCCCTACGCGGCGTCCATCAAGGTCACGGTGGACGAGAACGACGAGTACCCCCGGCTCGCGGACGTGTGGGTGGACGTCGAGGTGGGCACGGCCGAGGAGGGCAACGATCCGCCCGTCTTCGACGACGAGGAGGCCGCCCAGGAGTTCCTCTGGAAGTGGGGCCACTACCTTCAGAAGGGCCTCGACTGGGGGGACTGGGTGCGCGTGGAACGGGGAGGGAAGGTCTACCGGAACAAGCGCAAGGAGAAGGCGGAGTCCGTCTCGTGATCTGACCCGTCGCCTCCGGCGCGGTCGCCCCTACGACGGGGCGACCGCGCCGGGCCTTCCCTTTGGCCCGTACGGCGTACGTCTTAGCCGATTGGGGTAAAAGGTTCGAGCGGATGGTACGCTCAACCGACAGGAGATTCACATGGGACAGTCACCCACCGCCATGCTCTGGTTCGGGGTCGCGATCGACCCCGAGGACGAATCCTTCGAGGCGCTCATGGCGCGGGCGAAGGCGCAGCTTCCGCCCGAGTACTCCAACGAGGAGGAGGGGTCTCGATACGCCGACTCGGAGATCTTGGAGCAGCTCGCCTACGTCACCGACGGCGAGGGCCTGCGCTACCCCAACGTGGAGGTCGTGCCCTTGGGGGCGTACTGCATCGCCATCGGCTTGAAGGACACGCGCGAGTCCACCGACTGGGACGTGCGGGACCTGGGGGAGTCGATCGACACCCCCGAGCCCTGCGACGTCGCGCCGCTCCTGCGCTTCATCGCGCTCCTCTGGCCCGAGTTTGAGCGCCCGGTGCCCTCGTGGAAGCTCGTGGGGGACTTCTCGTGAGCCGCCGCGCACACGCCTACCTCTGGTTCGGCATCTTCATCGAGCAGGACGAGTTCGAAGACGTCTACAGGAGCCTCGCCCGGCATCAGGCGCCCACCGTGGACGACGAAGCGACCATCTTCGAGATGGACCCCGAGGAGGTGACCAAGGACGACGTCCACGCCCTGCTGGAGAACGTCATCGACCACCTCGGGTTCAAGGACAAGATCAAGCTCTGGCCCTTCGAGAACGATGAGGACGGCATCGCGCTCGGCATCCCTGAGCTCTTCTTCGGGTCGAACGCCCGATACCTGGGACGGGACGTGCCGGAGATGCCGGCGAACGACCACCCGATCTTCAAGATCCTCCGCCTCATGTACGACGAGGTGGACGACGAGTGCCTCCAATGGTGCCTCTGCGCCGACTACTTCTGAAGGAAAACAACAGATGCATAGACCGCCCACCGCAACGCTCTTCCACGGCGTCACCGTCTCCAAGCGGGACGGGGACGTCTTCAACCGGGTCCTCGCGCACGCGGGCCCAGGCTTCGACGTCGCCTCCCCCTTGGCGGAGATGCTCGACTCGATCACCCGACGCCCCGAGTACGAGCTCGTCCAGCTCGTCGACCTCGGCGACTACACGGACCACGTCGGACTCACCGTCGTGGGCTTCGTGAGCGACGCGGTCGACCAGACCGTGAACCTGGGGCCGCAGGTCTACAACCCCACGGACGAGGAGCTCCGGCAACTCCTCGCCATCGTCGGCGTGCTCTTCCCCGGGGGCCACGCCATGCCGTCGTGGCACCTCGTCGCGGGGTGCCCGTGAGCGGCCCCCTCGGCGTCCGCTTCGCCTGCGTGTGGTTCGGGTACCTCGTACGGCTCGACCCCCACGACCCCGAGTGCGTCGACTTCTTCCGGGCGTGCCGGGCGGCCTCGGGCAAGAAGGACGAGACGCCCGTCGACACGCTCCCCGGCCAGGAGTACGCCCTGCGCGACTGGGCCGACGCCCGCGAGTACGCCGTGCAGTGGGTGGGTCAGGGCCTCTTCGCCCTGTCGATCAAGAACACCGGGCGCATCACCTACAACCACCCCATCGAGCTGGGGCAGCTCGCGGCGCCGGCACCCGTGGCCGCGCTCCGGTTGAAGAACGACGTCATCACGCTGAGCCAACCGCACCCGGTGGGGGAGCCGCAGTGGCACCTCGCGGTAGGGTGAAGGAGAACGGACATGAGCGAAGAACGATACAAGCACGATCAGGGCGGCCGGTTCCTGGGGCGCTTCAACAACTACGACCTCTACGACAAGATCCTGGAGAACAAGGCCGGTACGCGTCTGTTCTACGCGCAGTACGGCGACGGCCCCGAGTACACCAACACCCCGGACTACGTGATCCGTGCGTGGAGGCACGACTTCGTCACGGACCATGCCCCGGCCCTGCGCGAGGCCCTGCGCCGAAGCGACCTCGACAAGACCGTCGGCCGCCCGTTCCTTCAGGACATGTGCGACCGGCACGTGACGCTCGGGCACACCTTCCTCGGGACCTTCGAGGTGGGTGGGCGAAAGTTCGACCTCTACTTCCAGCCCGGGGACGCGCCCACCGTTCACGCCCGCTGGGAAGAGGGCGGCAACTACGTGAGCGCCACCGTCGAGCAGGCCAAGCGCAACGCGCCCAACGGCACGATCAGCGCGAGCGGCGACGCCATCGACGAGGCAGTACGGCGTACGGAGATTCGCGGTCTCCTGCCGCGCGAGGAGGGAGGGCTGCGGGCGCTCACGCACGTGTACGTGCTCACCCACGAGCGTGAGTACCAGCACAACGAGGATCACGTCGAGACGGAGGTCAAGGGGGTCTTCACGACCATGACGGCCCTCCGCACGCACATGAGGAAGCTCGCCGCGAGCCTCGGGCGGGAGCTCAACGAGGTGCCGATGGACCCGCCGTTCATCTGCCGATACGAGGACGATCCCGGGGACGAGGACTACTACAGGGTCGAGAAGATGGAGCTGAAGTCATGAACGAACAACCCAGATACGCCCACCACAACAAGTCCGCCTCGTGCGTCTTCCTCGGCCACTTCGGGGATTACGACCTCTACGTCTACGCGCCCAACGCGTCGGTGGCCTATTACGAAGTTCGGTGGGGGTCGAACGCCAACCAGCACTGGAGCATGATGGACAAGTACGTACAGGCCAAGGGCTCCTGCCCGTACCGTGGCGTGCTCACGGAGGCGATGAAGCGGTACCAGGAGGGAGTGACGTCCGGCCGGCTCCCGCTCCGCCCGAGCCGCACCGCCAATCAACCGAAGGCGCCGGTCGACTCCGAAGGTCCGCGCTGGGCGCACCGGGCCATCCGCGACATGGAGCCCGTCTTCCTCGGTCGCCACGCGGACACGATCGGCGACTACGACCTCTACGTTCACAAGTCCGACGGGGACCGCCAGTTCGACGTACTCGCCGCGAGGTTCGGGGCTCCGGAATACGCCTTTATCTCGTTATACGCGTACTGCGTACCGGGCGAGAATAGCCGCAAGCACATCGGCGCCATCCGCGAGGCCCTGCGCCGCTCGGAGGAGAAGGCGTACCCCGAGATGACACTTCACATCGACGTCGACGGCCAGCGCATGACCGGCGGCCACAACATCCAGTCGATCCCCAAGGAGAAGCTGCGCGACCTGTCGAGCGAGGAGCCCCTCTTCATCGACGACAAGCTCCAGGGCGCCTTCGACACCAAGAACCGTCGGGCCGGCATGGGCTGCGCCAACATGAACTACCTGGAGATGGAGATGGTCCGGGCGATGGGCGTGCCGCCCGCGATGCTCGGCATCGCCACCCTCCCGCCGTCGCCGGGGCCCTTCCTCAAGGGGCGCTACACGACGCCCCTCCACGCGTTCGGCCTCGCCGCCGACCACCCCGGCTTCCGGCGCCCGGCGCCGCCGGCCAAGGTCGAGATCTCCGAAGAGCGCCCAACCTCGCTCTTCGGATCCGACGTGTCGGAGGCCCACACCAAGGAGAGCGACGACCGGCGCGAGCGCTTCCGGCGCGCGCTGCGCCACAACTTCCCGCCGGCGCTGCCCTTCGGTGACGACGGCGACACGTGCCGCAAGGCGATGCAGGACGCGGCGGCCGAGCTGCGCCTCACGTCGGAGCTGCGCGTGGACTACAACCGCCGTCACGACGTGCGCAAGCACACCGTCGAGTGGCACTTCATCGACCGCATGGAGCGGCCGGCGTTCCACTTCCAGGCGCGCTTCTGGGCCGAGGCGCCCACCAAGGAGGAGGCGTGGAAGACGCTGGAGGCGGGCGTGATGGCGTTCGCCGGGAAGGAGTAGACGACACGCCAAGCCCACCGTAGGGTCTACGCGTGCCGTCGTCGAAGGGTGAAAAGGCTGCTGTAACAGGTAACGACCTGCATTGGTTGGCGGGCCTGCTTGAAGGGGAAGGCTCCTTCATGAAAGGCCCGCCATCCGCGCCTAACCGTCCCACCATCTCCATGGTGACGACGGATCGAGACGTAGTGGATCGCGTTGCTAGGCTGCTCGGCGTCAACTACATCCAACACACGCGTCCATCCAACAAGAAGTGGAAGACGCAGTATTCAGTGCTTCAACGGGGCGCGAAGGCTGTCGCTCTGATGAAGATGCTTCGCGAACTTATGGGTGCGCGACGCAAGCAACAGATCGACAAGGCTCTCTTGTCCTACAAGGCTCAACCCAAGAGCAAGTTGACGACGACTCAAACCCATTACGTTGGCCGAAGCCGAATGCCGCTCGCGTGGCTCGCTCGCAAGTTCGGCGTCACCCGGGCGACGATCATCCATGCGAAGAAGCGTTTCCTTGATGTAACCTGCCCGTAGTCGCGATGCCCCGCCATCCACACTTCAGTGGGTGGCGGGGCGTTCGGCTTTCGTTTGGGCAATACGACGTACGGCTCGGGGTACAAGGTCTCGTGTGGGAGAACGTCTCTCCCTGATTGGAGACCACAGTGAGCACGCTACTCGATCGCTACAAGAAGTTCTGGGAGGAAACGCAGCGCGTCGACTCCGAGTCGCACTACTGGCGGCAACTGCCCAAGGACCTCACGCGCCTGAACCTCAAGGCCGACCCCAATGACCACGGCGAGCACACGGAACACCGCAACGTCTACTGGGCCCTGCGGCGGTACGAGGAGTACCTCTACAAGCTGAACCAGCACGGGCCTGCCCGCGCCTACCTCGACGAGTGCGGCGTGCTGATCTTCGGTATGCGCATTCTGATGGAGGACGAAGGCGCAGAGTTCTGGCCGGAACTGCGTGACGACGCGCGCTTCGCTGTGATCCGTCAGCTCGCGGAGTCGATGCACGGCAAGTCGACGCTCAACTACGACAAGGCGATCACGCTCGACCTCATCGGCAAGATCGCGAGCTCGGGCCGCGTCGGGCGCAGCGACAGGACGTACATCTACGCCTGCCGCCTCCGGGAGCTGCCGGCGTTCTCGGACCCCATGCACAACGTCTGGCGCTGGATCGAGTGGCCGGGGGTGACGCCGTGAAGGTCGAGGAGTTCATCGAGCTCATCCGCTTCTGGGGCGCCTGCGAGGAGGGCTACAACTGGGCGTACCGTGGCTTCGGCCCCGACGGGGACGCGCGTCGCATCTACGAGCAGTGCGAGCACCCGGACTGGATCGAGTGGCTGCTGGACCACTGCGCGGGCCTCGACCGCTACGACGACACCTGGACGAACCTCATCAACGACTGCCTCGACGTCATCCTGACGAACAGCCGGAATACGGCGGTGCCCGCGTCGCCCGCGTTCCTCGCGGAGCTCGCCCGGTTCGAGCGCCACTGGGCGGAGCACCCGGACTTCGATGACGATGACGACGCCGGCTCCGAGTACCGGCGCAACACGGAAGTGCCCGACCTCGAAACGCGCGAGGGCGTGATCGTCAACCTGCTCGTGCGAGTGACGATGACCAACGTGCCGGAGGTGCGGCTCGCCAACCTGCTCTACGGACTGCCGCCCGGCGAGCCGTACGCCGTAACGCTCTGCGACATCCTGCGGCGCGCGTTCCCGTGGGGCAACGTCGTGGACAAGCTCCAACAACGCTTCGAGGAGAACTGCCGATGAACTGATACTACCCGTATTCGGCCTACCAGAGCGCGTCCTACCACGTGCCCGACGTGCCCAAGATTCCCGAGCAACCGGGGCCGCCCATCCGGGTGAAGAAGGGCGAGGTCTACGACAACGACGGCGACCGCGCCGAGGTGGTGCGCGTGCGCAAGAACGGCGTCGTCTGGCGCAAGCTCGGCGGCGTCGAGTACGCCCAGCACAGCTACCCGTCGGACTTCTCCGACTGGGTGCGGCACCCCGACACGAAGATGGTGCGCAACCGGCACCGGAAGCTGGTCAGGTCGCGCACGTGATCGTCGGCGCCATGCTCGACAACCAGCCGTACTGCCTCAAGTGCGGCGACGAGCTCATGCAGGACAACCACACGCGGCGGATGATCTTCCTCGAAGAGGAGCACCGGCTGCTCGTGTGCGTCGGGTGCAAGAAGACGATCGAGGAAGCCAACAAGGAAAAGAAACCGTGAGCGACGACAAGACCAACAAGACCAGCTTCGACATCATCCAGGCTTCGCGCCGCGCGGTCGCCCTCCACCTGAAGGTGCCGACCGAGCGCGTCACCCTCAACGTCACCGGCTCCGACGAGGCCGGCGCCTACTGCGCTCGCTTCGAGTGGCGCACGGACAACGACAACACCTACTACTCGAAGTTCGGACCGAGCGGCGAGACCGTCGAGGAGGCCGTGCTCTACGGACTCATCGCCTTCGGCAAGCACGGCGCCGTCGAGTAGGTCTGACGGCCAAAGCAACGCAGGCGTCGCCCGCCGCCCACGCCTCGACAGCGATGTCAAGGTGTGGGCGGCGGGCGTACGTCGTACTTTGGCGCTGACACCTAGTGTAGTGTCACTGTACGGGGATGTGGGTGTAACGTCTACCCTTCAGGAAGGCCCCCAGGAGGCTTAGGAGAGCCCGGGAATCTTGGGAACGTCGCCGACATCGTCGGAGACCCCTTCCCTCGACTCCAGGAGGCGTGGCGTGCCTTGGCGGGGCTTCCTGAGGGCAGGCGGGAGCATGTCCTCGATCGAGTCGTCGGGGTCGGTGCCGGGGCGGGGGTTGAAGAAGGCATCCACCACGGCCGGGGAGATGACCGACTCGATGCTGCCCGGGGGCGACGGCGGCGGCAGGAACGACCGGTCCCCGGGGGCGATGACGATCGGCGGGATGTGGGCGGTCGAGCGGGACGGGCCCGGCGCGGGGCTCGGAGGGGCCGCCCAGGCCGCTGGCGCCTCCGGACGCTGCCAGCGGTGGTCGGCGGCGCTGCCGGGCGCGGACGGGGCCTCCAGGCGGGGCGCCACGGGCGGCGCGTGCGGGGCCGGGGCGTGACCGGCCGCGACCTGCTCCTCCATGCGCCAGAGCAGCCAGTCGCGGATGAAGAGCTGGAGCGAGCGGGCGCTCGTACGGCGGGCCGCCAGCGCCTGCTCGTAGAGCGCCTCGAACTGGTCCAGCACGCTCTTGGGAAGGGATAACGTCACGGATTCAATGGGATCTCGGGCAGGAGGACGGCCGGGGCGACGGTTCATGAGAGGGCTCCTTGGATTGTTTCGGGACTTTCGTGAAACCTCACGACGCGGAAACTACAGGGGTTTTGGTTTTCCTCGGGAGGAACGGTGGGTTGTTTCGGAAACCATCATTATGCGGGAAGTGCTTGTACGCAAGGGTTTGGTGCGGATAAAAAGAATAGTGTAAGTAGTTTATTTACTTGTACAAATGGGGGTCGTGATGTGCGGGCGCGCGTTGCGTGTGCGCACGCGGAGAGCACAGAGCGTGCCAGTCCTAATACCTTAGTCTGTAAACCTTTGTAGCTTCAGGTCTCGACCCGCGTCGCCTGGACCCTAAAGCTAAAGCTGAGAGTGAGAGAGAGATGTCTAAGTCATCGAGAAGAGAGAGAGATCTGGTACGTTTGCAAGATTCGCACCGCACAGAAAGATCGAGAAACCAAGTGGATCGCGAATCAGGGACCTTGGCACGGTTTGTGGTCTTACGCACATGCGCTCGTGCGGGCGCCCGCACATCACGACCCCTATTTGTACAAGTAAATAAACTACTTACATTATTCTCTTCTCATCTTTAGACAACTCGCGGAGTCCTGAAAAGACAGAGACTTTCGCGAGTCAAGCACTAACTATGAGAAAGGTATTCCGTACGTACTTTAGGGTTTCGTCGGTAAGATACCCAGGGTCTGCGGTACAAGCTCTTGTATGCGGCAGTGACGCCGCATGAGGAGGATCCGCCCCATGGAGATGTCTTACACGGTCGTACATGACCTGCTTCTGCTCACCCGCTACGACAGGCGACGACAGCGCCCCACGTCCACCTCCCTCCCTTCGTCCTTCGCCGACGCCTGGAGGTGCCCGTGAACATCCGCGACGCGATGGAGCGGAGGGCCGCCATCAACGAAGAGCTGCGCCGGTGGAACCGGGTCGGCGCCGAGGCCGGCGAGCAGCTCCAGCGGCTCTGGGGTGACCTGTCGAACAGGAAGCTCAAGCGGCGCGAAGCCTTGCGGGCGAAGGTCGAGGAGGCGCAGCGGAAGATCGAGGAGCTCTGCCGGGAGAGGCGGTCGATCCTCATGGACGCAGACGACTGACAGGCGTCGTACGACGTACGGAGGGACCGATGGAGCAGAACGTCTACACGTTGATCTACACGCACGGACAAGGCAGGGATCTCACCCCCTGCGCGAGCTACCGGATCGCGCTTCTCGCCGCGATGGAGACCATCCGACTCTGGTGGTCGGAGGTGACCGACAAGGGCACGCGGGAGGTCATTCGCGGGCACTGGGCCAAGGCGGAGTGGGAGGACGTCTTGCGCGTCTGGAACGAGTGGCACCCCTCGGAGTCGCTGTACATCGAGCACGGCGCCCTCGTGGACTCCGAGTTCGACGTGGGCGCCTTGCCCGACGAGCCCTGCCCGCGCTGCGAGCAGCCGTTGGACGAGTGCGCGTGCGTCTGCCCCGACTGCGGCGAGGACATCGACCGTTGCGCGTGCTTCGACGAACCGGAGGAGCCCTTCGAGGACGGACCGCTCAAGGGCAAGTACGTGCGGCACCCGAGGATGTCTGGCGTCGCCTGCTACGTGCGGGCCGACGACGGGGTCTCCAAGGTGAAGCTCGTGATGGTGGGCGACGACGTGCCGTACGTGGAGGACCGCGACGAGTGCACGCTCATCGAGCGCGAGGCGTTCTGCGGCGTGTGCGGGCAGATGGGCTGCGCGCACGACGGGTTGGACAGGGGCGAGGGGGAGGACGATGACGACGTTTGAGAAGATCCTGCTGACGCTGGTGCCGCTGGAGGACGCCAACGCCGTCCGCGCCATCCTCAACAACCGCCCGGAGATGAAGGACAAGAAGCCGCTATGATGAACCTCGTCTCGTCCTTCACGGATCCCAACGCCCTGGTGATCCTGGTGAAGAACAAGCTCAGCACGATCGAGCAGATGCACGCGGCGACGCACGGCATCGCCCGCTTCGTCCATTCGACGCCCGCGATGACCTCCTGGGGTCGGTCGTGGGCCACCGGCGAGAACGACCTCGCCATCTTCGCCACCACCAAGAAGGGGCTCGCAGCCTTCAAGACGCTGCCGGGCGCCATCTGCCTCATCGGCGTCGAGTGGGACGATCACGCCGTGGTGTTCCGGGGGACGCCCGAGGCCGCCCCGCTCGTCGAGCAGTTCAAGTTCATCGACCTGTGAAGCCCCAGATCCCCAACCTCATGCTCGTTCGCTGGGAGACCGCGAGCGACCACCAACCGTTCCGTGACCGCGCCGTCGAGCGCCTGCTCAACCTCGCCGTCGCCCGCGACGTCGTGAGGGAGTGGGATCACGGTGACGCGGGCCTCTGGTACAACGCCCGGCGAGGGGAGGCCGAGCAGGCGCTGCGTGCGCGGCTCGTCGAACTCGTCGAACTCGATCCGGTAGAAGTGAATGTAGACGCGAGCCCGCCCGGGGCTCCACCACCGAAGGACACCCGATGAGCAACCTGACCGACGAAGAGTTCAAGCGCCTCAACGACTGCCGCAGCGAGAAGGACTGGGCCGACGCCACCAAGGCGGTGCGGGACGCGCGCGGCGGCGCCTACGCCGACGACTGGTACGCCCGCATGCTGGCCACGGGCCTGATGGACAAGATCGTCGGCCGCTTCGGGCAGGCGGGCTTCGCCGTCACCAGCTTCGGCACGAGCCAGGAGATGGCCGACGCCATGGCCGGCAAGCCCGTGCCCAACGCCAAGACCGAGGTGCTCGGCCTGCCCGACCACGACTACGACGGCCGGACCATCCTCATGGAGCCGGTGCGCGCCCGCTTGCGCAGCATCGGCCACGCCCGCCCCGACCTGCCCCGTGAGGTGGCGCAGATCTGCGGCATGTACGCCGACCACATGGGCAACGCCGATCGCCTCGTGGAGATGGGCGTGTGCATGTCCTTCGTCCTCTTCACTCACGACCTGCACCGGGGCGTCAACGGCTACACCCGCGAGCGCATGCGCAACCCCCTGGAGGGCCTGCCGGGCTTCCTCTTCCAGTTCGTCCTCCTGGACGTCCGCGACAACGTGCTCGCGAGCGTGCTGCCCGACGGCATGCGCGAGAAGGTGGCCGAGAAGTTCGCCGAGATGGACAAGCTAGGCGCCGAGACGTCGGCGGCGAGCAAGCGCGCCGCCGAGTCGCTGGAGGTCACACTCCTGGCTGATGAGCTGTCCGGCGACGCGCCCAAGACCGGCGGCTGACTCACCCCTCCCCCGAAGCCCGCCCTCGGCCGAGGGCGGGCGCCCTCCCCTCCGCTTGTTTGGCTCGTACGCCGTACACCGATAGGATCCACGCCATGCCGAAGTTCAAACAGCGCTTGACCGAGACGCTCACCCACAAGACGGGCCAGAAGGTCGACTGCTTCTACGACCCCAACGACAAGCTCTTCAAGGCTGAGCTCTACGGCCTCCACGTGACCAAGGCGTCGCACGAGGATCTCGTCCGCGAGCTCTACGATCGCATGGACAAGGCCGGCGTCCGCCCGGTGTGGCAGGACGTCATCGAGATCGAGGAGACCAAGCCCTTCACCACGAACGAGGACCACTTCTTCGGCTTCGAGTACTCGCGCTACCACGTCTGGCAGCGCATGGACGGCAAGTACATGACCGCGCGCTGGGAGCCCCAGGAGACCGACGACGAGCGCTTGAAGTGGGCGCGCGAGTCCTGGGAGATCCGAGGCAAGCTCACATTCCCCTATCAGTGGCGCGGTCGCGACACCTACAAGACCCTCGTCTACTACACCGAAGAGGTGTGGCTGGCGCTGGGCGTGATGCAGGACAAGCTCCTCGATCTCAAGGGCCGCTTCCGTGAGCTCATCTCCTCGGAGGAGGGCTTGGCGCGGCTGGAGTCGTTCGGCGCCGCGAAGCTGCTCACGGGCGGCATGTCTCAAGTCGATCGCGCCCGGATGATCCGCCGCGAGGCCGAGCACAGGGGCTGCAAGGGCAAGGTGCGGGTGGCGCCGTACGAGAACGGCTGGATCGCCGACCACGACCCCATGGACACCAAGTACTGGAACGAGCGGAAGGAGGGCCCCGTGGAGCGCTACTTCGTGAGCACTTGGGATGACGACGATCGCCGTTACGGCTTCGATCACGAGAAGGGCAAGAAGCTCGCGCACATCAAGGTCACGTACATCGAGGAGCCCGTGGGCCTGCCCCTGCTCGGCTCCGGGCTCGACGAGTGAGCCAGTGGATCCGGCGCACCACGCGCTGGGCCATCTACGTCCGCGACGGCGCGTGCCTCGACGGCGCCCGCTGCGCTTGGTGCGACCGACTGACGCACGAGCCCACCCTCGACCACCTGACGCCGCGTAGTTTGGGCGGCTCGCACCACCCGTCGAACGTCGTCACGAGTTGCCGCCCGTGCAACCTTGGCCGCAAAGCCCAGGACTGGCACGACCTCGCGGACTCCGGCAACGCAGACATCCCCACGTTCCAACGCCTGGATCGGCTGCGCTTGACGCCCCTCACGCAGAGCCACGCGGACGAGGGCGTGGCCCTGGCAGCCCGCGCCGCGTGGTTTCGCGGGCACGACGGGCGCTTCGATCACACGGACGATACGCCGTACGAGGCGTGGCTTTGACTCAGCCGTCCTTCGCGCGTACGGTTCTTTCGTCCCCGACGAGTGGGTGTGCTCCTCAACACTCTCGAAAGAACGTCGGCTCCGTTTGGGTAAAACCGTCCGGGAGAGGCACTCGCCGGGGACAACATCTACGCTAGGGGCATGAGCGTCCTCGTCTACTGGCTCCCGCCCGAGGAGCTGACCCCCACCCGTTACGAACTCTACGTGGTCGAGGCGTCCGAGCGCTTCGTCGCGGCCGTCCCTCATCAGGTGCCGGGGCCCTACTGGGAGGCCGCCGGGCGGCGCTTCCGCTACGAGGACACGCAAGGGTCGGACGCGTCCGTCTACCGCGTGAGGGCCCTCGGCCCCTCGGGGGAGCTCTACGGCGACACGGGGCCCTTCCAGCCGAGCGCTTCGATCGCCGCCGGCATGCTCGCCAGGAAGCGCCTCGACCACGACTTCGGCGGGCCCAACGCGCTCCAGTACGCGACGCGCTCCGGGGTGGGGGTGCCGATGGCGACGGTGCGCGTGTTCAAGGCGGTGGATTGGGACCAGAACCGCCGGGACGCGCCGCTCTTCATCACCGGCACCGACGCCGACGGGAAGTGGACCTCGCCGGTGTGGGTGGAGCCGGGGTTCACGTACGTGCTGGTGTTCGAGAAGCAGGGGTCGTTCGGGCCGGACGTGACGCGGCTGAACGTCTGACGCATCAGTACTTCGTCTCGGGTATCCCCGCGTACGGCGTATCCTTCGTGCATGACGACGCGCGTGACCTTCGACTTCTCCCGCCCCGCGACCATCGCCCACAACGTCGGTGGCGTCGCAGAGTTCGACGCCGTGACCGAGGTGGGGCGCGCGGCGGCCTCCGTGGGCGCGGGCAACGCCGAGACGCGCCTCGTCGCGGGCTGGCTCGGGGACTGGGCCAACGGCATCCGCTACACGACGCTCCCCCGGCAGGGCGCGAAGGCGCGCTTCGAGTACGACTACGGCAAGGGCGAGGTGCGGGGGCGCTCGGCGACGACGGACGACGCCGGCGACTACGTGAAAGCCTTCTCGTCGGACCCGCAGGACCCGCGCGTGAACAGGGTGTTCCCGGGTGAGTCGGACTTCACCGCCTACATGCGCCTCGGCAAGCACGCGTGGGCCTTCCGCATGGACCTGGGGGCGGGGGACGGCTCGTCCCCTGCGGACGTGGGTTCGACGCTCCTCTCGGGCGGCGCGGCGCCCGGACGCTACTCGCCCAACTACGCGGAGTACGAGGCGCCGGCCAACGCCGGCCTCTTCTCGTTCGACGGGGCCGAACCGTTGAAGCTCGTGCAGCTACTGGTCGCCCTCGGCGGGTCGGTGCCGTGGGTGGTGACCCTGCGCATGGTGGCGGACCCATCCCACGGCATCCCGATCGCGTCGGGGACGGGCCAGTTCGTTCGTGTGGACACGCCTGCGCTGATCCTGCCGGGCTTCGCGCTCGGGTTCGAGGCGGCGTCGCAGGGCACCGCGATGTGCTCGGTGGTTCGGTACTAGCCGAACGAACGCGCGCTCGTCTTCGCGACCGAGCGTAGATCGTCCGCAGCTTCGAACAGAGCGTCCGCTGTCCGCTTCAGGTCGGGGACCTTCGACCGGCGCAGGTCGCGCAGGATCGTGGACGCGCTCGTGCGCCGGTTGAACTCGCGCAGGGCCGGCAGCTCCCGCTCCGCCGTGAACAGGCCGAGCACGTCGGCCGCGCTCAGGACGAACACGCTGTGGGGCGCGACGTTCTCGGCCAGGGTGTTGAAGTCTTCGACAGCCTCGCGCAGCGGCCGGAGCCTCGCTTCGCGGTTGCGCGCGTGCTCGGTGCGGATGGCCGACTCCGAGTACGTCTCCCGGATCTCCTTGCGGATCACCTCCTTCTGCGCGTCGGGACGGTCCGTGGCGTCGACCTCGGCGAGCAGGTCGGCGACGGCCGCCACCTCCGCGTCGACATCCTTCCCGCCGTCGATGAGGACCGCCGTCAGGCGCGCTTGGCACGCGGCGGCGCGCTTCAGGAGGAAGTCCTTCAGGGTCTCGGAGGTGAACGGGGTGGCGACGTAGTGGTGGTGGTGGTTGGGGATCAGCGGGTCCCCGTTGGGTGAGCAGTGCATGGGGCACACCGTACACCCCTCTTTTTGGCCGTCAACACGCGGTATAAGGTCTTGAGCCTTGCCGCTCACAGGAGGTCCTCATGAAGATCCGATCCCTTGGTTTCCTCGCACTCTCCCTTCTCGCCTGCGCCCCGCTCCCCGAGGACACGGGGGGCCTCTCCCAAGCCGGCGGCGCCGACCCCGACACGGTCTACGTCTGGATCGACCCCTCGTGGGGCAGGTCGGACTCGATCCAGATCCTCGACGAGATGGTCCGGCTCAGGCCCGTGGGGCGCAGGTTCGTCATGGCGCTCACGATCGAGAGCGCCTACCTGCGCGTCAACCCCTACGCCTCGGCCACGTGCGACGCCTGGGGGCGCGTGGATTGGCCGACGCGTACGGCGTACGTGAACCCCGCCTGCGCGCCCCACGCCCAGGCGTTCCGGGCCGTGGTGGGCCACGAGATGCTCGCGCTCCTGGGGATGCACAACGTGTGTCGCCGCTTCCAGGAGGTCGCCTCGTGCTCGTCCGTGGGCACCGGGGTCGCGGTCATGAACGCCCTGCCCGTGGAGGAGCTCGCCCCCGTCGACCGGCAGCCGGGCGGGTGGCAGGACACCCCGACGTGGCTCGACGCGGGGGAGTTCGAGCGCGTGCAGGGGCAGTCGAGCGTTCACCCGTACTGAGGAGGGCGTCATGAACGAGGATAAACTGAAGGCCGCCGTCGCCGAGATCAACGCCCGCCAGAAGGGCCCCATCGAGCGCGCCTTCGAGCAGGACTGGCAGGACGAGCCGTCGGACCTGGACATCGCCGAGTTCGCCAGAACGATGGGGGAGTGAGGCAACATGGCAAAGCACCTGTTGCTCGAAAAGAAGCGCAACGCCCGTTACCACTACACAGCGTGTGGCTACCGTTGTCTGCTCGTTGACGGCCGTTACGTCAATCCGGATCTCCCTCAAGGTCCTGCCGACGACGTGACCACCGACCCGCAGAAAGTGACGTGTTCCCCGTGCTACGGGTGGATTCAAGCCAAGGAGAAGAAGTGATGGACGACGATCAGTTGAAGTTGGCGGTGGACGAGATCCTCAGCCGCAAGAAGGGCCCGATCGAGCTGGCCTTCGAGGCGCACGAGGCTGCGGCCAAGGCGTATCACGAGATGTGGTTCGCCGGACGTGCCCGGGATCCGAAGAACCGAGACATCGAGGAGACCTACTACGCAACTCGCCGCACCCTCGCCGAGGAGCTGTGGAAGGGGGCGCAGGCGCCGGAGACGGGGCTCGTCGAGGAGCTGAAGTCGCTGGCGAGGGCGATCATGCCCAGGCCCAAGCCGTGAGCGCCTTCGGCATCGCGTCCCACGAGATCGTGGGCTACTGCACAGGCCAGGAGTTCGTGTGCACGGGTTGCATCGGCGACGCCGACGACACGGACGACTGCACGCCCATCTTCGCGGGGGACGAGGACGCGAACACGACCTGCGACGAGTGCGGCGAGACGCTCATGGAGAGCTACACGGGCGTCCCGGCGGAGCGCGACCCGGACACCAAGGAGCTTCTCAACGACGAGGAGGTCCAGCGGAGACGCTACCAGGAAATCGCGTACGAACTCGGGGAGGAGCGACCCGAGGAAGCGGAGGAGCGCATTCGTACCGAGGAAGAGCAGCGGCTGGCCGAGCGCGACAGGCTTCAGGAGATCGCGGAGTTGGAGATCATGCTGGCAAGGCTGAAGGGGAAGAAGCCATGAGCGCTCGACGCTACGAGTGGCAGCAGGTTCGCGCTTGGGCGCAGACGGCTGCGGAAGCGATACTGGACGGTTGGGGGCCACCCAAGAACGAACCGATTCAGGACAATCAGGTGGGGCAGTTCATTCGCGAGTACGCGCACACCCTGGGCGGCTTCAACCCCGTCTCGGCGTCGCTCACCGACATGGACAAGAACAGGAAGCCGGACCGATACGGCAACTACCGTCAGCGCAGTGCGTGGGCGGTCTACGAAGACACCGCCGAGCGGATCTACTCCAAGCTCAAGGAGCGAAGGGAAGCTGCGTCGACGAAGGTACGGATCACGGAGCTCAAGAAGAAGCTAAAGAGGTTGTCATGAGTGAGACGAAGGACACCAAGTCTCTGACGCCGCCCGACCGCGAGCGGTGCCAGTGCGAGATCACCACCACGCCGTCGCCGTTCACGATGGGCGGCGACCTGCGCCCGAAGACCGAACGCTGCTCCGGCAAGGCGTCGGTCGTTATCACCGAGAAGGTCCCCGGGGACGACGGACAGATCGGAGCCATGTCGCTCTGTGCGCACTGCTTCGGCGTGTTCCAGAAGCGGGTCGGGCTCGGCGGCGTTCACGTCGAGGTGCTCACGTGAGCACACACTTCCCGCCACACCAGCTCGCGGAGATCAAGGAGCTCATCGACGCGGCCGTTCGACGGGAGCGCGCACGCATTCACACCATCCTCGTAGATCAGGCGGGGTACACCAGCAACGACGTCGTCTCGTCGGCGCTGGTGTGGGCGTCGCGCGCGTTCGAAGACCCCGAGGAAGACAACTTGGCGCGCGTCATCACGGATCGTCGCTGAAGGGATGGGTACGTAATGCCCCCGCAGGACGTTTCCCTCACGCTCCGCATCCCCACCCCCAACGAACACTCAGCCGGCAAGAGGCAGGAGGTCACGACGGGCGAGTGGAAGCTCACCGTCGCCATCCTCGACGCGCTTCAGGGGTGGAACCGCGAGACCAACCCCGTGGTGGCAGTACGCCTGGAGAGGATCTCCTACAGCACCAACGACTACAACCTCATGGTCATGCACTTCTATCGGCGCGGCTGGATCGTGTCGCCGGTGAAGGACATGTACCGCCGCGTCACCGTCCGGGAGGCCCGCGAGGGCGCTTGGTGATGCCCTACCGAACCAACGCCCCGGTGCCGCACCGCTACGACCCGCCGGCCGATGCGCGCGCCTTCACCTTCTGGGAGGTGGTGGGCGTGCTCGCGGCCATCCTGGCGGCTGTCTGGTCGGTGCTCTTCATCGCGGGCATCATCCTGCTGTTGCTCACCACCTACACGCCGTCCAAAACTCGCTGAGTCGACGGGTAGCCGACCTGTACCAATACGTCGTACGAAAGGACATATGGACCCCTCATTCACCTCTCACCGAGACAACGCGGACCCGTTCGCGCCACTGCTCGCCAACAACAAAGAGCTCTCGGACGAGAACGAGAAGCTCAAGCTGTCCGTGAACATCGACCGTCGTCGCGCCGTGAACGTGTTCTTCTGTTGGGTCGTCAGCCTCGTAGGGGTCGCGGGCGCGTTGTACGCCGTCTGGTGGTACAACGCGCACGGCACCGCGTACGGCGTCACCGCCCGTGCCAACGCCGAGCGCGCCGCGCTCGCCTACTTCCGCCAGGAGGGCACCGCCGTCACGAACGTCTACTGCGCGGACGGCCTGACCAAGCTGTGCTCGAACATGAGCGACTTCTACGTCTGCGAGAGTCGCGACAACACCCCGCAGACCTTGCCGGCGGGGCCCGTGTCCGTGTGCTGCGATTCGGACCCCGCGCGATTCAACGACGGCTGCCGTCGCCCTTGACACCCGCCCGACCCTTCCTTAGCCTCTGGCACCTATGACGTAGCTACATCGCGCACGCGGTCCGCCACTCTGGGTGCCTCCCTGTTTCAAGTCCTCAACGTCTTGAAGGAGACATCCAATGAACCGAGATCCGATCGTCATCGAAGCGTCCGCTCAGTCGTTCCAGCTCTCTCCGGCCGAGGTCGCCCAGCGCGCGTGCATGCACCGCATCAAGGCGACCCACCTCGCGGGGATCATCCAGGCTCGCGAGATCCGCGCCGGCATCCGCTCCGTCATGCCCGACATCGCCATCCGGCGCCGCATCCCGGCGCACGTCTGGAAGCTCGCCACGCCCGAGCAGCGCACGGAGCTCGCCGCCAAGGCCCGCGCCCGCCGCTCGGACCCCACCATGCTCGCGGCGCGGGCGGAGCTCGGCATCGCCCGGCACCAGCTCTGGCTCGACAAGCGCGCGCACGGCAAGGCCGTCCGCACCTCGAAGCTCGCGCTCGCGTACATCAAGGACCTCGCGTACATCCGCCAGGAGCGCACCTACCGGGGCAAGGACGAGCTCACCAAGAGCCACAACCGGCCCGACGCCTACGCCATCGCTCGGCTGATCTTCCCCGACGCCGTGTTCATCGAGCCGTTCCACAAGGACCCGATCAGCGCCTGGATCAACGGGGAGGCGTCGTCGGCGATGAAGCACCTCACGGCGGTGGCGGCCCGACCGGCGACGACGTGAACACGTCCACCAAGTACCCGGGTAGCCCGGCCGAGGAGAACTGGTTCAGCTTCGATAGGGAGGAGCTCGCGGTGTTGATCCGCGCGCTCGCTCTTGTCGAGTTCGAGGAGCACCAGCCGCAGGCGCTCAGCAGGATGCTCCGCTCGTTCTTCGAGGAGACCGTCACCAAGCGGCACCCCTCGACCCTTCTTCCGGTGGTCGACTGCGCTCGCGTCGTAAGCGACCTCACGCGTCGTCTCATTGAAGAGAACGCACAGCTCCGGCTCGTGGTGAAGGGTAAGGCGGGGCAGTGAGCAAGCTCTTCATCGCCCTCCTCGACACCCTCCCGCCCGAGTGCATAGCCCCGCAGACGGCGCACGCGATGGCGGAGTATGCCTACCGGGAGCCCACCGCCTTCAGGATCTGGCACAACACCGGCAACATCATCGTGGTGGGCACGCTGTCGCTGGAAGATCTTCAGCGCCTACGGGCCGAGCTCTACGCGGTGCCGTGGACGGAACCTGATCGTCAGGACCCACTGACGTCGGTTGCCATCCAGCCCGATACCGAGGATGCTTGGCGACTCGTACGGCGTATTCGCACCCGCCCGGGGGTGTAGTTCAGCGGCAGAACGGGTGTTTCTAGGGCGCCTTGTCACGGGTTCGATTCCCGTCACCCCCTCCCTCTCCCCACCGACCGCCGGCCTCCCCACTCGCTGAGGGGAGGCCGGCGCTCTCCCTTTCGTTTGGCATGCGGTAGAGTCCGTACCCATGAACGGAATCACACCAGAGCAGCAGGCCCGCTTCGACTACCTCCAGACACCAGCAGGGCGGGAGGAGCAGGAGATGCGCCAGAGCATCCGCAACTACAAGACGGCCGAGGCCACCTACGCCACTCTCCACGCGGCGATGCCCAAGGTCTACGCGCCGTGGCAGGACATCACGAGCGAGGATCGCGTGAAGTACCGCGACTGGGCGGGGATCGTGTACGAGGAGACCTTCACCCACGGCTTCGAGCCCGAGGTCCGCATCCACTCGATCGAGCGCGGCGTGGAGCTCACCTTCGCGCTGATCGTGCAGGCCCTCTGCATGGACACGCGCTTCGCCTACGGGCACGACTGAGCGCATGCGCATCAAGATCACCGTCAAGGGTGGCTATCGCGACACCACCTACCGAGCTCCGGACATTACGCGTATCAGCCGCGTGTTCTTCTCGAACGGTGCGTGGTCACTGCACCGTTGGGACGGAGACGCGGTGAAGCAGAGTCGTCACGACTCGCGCGCGTACGCCATCACGAAGGCACGTGCGTGGGTGCGTAACGGATCCTGACATCCCTTCGTGGTAGAAGCTCATGTGCCCGACGTCTCGGGCCATCGGAGGTCAGCATGAGCAACTATCAGGGAGAGCCGTACGTCCAGCCGCGCGTGAGCTACGGCAAGAAGCGCAACGTCGACGAGCTCGACAAGCGCGAGGCCCACGCGCCGGGCATCGGCGAGTTCGAGCGCAAGCCGGGCGACCGCGTGTACGACGCGGCCGTCTCGCCCGAGGCGTTCACCGTGGGGGCGCCGGGCGCGCCCGCGAAGGCGCGTCCGTGAGGAGCGTCCTCCAGGACTGGGTGATGGAGCTCGGGCTCCGCCACCAGGGCGTCCTCGTCTCGTGCGTGCGCGGCTGCGACACGGCCGAGCGACACGACGCGTCCAAGATGCTCTCGCGCTGCCTGCGCGCCGAGATCCTGAACGCGCACGTGGGCGACGCCAAGAAGAGCAAGTCCTTCATCGAGAAGGTGGAGATCGGCGAGATGAGGACGCGCATGACGGCGTTCCTCAACGCGCTCGATCACTACCCGATCCACTTCGTGATGCACTTCCTGCACGCGGCCGAGATCGTCGGGTACTGCCACCCGAACCTCGACCACCAGCTCGTGTGGAAGGACTTCTACGAGGCGGCCTGCCGCCGGCTGCACGTGAACCCCGAGACCCTCGGGGAGCTCAACGCGCGGCTGAACGCGGCGGAGGAGGAGTTCGCGGCAGCGCAGAACGTGGACGTGCCGCCTCGGCACCCCACGGACCTGCGTGAGGTGCTCGCGTCGACCAGCGTCAAGAGCTTCGAGTAGTGGGAGTGCCCTGCGCCGCCCTCACAAGGGGTGGCGCAGGGCGCCCGGCCTTCGTTTGGCCGGGAGGGGTGTCAGAGGATCTTGGGGCCGCCGGGCGGCATCCCCTGGGAGGCGCGCTGGGCCTGATGGCGTGCCTCGAACGTGTCGCGGGGGCCTTCTGGGCTCGCGCAGTCGACGGCGTTCTGCATGTGGTCGGACATGGCCACGCCGAAGCCGAAGGTGCGCTGGTAGCTGAGCTCGTGCTCGGTGACGGCGACGAGGCGCTCGGCTGGCAGGCGCAGAACCTCGGCGAGGGCGCGGATGCACGTGTCCCACGCTTCGTCCTGCCGCTCGTAGTCGACGAGGTAGCGCATGGTCTGGTCGCCACCGAGAATGCGGGCGCTCACGGCGCTCTGGCCGCAGGCGATGTGCTCGATGGTCGCGACACCGACAGGACCGCTCACAACTCCGACGGGCCCATGAGCCCCGTTGGATTCGTAGCGGAGCTGGTAGTTGCCGGGCCGGTCGGGGCCCTTCAGGCGATCAGGAACGATGACGGTGCGGGGCTGCTGGAAGTTCACGGGGACTCCTCGTAGAAGGCGGGGTTGAGGGCGACTTCCCAGACGAGGACCTCACGGCAGGAGACGCGCACGCGGTCGAGCGGGATGCCGTTCTTGAGGGACAGCTCGAAGGTGTCCACCTCGATGCCGAGGCGGCAGTGCTGGGCGTAGAGGGCGTGGACGGGCACGCGGTTGCGGCCCCGGAAGAGGACGCCGATGCCGAAGTGCTCGCTCCCGATGCCGAGCTGCTTGAGCGTGTTCTCGATCTTCTGCCGCAGCGAGATGCACGGCGCACTGAAGATGGGGCGGGCGATGTCGATGACGTTGTGCCCGCGCATGTTGGGCTGCGGGAACACGAGGTCCGTCACCATGCCGAGGGCCATGAGCGTCGGCGCGTCGACGGTGGAGCGGCTCTCCGGCGCAAGCCGGGGCCCGACGATGAGGAGCGAGTCTTCGTACGAGCAGACGTCGTAGGAGACGGTGTCGTTCTCGACGAGGTCCTTCACGGTGCCTCGATGAGCCCGAGGGCGAAGCCCATGGCGCGGACGGTGGTGCGGAAGAGGAAGTCCTTGTGGCGCTGCGCGGCGGGCAGCTCCGCGTACGGCACGAGGCACGGGTGGGTCTTCAGCGCCTCGTCCTTCACCGGGCCGAACACCCAGCCGTGCTCGATCTTGTCGGCGCTCCAGGCGGCGTGGCCCTGCTCGGGCGCCTCGCCGTTGAGGGCCCACGCGAGGCCCCGGGTGGCGCTCTGGCGCTGCCACTCGGGCGCGTCGTCCCAGGAGAACGCCTGCTCCCCGATGGCGAGGCAGTAGGAGTGGTTGACCTCGTGGGCCGCGCGGGCGCAGGCCGTGAGGAACTTCGGGTCGATGACGGACAGGTCGATCATGGGAGAGCCTCCAGTGGTTGAAACCGGAGGCGACGGTACGCCCTTAGCGGGGCGGGTCAAGCGGAGGGTAGTTCTTGAACCCCGGGCAGCGGCAGTACCAGTCCTTGGTCTTCCACCCGCGCTGCGTCACGTCGCGGCACTCAGGCGCGTGGATGTTGCACGCGTGCCCGCAGCCCGTGCAGGCCACCATGCACAAGTACATGTCGTCCCCGTGTTCGCACCTCTCCACCTTTGGGCCCTGGTTCGATTGCGTGAGCCGCCACGCGGCGTGGACGGCCACCCCGAAGACCACGACGAGAGCGGACCAGCCGACGTAGTTCCAGGGGTGCGGCAGGCTCCCGCTGAACGTGAGGGGGACGAGGGCGATGAGTGAGATGTAGAGGCGTGCGAAGGTCATGGCAGGTTGGGGCTCGGCAGACATTGATAGACGGGCACACCGATGCGCTGCGTCCGGGTGGGTGGCATGCGTTTGATGCGCGCCTCGTACGCCGTACGGTCGGTCTTCTTGAGCGACCAGCACTCCCCGCACAGCACTCGCTGCCCGTTCGGCCGGTCCATGTCCTGGCTCATCTTCACCGGTTCGCGGCAGTGAGGGCACCAGCGGTCCCCGACGAACTCGGGGATGTACACGTAGGGCTCGTTGCGGCTCTCGCTCACGGCCGAGTACGCACGGAGCTTCGGCGCCTGCGTGGACCCAGGGCCCAGCTCAGGTTGCAGGTTCACCTTCACGCGCGTCCGGCGCAGGCGGATCGAGTCCATGGTGCGCCAGCTCGTCTTGCGGGGCACGCGACCACCGAGGCGCCCGGCCTCGATCACGCGGTAGGCGTCGCCGTAGTCGTCGTTGACGATCGGGACGATGACGGGCTCGGGCGCCGGCTTCGCCACGCGCGTCATGGTCGCCCGGAAAGCCGCGTCCTCGGCGTCGATGAGGGAGGATGCTGTCTGCTCGGCGAGGATCGTACGAACGTCGCTCTGGTAGGTCATCAACTCGAACTTCGACTTGACGAACTCCTCGCTCTTGATCTCCTTGGGCACGATGCGTGGCACCGCGACGCGAGGCTCCGGTGCCTCGACGGCGATGTTGAGCTGCTCCATCAGCGTCTTCTGCGATACGAGACCCTGCTGGTAGGCGCGTAGAACGTCCTCACGCGGGAAGTAGGGGCGGCCACCGATCGGGGCGTCCTCCTTGGGCCAAGTGCCCATGATCTCCTGGCGGTAGAGGGTGCTGTCCTGCATGTCCTTGAAGGAGCCCAGGAGCCGGTCTTCCCACTTCGGCTGGTCTTGAATGATGGGGGAGATGGGCCGCTCGATGAGCGAGAAGTCGTCGACCATGTCCTGCACTTCGTCGAGCAGGATGAGGTCGGACCGGAGACCTCGGATCGGACGCGAGTCGTCGGCGTAGCTGAAGAGCAGGCTCGTACCCTGCGGCTGACGCTTCGGGGGCGTGGTGATGGGTGTCTTCTGGAAGAGCTCCACTGCCTTGTCGACCAGCGTCTTGACCCTCGGCCACGCGGGCTTGCGCGGCTTGAAGTTGTCCAGCAAGCCCGAGTCGTAGGCGGGCTTGGGTTCGGCCGGTGGCAGTATCTCGACGAACATGCCTCGGTACTTCTCACGGTTGATGAGGTCGCCGAGCATGTCCTTCAAGTTGAGCTTCCCGAGCTCACGCTCGTAGAGCCGCTTGACCCGCTCGTTCTCGTCAGCCCCCGGCATCGGGCGGGCCCTCCGGCTCGACGAACTTGCGCTGCCGATCCACCTCGGGGATCTGCCGCGACATCACCACGCGGATGGCCATGGTGCCGAGCTCCTTGTCCTCCAGCGTCGTGTCGACGAAGGCGTAGTCGCACCCCAGGCGGGGCACGTTGAAGGAGCGCTTGACGTGCTCGGCGAAGGCGATGGCCAGGGCGTCGGCGGCTTCCTCGGCCGGGTGGTCCTTGATGGTCTCCAGGATGCGTTCGACGAGGGCGTGGGCGATGGGCAGCGGGTCTTCGGCGAGTTTCACGTGAGGCTCCTGTTCTTGACGAGGATGGCAGTGCGGATGCCGATGGGCAACCACGCCATGAGGTACTTGGTGGCCGCCTTGTTGAGCGTGAGGTAGAGGGGCACCTGGGGGCCGGGAAAGGTGTCCTTGTCCGCGAGCGCGGCGGGCAGATCCCGGACAATCCGGTCGCGCAGCTCGGCGATCTCCTCCACCCGCATGGCTGTCTCAGCCATGATCTGTGCGCGCCAGGACCGGCTCGCACGGGCGAGCGACCCGTTGGGACCCTGGTGCCACGCCTCGTGCATGGCCTTCCACTCGGCCCAGGGGACGTGCCGCGTGCCGCAGTTGAAGTCCACGTCCGGGTGGTCGTAGCCGCAGAAGACGGGCCAGCCGCCCGCCTTCTCGGCCACGTCCCGGATCAGGATGAGCGCGTCGTCCGAGAGACCGCGCCCGCCCACCAGCCCGTACTCCAGCGACCCGTCCGAGAGCACCGCGTCGTACGCGAGGTGCTCCCAGTCGTCGATCCATCCGGCCGAGTAGTGCCACTGGCACTGCTCCTGGAGGAGCTCGGGCAGGCGGCGCTTGGGTTCGAGTTCGATGCCGCTCACGGCGTCACCTCGAACTGCTCGGTCCAGGCGTCCAGGCGGTCGAACACGGCGTTGACGATCGTACGGCGTACGGTCTTCCTCGCTGCGCGCCACCGCATGGGCCCCTCCTCCTGCACCTTGAGCCCCTTGGCGGCGATGAACTCGCGCCACGGCGTGTAGAGGAAAGACTTCAGGTCGACGAAGCCCCAGCCCGAGGTCTTCGGGCCGGAGAGGATGAGCGACCACGCCTCACCGTTGGGCAGCGTCACCCGGTGGTAGGTGTTGTTGTCGATGAAGTTGAGGTCGCCGGGCTTGAAGTGCAGCGTCTCCAGGTGCATTGCGTCCGAGAGGTACTGCGCGTTGCCTGCGCGCGAGAGGTGCATCATCCCGCGCACCATGCGGTCCTCGTCGTAGCCCCCGGAGAGGATCAACGACACGGCCCAGCTCCACGGGTGGTTGTGGACCTCGCGGTCCTCGTCGCCCCGGTGGAACTGGTGCAGAAACAAGCGGTGCCCTCTGTCGCCCGTGTCGAACAGCTTGTACCGAGACAAGTACGGCGTACCGTCCCCTCCGTAGATGACGAAGAGGGGGAGGTAGTCCGACAGCCCAACGAGGAGTTCCTTCAGCATGGAAAGGAGAGTATCGTCCTTAGCCGCTCGGGTCAATAGATACCTGCACACAAGGTACAAGCCCGTAGGAGGTTCCCATGTTCATGTTCGATTGCCACGGCAGCTACATCCGCGACTTCAGCAGGAAGGACCACGGCGACGCGATCAGCGTCTGTGAGATCAGCGAGGAGCAGGCCCACCGGCTGCTCTCGAACTCGCCCTGGGTGAAGCGCGGGCGCGGCGACGCCAACCACGTGTTCCTCAACAAGGGCTTCGCCGTCGTGGGGGCGCGCGGCGACCGCGCGCTCCTCGTCTACCAGGGCGACAGCACGTACTACCTCTACACGGGCGACAAGCAGTTCTTCTTCGACAAGTACAAGCTCAGCGACGACCCCACCAAGGAGTGACGATGAACCTCACCAAGCCCGGCGAGCAGGCGTGCGCCTTCCCAGGCTGCAAGAACCCTGTGACGCCGGACCACCACTGCGCCGGCTGCGACTTCTACGTCTGCGAGACGCACGACACCAACTTCGAGCTCATGGGCCACGGCCACGACGTGGTCGAGCACTGGACGCCCGAGGAGGACGAGGACTGATGGCCTACCTGCTCACCCACCGCGAGCTGCGCGCCCACGACACGGGCGCGCCCTGCATCTTCTGCGGCACCCACCACCTCTGCCCGGAGCTCGACGAGCACACGGGCCGCGCCTACGCCCTCGTCGAGGGCCGCGTCGCGCACGGCCACGAAGACCGCGGCACACGCCTGCTTCATCGTCTGGCCGCCGACCTTCACCACGTCGACGCCGGCGCGCTCGAGGTCGGGCAG
>ERZ650304.71-NODE-71-length-65517-cov-7.619306_pt1 | contig 65517 bp, 115 predicted proteins | sample MGYA00376240_ERZ650304 | MGnify/ENA primary metagenome ERZ650304 (study PRJEB26733, sample SAMN07839271) | wastewater metagenome | biome: small river; feature: stream; material: water | place: USA: North Carolina | collected 2016-03-01 ...
ACGAAGAGGCGGCGGCGGTGCTGCGGCACGCCGGAGTCGGCAGCGTCCAGCACCATCGGCGCCAGCGCGTAGCCCAGGGCATGCATCGCGGCGCACCAGGCCGGGTAGAGCACCCATGCGGCGTAGGCCGGCACGTTTTCAACGATCACGGCGGCGGGCCGGTGCACCTCGGCGCACGTCACCACGGCCCAGGCAGTCGCGCGCTGTGCGTCGTGGTGCGGCCGTTCCTTGCCGCGCGCCGGGCTGTGGCCCTGGCATGCGGGGCTGGCCAGCAGCAGGTCATGCGCCGGGGCCTCGCGGAAGTCGGCCTGCTGCAGGTCCTGGCAGGCGTGCTCGGTGTCGGGGTGGTTGGCGGCGTGGTACTGCACGGCCAGCGGCCAGTGGTTCGCGGCCCATCGCACGTCGCAGCCGGCCATGCGGGCGCCGGTGGTGAAGCCTCCGGCACCGGCGAAGAGGTCTACTGCGCGCATGCCCCGCCCTCCCCCGCCCGGGTGCTAACCACGCCGCTGTGCCGCTGGCTTTCTGTGCATCCCGCTGTTGCAGCCCCTACAGGTAGGGCTTTCTCCCCGCCCTGTACCGGAGCACAGTGCGTCGCATGAATCCCGCCCGTCTCGTCCACCGCCGCGACCGTCTCCGCGTCGAGCAGAGCTCCAAGGCTGCGGCGGTTGGGACAGTCCCACGAACCGCTGCCGTCGAGGAATGCGGCGGGCTGGATGTGCTGCGGGCCTTGTGCGCCAAGCCTGCCGCAGTTGATGCACAGGCCGATGGTTTGGCCGCTGATGCGGCGGTGGCCTGGGCATGCAGCGTCGGCCAGGAGGACCGGCGCCAGCCCAGCCTGCGCCATCGCGGCGCGGTCGCGTTCGGAGCGGTCCATTCAGAACTCTCCGGGCGCGACTTGAAAGCACGCGATGCCAGCGTCGCGCCACATCTGCACGACACGGGCGCGGTCATCGAATACGGCGGTGAGTCGGTCCCACTCGGGCGGCTCCATCTCGCACAGCCACTCGCGCTTGACCTCCACGTCGTCGCGGTAGTCGCCGGCCTTGCGCATGCGGAAGCGCTCGGGCGCACCGAACGGCCACGCCCACAGCACGTCGGTCGGGAAGCCGAAGCAGCCGTGCCGCTGCAGCCACTCGACAGTGGCGGCCTTGCATTCGTCGCTGCGGCCGGACCAGATCCAGCACTCGGCGCCGGACTTGCGCAGCGCCTGCAGAGTGCGGATGACGGGCAGATTCGGCTTGTCGTCGCCAACAGCAGCGAAGAACCCGCGCCAGTCCTTCGGAGACTGCTGGATGAAGTGAAGCCGATGCTCGATCAGCGCGAGAGTGCCGTCGAGGTCGAAGATGTAGAGGGGGCGACTCATCACGCGGCCTTGGCGGTCAAGTCATCAAGGCTGATTGTACTCTTTCGCTCCTCTGAAAGAGACTCGTACTCTCGCACAAGCCTCTCGCAAAGATGATCGAACACTTCGTCAGCCATCAAGCTTACGTTTCGCCAGTAATACAGATAACTCGCAGAAAGGTACAACCTAGCAGCACGATCTAACGAGATGTCCTTGATACTAGTCACAAAGCAGAGAACTCAATAACTGCACTGATAAACTTCTCCCACTCTTCGCGGGTGAATGTCCATTCTGTACGTTGCTCGTCACCAATCCAAAGCCCATAGCTACTCAGTTCAATAGGAGTTCCAACTCGTCGTGGACCCCACCAAGCGCCACGTACTGAACAGCCCCATTCTGTCCGATTAGAGAAGAACGGCATGTTGCACATTAGTAGATACCACTTGTAGTTATCTTCGTCCTTGATGTAGTCAAACGTCGTTGAGTTATTGATCGCTTTACAAACCTCTACAGCTTTCGCTCCGAATAAACGACTCATCTCAGAATCATAGGTCGTGAAGTCAAAAATGTATTCAGAAAGATATTCAAGTCGTGTTTCAGGTGTGTTCTGTGAGGGGTGTCTTTCCATCTCGTAACTGTGCTCTAGAAGCTCTAGGTAGTTCACTTCGGATAACAACCATAAGAGATTTTGTTTGCGTATGTCTTCTTTTGCCAATCTTTGATGATGTCTTCTGCCGCATACTGGCACGTCTTGAAGCTATTAAATTCTACTGCCGTAATAGCAAGCGTCCTTTCGCGATACCCATCCTTGTTGAGGACGAAGAGTATAAGTACAAATTTAGCAGCGCTCTCAATCATTTCAACCACTCCTCCGGAATAAGGCCTTGTGGACTAACAGCGCACTTGATTCCGCGCTTCTTGGCCCAATCGGTGTACTTAGTCTTGGACTTCTTGCTCAGGGTATTATCCCTCTGAAACAGAATGCGAATGTCAAGCTCGGGGTGTTGCTCGATCACGCGAGCCATCTTCTGACGACTAGCAGCGTCCCAGTAACCCTTTCCCTCTACGATCACTCCGTTAGGAAGGATAAAGTCTGGAACGTACTTGTGCTTGGTTTCAGGTACTGTGTACTCAATCACCATTGACTCGTAAGTGTAGTCAACCTCTTTTTGTTCCAAGCACTTCCTGATCTTACGTTCGTAACCGGAGCGGAGCTTACGATCCACCATCGGCTTTGGTACGCGCTTCTTGTACTTCTTTGGCACCTGTTAGAACCTCCCAAACCATTTTGTCATACCACATTTGAAACTGACGTTGTGCTTCTTTCCTGCGCTCCTCCGCGAATTCTTTCTCGGTCTTTCGCATCTTCTTTCAGTTCCTTCCATTGGTCACTTTGTAGGATTTCTTCAAAGCGTTTGTCTAGTTGGGCAAGTGTCGCGAGTCCATCGAACAGGATTTTCGACATCTGTCACACACCCGGATCAAGCATACGTTGGAATCGACACTCCATACGTTCCCTCTGAGAGATGCACACTACACCCCACTGGTCATCCAGCTTTTCAATCTCAGCTTGAAGCTGGTAGTGCTTGAGGCGGTACTCTGTTGCAAAGATAGCGATAAGGAAACCGATGAGCATGAACACACCAGCCCAACCAGAACCGATAAAAAGATCAAGCATCCACTTCTTCACTGTTAATCCTCCTCAGTAATTGCATAGTAAACACAGGGAAAAGAAACAAAGGCGATGACGTTCTTGTCTTCATTCAAGAACTCAAACCCTTGAGTCGTTTCGTTTCCGACCGCGACACCCTCGATGATTGTGTTTACAAACTCACTGATGATATGAATCCTTACCATGTCACTTCATCTCCAAAAAGTAATCCCAGTTACGAAAGGCAGCGACAACAGGATAGCCGTCATCTGGCCCGTTAACACACTCTAGTACACAACTACCGTTCTCTACATTGTTTACGTCGATTCGGTGGCAAGTGACGACTTTCGACTTACGCTTACTAATCTCACCATCCCAATCGGTGTAGTACACTCTGTACTTGTTCAACTGGTTAGTATCGGACACCACATCTCTCCTTTTTTCTTTCGCATGTACAACAACCGACCTACTTCAGTGTAGGCTTCAAACCACTTAGCTCCGTACTGCTTTCGGTACTCAGCCTCTACGACCATAGCACACTCTATCTCGTTTGTACAGTGCTCTAGGAGTCTCTTGGATTTCTTTTTCCCGAGTCCGTTAATGCCGGGAATGTTGTCACTTGAGTCACCCCAAAGCATTTGCTGGTAAAACCACTTCTTACCTTCAAACTCACCAACCCAGTAGAACTCGTTTTTAGGGTAGTTGAAGTGCCACCCTTGATGTTGGTCTAGGTCTTTGTCGATGTGGACTAGGACGGGGTTTAAGCCCTCTTCAAAGGCTTCCGTGAACTCGACTCCGCAAGCATCATCAGCCTCTTCGTTGTCAGCTATCTCTGCTCCCCAGTTGTTCAGCAAGTATTCACGACACGCTTGAAGGTGAACTGGTTTAGGAAGAACCCGATTTCCTTTGTACGGTTTGATGGTAGCAATCTCAAACCGGAAGTTCTTATCTCCTCCTATGTGAAAAGTGTAGGCGTCTGGTTGGCACATGTCGAAAATCTTCTCGACAATTGTCTTGACGTTGTGGAGTGCGTGTTCCACCGGACTGTCGTCACCCGCCCCCGCTGCTGCTCTGTAAAGAATACTGTCTGCGTCAATAACCGCTAGACCGTATCCCTCTTCAATGTCCACCATGTTCCTTCTTCCACTCTTCCACGAAATGTTCAATCTCCGAGATGCTATCTCCAGATTGACTCACAACAAAACGGAGGATGTCGTGAAGGGTATGCTTTTCCTCAATGATCCACTCACATTTGACAGCGTTCCATTCTAGCGGTGTTTTAATCTCTGCCATAAATACCTCGCTTGTAGTTTTCCCAAACTGTCTCGGGTGATTCCAAGTCCATGTCGCGTCGCAACAAGTCTTCGTAGTCAAGATCAAAAGCGAGAGACACTTCTAGTTCGTACTGATCCAGATAATCCCATTGCTCTCCTAAATAGTAGGAGTCAATGTCATCTCTCGTGTGCTCGTTTGACTTGATTGCACTGTGAAGCCTGTTCCGTTTACAGTAAGGACAACCGCCGTTGTGCTCACAGCTACGGGAGACAGCGGGGTTGTACCCGTCTCGTTCTCTCTTCCCGGTTCTTTTGTTTCTTCGGTAAGTGTTTGCCATAGTGGGCGCATGTCGGCTATCGTGGCTTGATTGGAGTAACACCGTTCTTCAAGCAAGTCAACGGATCGTAAAGATCGCTACTTGGATCGGCTAATTCTTTGTACTGAGAAGGGAGATAGCGAAGTTGTAATTCTGTATCTGTCAGATATTCTGTCCAGCTATATCCGTTCTTGGTAAACCCGATACGGCGTTTCACTTCATACGGCGGAGGATCAACTGTGTTTGAAACCATTTCTCTTTATCCACTCTACTGTAAACCTGAGACACTCTGCAAGCAGTTGGGACTCATGTCGAGAATCCACTCTGCGATTACTTTTGAACTTCCACTTGGGCTTTTTCAACGATGCAAGTCTCCCCGCTATTCTGGACATACGTCCCGTCTTCTAGCGTCCAAACACCATACTGACTAGGACGACTGCCAATAACGGCGTTAGGTGGGCTCATGTACGAAATCGCAAAGTCGCTGTTGTAGCAGGTGAGTGAGTTGCGTTCTAGTTCAATCGTTGGTTGGTTAAAGAACCAAATCAAACAAGCGGCAAACACGACTACTGCAAGACAGATAACTCCTAGTGCAGCCTTCTCATAATCGTCAAACATCTTCACTCTCATCTTCTCCTTGGTTATCCTTCCATTCGATATAAAGCGGGTTCTGTTTGATGATTGATTCCACATCTTCCCACTTCACCCATTTGCCGTGTGGGATTATTGTCATTGAATTATCTGTGACGTGATACCTCTTAGGAAACGCTGTTGATATAGAGTATTTAGAGATAACGTCGCGGAGACTACTCATCGTTGGTCCAGTTTGCTTCTTTTTCATCTACCATTCTCCACTCGTTCAAGTCGTCAAACGCAATGTCCTTGAAGGATCGCTTACGTTGCTTGTGTGTCTTAGGCTTGTGGTACTTGTGCATCTCTTCTGCTACAGGGTTACGCTTAGCTTCACGAAGAAGACGGCGTAGGCGGTTATCGAGTTTCTTGGGGCTCATTGCTTGGGGCTCATGTCTAGGATCACTCTTCGTCACTTGTTACCACATGCCTTGAACATTTCCACTTCGGAAATCAGCTTCCCAAGAAGCTCGTGATACCTTTTCTCGGAGTTGTTTGATTTCTTCTATCGCAGCAACAATATCACCGCCGTACAATGTATCCAGCGGTTTTTCATAATAACCTATTACTGTCCCATCGTAGTCAGTAATGGCCTCAGTGAGAACTGTAACAATGTCTCGACTATTCTTCATCATATTTCTCACATTCAATGTAGTGGTCAAGCAAAGCGTTCTGGAACTCAAGTAGTTCGGCTTGTGTGCCGAACTCGGTCTTGAAAGCCTCTGGTTCTAGTGCGTAACTTGGGCCCATGACTTCTCTCACGTCCTCGTACTTGTGCCCGTGAGGCACTTGACCTTCGTGATGGTACGGGCATTTAGCAATGGTGTAGTCGTGACCAAGACGCTTCTTTCCGCTGATGATGTGGTGGATGTGTGGCGGGTTCTGGTGAATACCTCGGATGATACAAGGCACACACCCGATAGCCGACATGCGCTCAAAACGCTTCTGTTGTGCTTTGGTCGGTGGATTCGTGCTGTGTTGCATCAGGGTTGTTCTCAAAGTAGGCGTTGACTTGATCGTTCCACTCTTTGTTCATCATGTCTAGGATGTCAGCAATCTCTCGGAGGCAGTAGGAACCAGAGGCTCCCTTACCTTCAGGGAAGTAGTACCAAAAGCCATCCTCAAGCATCAAGATGTCAAGGCTCTTTACACCGTTGCAGAACTCTAGCCAGTAGCTGTCCTCTGTGTTTGGATATGCCTTAAAATGTTTCGTTTGATACGTTTCCACTGTCTAGTTCCTCTACTGTTACTGTGTAGCCAAGGGCTTTGAGCATTACTTCAAAACTCGGGGCGCATGCCGAATTTACAACATACTCCCCTTCGTTCTCGGTTGTCTTGAACACGATCCACTTCAGTTCGTTAGTCATTCTACGGGTCCAACCAATCGCCAAAAATGAGCAAGAGATGGAAAGCAAGTATAAAGGCAATGATAATAAGAATTTTAACTAGCATTCGGGTGGCTCCGGCAACGGCATCCAGTGGGTGGGTTTTCTTCGCATAGCGCGCCACCCTAGTTCGTGCTGCACAGTAAGCACTCCAGTTGCGTCAACAAACGCTTGCAGTACTTTTCCGCGACACAAATAGAGTCGTGGCAGCATGTCCTTCGGTGCTGTCTCAATTGGTTGCCATTTTTGGATTTCAGACATGCGCCCACCCCATTGCACTAGCTACAGTAGGAAACAACTCAACAAGTTTACTCTTCACAGCGTTAGCAATCTCTCGATGTTCTTTCTGTGTACTCTCGTCACACCGAACTTCAACGTAGTGAATCCAGTCTCGGAGATTACCGTGGAAGTACATTCGCGTAGGAGTCAGACCTTCCGGAAGCACAACACGAGCAACTTCCTTCGCACCGCCATTAGCGATACACCATTCATACGCTTCACTGCAAGCACGTATCACCTTCTCCTGCTGAGCTTTCCATTGCAAGTGGCGAGGATCGTCTTCTGGAACGTCAATTGATTTCTGGCGGTTCTTCTTGTCTTGCTTTCGGAACTCACGATACACGAAGCCGTCAAGTTTGTCAACTGTCTGGTATCGCTGACTAAACTCTTGCACCCGTGGATTGTGCCGGAGTGCTTGTCGTCCAATGTCACGAGCCGTGTTCACTTCAAGACACACACTAACCATCTCAAAAGGAGACCAGTGCTTGTGCTTGATAAGGTAAGCAATCAATTTACTGGCATCTCCGGTCTCTTGGTTATCTGGATTGCTGACACGAGCGATGTACGCTAGGTGCTTCTCTGCGTCAGGTGTTACCCACACTACTTCAACACAAGACATTATTGTTCACCATTAGACGGAATTTGCACAGAGTTAATAGCATCCCAAAGACCACGGCGAAACACGTCAGGTTGGTTTTCCTCAAGCCATTTGATAATAGCGGCAATGATATTCTGGTCTGGCGTCTTATCGGTCATCACCACTCCCACTGATTACGTTACGTTGCTTACGGTCTTCTAGCTTTTGAAGGTTAACGTGCATCAAATCTTCCAAATGGAATCCATAAAAGTCAGCAAGAACTGCACAGAACCACAAGACATCTCCAATCTCTTTTGCAATGTTGTATTCGAAGTTACACAAGGAGTCGGGGTCTTTCTTACCATCCCTCAGATTCTTGGCATACGCCCCCGCTACTTCCCCTGCTTCACTACAAAGACCAGTAACCAGATAAGCACTGTTAAGACTAGTAGGAAGAGCGTACTCTAGACACTTCTGTTGGTACTCATTGGGGCTCATGTCACATTTCCTCCACGAGTTTAACAGCACGATAAGACCCTTTTTGATTCTTGATCCAAGCGTTTGTCATGTAAGGGTTTGAGCTTGAAAAGGCCACATCCCCGCTCTTATCGATGGCTGCCCACTGTACGATCCGTTCCTCTTTCACCCGGTACTCCCGTTCTCCAAACATCCATTCTGGAACAGGAGCTTCATACCATCCCTCTCCTCCGTGACGTGGGTTCCGTGCTTCAATCTTCTTCCCGTTCTTGTACGCCTGAAGGACTTCAATCATACTGTCAATGCTTTGCATTATCCTCAAACCTCGCGCTGTGGAAACATCTGAATCTTGCCGTTCCAACTTGAAAACGTAGGAAGTGCGTGTAGTTCAAGACTGAACGTGCCATCATCCCATTGCGTCATGCGCCCACAGTGAACCCAATGCGTCTTTTCTTCACCACTAGACACCTTGTAGTCACGACCAGCGCAAGCGTCGTATTGCTTAACCATCTTACTCATGTTCTTTCTTCTCCTTGTTCAAAGTGTCAATCAGTTTTTCAAGATAGTGCTTGGCTTTCTTCACATCTTGGACTCCGCCCTTTCCAACACCTTCACTGTTGAACCGAGCGAGATAAGCAACAGCACTACCTAGATAGTAGCCTACTTTCTGGTCACTTGTCAACCAGTCATCAAGTGCAGCCCAAGGCTGTACCTTCATACGCTTGTAGTGATCCCCGCCTACTTGACGGTTGTCGGGAGAAGTTGGGTCGCATGTCGCATTTCCGTTCTTTTCCGTCATGTTCGGAATCAAAGGCTTCACTAGTGGATTACCCACCGTGTCGTACAACCCATGTTCCTGAGAGAAAGCAACCAAATCATCCAGTGCTTTCTTACGTGTATCTTCAATACCCTCTAAAACCTCCTGTACGGGCAAGGAAGGGCTGTTGCTAGAGGGGGTCTGTAGGGTAGTAGCGGGTTGATCTAGCGTTCGCTGTTGGGCTTCCTGTTGCGTTTTAAGAGGGGTGGCGTATTGCTTGATAGTCTCAACGTGAAACCCGCTGTGCACCCACTTATCTTTGTTCCAGTAGTAGCAAGTTTCTTCTCCTGCCTTATAATACGCTTCGTCCCACTTATGCGTTGCTTCGTTGATGCTTGGGTATTGCTTTTGTTGGCTCATGTTCCTTTCCTTCGGTGGTGTCCAACCTAATTGAATTAGTGCTTTCTTGACTGCTTCATCTGTTGCTTGCGCTTTGACGTTGATGATTGTTCTTAACCACTTGTTTTTGAAGTAGTCCCATTCGTCAACAAAAGCTGACCCATCTTCAGCGCCATATTTCACTTTCCAAGTCGTGTCCATTAAGCCATGAATCCTGATAAAAGAAAGGGGTGAGATTGCTCCCACCCCAAGAAGGTAATTCCGATCCTAGACACCCGCCCCAAGAATCACAACTCGATTTTAGCTCCAACAGCAACAGCCCAGTTACGCCAGAACCGAGTCACGTCGTCATCCGTCGTACCGTCCCACCAGATGTTGTACACATAGTGATCGGTACGTTCAGTACCCGGAACCGGAGCACTGTTGTAACCGAACACGTCGAATCGACGCTTGAACTGCTGGAACGCCTGAGCACCCGGACGTTGGATTGCACCAGAACCAGCAAGCTCCTTGTAGTTCGGAGGAAGACTAGGACTGAAGTCAGGCTGCAAGCCCGTCGTGTCCCAAACCACCTTGACGAAACCGTTCTGTCCGTACTGGCCTCGGTACTCCGTCTTTGGATAGTCTCGGTTCGTGTTAATCACCGTGCCAAGAACGCTCTTGGTTTGCCACACGATGTTGTCAACAAGCGTGTCTTCGTTCTCATCCTCTACGAGAGGGGCGAAAGTACCGAAGTCTTGCAACGCATCCTTCACCTTGTCAATGTTGAGGAAAGCCGTCTTCGGGAACTGCTGCTTCAACCAGTAAGCAATGCAGTGGAACTTGGGAATCTGGTCAGCGATGACTTTGTAGCCCTTGTCGTAAAGCTCTTGGCGAAGTTCGTCAACGCCCTTGGAGCGAGGAGCGCCAGTAGGGGTGTTGTGGAACCAACCTGTTTCTTCGTCGTAGTGTACAGTGACTTCAACATCGGGGGTGGGTGTCGAGCCCGTACCGTTGGTGTTAAGACTCTGGACATCTGCCACAAATTTGTTCACAAGTTCTTGCAATGATGAGTTAGCCAATTGTATTTCTCCTAGTTAAATTCCACAAACACCGCCGCGACATTGCTCATTTTCTTCATAAATGTGATCGCCGTGCTCTACTGCTTCTTGATAAGAACACTCAGTGATCGGCTGACCGCCTCGTGATCCATCCGGGTAAACTGTAAAGCCACGCAGACGATGAGCATACTTGCTCAGTGTCGTTGCAAAGTCTTTTACTTTGTCTGGGTTGTTCAAGTCAGAACCCCAAGAGGGGATGTTAATCGTAGAACTGATCGCCATGTCCACATAATCTTGGATGTCTGCTTGAAATTGAATACGTCGTTCAAAATCATTCGCCATTCCGTAAGCAGTGTCAATACTGTCTGGTGACACACCACACTCGTCAATCAAAGTCTTTGCTGTACCGTCAATCACATACTGATAGTGCCAGTTCTCTGATCCACGAAGGAATCGACGCTTGTACGCCACAGCAAACAAAGGTTCAATGCCTGTGGTTGTTCCTGCAATCATTCCAATCGTACCTGTTGGAGCAATTGCTCGGTACGCTTTTGGACGGTTAATACCAAGTGCGTCGCAGAGTGCGTTTGCTCCGAATTCGGAGTATTCTTTGTAAACCCACAACCACTGCTTCAGTTCGCCGTTAACTTCGTAGCGGAAGTTTCGCTTTAGCAGCCACTCGTGAATCCCCATCAGTCCAAGACCAAGACGGCGATTCTTTTCTCGCACCGCTCTTACCTTCGCTGACGGCAAATCAGCAGTTAGTGTCCCACAGACAAGGAACTTGGAAGCAAGTGCAACAACCGTCTTCAGGCGTTCAACTGAATCAATCCGACTCAGGTTAACACTACCGAGATTACAAACATCCGAATCATCTTCGCTGACCACTTCACAACATGCGTTACGAAGTGTTTCATTTTGCTTACTTCCGAAGTTAAAACTGAACCCCGGTTCTCCGGTACGCATCGCTTGTTCGCAGTTACGCAAGAACGTCGGATCAAGGTGACGGTCTTTCTTGAACAACCACTTGTCGTCATAATTAAGGCTGACGTTCGTCATGTCCAACGGACACGGGAAATTGAAGTCTTGTTGCTTGGCGTGCCAGAAAGTGTAAGGTGTGCCGTCATCATTCTTGAGGCTACCAACCGGCATCTCGTGCCAGTTCTTCATCTCTAGGAAATCACTGGCGTCTCCGTGTGCCCAGTTCAACGATGCGTAGATAGCACTGCGACGACTACCACCTTGCATCACGTTACGTCCGACCTCGTTGACACTGTGCATCAACGGAATGGGACCAGAAGCTTGTCCACCAGTCCTGCCAAGATAGGAACCTTTGGCGCGGAAAACCGAGTAGTCAATCCCGATCCCTCCGCCAGTCATCAAGCAATCAGATGACCGCTTGAGAAGATTTCCCCACTCTTCTCGTGTATCTTCTTCCCCTCGAAGCAAGTAACAGTTGTTGTACGCCTTAAGTTCGCGACCAGCGTAGTAAAGATAACGACCGCCGGGAATGAACTCCATGTTGGTAATCATCTCTGCAATCTCACCTACCTCTTCTTCAGGTAGGTAACGACCACAGACTTCACTGGCTAGTTGCTCAGCAAGTTGCGGCCAAGTGTACTTTCCTTCGTGGCTGTACTTTTGCTCAAAGATGTTCTTGCCAATAGCGGTTCGAAACTGGTAAGCCATCAGTGTACTTCCTTGTTGTTATCTAGTGTCACGTATGTTGTTCCTCCTTGTTTGGGCGCATGTCTAAGATCGGGGTTTCCAACAACCCTTGAACATCGGATCGTCGGGGTGAAACGTAAATCCATCTGGCGACTCTCGGCACGAGCCACTAAGCTCACCAAACTTGTTCTTACCTTTAGTTCTACAAAGGTGTTTGCAAGTGTTGCAGTTGCGGTCAAGTGCGTGAAAAGCCTTGACGCTCTCGTTGTATAGACTCTTGTCTACCACTACGTGCTGTGTCTTCATCCGTGGCATTGGGGACGGAAGTAGATTTACGTCACGTGCCCAAGCCAGAACGCCTCTTGGAAAGCACGTCTTGTAGACTAGCTCTCCAAAGTCATCAGTGCAAACTGGGTTAGACATCCTCTCCACTTTCTTCCGTTGTGTAACAGCTAAACACACGACCGTTCACTTGAAATTTCTCAAGCTGAAGACAGTCGTGAACGATGGTGGTTTGTGCTTGCTGATACGCGACATATGCCACAACAGCGAAAGCAACAACAGCACCTAGAATAACAAAACCATCGACCTTATCGCGGCTCATGTCCAATATCCTTTTAGTCGCTTTGAAACAATGTCAAAACTCACTGAACGAGTAACAGGGTTACTTGCAGTCAAGTATTCAAACAAACACTCGGCATCTGTCGCACGTCGGTTAGATGGTGGTTCAAAATCTTTCACTGGGAGATGAGCAAGCAAATCCTTGAACGATCCAACCTGACTCACTGTGATTCCTCTGGGTAGTCAAGAATGTAACTGATACTACTGATGTGATCCATTGCTGCTTTGTTGTGACTGATGTATCCGTCCAGCTTCAACTCACTTCCGTATCGTCCTGCTAGAAGTGCTTGCTCGTACAAGCGTAGTACGTGTTCTTTGATTTGTTCTGATTGTTGGGTAGTCAGGTTGGGCATATGTCACGTATCCGTATGGTGGCCCGCCTAGAGGAATTCGAATCCCCATCCCCCGAGGTAGAAACTCGGTCGTCTATCCAATTGACATATAGGCGGGTAGAAAAGAAAGGGGCACATGTCAAGGATCGATATTGCTGAGTCCGAAGACCATTCGAATTCGCGACACCGGACCCGATAGAACAAGTCTACCAGTTTCCATTCACAATACCAACCCAAGACATGCGCCCCAAAACATCACTTACCCTTACCTCCGCCCTTCTTGCCCTTACCCTTACAAGCTGCCTGCACGATCTTACGCGCCTGACGACGAGCACTGTCTCGACTCACGTAAGTCTGAGCACTGATGTACTCCTTGCCGTTGAAAAAGAGACTAGCTCGGAAGCCTTCGTTGGTGATGACCGGATCGTTCGTTTCAATGTTAATCAAAGTTGTTCTCCTCGTTTAGCGTAAGCGTAGTATTGTACTGCTGTGTTTTCCGTAGCACCCATTTCCTTGAGTGCTTGGATGATTTCGTCTCGGTTCTTTCCGTCCTTGAACAAGCGAACCGCTGCTTGGCGTTTACTTTCCTTAATGTTAAAAGCCCCCGGTGGTCGGGTCACAACTTACCTCCAATAGAAAGGGGCACATGCCGAGGGTTGTAGCCGGTGCTGATTTCCGGCTTTTCGGTCGCTCACTGAGATATTCCGAAATCACTCAGCGACTCGCTGCGCTGCGTATCAGCCTACGCATTTACAACCCAAGACATGCGCCCACATAGATTGACGAGAGGGGCGGTACATCTCCCACACAACAAGCTACGCCAACTGAACAGCGCCTCTCATGTGTCGGTGTGATGTCATTCGGGAATCTCACTTGTCGCGATCAAGCCGCTGTTCCCTCGTCTGCTAAAGGCTAAGCCTAGGCGGGTTCTCCCACCCCATTTGGGCATCACTCTAGCCGTCAAAGACCATCGATTAAAAAGGGATACTGTCATCGTGGAACGGGTCTTCTTCCGGCTCCTGTTCCTTTCGGGGGGAGGGCTTAGAGGCTTTAGCTGCCTCTGTAGTTCCACCCGGATTCTGAGAACTGTTGAAGAACTTCAGCGTCAGTTCATCACTCTTGGCTTGGAGCTTAGCGAACGTGTCCGGAAAGTCCTGATACCCGACACTTGCCCCAACAGCCAAAAGCGCGTTAGCACTGTTACGTGCTGCTTGCCAACTGATACTACGGTCCTTAGCAGCCCAGTCAGTTTGGGCAGGTGCCGAGGATGCACCACCAGAACTCGGATTCTGGACACTTGCCCCCGCTACCTTCTTGATGTTACCCGCATTCCAGTAACCTTTATCGTTCTGTTCTGCGTCAAACTCTACAAAATCCCCCTTTACACCCGGAGACTTCAATCCTGCCCCGTACCAAACGTTGTCCACCTTCATCGAGTAGTAGGTCTTACCCTTGTACTCTTTCGTGCTGACTGCTTCAATCTTACCCTTAATCAACTTGCTTTCTCCTAGTTAGTCGCTGATCTTCTGGACGGATGTCTTGTATCGCCCAACACGAGTAAGTTTGTAAACAACAAACTCGTCAGTACCCGCAGTAGAGCACTCGTCTACTGCTTCTTTTTCAGTAGCATGTTGACACCCGCTCCAAATAGTCCAGTCAGATTCGCCTGCGCCGATAGCAAAATACCCTACATACTTATCTTCAATTTCCGTTGTCTTCTTCTTTGGTGCTGCCATGTTGAATCTCCTTTGAAATTTCAATGCGTAGAGGCCCAACTAGAGCCCACCTTGTATTCGCCCGTAAGCGGTACTCGCATTTTCAACATGCGCCCCGCACTCTCAATACTCCTTACTCCCATCTCACCAATCTCTTCAGCAAGATGTTCAGGTACTTCAAAAATTACCTCATCGTGGAAGTACCCAACGCGGTACACTTCACTGTCCTTATAAACATAGCACGGAACACCGTCTTTGTCAAGCGTTATTCCACCGAGCCACTTGTCCATGAAGATCGTGCTGTACTCCATTGCAATTGCACCACAGCTTTGAAACGCTGTGTTCACTACGCTGTGCTTGGACCGTGTGTAAATCCGTTTACCGTCAATTCCGGGAATCCACTTCTTGTCACCCTTGGTTTCCCAGAACTGCGTAATCCTGTCTCGGAAGATCGCCTTTGGCTTGGCTGCTTCCCAATACCGTTCTAGCACTTCTTCTGCATCCGGCTGGCTCACGCCCAACATGCTAGCAATCTTCTTGCTTGAAGCGCCGTATCCGGCCGCGTAGTACAGCCCTTTTGCTGCGTTGCGCCAAGGAACGATTTCCGGATCGTTCTTGTTCCACCGCTCTGTTCCGAGAAGGTGCTTGACTTCCTCAAGGAACACCATCTCCACTGTCCGCATGTGTACGTCGCTGTTAATCAGTGTGTCAGCGTAGTCCTTTCCACCTTCATACGGATAACAGAAGTGAGCTTCGACACGCGCCTCTAGGGCAGATGCGTCATATCCAACAAGTGTGTATCCCGGTCGCTTGGCAACGAACAGGCTCCGCATTTCCTTGCCAAGCAAAACCTTTGGGTCAGCCTTCGGTACGTTCACAACCTCCGTGTGCTTCTGTCGTTGGGTCGGGGTGACGCCACTGCTTCCTGCCGTGAGTCGTCCGTCAAACTGCAACCGTGGACGTTCCAACCACCCTTCTACTACTGACTTGCGGTTACGAAGGCTAAGCCACTTGACAATCTGCTTGACCATCGGGCCTTCCATCGCTTCAAGGTTCGGGCAGAGCTTGCCGTTCTCTTGCATCTTTGGTGTGGTCTTGATGTAGTTACCCTTGGCGTCTCGTTCTGGCTTACCTCGTGCGTCCTTCTTAAAATTGAAAAGGGTTGGAATCCACCCAATTGACAACAGATAATCCTTGATGGCGTCTTGGTTTCCGAGGCGCATGACGCCTGTCGTAATCGTTTCCGTGCCACCGACAATCGGAAACACTTCGTCCCCGATCTTTATATCTCTTTGGGTATAAAGCTTAGCGCCAACCTTCTCCATCCACTTCTCGAACGTAGAGGAAAGTGTTCCGTCTTTCTTCCACGGCTTGGCTGGAATGCAGTATTCCTTTAGTTCTCCCTTGTTCAAAGGACGAGGCGGGAGTTTAGGCTCTACCTCGTTCTCAATCTCGGTCATCATTCCTGTGATTCGATCCCGTAGACGACATGCGCCCTCGATGTCAAACCCAATACCCGTAAAAGCCTGTTGTCCCATTAGGTGAAAGGACTTGGTACTAGCTAGCCAGTGATCGCTTTGAAAGAACTCGTCGGGGCTCATGTCGAAGGTCGTTGCTCTTTGTACGCGGGTCCGTTCTTGTAATTAACTGTGTATTCTAATTCGTAATTATTCCCGTCTGGAAAAATCCAGTACCCACCAACAGCAAACAGCGGTTCACAATCTGACCAAATACACTCAGCGAACCCATCTTCATCACCTTCGTCAATGGCCCACCAGTTAGCCCACAATGGGGCTTCGTCCCAGTTAGGTTTCATAGTTGACCCTCTGGCGGAAGATCAAGAATTCCACGAAGCTCAGCAAGAAGAATGTCTGCCTCGTGTGCCCAGTGTTTATCCAAGGGAGTGGAGTTTGCTACACTGTCAAAGTAGTCACTCTCCTGTCTTGAACCACAATCATAGAGGCTGTTTGCAATCTGGTAGATTCGTTCTTTGTTCACAGTCTTTCAATCTCCTTCAGTAGCATCTTGTCGTTGTGGGCGCATGTCAGGAATCTGGACAACTGTTTGAATGCTGTTGCAGCCACGATTGGTACTTGTCCGTTTCCAACGGCTTTAAGTCGGTCCATCCGATAGGCCACCCCATCATCCACTCGGTGAATTGCGGGTTGATCTTTCCACCAACTACCCAACCCAGTGTCGGGGTGTTCCTGTTCCCTTCTGCCGGGTAGCCGCCTTCCTTCGCATTGTATGCTGTTGGTGTTGGAAACATCTGAACAAAATGACTCAGACTTATCTGCCGCCCGCTCTGAAGTCTCTTTAGGACAGAGTGCCCCACAAACTTGCCGTCCGATGCGAGAGGGGTGGGCAACAATCCACATTCGTTTCCGCTCGTGATTGGCTCCACAGTCTTCAGCCGAAAGCACTCCCCACGCAGCATCATACCCGATGAGGGCCAAGTCTTTGAGAACTCGTCCAAGACCCTTGGTTCGGAGATGGGCGGAGTTTTCAACCAAGACCCATCGGGGCTTAACTTCGCCAATGATGCGCTTGAATTCAGTCCAAAGCCCTGATCTTTCTCCGTCAATCCCTTTTCCGTTGTTGTTGGCGGGACTGATGTCTTGGCAAGGGAATCCCCCCGAAACCACGTCAACAACTCCTCGCCAAGGGTTTCCGTCAAAGGTTCTAACGTCATCCCATATCGGGAAAGGCGGAAGGAACCCATCGTTTTGTCGTTGCACAAGTACGCTGGCGGGGTATTGTTCCCATTCAACGGCGCAGACTGTCCGCCACCCAAGGAGTTTTCCTCCAAGAATTCCTCCACCAGCACCCGCGAAAAGAGCCAACTCATTCATTCGTTCTCCTAGTTAGAGTCGTTCGATTTCTTTCAACAACATCTTGTACACAGATTCACAAGCGATTACGTCTTGCTTGCAGTAGGTGACCATCTCGGGGGCAAATGCCGAGAATCCACCCTTGTAGTCGATCTTGTGGCTTCCTGCCAACCTAGCCAAGTTATCTAGGCTGTGGCCTCCCTCTCGATCCGGATTCAACCGCTGGCTCAAAAGCATCGTGTCGATGAACTGAACCTTGTGTGATCCGAAACTCGACATGCGCCCCACGCTGTACGGAATCTTCCACACTTTTCGTAGTACGTCTGCATCGTAACACAATCCGTTGTGCCAGATGACGCGTGTTGGTTTCACTTCATCCAGCCAACTAATGAACGGTTCAGGTTCAAAGAACTCAGCTACTTCCTCTTGACCACCTACCTTCGCACACACCACCCAAATCTTGTCCACGATTGGGAGGAAGTCATTGGCTTCCAAATCTAGCACGATGCTTGTCACGAATCCATCAACTCCGTAAGGCACTCTTTCAACATCTCCTTTAGCTCTTCGGGGCGCATGTCGCGATTGATGTTCGTCGCCCGCCCAAGGTACTTGTACCACTCTACCTTCACGTCACGCCAAACGAAGTTCCACTCTTGATTCTCTTCAACCCACGAAAAGCAATGCGCTCGGAACACCTTCCCGTCATACTCTCCTCCTGAGTTACAGAACGGATTACCGATGTCATGACGAAACACAAAGAACGCTTGCTTCAAGCAGTCCAAAGCAGTGATTACGTCGTCAGAACAAGGTTTCATCTTCGTCATGCGCCCCTAATCCTCCAAAATCTCCCGTACACGGATGTAGTCGTAGTTCTTTTCAGGGTACTCATCTCCGGAGGGGACGATCCAATAATTACACACAAGATCACTCTCTGGCTTCCACTTCGCAAGCAAGAACTCACGAGGCTCTGGCTTAACGCGGTATTTAAGAGTGCGTGGAAAGTTGAAATCACTAGACAACATATGTTCCCAAACTCTTTCCACTTCATTAAACCACTGAATTGTTTTTCCCTTCTTACGTGCTTCCATAAGAGAGATGATAAGGTTTTCGTGTTCGTGGCTCACAGTCGTTTCACTCCTTTCGTGCTTACGCACTCTGTCTAAGATTAATCGTTGTCTTCGTTCTTGATACGACAAAGCATCGCTGCGTAGTCAACAGCTTTCTTGACGGCTTCCCACTCTTCTACGTCAACGCGAATTTCTTGCAGCCCTTTGCCCCCGGACTGGCTGATGACAAGGAACTCGCCAGCCGCTTCGTCCACAATCTCGACATACGTCGCCATCTCAGAGAACAGCGTCTCTTTCTTGGGGACAACGCACCACTTCACTTCGCGAACTTCAAACTTGCTTTCAAGAATACTCATTGCGTTTAGCTCCAAGTTCGATGTACTTCTGCTACGTGTTCACTACCATCATATTCTTCAATCTGCCACTGAACTTCGTCAGGAATTTCAACAACGGAAAGGCTAGCACATTTACCGCTGGCTCCCATACGTCCAAGTTCCTCTACAACAGACACAAGATCGGGATCATCCCGTGGAATGTCTTTGTCGTGAAGTCCATGTTCGCTGTACCATTGACAGTAACGCTTGTAATCAGGATGGTCGTATGATATATCTGCCTTAAACTCTTTCGGAATAGGTGCGTCAAAGTAAGTAGTAGACAAACCACCCCCACTTTTGAACACGTCGCGCCCCTTCTTTGCAAAGTAAGCACGCATCGCCTTTTCAGACAACCCAAAACCACCAAAGCAATTGTTAATGACGATCTTCATTATTCTCAAATTCCTCAAACCCAAATAGCTTCAATCGCCCTGTTTCGTGGTTGTACCGGAGTGTGTCGGCAAGACCAGTAAACCCGATAGATCGGTTCTTTAGTACACGAATCTTCACCAAGTCCTTGTCGTCACCTTGTTGGTTACGTTCCAATGCCCACACGTTGAACGACATCTGCTCGGCGCCAGCACTGCCTCGAAGATCAGTAAGTTCTACTTCGTCTCCGTGGTTCAGTTTCTTACCTTGAACGCGCTTGAGATGGATAATAGGGATGATTCCAACACCAGTCTCCACGCAAATCTGTGTCATCGCTTCAAACAACTTGTCGATGTCCTTTCGCTCGTTGTCTGACTCGTTACCTGCAATCACCATGCTGACGTGATCCAGTACGATGAAGTCTACCTTCAACACCTTGGCAAAGTAAAGCATCTTCGCACGGAGCGTGTCAGGATTGATACTACCCCAGTGCTTGAAGAAGTGCATCCGGTTACTGCGGAACATCCAATCTACACTAGCTTCGTAGTCTTCGTCCTTGATGACTTCCGTGTTGAAGATGTATCGATACGCCGGTACGTTGTTGTCCATCGCGATGTAAGACATGGCTACGTCTTCCATCTGTGTCTCTAGTGCGATGTTCGCAATAGAGTGACCACTCTTTGCTACGTGATACGCCAGTTCCTTGACAAACGTACTCTTGCCAATACCGCTTGCAGCAGTCACAAGGGTAATCTCGCCCTTACGAAGCCCCCACGTCATCTTTTGCAGCTTGGGAAACGGCATTTCCACACCCGGCTTCTTTGCCTTACGCAACCGGGTGAAGTCCAAGTCCTTACCTTCGACAATCTCCTCTGGATGGTACGCCTTGCACCCGTAGATGCAGTTGAACCAATCGTCTTCAATGCCATCCTCAAGGCACTTTCCTGTGTCCTTACGGGGTAGGCTAGCAATCGCCACACTGGTTTGACTGCACAACGCATCTGCCAAAGCCTTAGCCGTGGCTTTACCCGGTACGTCGTTGTCCAGCATCAGCAAGACTTTCTCGTGCTTGACGATCCATTCTAACTCTTTCAGGGTCGTCGTGTCCAGAGTCCCTTCTTCGTTCGCTCCGTTCGGCAGTGAGCAAATGTTCCAAGCCTTGCCCTTCTTCTTCAGGATTTCCCATCCAGCAAGACAGTCGTGTTCGCCTTCAACAAGGATCAACAGCTTGGCGTTGTTCTTGCACTGCGCTTGTCCGAAAAGACCCTTGACTTTTCCAACAACGCTGAATTCTTTTGGAAGTGTGCGCTTCTTGTATCCAACCACAGTCCCGTCGTGATCGTGGTACGGGTAGTACACTGCCTTGACAGTACCATCCATCTCGTCAATCTCACTACGAACACCAAAGCGTTCCATAGTAGACTGTGTGATCTTGCGGTGGCTCATGTCGCGGATCGGATACGAGTTAACAATCTGGACGTTTACGCTGTCGCGGGTAAAGCCTCCTTTACTACGATTCTCCACATGCGCCCCCTCTTCTAACCTAATCGTCTTTTGCTCTTTGAAACAAAATCCAGCTTTACCATCCGGATAAAGCAACAGGTGGTTTCCAGTTCGATCTTCTCCTTTGCTCCTACAGCTAGGACAAGCTATTCGCTTTCGTTGGCTCATGTCACCTGTCGCTCAGATAATCGGCATACGCCTCGGCTGCGGACTGCTTACTCTCTTCTACAATCAAGTCAATTTCACTGTGAAGGTAGTGGTCAATGAATCCTCTACGAAGATTCTCAAGGTGCCGGTTAATCACTTCCATCTTACCATCCATCCACCAGTGTGCCATATCTGTCAACTCAAGGGAAGATAGAAAATCCATCGCTCTTCCTGATTCCATCTGTGTGAACTCAAGATGCAATCTCCCCTTTGCAAGATCAATCAAGTCTTCATCTTCGTAAGGGGTGCTATCCTGTGGGTCGTTATAGTGGCTCATGTCACTTGTCTCCATTCTCGCCATGCGCCCCAATCACTTCCCTAAACAACACAGCCTTACGTACACAATCCTGACTAGCATGATGGAGGGCTTTCTCTTTTGAAGAATAAGCAACGTTATAAAACGGAGGGTTGTACACGTTCACCCACAGTTCCATTGGTTCGGGTTTAACGCGGTAGTCAAAGCAAAAGAAATTCCAATCAGGGTTAGAATCAGTCCAACCTCCAATAACTTTGTTACGGGATTCAATCTTCTTTCCGTTCTTGAAAGCGGTTACTACTTCGATGATTTGGTCAGGGGTCATATAGGGGTCTCCGGTCGCGCCAACGCGCTTGTCTGATGTTGAACTTCCACTTTACACGCGATTGGGACGCATGTCAATGGTGGGATAACAGTACATCTTAAACGAACACTGAATGTACATCTTGGACATGTGTCCTATTTGGCATGACAATTGCGTTATTAAAAGCTCTTATAGTATATATATATACTTACTTCTATACTACAAACAAACCAAAAGAAAAGAACAAAAGAAAAGAGCAAGAGCTTTTAAAAGATCAAAGACTGTTGTGTGTCCTCCGTTCCGCCTTCGGCTCCACTCTGGACACCCTTGTTGCGTCTTCAAAACAAACCTAGCTGCGATTCCACTCGTGTCCGCAGTCAGGACAGCGATAGGCAACGGTCCGATCCCTATCCCGATCATAGATCGCAATCTCCCGCTTGAACCAACCTTCCGTCTCTGTCGCTCCGTAGCACTCAGCGTACTCCAGTGCGTCCTTGCGATTTCCGTACTTCCGCATTCCCACGTCAAAGATCAACCCACCCCGTAGTCCAACCCCGCAATTAGGGCAGAAATCAATATCCACTCTAAAACCTCCTAGGAAGCCCAAGAAGGGCTGTTGTTGTTGACCCAGTACCCTACTACCGACCCCCTACCTGATCGTTCACTCCTGAGCCTTACAGGAGCTTCTAGAGGGTGTCTGGATTGTGACCTCGGGAAGCTAGTTCAGATTGCCAACATTCGATGATCCAGTCAAGGTGAAGAATCTTCTTCCAGTCAGGCTTCGGCATTCCGTTGATCTCGTGATCTACGTCATGTGCCACCTTAGCCCAATACGCTTCCAGTTCTTCGTTAGTCACTTCTTGGCTCATGTCGCGTATCCCATCTACTTACGTTCTCGATTCCAACGATCCGTCACCGCTTTCCAGCTTTCGCCTTCATAGGCGTAGATCGGGGTACCGTTAAACTCACCTTCGGCTTTGCTACTCATCAGGTTAGCCACTTCCACCAGCTTCTTTGCAAAGGCGGAGACTTCCCAACAGTGTGATTCTACTCGGATTTGTGTCATGTGTCACTTGTCCTTACGGTCCGTCCAACATTTCTTGAATCTCTTCTCGCGCTTCACGGAGTTCAGCTTCCAAGTCGTCAATAGTGTATCGGAGGTCTTGGATTGTGGCTTCAAGTGTGCCTACTTCCGCTTCCGCATCGTCTGCCCGTTCACACTCGTTGTCTCGTTCACATTCCAGCTTTTCAAGTTCTTCCATACTCGCCACCCACCCACCTTCTTCAAGCTGAGCAATAACTGAATGAACGTTTACTGAACATTCAAACACACCATCCTTGGCATCAAAGTCCCTATATTCACCGGGAATAAAGCGAAGTGTTACAAAGTGTCGGCTCATGTCTCAATTCCTCGCTTGGCTAGTTCCAAAGCTACAACTGCACCGATGTAGTCACGGAGTCCTTTTTCAACTTCCTCACGGGCATTCTCTACTGCATCATCAAAATGTGATCCGTGGTAGCCCCAAGACCAACCCTCATACTCATTATACGCAATGTCTCGTTCTGCTTTGGCATCTGCGAATCGACTCAAAGCGTCCAGCAACGAGTCTGTTGACAAGTGTAGTTCGATCTTCGTCATGTGTCACCCCTCCAACCAGTCTACTTCCGCGTCATACGTCCAGACTGACGACTCCTCCGGATAGTCAAGGCTCTTGGTCCAGTGCCATCCGTTCTTGTCCTTGTACAGATACTCAAACCGCTTACCTTGGTACAGGAAAGTGTCACCTTCCTGAAGATCAGTTAAACTAGGTGCGTGGATTACGTCAGGATCAATACAACCGTTAATCATGTTCACAAGTCACTGCCCTTTGCCAGCGCGGCGTTAATCGAATTGCCGATGTCGCGCCCGTGCTTGTCTTCCCATCCGGAAAAATCGCCGCTTGGTTCAATCAGCAACAACGCGCGCTCCAACTCCGCCACCCGCGCCCGCAGGCGTTCGATTTCGGCGCTAAGCAAACTGACGCATCGGTTTTCGGTGTGCGCAACGTAGTGACCGAAGTGGCGCACGCCAGTTTCGCCGTTAGCGATCGGAAGGCGGCAGTGTCCGCAGATGATGCTCACAACTCCACCTCCCGCGCTTTGAGCATGGCGTCGGCTTGCTCGTAGGCCAGTCGTGCGCAGTCGTCGGCACCGCCCAAGTCTTGCGCTTTGCCTGCGCACATAGTCATCAGCCCTACCATCGCCTTCGCCGCGAAGTAGTCGCGCAACGCAGGCCCGCCGTCCTTATTCGTACTCATCGTTCTGTTCCTCCTCGATACGCGACATGCGTCGCAAATCCATCGGTGAAAGATATCCTACTTGTTCTTGGTTGTCTAGTAGATGTTCTACTAGGTTGATAAGCTCTAAGGGACTCATGTCAAGGAACCAGCAAAATCACAGCTAGTTGTACCGCATCTTTCCCAATGACTAAGAAAGACCCGTCATGTAGTTCAAGAGACAACCTGTTTGCTTCGGGAAGAAATTCCTCAATCTGTTTTCGTGTTTTTTCCGCGTCTTGTCCTTCGACATCTTTTCCGATGTACGTCTTCCCATTGTACTCAATTACCATCCTCGTCATGCGCCCACACTCCCTAGCAACACAGCAACAGCGTTAACGATACCAGTGATTGCCAACATCAGACATGCGCCCAAAATAGCCATCACAGTAACAACCACAAGTCCAATCGCAAACCTAGTCATGTTAGCCCACCACCTTGTAGGCTACGATGTCACCTGTCAAGTTCTCATGACTCCATGACCAATCTTCCGCCATTTCGGGCGTATCACCTATTTTTCCACTTCTAAATTTAACATTCACAAGTGCGTGTTTGTAAACAGGGCAGTCGCCGCCACTCCACGGAATCCAACCATCCTTATCTTCCGTGTTGTTCATGTCTCGTACAGCTTGAAGACACTCGTTCCACCCTCGGATGTAGTCGTCACTCAATTGCTTCATTGGTTCAGGCAGTTTCATATCAGCTTTCTCCTCGGTTACAAACCTTCAAACGCGCGGATCAACGCCGCAGCAGTGTCCTTTTCGTACTCCGCCCACGCCGCATCACGGGCCTTATTGTACTTCGCCCACGCCGCAGCAGTGTCCTTCTCGTACTCCGCCCACGCCGCACCACAGACCTTATTGTACTCCGCCCACGCCGCACTACGGGCCTTATCGTACTCCGCCAGCGCCGCACCACGGACCTTATCGTACTCCGCCCACGCCGCACCACAGACCTTATTGTACTCCGCCCGCGCCGCACCACGGACCTTATCGTACTCCGCTTTCCGACCTTCCGGCAACAGGCGTCCAAGCCAAAGCACGTCTAGCCCTGCCTTCCGGGCTTTCGAAAGGTTCCGTGCGTTGACGTTCGCGCCCTTCGGAAAGGTCTCATCGAACAAACGACGCTGGTCCGCACAGGCTTTATTCTGTTCCAGCAGTTCAAGTGTGATTTTCACGGTTAGTTCTCCTCGGTTAAAAATCAGGCTCACCAACACTCGGCATTTGCCCCTCAATCCACGCATCACAGTCTTGAGGATACAGCTTTCTATAGCTAGCTGCTAGTCCTAGTGCTCGATGCTCATTGGGACTCCAAACACGTACCAGATTACCACGAACAACAGCGTAAACGTGGTAGCTCATGTCCAGATTCCGGTCATGCACCCACCTTCCGGAAATAAACCTTGTTACCCTGATAAGAGACTTTCACAGTCTCACCTTTCAAGATGCGACTGTAAGCCTTAGCAGCCTTGTCGCTGTCACCTAGTGTAGCCTTCAACGCCAACACTGTGTCAAGGTCTTCACGGACCTTGGAAGCCGATCCTGTACGACTGTAGCACGTTGCCATGATTCGCATGTTCGCTTTCCTCACTTCGTGTTGATCCAACGGACCCGGCGCATGTGCCACCGAATCCAACGCTTTGCATCTTCTACGCTACTCGCTTTCAGGACGCATGTTGAGGATTGATTGTAGACATTTGTCCCGTCAAGCCAGAACCCTTTGTACCTAGTCACAGTGCTATTCCTTGTTGGCCCTTAATACAAGGCACTGGCTTGGGCACATGTCCAGAATGCTAGGACTCTAAACATGCGCCCCCAATGCCCTGCGGTTAAAGGTCAACCCTTGTTAAACTCAATACCACGAATGAACGCTTGCATCTGATTGTAAAGGTCTCGGGCGGACACGTGTCCAGAATAGAACACGTCCGACACGCCGCCTGCTTCGTTCATCATGCGATACAGCGAGTAGCCGCCGTAGGCTTGGGAAATGTGGAAGTTACCCACCTGAGACCGATATTTGCTATCTTCGCCCTTCACGTAACCCACCAGCGGAGAGCCTGTGATGCGGTTCAAACGTTCGCAAACGGCGTTAAGGTCTTTGATCGTGATACGCGACATGTTGCCCCCTCAGAGATCACGCATAGCGCGTGCGACATTAGTGACAGTCCAGCGTACACCATCCGGTGTCTTTCCTCGAAAACGTGTGTCCAGTTCAAAGTCCCGGACAAATGCACGAGCGCCCTGCATCACACCGAGACTGCGCTTATACTCTCGCGCAAGGTTATACATACCCTCATCATTTCCGATCCAAAGCGCCACGTTCCACGCATTGTAACTCGGGTGTCCATTGTACGGCTTAGCCATGGCATCTTTCCTCAGGTGTGTTTGTTGTTACTTCAACGCGCGGATCAACGCCGCAGCAGTGTCCTTCTCGTACTCCGCCCACGCCGCATCACGGACCTTTTTGTACTCCGCCCACGCCGCAGCAGTGTCCTTCTCGTACTCCGCCCGCGCCGCATCACGGACCTTTTCGTACTCCGCCCGCGCCGCATCACGGGCCTTCTTGTACTCCGCTCGTTGATCCTCCGGGATCAACCAGAAAAGCCACAACACGTCCAGCCCTACCTTCTGTGCTCTCGAAAGGTTCCGTGCGTTGACGTTCGCGCCCTTCGGAAACGTCGCGGCGAACAATTCGCACTGATCAACGCAAGCGCCGTGTTGTTCCAGTGTGTTAAGAGTGATTTTCACTGTGTTCTTCCTCAATTAGTGCCCAACGTGGGCGGGAATTAGTGCCGGTTACAGCGTCCGGCGCCCTTTGGCTGGCTAGGGCTGACTATACACATTTCAGGTTCCCCGACCCTCAGCGGATAGACTGCTAGGCACTTCCGTCCCCTCACGGCCGTCTACCAGCCGGACCTATCAGGCGGTCAACCCTTCCACAAAGCTCTTTGTTAGGTAGCACTCACGGCATGCGCCACGAATGCTACCAGACAACAAGCCTTAGTCAAGGTTTAGTCTTTGCAAGGTACTTCACACGAGCAATGGCGATAGAGAGTCCGTCATCATTGTGCGCGTATTGTTCATTACCTTCACTTACCACTAGGCCCGACCGCATGACCGAATAGTGTTTCTTGCAGTCGCACACCCACCAATTACCATCTTCGAACTTAATGTCGGACTCTTTCACAGCAATTCCCCTTGTTCGTTGTCGTCAAAGATAGGGAAGGCTGGCATGTGCCCACAATCCCACGCATACAAAATGTCATCAAGTGTCATGATAGTTCATCCTTTGTTGATAGTGGCGTTAGACAAGTGTTCGATGCGCTCGCCCGTCGTCACGTTGACCAACGCAAACGCAATTTGATGCGGATTCGCTTGGTTGTCAACAGCCCATTGCGAAGCGTGCAACGATCCGATACAAGACGACGGCTCTGCAAACTTCACGCTAAGTTTGTGCCATTTCCGATGGCGCGTGTCGTGTCGAATCTCAACAGTCCAGTCAAACATGGTGAAAACTCCTCATGGAAATAGGACATGCGCCCCAAAAACCGTTCTAGCTAGCCCTTTCGCTTTTGTTCCAGTCCCGACAAGCGCGAGACGACAGGTAATAATTCGCTGACGGATCGGAAAGGCGGTATTCCTTCACCATCGCGCGGGCCTCTTTCCACGTCTCGAACTCATCCACCGTTTCGAGATACCGCGAGTCTTTACGTTGAACGTAGATCATAATAGAACTCCTCATAGATATGGGACATGTGCCCCAAAAACCGCTCTAACTAGCCCTTACAGTACACTAAGCAAGGGCTAGGTGCAACAGTCTTAGCCTAGAAAATCCGAAAGATACTTTTTAGCTGTTGCAAGTCGCTTCGTATTGAACGAAACAAGCAAGAATCCATCCTCGTAAACACGATATACCCACTCGCGTTGGTCAAACTCAAGCGTATAGAGTTTTCCATCGCGCTTGACAATACCGGGCTTTGCCTTTTCTGCGAGTTTGCGCGCTTGCGCCTCGATTGCTTTCGTATCCATGTCATGCGACCCCACAAGCCTTCAAAAACCGTTCACGATCAAAGCGAGGATTGTCGCGCTCCAGGTCAGATGCAATAAAAACCGCAACGTCACGAATTGCGTTAATTCCGTCTTCTACTCCGCGAAACTCGCGTTGAACCTGCGCGATGTTCCGAGCAATCAGTTCGAAGTCTTTCTTAGTCATGTCACTAGCTCCAATGGTGGGCGAATGTCGCCCGTGGTGGGTTAAGCCGCTTTAGCTTGGGGCGAGATGCGATGCTCGGCATTCGCCCCGAGATGAAACGTCCTAGAGTGTATCAGACAAACCACGAATCAGATACTTGATTCCTTGCAGCGTATCAGCACGGATAATTCCGTAGCCCGTCAGCGCCCACCAACGCATCCCGGAGCTGTTGCGGTTACAACGGCAGATGGTGATTCCTTTATAGTGAACGTCGCGCATGTCTGCTATCTCCTAATCGAATCGAGCCAGTCCCGATCCAGTGACGCTAGGTTATCAGAACCCAAAAACGTGTCAAGCGAATCGTATATGACGATTTAGCATAAGTGCCTGGCATCCATCCCTGATGACCAATCAGGCCAGCAACAAAGCGCAACAGTGACCGCGTTCACGCGGGACGATCACAAGGCATACCGACCCGCAACAAGGTGCTCGGACGCTATCGCGATCCGCGACAAGGTAGTCGCTACTGCTACGCATCCGCGACATGCGCCCCCAACACTGAAACACTCACATAGAACAGGGAATGCGTATAGAGCGCCAAGGGCGCGAGCGAATGCGAGCGAGTAAGCAAGTGATCTAATCTCAAGATCGAGTGAGATTCACTGGGGCATACCGACTCACTGGGGAAACATCGATTGCGTGGGTAGTGCTCACTCCCCCTATCCACCATCCCCATAGATGATATTGATACACACATCACAATGATAACCAATCGCATTAATGACGTAACCCATTGATCCGTAACGTGATTGCACATGTCACGTATCCAAAGAGAAACGAGAAGCGTGCTCATCTCCCATGTCCAATCTCATCCAGCTGTGAGACGAAAAGAGGCAAAGTGAAGACAGGGGGTATCGGTTCGGAAGTAGGGGGTGGGGTGGGCAGTGAGTGGAGGGTCCAACTCTCTATCCGCTCGTAGCTTTATCATATCTGTATAAAGCTACTCTCTATCCTCCCCTCTATACAGCATATCTATATAATCCCCCCTAGAAAGTATCACAAATAGCGGGTTTAGTGATACCAAAACTTACTTGCAACATAAAAAGTATCATAAAATGATACTCTACCCGCTGTCGTCACACTAGACACCCCTCCTACACTGTGTATAGACAGTATACACACTTCAATAACAACCGATAAATATGACCCCCTCTAGAACCGATTGTACGCCTCAGGAAGACCCCCTTAGTCCTACCCGCACCATTGCCCTTACCGACCTACCGATCGTTGACTGTAGGGGCTTGGAAGAGCTTCTAGGGGGTATTGACGAGGAGGTTAACAAACCACTCTCCGATTGGGAGATAAAGAAGATCATGTACGGTCCTTTGGACCTGACGAAGGTCAAGTTGAGCAAGAGTTCTCTTCGACACTACCTACGCCAAGAGAAAGCTAAGCTAGGTCGTAAGAGGGGTGCTAAAAAGACAAGTGGAAAGAAGCACTACCGATCCAAGAGACTCGCCATGCGAATCCAGAACTACAACCGTCTTGACGAGTTACACGAGATACAAGGTAAGTACAGACAGACGTTTTGGGGCAGGTATCTATTCAGGAGAAAGAAAGCAAAAGAAGCTAAAGTCCCGTTTCTGTTGACGTTTGAGGAGTTTGAATCTATTCACGTTAACCTAGGTCTTAGACCTGATACCAACATCCCTTGGTGGAAGTACTTAGGTAGCGATAAACGATACTCGCTTCAGATGTCTAGAATCGATAAGAAGCTAGGATGGGAAGTAAGCAACATTGAGTTTAAGTATCGGGAGGCTCACGTCGCATTTGCTAAGGACTTGATTAACCCCGTTGTTGAACCTAACTTAACTGAAGCTGTCTAACGGGGACGCATGTTCAATATCGGACAAGCGTCGCTAGACGCTACTTGCGAACCTTAATGCCTTTGAGGAGGTAGACATTTATGAAAGTAGAGTACAGGGTGCGTCCTGTGACGCGGTATTTTGTTACATGTTGGCACGATTTTGGGAACACAGGAGGAACTGAGTGTAAGGGTGAATTCGACAATTGGCAAAATGCCTATGCTGTTGCTTATGCCCTTTGCAAGGATGAACACGAAAGACTTGGGTATCCGATTGGTGACTTGCGGATCAAATATCCTGAACTTCCAGAAGCAAGCAAAGACTTGAAAGAACAAGACCCACAGGTTTATAAATCATACTAATACTAATCATACACTAGGAGAAATAACTAATATGGAAACTTCCCTCAAGAGTGCAATCAACAACACTGGCTCTCTGTCTGACACTCAGCGTAAACTGCTTAAAAGGCTGGCTAGCGAGAACCCGAAGCTGGTTGTTGCTACTGCCGATCACACGGTTAACACCACGACTACGCTTGCTAACCACGAAAGCCTGTACTTTGACGTTAAGGCTGGTCGCAAGTACGTGGTTGAAGCTGAACTGCTTACCCTCGCTAACGGTACTGACGGTATCAAGGTTGCGTTTAACACGACGACTGACGCTACCGCTGCACGTATTCGTTGGACGTACTCGGTGACTGCTGCTGCGGACACCGCTGAATTCCAAACCGATATTACTTCTCCGTCGCCCACGGGTCGAAACGCTGCTGTCACGGGTATCCGTGGTAACGGTGTGATCCACGCTGGTGCTGACGGCCGCATCACGCTGCAAAGCGCACTCCACACGGACAACAACGCTGCTAGCGTGATCTACAAGTTCTCGTACATCAAGATTTACGAATTTGAATAATCAATCTCGTGATCCTTAAATACCTATCTAGGAAGTTTATCCTAGTAGCTATCGCCCTCTTCGGAGGGCTTTGGCTTGCTTGGAGTGGCAAACTTACCAGCGAACTTACACTGTACGTTGGAACTGTACTGACCCCTTACATCGGGGCGAACGTCATCCAGCGACTTAAAGGAGAGAACAAAGATGGCAACAGTACAAGCGACGAATAACGGCAAAGGGCTTTTGCACTTTGACCTTGATGACGTGAACGATGAGACTGCACGGGTCTATCTAAAGGCAGGGCAGGAAATCCTGATTCACGTCACGGGTCTTACAGCTAACACTAGTACGGCGAACATCATCTGCTACGTGGGTGACAACGCGACTGGTGTTGTTTTGAAGGACGCAGCGGGAACGAGTGACTTTACTACAGACTTTGTGTTTGGGTTTACTGCGCCGGGTGGCTGTGCAATCACGGTGAAACTGACGGTTGACGGTGGTGGTACGACTGTAGCTACGATTACGCGGGAGTAAAGCGCGACATGCGCCACTACAAGTACAACAATCTAGGTAATCCGCTTTGGAATCCACTTCACGGTAACTTGTGGAGTCCTTTCAGTGGTAGTGCTTTGGCTAACGGGGGGTCAGAGCCCGCATTCGACCCAGCGACGTTGTTCACCGGGGGCAAAAAGGGCATCTGGATCAAGCCGCGTGACTGGTCAACGCTGAAACAGTCCTACCTTGGGACAACCGATGTGACTGTTGCGACCGATCCAGTCGGTTACGCGGCGGACCAGAGCGGCAACGCTGTCAACATGGTCAACGCCAACTCGCCGGGTCGTCCACTGGCGATCACAGTTGGCGGCGTCAACGCCATCGACCTTGATGGTACTGACGACAAGCTGGTCAGCGGCAGCGTATCCGTATCTACGTGGGTTTCCATGGATTTCTTCATGGCTGTTTACGTGGACTCTGCCTCTACATTGATGTTCGCCAACGATGGCTTCTCGAATTATTTTGGCGTTGCGCAAAACGGCTCTGCATCAGCGGCGTCTGCTGCATCGGGGTCTCCAATCTACAAGGTCAATGGCGCCGCTGTTTTGGGTGGAACTGCCGCAACGCGCGATCAGGTATACGATGCTATGTCGTTTGGCCAGTGGGTGATATTTGAGGCCAATGGACTTGGGTTATCGCTGTGGACCGCTCTTGAATTTGGGGCTTACAGCGGATTCCAGATCAACGGAAAAATCGCCGAACTGATCCTGTGCGAATCCGTCAGTGACGCGGTTCGTGCACAGGTCCGGACGTACATGGGCGCTGCTGTTGGGCTAACTATCTGATAAGGAAACACTGTGAAATTTCCTATTATTACTACCTTGCTGATTTTTCTTTCAGCCTGCCACGTTATTCCTAAGCACTACGAGAATGACAAGGTTTACGTTATTGACCACAAAGTGTACATCCGGCATTCGGACAAGCTAAATGAAGAAGAACTAAAGCAAGTAAAGAAAGACTACACTGAACCTTACTTGGATGAGAACGAAGAAAGGGCGCTCAAGGGGCGCATGTTTGGTGAGGCTGCTGACTTGGTGACGACTGCTGTTGGATTCAGCAAAGGTTGTATGGAAGCTAACCCGATTGTAGGAACGAACATCTACAACGTCATTCTGGTCAAGGGTATCGGTTACTACACTGCAAAGCAGTACGCCAAAGCCAGTCCAAAGATGTTTAGCTCTGCCAAGAAGTTGAAGACAGGTAACTACATCTTGTTTGGTACGGCAATGTGGAACATCTACCAAATCTCGCAGGGATGTCTTGGATAAAAATAAGTTGAGGTTGTATGGACACGAAGAAGTACGTGAAGGCGATTCAACTCGCACTGGAACAGTTGAAGATTGATGAAGGGTGCAGACTTACCGCTTACCAAGACATAGTGGGTGTTTGGACAATTGGGTACGGACACACAGGTGGGGTTAAAAAGGGAGACAAGATCACCCAAAAGGAAGCAGAAGAGTTTCTTCTTGAGGATACGTTGGAAGCGGCACGTGACGCGAGCACTCTTCCGGTTGGGTTTGACGGACTAAACGCAGTACGCCAAGCGGTCCTGATTAACATGACTTTCAACTTGGGGTTGACACGTCTCCTAAACTTCAAACGCTTTTTAGCTTGCGTTCAGATTCGAGACTTTGACAGAGCGGCACTAGAGATGCTGGACAGCAAGTGGGCAGGACAAGTAGGACAGCGAGCAATCCGTCTCGCTAAACTGATGAAACAAGGAGTAAAGTAACAGTGGCTAAAGCAAGAACCAAAGGGCAGAACCGCAAAAGCCGTTCTAACCCGATTGAAATTGAACTCTCGGCATACGCCAACGAAGCAAACGAAAGAGAAGGACTGATGAACCAACTAAAGCTGTTCTACAAAGCAGCTATGGCTAGTCAGATTGGATTTGCTCGTGGTACAGACAAGGACGGTAACGAAGTAGGTCTTATTGTAGGTGTTGAAAGGACGCTACACGGAGAAGACAAACTCTTTCCCATCGGTACTTTGATTGACGCTGACCAAGCAGAAACCTTTAGCTTGCCAGACGGAAAGGGTAACTATGTCCAGTTCCAACTTACCTGATTGGGTTAACAAGGTTCGAGAACTCTACGACGAAGGTGCGACCGACGTTGAAGTGATGAAAGAACTGAAGTGGACTGAAAAGCAGTTCAGTGAGTATTACACCACCAGCGAGGGTTTCAAAGCCCTCGTTGACTTTGGGCGTTTGAGTGCAAAGGCTTGGTGGATGCAGAAAGGACGCAAGAACCTAGAGAACCGTAGTTTCAACACACCGCTGTACGCGATCTACATGAAGAACAACTTCGGTTGGTCAGAAAAGCAGGAGACTACGGATAACAGTAAGCCTACGTCAATGATGAGTCAGGATGAGCTTAAACAGGAGCTTCAAAAGAGTCTGGCTGCTGTTTCTAAATACATGAAATCGGAAGGGATGACTGAAGCAAAAGTCTTGTCTATTGTCTCCGGAAAGGAAAAAGACAAGTGAGAGATTCAATCATAATCACACCGGACGAGTTGTTGGATTTTAATAACAGCCTTGTTCAAGAGCAAGCACGCATTGATCGCGAAATGCTTGAAGTGCTAGATGAGAATTTCAAACCTGAAAAGACAATGGACTACAGCACAATGCTGCGAGTCATTGAAGTTGCAAAGGCATATAACGAACGTAAGAAATTCTCCGGAACTGAGAAGTGGTTTACAGAAGAATCTGGGTTTCCAATCACATCTCTTCCTAAACAGAAGGCATTTTTCGAGGCAACTAGAAGTTATCGGCAAGTCATGTTCCGTGCCTCGAACAGAACTTCGAAGACGATTAGTGGTTCTTATGCAGTGTCTTGTTGGTCTACAGGAGTATACCCGTCGTGGTGGGAAGGCCGAGTTTTTGACGGGCCTACTCGTGGATGGGCGTGTTCAGATACAAAAGAATCAACACGCGACCTAGTTCAAAAAGAACTCATGGGTCCTCTTGGTGCTTGGGGTACCGGGATGATACCGAAAGAAAGAATCGGTAAAATCATCATGCGCCCCGGAATCTCAGGTGCTATTGATACTGTGCAGGTGTTTAACGACTGGGGCGATCCCAGTCTGATTGGCTTTAAGTCGTACATTATGGGGCTCGACGCATTCAAGGGCACAGCTAACCACTGGCACTGGAACGATGAAGAACCGCCGTTCTTGATCCACAACGAAGCATTTATTCGCCTTGCTACGACGCAAGGTGTTTTGATTAACACAGTCACGCCGCTTCACGGTTTGACCCCATACTTGCTTGCATTTGAAAAGAGCGCAGACATGCTCGGTGATTCTGAGCGTTGTGCGGCACTTACTGATGACGAATTGAAGACGTTTAACGAGCACCCGCGATTCAAAGCAATTATCGGCGCTGGTTGGAAAGATGCGCCTTGGTTGTCAGAACAGGATAAGCGGCAAATGCTTGAAGATACTCCGCCTAACTTGCGCGAAGCCCGTATGACGGGTAAACCAAGCATGGGTTCTGGTTTGATTTATCCGGTTAACCTTGAAGAAGTCTTGATTGACGACGCGGATTTCCAGAAGATCAAAGGTCCGCACTTCAAGTACATGAACGCAATCGACGTAGGCTGGAACAAAACAGCAGTTTGTTTTGGTGCGATCAATCCTGATGATGACGTTTTGTATATTTATGACGAGTATTATCAGGGTGAACAACGTCCCGAGGTACATGCTGTAGCGATTAAGTCAAAAGGTAACTGGATTCCGAATGTTATCGACCCGGCATCACGAGGGCGTAGTCAGATTGACGGTAACAAGATGATTACTTTGTACATCCAGTCTGGTCTTCAGGTCCAGCCTGCCAACAATGCGGTTGAAGCGGGCATTATGGAGGTTTATACCAGACTCGCAACAGGCCGTATGAAAATTGTCAGGCAAAAATGCAAGAACTTAGTTGACGAATTGCGCATGTATAGACGAGATGACAACGGTAAGATTATCAAAGAAAAGGATCATCTCGCGGATACCATTCGCTATTTGGCGATGGACATTAAGAAGGCAATCTGTAAACCAGTAACCAACCAATTTGGAGGCGGCAGTGGAGCCAAGAAGTATTTCTAACGAACCGATTGACGCGGTTGCTGTGATTGAAATGGAAATCACTCCCGAGATGATTGAACGTGCTCGTCAAGAGATGGAGAGTGCTAAGTCTGATCTTGCTTGGGATATTGACAAGAAGTATCGAGAGCGTAGTGCAAACCGTATTGACAAGGAAGACCAGTGGATTGAGTGTCTTAACCTCTATCTTGGTAGCTTGAGTGACTATGCCGGACGAGTGTCCGCTGACAAGCCTTTTGACAAACCGAAGAAAGAAACCGGAAAGCAAGTCAACATTGTTGCTCGTAAGTGTGACATCGCAATTGCTCAGGGGCACATGCGTCAATTCGCAGGTGGCGACAAGAACTGGGATATTGAACCACTCCGTGTACAGACACAGGACATTAGCCCCGAAGATGCCAGTATTCGTGCTGAACGCCTAGAGGAAGAAATCTACAAGCAGTTGACTAACTGTAAGTACGGACACCAAGCAAGACTTGCTTACAAGGACAGAGTGATTCTCGGTACGGGTATTCTCAAAGGCCCGATGAACCGATTGAAAGTCCGTAAGCGTTATCAGGTTGACCCGCAGACAGGCACAGCAATTCCCATCCTGACTGCCGATGAAGAGCCTAGTGTGATTCGTGTTGATCCGTGGATGTTCTATCCGGACGACACGGTTCAGAACATTGACGAAGCAGAAGACGTTATTGAGCTTCACCCGATGGGCAAGAACGACCTGATGAAACTCATGGGTCGCCAAGACTTCGACAGCACCACTATCGCTGAACTCCTCAAGGAAGGCATCAAGACCGAAGACGACCTTGGCAACAGCCTGCTTCAGAACTTCTCCAACAACGACGAGTTGTACAAGAACAAGTATCGGGTTATGGAATACCACGGCCCTGTGACCAAAGACACACTTGGTAAACTTGGCATAGAAGTTGCTTACGACACACCCCTTGATTACTACTACGGTGAGATTTGGGCTTGCCAAGGGAAGATTCTGCGTATTGAGCTTTCCAACGTGGAAGGTTCTTACTCAGTTCCCTACGCGGTAAGCGTATGGCAGGAAGACCCCGGTAGCATCTTTGGTATCGGCGTCCCGGTTCTGATGAAAGACAACCAAGAAGTTGTCAACGTCGCTTGGCAGATGGTTCTTGACAACGCCAGCATCTCGTCTGGTCCTCAGCTTGTTATTGACCGAACGCTGATTGCACCGCAAAACGGGATTTGGGAAGTTGAAGCGCACAAGATTTGGCACTTGACACAGTACGGTGCTGATGCTCGTGCAGCGTTCCAGTACATCAGTCCGCAGAACCAATCTGGCCCGCTGATGGAAGTGTTGCAAACCGCACAGGCTTTCGCTGAACAAGAGTCTGGTGTGCCGCTTCTCGCTCAGGGACTTCAGTCTCCACAAACAGGTGATCCTAGCGCTACGGGCACTGCGATTTTCAACACCAACTCCACCACTATTCTCGATTTCATGTCTGAACAGTGGGACGACAACATGACTCAGAAGGTTGTGGATTGGATGGTTGCTTGGAACATGCAGTACAACCCCGATCCGTCTATCAAGGGTGACTTTGAAGTGGATGTCAAGTCCAGCACCGATTTGCGACGTAGTGACCTTCAGACCAAGAACCTTGAAAAGCTGAACGTCATGTCGGCACAAGACCCGACAATGGGACAGGTGATTAACCGCCAGAACAGCGTCAAGGCGTGGATCGCAACCATGAACCTTCCGCATCGCAACATCGTCAAGAGTGACGAACAGATCGCGCAGGAACAACAGCAAGCAGCACAGAACCAGCAGCCTGATCCTGCAATTCTCGACCTTCAGATTAAGCAACAGAAACTTCAGCTTGAAAGCGAGCGTTTGCAGTTTGAACGAGAAGAAGCTCAGAAGCGTTATGAGATGGACTATCAGGAGAAGATGGCGAACGCGCAGATTCGCAGCAAGGAAGCTGAAGCTCGTGTTCTGGCTGCGCAGCTTGAGTACGACAAGGCAATGGCAGAACTGGCAGCCAAGTCGGAAACGGATCGCGCCAAGATTCTTGCTGATCTTGAAGCAAAGAACATGGACAACGAAACCAAGAAGTTCTTGGCAGGACAGGACTACACGATTAAAGCGCGTGGTCAAGCTCTCAAGGAAGTGGAAGCACAGCAAGCCATCAAGACGGGTAAGGGTTGGTAACGGACATGCTGCCCCAATTCCCGAAGTTTTCAAAAGAGTGGCAAGCAATCAAGGAGAAAGTGTTGGAAATGGAAAAGCAGGGCATGGACGCCCTTGTTTCCGCTAAGGACTGGGAAGCCTGCACACGCGCCCAAGAAAAGATCAAAGTGTGCAAAACAATCCTCTCGTGGGAAGCACCCGACGCTCAGTAATTACACCGAGCCTCAAAATAGGAGTTAATCTGTAACATGAACGGAACTGAACAAAACCAGAATGGTCTAACCGATGATAACGAAGACTTGTTTGAACTTGCTTTTCAATCCACGCTTAATCGAAAGCCCGTTGAAGTCAAGGAAATCAAAGAAGAAAGCGTTGAATCTGAAGGTACTGCCGCAGAAGAGAGCAAAGAAACTGCCGCAACGACCACTGAAGAAGGAAATGACAACACGGAAACCGGAACTGAAGCGGGCAAAGACCCCCTTGCAGACCTTCCGGAAAATGTCCGTAATATCATCCTTCAAAAAGAGAAAGAACTGGAAACAGCCCGCAGGGCTGAACTTGAGTGGAAGCAGAAGTACAAGTCCGATGAAGGACGTATTGCTGCCCTTCAACGCCAGAAGCAAGAATACGAGCGCGCGTTGCGCGAGCGTCAGCAACCTCAGCAACAGACTGAACAAAAGCAGACTGAATCCAAGCTGAAGGTTGAGGAAACAGAGGAGTGGAAAGTCCTCCAAGAATCTGATCCAGCCCTAGCTAAGCTGTTCAAGCAATTCGCAGAGGAAACCACACGGCAAGCTGAAGAACGAGCCGAAGCCCGTACAAGAGCCGCCACAGAGCCGCTTTACAGAGAACGGGAAGTTTCTGTCCAAGAACAGAAGCGTGTTCGTCTCGCCCAGTTGGTGCCAGACCTTCCGAAAATCGTTGAAGATGATAACTACTTCAACTGGTTTCAGTATCAGCCTCCGGCAATCCAGCAGATGGCGGACGGAAGTGCGGACGAAATTGCTTACGTTATTGGGTTGTTTGCGAAGGACAGGCCGGACCTTTTTGCCCCGCCGCAGGACTCGCAAAAGACTACTCAAGAGACGGTAAAGCAACCCCCGACACCCGCCCCAAACGTGGACAAGCTCACACAAGAGCGCCAGAGAAAAGTACAAGTGCAAGGTGTAACGGGCAAGGTAACTCCAACCCCGACTGAAATGAGTGAGGACGATATGTTCAAGCTCGCTTTCAAGAACAACCTTGTAAAACGATAACTTAAATTTTAGGAGAAACAAACTATGGCTTTTAGTGGTAATACTTACGGCGACATTACCGCCCGTATTGGTAGTTACGCAGTTGGCAAGTTCCTTGCTCACGCTCAGAACGAACTGTTCCTTGAATCGTATGCGATGCACGAGAAGGTGCCGCAGAACAAGTCGCAGACCGTTAAGTTCAAGCGCGCTATCCCGCTGGATGTCTCGGCAGTTGCCTTGACTGAAGGTGTTACCAAATCCCCGAAGATGTATGAGGACGAACCGGTTCAGGTCAGCCTCTCGCAGTACGGTGAGTGGATGGGTATTACGGACGTTGTTCTTGACACGCACGAAGACCCGGTTCTGAACAAGATGACGGAAGTGCTTGGTCAGGCCGCTGGTGCGATGAAGGAACTGATTCTTTGGAATTCTATTTCAGCCGGTACTAACGTTATTTTTGCCAATGGTATTGCCCGTGCTGATGTGAACACCCCGATTACTCTGGATGACATCCGCGCTGCGGTTCGTCAGATCAAGCTGAATCGCGGTAAGAAGATCACCAAGCGCGTGCCTGCGTCGTCTGACGTGGCTACGGAGCCGGTGAACGCCTCGTTCATTTACTTCGGTAACGTCGCTCAGGAACGCGACTTCCGTGAAATGGATTCGTTTGTCTCGGTTGAAAAGTATGGCTCGTTTGCCCCCATCTCGGAATACGAGATTGGTAAGGTTGAAGAGTGCCGAGTGGTTCTGACTAACCACGCTGTCCCTGCTTACAGTGCAGGCTCGGCTACTACCAATGGTATGTTGGCAACTAGCGGAGCGGTTGACGTGTACCTTGGTGTTGTGTTTGGGCAGGATGCCTTTGGTTGTACTTCGCTGAAGGGCAAGGACTCCGCCAACATCACAGTCATCAATCCGAAGGCGACGTATGAAGACCCGATGGCCCAACGCGGTGCTATCTCGTTCAAGTTCTGGTACGCGGCTCTGATCTTGAATCAGAACTGGATTGTGCGTATCGAAGCTGCTTGCACCGACCTCTAATTGAAACAGGAGTAAAAGAAATATGGCTACTTATAGCACTGAGCAGTATTTGACGGGTGCAAAGGTCAGGGTGACGGCGGATCAGTCGGAGTGGTTTAACTTTACGTTTAAGCTTCCCGCTGGTACTGCGTTCGCTTCGGCTGATCGCATCAACTTGGCCCTGATGGGTGACAATCACCAGATTATTTCGTATCAGGTTGGTACGGACGCTTCCATCGCTGCGACCACGGACAACTCTACGTTGTCGGTTACGTCGGACGCTGACGGCAATCCGGGTGATGACAACATCTCCGGCAACATCGCTGATTTTGGCGGTGCTGGCGCGACTGTTGGTGGTTTCATCTCGGTTGACCACCGCACCACGGATGGTGCCGCTCTGTTCCTGACGCTTGGTACGCTTGGTACTGCGGTCAGTGCCGGCGAGCGTTCGGTTAACGTGAGCGTTCTGGTTAAGGGTGTTTCTGCAACCGCGCCGGTTTATGGTGCTTCGCGAGTCACCTATTCCAGTCCGTATCCTCTTTAATCTAGAGTAACACAGAACAGGGAGTTGGAGAGGGAGAATCACACCGCCCTCTCCGCTCCTTTTTGTGCTTTAGAAAGGGTGTGTCTTTGATATAACTAGAAGGTAAACAACAAAATGGCAAAGGACAATAGCAACGCCGCAGAGATTGCAGAGCTTGAAACCCTCCCGATGGGTGAACTCCGCAAGCGTGCCGCGAAACTGTATGGCGTCAAGGTAACTACGGACATGTTGAAGGTTGACATCATCCGTGCAATTCGCAACGTGTTGAACAAGTCAGACGTGGCGAAACTTAGTAAGGCTAGTGAAGATGGTAGTTTGGAACCCGGATGGGCTTCTATTACGCTTCACTACGTTCACGGCGAATCGCGTCATCCGTTGATGGCAAGCGTGAACGGGTATATGTGTAAGATTCCAAAGGACGTGCGTGTTGACGTACCGATTAAGGTAATGAAGTCTTTGAAGGACTGCAAGAAGACGGTCTTGTTTGAAGATTTGGAAGAAGCAGAAAACAGTCGTAATCGTTTTCGTTGGATCGAAGCTGATGCATACCCAATGACGGTTCACGAAGTCAAGGAAGGCCCCGATCCGCGAGAAGGTCACGAAGTCTTGAAGGAACGTAAACTGGCTCCGTATCGCGCTTATTTTGAAAAGTTCGGTCGCTGGCCTACGCCGCGAGAGCTTAACCGTGTTGTGATGAACGGCAAGCTTGACGGGTTCAGTTCTCTTGACATCGACACCCCCGAGACTGAAGCGGCTTAACTAAACAGAAGAGGAGCTAAGACCAGTGGCACAGCAAACATACCGTCAACTGATTAACAAAGCGATCCAAGAGGCGGGTGTCACGCTTAACGACATTGGCACTGGCTCCTCTTTTACTACGCCTGACGACACAATGCACAAGCGATTCAAGACATGGGTCGCTGACAGTTGGAAAGAAATCCAGATGGAAAAGGGTGAAATGGAATTCACCATCAAGCAAGCAGCCATCAAGGTACAGCCTAGAATTTATCTGGAACAGAACAGTACGAGCAATGATACACCTGCTGCTGGCGCTGTTCTCATTGGTGCCACGAGCGGAGTGAAGTTTGCTGTAGGTCGAAAGATTGACAACAGCACGGCAGACATTGATCTTCGATCCGGCGCATGGGCCTCCGGTACTGCAAAGGCTTACATCGGTATTACCACGGAAGGTTTTAGCGCGTCTAGTGACTACGGCACTCCGTTTCTGATGAACGAACAGATCGGTCTTTATGCTAGTGACGGCACTACGCTTACTGAGGCTGCTTTTGCTAGGTATAAGGGGCAGGGGGCGCATGACCTGAGTGTAGAAGTCACCGATCTTCTTGAACCACGTCTTGACACATTCTACGTCCACCTGATGGCTGGTGACGCAGATACTGACTTCAACCAGACGGACTACAGTCGTACTCTGATGAGTTATTGTCGTTGGGAAGACTGGCGACACATTGTCGGAATGGAACAGAGCCAAGGCCAACCAGCCTACTTTAGCACGAACCCAAGAGGTATTACTGAATTCTATCCGAAACCGAACGGTCCTTACATCGTTCAGTTTCACTACGAAGGTGAGCCTCAAGTTCTTTCTACCGAGACGGAAGTTTTGAATCCCGCGATGAAAGAACAGTATGAGGACATCATTGTTTGGCGTGCTGTGATGCACTACGCTGATTACGACCGTAAGCCTGAAGTCTGGTCACGCGCCAAGAAACGATACGACTACTACGTGAATCAACTGATTAGGAAAGAAATGCCACCCGTGACATATGCCCGAAGCAGGTTCCGATGAGTGAGTACACCTTTGACGTAATCCCTCTTACTGAGGGTCTTGACTTTAACACGGCGACGAGTCTGGCTAAACCGGGCTCGCTTCGTGACTGCTTGAACTACGAATTTGTAGATGGTGCTGGACTGAAGCGCATCGACGGCATGCGCCTCTACGACGGCAACATGCGTAACAAGACTGACAAGATTTTCTACATCCTTGTTGCTGGTACATCTATCAGTGATGACACGATCTACGCAGAACGTCCTTGGCTGTACGTGGATAGCACGGATAATCCCAACAAGATTCCGTTTGGACACATCGCTTGGAACAGCGCAACACTGCCATACGACGACACTGATGGTGGCGGTACAATCATCCCGATTATCCGTTTTGATTGCCCTAGCTACGCTGACCCATCATTTAGCTCTGGTGATATCAAGATTCTAAACAGTGCGGTTCTGACTATCACAGAAGGCACTTACTCGTTTTTGACTGCCAACTCTTTGACTGCTGGTAACAAAGCGGCTGTTTACGGAACTGTGTCCGGTAATGCAGTTAACGAAGAAAATCTTCTTTCCTACGTTCAAGAAACCAGCTACATTAGCTCAGGTATGTTTGTCTCGGCAGTGCCGGACGCTGCTTTTCCTCCTGATCCAGTTAATTCAGTTTGGTCAGAAAAACTCAAAAACACAACTTTTGTTGTTGGTGACGCATTTGTTTGTAGCGGATCATCTGTAAAGCAGATTTATCCGGGAGACTACGTTTATCACAAATCAGGTACTAATTTTCCTTATTTAGTTCTCAAAGCTGAACTAAATAGTGGTTCTTGGACAGCCGGAACTGCTGCACTTCATCTGGCTCCGTTGGGAACCACATCAGTAGCCGAAGGATATACTCGTAATGGGGATGCTCTTTTTAATCACGATTTTACGTCTTCTACTCTATCTCTTTACAGAGATACATCTGGCGGTACAGCGGAAGCAATGACGGATGTTGTATTTACTAAGGATTCTGCACAATCGAACATTGAGTTTCAACCTGACGTAGCTTGCATGTACCGTGTTGACAGCGAACTTGGCGCGCTTACTAATGACGCTGTGTTTTCCATTACGGAGCCCGGAACAGAAGGTACTCAGTACGACCTGACTAACGATGCTGTGACCGTAAGCTCGGGCGACGCAGAAGCAATGCCGCTTATTAGTAGCGGTGCTGTCAAAGCCGTTGTTCCAACCAAGCGTGGCACATCTTACGCATCTGCCCCGACGTTCACTATTGACGCCTCTTCAGGTACGGCAGCTAGCAGTCCAGTGGCGTCTTTGACTAACACGATTAACAGAACCAACTGGCAGTTTGTACATACTGGTTGGAAGGTTACGTTTGATGCTGGCAATAGAAGCTACGGCTATTTGAACAAGATTGACCGCTATCGAGACATTGACGGAAACAGTTACTCCACGTCATCAAGTGTCACGAGTCTTGAGGCTAACAAACTTCTCGGGCGTATTTCCGCAACAGCGCCGGGCGTAACTGGCTGGTTCCAGCACTCCGGTACGGGTACACATCGATGGGAAAACTTTGGACTTTGGCGCAACCAAGTAGGCGTTAGCGACGAGTCCACAATGCTTGGTAATGTTGACACTGCTGACAGCGAGTACATCTATCAGAAAGTCAGTGCTGCGTCAAACCCCAGTCAGGGCAGAACGGCAATCGTTACCTTGAACAGCTTTCCGGGACTTAGTGCCATTCCGGAAGGAAGTTCAATCAAAGGCATCAAGATTACGGCTATTGTAGATGACGGTGGTGACACCGCTTCCATCCCTGCCAGTCTTGGACTTTACGGTGTACTTGGGGTTGTACGGCAATCCGAGTTTGGTGGCTACGTTGAGAAGTCTTTTGGCTCCGCTCAAGAATTCCTGACATCTGGTAATAACAGCTTACAAGCGGAGATTGTGAGTGGTATGACAAGTACCACATTTACCTGCGGTTCATCATCCAGTATCTTCGGTGCCGGAAGTATTCCGATTGAAGATTTGCTTGATCCTGACTTCAGCATTGGTCTTTACTTGCAGTCTGATATTTTCAGCACCGCCACGCAGTTTGAAGTTCGGATTGACCACGTTTACATTGACGTGTATTACGAACTTCCGAGTGTCCGTTATTACTTCGCTGACGCTGCAAAGAACATTGTGCTTCACGGCGATCTTGTTGACTACGTCGTTAGCTCTGGTTCGTTTGAAGCAGGCGACGCAGAAGGCGTTCTTACGGTCACAAATCTTCGGACGACAAAGGCTGACCCGGCTTTGACAACGGGTAACTCTACTACTCCGTATTACACGGTTGTAGACAACATGGACATCTACCAAGATAGCGGATTGACTGTGAAGGTTGGCGTTGTCAATGGGAACATGGAGTTTAACGGGTTTGATTCGTACAGGACAATCAAACAGAACGAATCTCGGTATACGAGCCACAGAGCCAACTTCTTTGCCAACGACGAGTACGACGCATTCTATATCTGCTCTGGCGCTGGCCGTGCTGGTATCTGGGATGGCAAGTATTGGTCACGCATCTTTGCGATTAATCCGAAGCAAGAGAACAGCGACACACTTGACAAGCCACGTCACGTGGGGGAGCACAACTTCCATTTGTTCCTCGGATACAAGTCTGGCTCTGTGTTGTTCAGTGCTCCGGGCGATCCGAGTAATTTCAGCGCATTTGACGGCGCTGGTGAGATTGGTATTGGCGACAAGGTTCACGGATTCAATCGATTGCAAGGTAACGCCTTTGGTGTGTTCTGCGAGGAATCAGTTCACGCTATTACTGGTACTGACGTAAGCAACTTCACCAAGCAAATCCTTGTTCCAAACGAAGGTGCCTTAGAGTACAGCGTTGCTTCGTTCGGTAGTCGTGTGATCTTTACCAGCAAGACCGGAATCACGACACTCGACCAATCTGAAAAGTACGGTAACTTCCTTGGACGTAAGTTCAGCTTTGACGTAAATCCTTGGTTGATCCCGCGTATCACTGGTGGTGCTGGTTTGTTCACGAGTATTGTTGACTTCAACCCTGTGTTCGAGGCCGGTAACGGATTTGTGTGTGCTTACGCTGTACCGCACAAGAACCAGTATCGAATCTGGTTCAAGGACGGGTTGCAACTGTGGATGACGCTTGTCGGTGATGATCAACCTAAGTTTACGTTCGCCCAGTATTTTGCTGCACCAAACGACGATCTTGGACTCTACGCGCTTCCGGTTATCCCGAACTATGTTTCATCGCAGTTCTCTCAAACGGAAAGCAATATCACATTGATGTGCCCCGACCGCGAGTTTGTGTTGGCACTTGTAAAAGCTAACGGCGGACTCGGAGAGATTCTTGATGACGTTCAATACCTGCTACCGGGAATCTATTCTTTGGACGTTGGTGACTCGTTTGACGGTGGATATACATTGACAACTGATCTTGCTGCTGTTCAAACGATGAACAGAGCGCGTCAAGCCATTCCTCACTACTCTCTCATCAACTACCAGTACCTCAAGAATCCGTTTACCAGTAAGACGTTGAGAAAAGTCAGACTGGAAGGACAGACTCGCGGTTGTGCTCCGTTGGTTGTGTACACTGCTGACGGATATAAGACATCTGCCGCAGAAGTTAAAGGCACCAAAGGAACAGACATCAGTCTTCCCATTGTACCACTAGACGAACTTAAACTGTCATTCAAGCCAGAAAGTACACTGGCTAATGTTGGGTCAACGGGGCGCGTGTTGAGTATCCTTGTTGTTGGGGAAGCCTTGACTAATAACCCATACTTTACTACGACCGGAACGGACAGTCTGACAAGCACCAGAACAACTGTCCCAACCCCAAGCCATTACTTGCAAGCCATGCTTGTTCAATTCTCTGAAGAAGGAACCGAAGATGCCTAATCAGCCAATGGTCCGATACGGACAAAACAACAGCCTTGGCGGAGTCCAAGTCGGGACCAGCGGTACGACTTACGGCTCTGGTGGAGGCTCTACGACTACAACGACTACCGGCAGCGGTGGTGGAACTACGTTCAACTACGATCCGCGTATCGGTAACAGCGCGCTTCCTGCTGGAATCCAAGGTACTGCTAATCGCGCCTACACCCGTGACGTGCAAGGTAATGAACTGGCTCAGAACCAGATTAACCAGATTACGAGCCAGAACAGTCCGCTCATGCGTAACGCGCAGATGCGTGGTACGAGGATGGCTAACTCTCGTGGCATGATTAACAGTTCGATGGCTGGCGAAGCTGCTCAGAACGCCGTGATTGAAAGTGCAATGCCGCTGGCTCTTCAAGATGCTCGTGCGTATCAGGAAGCTGCTGGACAGAACCTTCAGTACCTTAACCAGCGTGACATTGCGAACATGCAGGACATGACGCAGCGAGAAGGTCAGTGGGCTAGCACTCAAGGTCAGATTCTCGCTAACGAAGCAGCACTTCAGCGTCAACGTGAGAATCTGGCCTACGAGGGTGAACAAGCGGAACTTCAACGTCGTTACGGGTTCCAAACAATGGGGCTTGAAAATCAGTTTGGTCAAGAACGTGACTGGCGTCAAGCTGGAATCAACGAACAATCTGATTGGAGAGGCTACCAGATTGAATCAATGGGAGCTAACCAACGATTCAATTATGACATGGCAGCACGTCAATGGGAATCTCAGAATCAAATGAGACAGATGGCGTATCAGGGCATCTTTGAACAGAACCTTCAAAACCCACAAGAGTTTGACGAATACATCAACTCAGGGATGATGGAATACTGGCTTGGTAGCGGACCGGGGTCTGCTAACAATTATTTCAACGTTGGATTTCAGAGGATTTATGGCGGATAAGTTTATTCACGTCGTTGATAATTTTTTACCTGATTTTGAGACAGTACAAAACGTCCTGAAGAATACTGAGTTTGGCGACTACTTTCTAAACGGGAAAAAGTACACTGGTTTTTGCAACGCACTCTTGCCGGTGAAGCTGCTTATGGAAGAGTATCTTGGGTACAAGATTTCCATTCAGCTTGGACACATCCGAAAAGGCACAAAAGATACCCCGTTAACGCACTATATTCACGCGGACAACTACGGCGCTAGGAGAGCTTTTGTTCTGTTCTTGAGTGATCCATCTGTTGAAACAGGTACGGCTTTTTGGACTCACAAAGAACTTGGAATTGACCGTCTTCCGGATGATTGCAGTAAAGAATTGTTTAAGCGATTAGATAGCGACATCAAAGATACAAGTAAGTGGGAGATGAACAGATATCTTCCTGCAAAAAAGAATCGGGCGATCTTCTTTGACGGTATGTTGTTTCACAGTCGTCACCCGGAACATCTCCAGATCGATGACTCGGATACTCCTCGTTTGAATGTTGCCTTGTTTTGGGAGCCTTTGAAATGAAGATTGTTCAAATTCAAAACATCCCTGACGCACAAGACGCGATGGACGCAACCCACGGTAACTGTGTGTATTTAGAAGATAGCGCTGGTAATCTCGTTCCGATCTACCTTGACAATGACCGAGGAGTAGCTTGGAACGGAGACACAGACGCAGGTGAGAAGAGTATTTTTGAGGCGTTGAAGTTCATCACTGCATTTGGTTACAAACCGGAGATAATTTATGGCTGAGATTTGGGGAATGGTTGGGGCTGCCGCGATTGGTGTCGTCGGTGGAGCAATGTCTGGACGCGCTGCTCAAAAAGGACAGAAAGAACAAATTGCTGCTGACAAAGAGATTGCTAAGATTCAAGGACAAGAGCAAAGGAAGACCACAGCTTTTGAAGCTGACCTTGTTGACTACTATTCGCAGTTGAACACGCAGCGTCGTCGTGACGCACGTGGTTCCATGTACGACAAGTACAGTATTGTGCAAAAGCCGGAAGACTATCAGCGACAAGCACTTGTAGGAGCTAAGCCTGTCAATCCGGATTCTACCACTACAACAAGTGCTGTCCCGAACGCAGTTCCGAGAGCACGACAGCTTCCTGTTTTGAATCAACCAACGCCCTAAAAAGGAGAAAATTCTATGGTCTGGCCCATGATTGCTGCGGCGGCTATTAGTGTAATTGGTGGAGCCTTGCAAGGCAAGGGCGCTGCCAAACAAAGTGACAAAGAGATTGCTGCGTCCAAGGAGTTGGAACGAATTCGCGGACGTGAAGAAAGAGCTACATCAGCTTACCAGATGGAATTAGCAGATTACTACGACCAACTTAACTCACAAAGACGCAGAACAGCTAGAGCAAGTATGTACGATAAGTACAGCACGTTGCAAAAACCAGAGGGTTTTGAGCGGAAACCGTTGGTTACTGCAAAGCCTGTAGATAAAGGAGTAGTTTGACATGCTGGACGCCAGACCCGTGCAACCCGGACCTGAACAAGAAGAGCTTGACGAAGCAGGTAATCTTGACATCAAGACTGCCCGTGGCCTTCTTGGTTCTTTGATTCTTTCTCCGGAAGGAGATGCGGCTGTCACCAAGTCTATCTCATCTTCTAACCCGGTGAAGATGTTGGCGATGTATCTTCTCCAAGGCATTGAGATGGTTCAACGCAGAAGCATGGACACCGATACACCACTCGACCCACGTATTTGGCTTGCCGATGGTGGTGTTGTTGACGAACTCATGCCGATTATTGCTGAGATTGCGGCGGACGCTAACATCCCTTTTTCAATCCGTGATGTACTGCCCGCACTGAAGCAACAGCTTGCAACGCTCATGCAACAACGTGGTGGACAGATCAAGGATGAGGGCGGACAACAGCCACAACAAGAACAGCCAACAACCGCAGTACCTAGAGGAGTAATGTAAAATGGCATACGGAGCTTCCGGTGGTATTGGTGAAGCACTAATGGGCATCAGTTCCATGATGATGGGCTATCAGATGGACAAGAACAAAGAGGCGGCACTAGAGAAAAGAAAAAAGCAAGCAGAAGAGGCGGCACGTCTTTTGGAAGAAAGCAGGGTTGCCAGACTGAGCAAGCCGTTCCGAACACAAGCTGATCCTAACGCGCAAAGCCCGTGGGTGAGTAAGGAAGCTAGCGGATACGTGACTCCGCAGGGTAAACCTTCAATGGAAATGGTTGAGAGGTTTAACGCAGCCGGTGACCCTCTTGGGTTGCGCCCCGCTTCAGCTAGCGAAAGTGCCGCTCTTCGTCAAGAGGAAGAAGCACTCAAGGCACAAGCACAAGAACAAGCGCGCCTGCGTGGACGGGAAGAAGAAGAGTTTGGCATGAAGCAAGAAAAGCACAAGTCTGGTCTTGAGAGAGATAAGGCTGCTACTGAGTCTAGCAGGGCGAGTGCTGCGTCAAGTCGGGCGTATGCCGAGAATCTGAAGTCTGGTGGATTGTCTGGAAGACCCACTGTTGATCCGTTCAAGGAAGAAAGTGACCTTGCCTATCTTGTTGGAACGAAAGAAGGTGGCGCAGGTATTGACGCAGAGTATCAGGCAGAGCTTGCAAAAGCAGTCAACGGCGCTCAAGCAATGGGTGTTGACGAAGCAAAACTCGCCCTTACTCGAAGAGAAATTGCCCGTATCTTTATCAATAAACTGAAGCGTCTTCCGAACAAAGCAAAAGAGGAATAACTCAATTGGCTCGTACCAATCTTACGCGGTCGCTGGTTCTTACCAAGGCTGACGAACAACTCATTCCTCCCCACGTAAGAGCACTTTACGCGGCGGGCGTCATTGACAAAAAAGAATTGGACACGTACATCGGTAAGGTGGCGGATGCCACGCGCGTTGCCTACGAATCCAATTTCCAGCCCGGTATGCTGCAACCACCTGCACCGAAAGAAGAATCGACTCGTACCAGTCAGTTTCCGAGTGAAGCTCCGTCTACTGCCTCTGCAATGGGGTTGTCGATGTCTGCGCGTTCTGAAGAGAAAGACATCAATGATGAAGTTGCGGCACTTGCTGAAGAAAGTAACTGGCTTGACAAAATTGACCAAGCAACAAAAGACGAAAAATACAAACAATCTCTCCTTGAAGAGTCCAAGAAAATTCGCGAGGAATCTTGGAAAAAATTCCAAGAGCAAGTAGCAAGACGACGTGACACGCTTGTTCCTCAGTCTGTTACTGAAGCTATCAATCAGTACGACAAACTCACTTCTGCACTTGAAGAAGCAAGCAAAGACCCCGAAGCAACTGCAAAAAAGAGAACAAATCTTACCGAGAGAATGAAAGAACTTCAGGCCAAGAGTCTTGAAGTCAAAAACAAATATCAGTATGCAGAACGAGGACTTGAAGGTGGGACGGGTGTTGCTCGTGCTGTTGCTCAGGGCGTCTCTAATTGGGAACAGTACATTCCACAAGTAACGGCACCCATTGGTGGCGTTCTCGCTGGTGGTGCTGCGGTTTACTCTGGTGCCGGTGCGCCCCTCGCTGGCGCGGCGTACACAGGCGGTAATGTTGCCGGTGCTGTGGTTGGTTCTATTCCAATTGCGCGCAGAGTCTATAACGACTCCTATGCTAAGATTATCCTGAACGGTGGAACTCCGCAGGAAGCTGCTGACTACGCGAAAGAAAAAACCACAATCGAATTTGGGGCAGAAGTTGTTGCGTCCCTTATTCCCGGTGCTAACGCGCCCGGTGCAAGAACACTGACGAAGATGGGTGTCAAACCCATCCTAGCCAAAGCTGGTAGCGCAGCGGGTAGACAGGTTGTTGAAGAAAACCTGACCGACCTCGCATCTCAAACAGCGGACATTTATGCACTTGGTAGCGGAAATGAATCAGAAGCACTCCAAAGAACGCGAGAACAAGATTTACCTTTGAACGAGCAAGGCCAGTTCGATCCTACAAAGTTTGCTGAACAACGCTACCAGACTGCTTTAGCTGCTGCTGTTGGTGGCGCAGGGACGGGCGTGGTAACCGCTCCTGTTGAAATCAATGCACAAAACAAGGCGGTTCAAGAAAGAGCCAATCTTGGAAAATCGGCATTTGCCCAAGCCCAACAAGCCTTTCAATCAGGAGCCATTAACGAAAACGACCTGATTACCGAAAGACAAAGACTTGCTGCTGCTCTACAGATTGAACCTGAACTGATCGCAGATAACAAGAGTATTGCTGATCTTACTGTCCGTAGAAACCAGAGTGACCTGAGAAAGATTACCGATAGCGTTGCCAACGAACTTGTGCAGCCTACGGGCGATGCTGCCTTTGACGCAGGACAGCAAAGTGCAATCAATCTGAGTAACGAACAACCATTACTCTCGACTCCTTTTGAAGTGCCTCTAAAAGCCCCTGTAAGCCCCAAGAGCGAACGATCTCAAGAGGGTCTGTACGAGGGTAGCGGGTTCAACGTAACGTTGCCTGTAGAGGCTCCTGTGCGGTCTGAGAGGGATCGCATTGTTGAAGAGATTAAGGCACAACAGCCTGTTGCTGCCAACGTCCTTTCGGGGCAGGATGTCAAGGCTCTTGAGAAAGAGGACATTCGTCTTCGTAACGAGATTGCTTCTCTTGAAAGCAAGCGTGGTCTTGTTGGTGCTGATCCTGCGTTTAATGTTGAACGCGAGATTACGATGCTCTCTCAACGTAGAGAGGGTATTCGTCAAACGCTTGAACAGTCGCGTCAAGCCAAGACGGCACAGAACCGTATTGGGAACCTGACAAAGCGTTTGGAGAAGACAAAGGAAGATACTCCGACTTTTGCTCAGAACTTCAACGCACCACAGCCCACTGCGACTGTGACTGCTGGCGGGGCGAATGTCCAAACTGGACAGGTGACACCCGCCCCGACTAACGTCCAAGTTACCACGGAACCCAAGAAGCGAGTTAATCTCACTGAAGCACAAAAAGAGCGCACTCGTAAGGTTACGGAGATTGCTGCTCAAGAGCTTTATGCGAGGGGGGCGGATGTCACGTATCAAGCAGTTAAGACACGTGCCCAAGAACTTCTCGCTGACAAAGAACAAGACGTAGGAAAGATTGAAGCACGTATTGCTGACGAAGTGCGCTTGCTTGATAAGCGTAACGGTAAGGGGCGTGTGCCTCTTACCAATCTCGTAAAGAAGACTGAAGCCGCTGTTGCCAAGGATGTTGAAAAGCGTTCTGCTGACGTAGCAGAAGCTGCAAGAGACTTGACCAAGTTCCTGTCCCAAGAGGATACGGACAACCTGATTAAGTCTGGTGTAGTGACTCTCAAGCCGACGATCAAGGACGAGAAAGGGGCAAATGTCCAAGGTGAGACGTACCGTGGTAAGTTCGACATTAACGTAGAATCTATCAAGTACGAGACAACAGAAGACGGTAAAACGACTGTTCGCAACCCGAAAGCAAGACAAGCACTCCTTGAGGCTGTTGCTAGCCACGAAGGCGGACACTTGCGCGACTTTGGAACGAAGGGTGAAAAGAAGGTAGCCTTGCTTGCCAATCTTGTTGGTGACAAAGCTATCGACAAGCTGAACAGCGTCATTGAAGCAGAAGCACAGAAGAAGGGTGGCCTTAGTGACATCGCTCGTAACGCGATTGAAAGGGCGAACAAGCAAACGGATAACCCTGCACGAGAGGAGATTGCCAACTATTTCACTGAAGAACTGACGCGCCGTGGTTACGAGGGTAAGCTCGGTCCGGTGTGGAAAGCAATGAACGAAATGATCGCAGGGGCTCGTGACAACTTCTCTAAAGTCACTGGTAAGACAATACCCATCCGCCTCCAAGACCTCGGTTACATCGCTAAGCAAGAGCTTAAACAAGCTGCTAAGCGTGGTGTTGAAAGAGATACTGCTGACACGACTAAGAAAAAGAGTGTTGTGTATCCCGTTGCCAGTGAGCGTGCAAGAGAGGAAATCAAGGCCGGTAAGGGCATCATTGATCCGATCTACAACAAGAAAGCTGTTGAAGTCTCAGATAGAAATGCAACACTCAACCCCGAAAAGATCACTAGCGGAGCTACGCTCGGTGACGTAATGAACCACGATGAACTGTACAGCTACCTTCCTAAGCTGAAGGGCTATACGGTTACTGTCAACGATGACTTGGAAGCTGGTACTGCTCGGTACGACTCTTACACCAAAGAAGTCATCATCTCCGGTAAAGATGTACGTGTGCTGAACAAAGCTGCTCAAACTGAAAACGGAAAGAACAGTGCGTTCTACAAGAACAAAGAGAAAGACGTTCTCAAATCCATCCTCCACGAAGCTCAGCATGGCATTCAAGCAAGTGCTATTGCCGATGAGCGCGGTACTCATCAGCAGAAGGAAACCGATCTTTACAACAAGCGGACTATCTTGACACAGCAGATGGACATAAACAAGGCTCACCGAGAACTGAGAGCGGATAACGCTTCTTGGTGGATGTACCTTGCTAACGCTGGTGAAGTGCAAGCAAGAGCAATTGAGATGGTGTTTGACGGGACGTATGACACGTATACGGAAGCTGCTGAGGCCCTGTCCAAGCAATTCCCGAGACTGATCCGAAACGCCAAGGATCGTGACGCGTTCATTGATTGGTGGAACAAGGAAGTCAAGGGCAGTGAAGATGAACGAGGACTGCGGCTCCGCTCTATTTCGGAAGAAGACAGTCCAAAGACAAAACAATCCTACACCATTAACATCAACGGTGTTAATCGTCCGACTGTGAACGCAAACGGTCAGCGCATTGCCGAGACAGATGAGCAAATCCGCAACTTCTGGCAGTGGTTTGGGGATTCCAAGGTGGTTGATTCTGATGGGAAACCTTTGGTGATGTATCATGGAACCAACAGATCAACCAACGGGCAACCATTTGAATCTTTTGACGCTTATGGTTCAAATTACGGACTGTTCGGTCAAGGATCATATTTTACCGACAATCCTTCCGTCGCAAGCAGTTATACATCCAAGGGAAAAGGTGATACACCAACTGTGTATCCTGTCTACCTAAAGGTAGCGAGCCCGATTGATATGGATAAAAAAGCAAACAAATCCGCGTGGCAAGAACAGTTTCCAGCCTCCACAGACTACCACGAGGGTGGTGACACTAATGAATCTTGGTATAGAGCGGCGGAAGATTCTTTGAGAGATGAGGGCCTTCCTCGTTATGAAGGGGCTGAAATTATTCAAGATGGCATCCGTAGTATGGGATATGATGGAATCACCCATATAGGTGGTGGGAGAATCAGAGAAAACAGCGTTGAGCACAGGGTGTTCATTATTTTTGAGCCCGAACAAGTCAAATCAGCAATCGGAAATCGGGGCACCTTTGACCCGAACGATTCTCGTATTCATCGCTCTCTTGCAGAGGATGAAACCAACCCCGTCACCAAACCTAGCTACACGTTCACTCAGCCCTTGACCAAGATCGGGAAAGGTCTTTTCGGTACGAATCGCCCTGCTGAAGCACGTATTGCTGAAGAGGCAGAGGGAGGTTACATCCGTCGTAAGCAAGAAGAAGCCCTGAACATTGTCAACGCGTTGAAGAAAGCCATGCGCTCGCAAGGACTCAATCAGTCTGAAGTGGATGAAGAGTGGAACCGTATGAACTTGACTCAGACAGATAGCGATGAGAACGAGTTTGGAGATGTGGCACTTGCCCTGAACGACTTGCGTAAACTGATTGACGACCTTTCTTGGAAGATCATCGACATCCATGAACAATCCGGTATCCCGGTGTCTGAAGAGAACCGCAAGGGCATTGAAGCCAACATCGGCGGTTACATCAGCCGATCCTTTGACATTAACTCCGACAAGAACTACGGAAAGAAGCTGCTGAAGAAAGCTGCTGTAAAGGGTTCTGTTGAAGAACGAATCGTGGAAGACCTTGAAGGCTGGTTGCAAACAAACATCGTTGACTCGCTGAACAACCTTGATTCGTTGTCGGATGCCGAGATTGACAGTCTCTACAAGAAGCTGTTTGGTGAGACGAAAGATACACTCGGGAAGCTGAACAAGCGTATTGCAGAGAAAACCGAAGGTGTTGAGAACACGGGGTTCAAAGACGAACAGAACGCACTCAAGAAGTCCGCTGAAAAGCTGGAAGGTAAACGTGTGGCTTTGAGAACCGCAAAACAGCAAGAGCTTGAGAACTTCCGTGGCTTTGTGTCTGATGAATCTTTGACCAAGACGCTCCGTGACGATTTGTTGCGTATCGGTAAGAAGAGTAACCTTGCGAGCTATTACGCTGGTGCTGCTCGTAACGAAGGTATCTTGAAGTACAAGGAGATGATTCCCGAGATTATCTTGAAGGCTTGGGGCGAACAAACAGGTGCTGTTGAAAGTGCGCTGACAACGATCATGCGCCAATCCAAGCTCGTTGCTAGTACGCAGTTCCAGATGGACTTGCTTGCTCGTTCTCCTGACTCTTTTGGTGAAGCACGTACCGAAACCTTGAACGCTCAGTTGTCCAAGGATAAGGGTAAGTATGGTCCTCTTGCTGGAATGTATGTGACCCCGGAGATGAAGACGTACCTTGAGTCTCATGCCGTGATTCAAGAAGAACTGGATACGTTGCTGTACCAGTTGCACACGAACGCAGGACAGAAGAAACTCAAGACTGTCATCTTCAATGCTGTTGCTGACAAGTGGGTTAAAGCGGGTAGCTTGTACAAGGCGTACACTATTCTTGGCAACATCCAGAGTTACATTTTCAATACAGTGGCTCTTGGTCAAAACACGGTAAGCAACGCACTTCCGTTCAAGGACTTGGACTACACGGCAACCGATGGAAGCAAACAAAACAGTGCTGACTGGATGTGGCAATTTGTTTGGGACGTTGCAGGCGGGACGATTAAGCCAACCACGGGTGAAGTTTACAAAGACGCCATTGAGTTTGACTTCCTCGGTGCTGGTTTGTCTGGCGACCTGAACGACGCATTCAGACAAGACATGAAACAGTTCCTTGCGACGCAGAAAAATACACCGACGAATCTCGCAAAGCAGGCTGTTGTAAAGACGTTCAATGGAATCAAGGTCGCGGCAGATGCGGGGTTCACTCTTCCAGAGTTGTTTGGCACTGTGGCTAACTTCGTCAACGAACAAAACTATTTGCGCAAGTTGTGGACCGCCGAAGGACGAGAGTTTACTGAACGGGAACTGAAGTTGGAAGCGGCGGACAGAACGAAGAAGACCAGTATGAACCGTGGTCGTGCGTTCCCTGTTGCCAAGTTCCTTGACCAAACCCAGTTGACGGCGTTCTTGACGTTCTTTGCTGAAACAGGCAGAGCTACTGTAGGCGGGTTCTTGACGGGGATTAGCGACATGCGCCACGCCAGCGACCTTCGTAATCAAGGTAAGACTGAAGCTGCTGACATTGCCTACAAGCAAGGCTCTATGCGTGTTGCTGGTGGTCTGGCTATGTTTGGGCTGACACAAGCAATGCTGGCTGGTCTTACCAAAGTACTCGGTCACAAGTTTGGAGAGGAAGAAGACGAGAAGGAAGAATATCTGCCTGAAGACCAGCGTGCTAACTTGCCGTGGCTTGTTGTGGTGGGTGAAACGAAGGAAGGCACCAAGAAAGTCTTTGACGTGAGTAAGCTGGACACGTACTCTGCTTTGAGCAATCCGATTGTTTCTTTGCTTCGCGGTGAACCTGCTAACGCAGCTAGCCAAGTCAGCGACCTTGCGTTTATGAACCCACTTCTCAGTATGGCTTACAAGCAGTTTGTCGCTGGTGAAGTCAGAAACCGTGAAAACACGGCATGGGTCAACGAACTTGCTGTGAAGATTGGATTGGCAAATGCCGTGGATGCTAAGACCCTTGACGCTATTACCAATGTCGCTGTTGGTGTTACACCTCCGATTGTCAAGCGATCTTTGACAGAGGCTATGTTCCCCACTGAAGATATTGGTGGGGAAATGGCACGCCTTTTGACCTACGCTGGTTCCTACTTGATGGAAGTCAACCCGAAGACGCAGTACCCAAGTGCTCTTGGTCGCGTCAAGACGGAACTGGATGCTGCTCGTCAAGAGCTTAATCGTGTAATGACCAAGGAGAACATCAGCGAAGAAGCTGCTCGAACCTATATTCGGAAGTACCACAACAGACTCAAAGAGATTGTGGACAAGGAAAGTCCGTTGATCCAAGGTGCTGTTTCAGCAGGTGAAGACAAGAAGAGAATCAAGCAACTGGCTACCGGGATTGACAAGGGTGTTCAAGAGTCTTTGTTCAACGGGATTTATAAACCAAAGGAAATGTCTAAGACGTGGCTGAACCTCAGTGAACTGAACAAAGAAGTTGGAACCCCTGAGGAAAAAATCAAGATTGCAGCGCGATACAAGCGCAATAAAGACCTATACGAGAAACTTTTCAAAGAGATGTACAACGGAGGAAAACAATAATGGCTTACTATTTGCCGGGTTACAGTGCCGGATATAACCCTCAGTATTACAATAACGCGAACCTGCCTTCTGGTGGTACCGGAAACGACTATATGAGTGCAGGTGGTGAGGGCGGACAGTACAACATGCAAGCACCCTCGACATACGCCCCAGTTAACCAAGGTGGTCCCGGAAATCCTAACGGCGCTAACAACATGGCTAAGCCCTTGCTTCCCCGTTTCACGGGTAATAGTTTTCAGAACAACAAAGGCCCTGCCCCTTTGACCCCGAACGACGTAGGTTATAATGGTTCTGGAATCAATCCACAACCCTATGGTTTTGGTCAAGGGGGTGCACCTACGATGGGCACTTATTCTCCTAGTGTCCAAATGAATCAATCACAAGCGCCTCTTGCACAACATCTGTCTGGTCTATCCCCTGTGCAAACAGGAGGGTCGGCGCAATTTAACAGAGGGTACTCTGGCGACACGATGCAGGGAAGACAAGATGCTTGGCAAAACCAACAACAAGCTCCGAGACAAGACAACTACTATCGTCGTCCTAGCATGGGTGGTGATCCGTTCAATCAGTATGGGTACGCTGGTCAGTCTCCGAGTCTTGGTCGTTACCAGCCTCCGATGATGAGCAATCCGAATGATCCATCTGGCGGTTGGCTTGGTGGTGGTGGTTATTCCTACAACATCCCGAACAGCTACGGCAGTGGTCAGTGGAACCAGTTCAACAGCACTGACCGTCCAAGTCGTAACTTCGGTCAAACGCAGAACGCTGGTAATTTTGCTCTCGGCAACGTGCGCTACAGCCAACCGGCTTATCAAAGTCCGTTCGCCAGCGGTGATCCGAGTCGTGGTCAGAACTACTACGCTTACTTGAGTACGCTTGGTCAGCAGCCGCAGCAACCTCGGTACACACAGCCCGGGACTCCTGATCAGTCTGGACCCGTGACATAAGCCCCCGATGTTCAAACTCTCTAGCGACCATCTCGCTAACTTCCGATCTATTGGAGCTTTACTAGAAACCTTCAAAGGGTGGATAAACGATCTTCGTCTCAGAATCGGAAACACGGAAGACAGACTGGATGTGTTGGAATCCACGCCGGGCTCATCGTCATCAACACCATCAGACATAAACTCCGGGCAGGTTGTGGTTGATTTTGGATCATCTTTTTGTCACTTTGCAGAAACGGTTGTCCCTGCTACGTGGGTAACAACAGCGTCAAAAATCACAGTGTCTCCTTTCACTACCTCCAACGACCACGTAGAAATAACCCTTCTTGGTTTCCAACCTGTCATTGGAACAATCGATGAGGGTGTTAGTTTTACTTTGTCTGTGTACACGCCTGTAGAAGCTAAAGGCACTTATTCTTTTTCCTATCTAGGAGTTTAACGAATGGCTGGAATTAAACTAGCAAACGGTACTGCCGCATCTGCGGAAATGACCGTAGATACGAACGGTAACGCTCACGTCGTTACTCCTGCTGACGCTACAGAGGCAGGCTCTATCCGTATGTTTTCCGAGAATGATCCCGGTGACGTTCTTGGAACTGCCTACTGCTTGAGTCCAGAAACGGATGACGACTATCGTCTCCGTGTAGCGCAAGACGTTGTGTTGGACACTGAGATGTTCAACTACACCGCGCAGAACACAGGCAAGCACCAGTACCGCAACACAACGATGACGCAATCGTGGACGACAGGTGGTGTTGTCACAAACAACGGCAACATCACGACGACGACGACTGGCGTTGAGTTTAACACCTACGCTGAATTCCCGTTGTTCGGTGCAATGACACTGTACACTGAATGGGAGATGTCGTTCAGTGCAGTAAACGCACCTGCGAACACAATCGTTGAGATTGGACTTGGACGGTACGCTACTTCTAACCCTTATGGTCCAACAGACGGTATTTACTTCCTTGCGAACAGTGGCGGATATGCCTTGGTCATCAACCACAACGGTTCTGTCACCAGTACAACAGTGTCGTTCACCCCGACCGCAAACCGAGTTTACCAGTTCATCATCACTGTCACTGAACGTGAAGTAGAGCTTTGGATTGACGATGTGCTTCACGCTCGTGTCTCGACTCCAACTGCACAGGGCCAGCCGTTCATGTCGGCAACGCTTCCGTTTGGCTGGCGTCACGTCATTTCCGGTGGTGCTGCTGGAAGTGCGTACTCTGTAACGATCCGCGACTACAACATTACGGTTAGTGGGTTCCAGACTGCGGATAGTCTTGGACAAATTGGAAACCGCGTGCACGGCTCCTATCAGGGGTTGTCGGGTGGTACGATGGGTACGCTTGCGAGCTACGCCAACAGCGCTGATCCGACTGCTGCTGCGGCGTTGTCAAACACGGCTGCGCTGGTTACAGGTCTTGGTGGTCAGTTCCGATTCAACGCTGCTGCTACTGCTGTGACTGATGGTATTGTGGTTAGCTATCAAGTGCCTGCTGGTACAGTCAACGTGCAGGGCAAGCGGTTGCGTGTCAACGGTATCAAGATTTCGTGTGCTAACTTAGGCGCTGCCGTTGCGACCACTGCAACGACACTGGGTTGGTCACTTGCATTTGGTCACACGGCAGTCAGTCTTGCAACAGGTGAGGCTGCTGCCACGAAAGCTCCGCGACGTATTCCGCTTGGCATTCAAACGTGGCCCGTGGGTGCGGCAGTTGGTGCAATGCCGACAAATGGTGATGTTACGTTCACGTTCCAGAATCCGGTCTATGTAAACCCCGGTGAGTTTATTGCTGTAGTTGCCAAGTTCCTTGTTGGTACTGCGACCGCATCCCAAGTGATTTGGGGGCACGCCACACTCGACTACGGTTGGGAATAACGGAGGGCGGATATGGACATCTTCTTTGTCTCAAAACTAATTGGTGCTCTCGGTGCAATCTTGACAGCTTTGTACGCTTGTTACAAAGGCACGGTAAAAGTTTACAAAGGAGGAAGAAAGGTAACAGAACAGTGGAATCGGATGGTGCAAGAGCTTACTCCGAACGGAGGCTCTAGTATCAAGGACGCTATCGGAAGAATCGAGACACGACAGCTTATTGAGGTTCAGGTAAGGAAAGCACTGAACAACGACGCGATCTACGGTATTTGGGAAAGTGACGCAGAAGGTAAGTGTACCTACGCAAGTAGAACTTATCAGAGGTTAGTAGGGCGGAGCTACGAAGACTTGGAAGGTTGGGGGTGGGTGTCCGCTGTCCACGCTGACGACAGGAAGAGGGTCAGCGAAGGTTGGAAGCTAGCGTTAGAACAGAAGCGGGAGTTTAACGACGAGTTTAGAATCTTGAAACCAGACGGTAGTGAAACCCAAGTAATTTCGGTAGGGCACCCCTTGAAGGACCGAGACGGTAACTTGAAAGGGTATGTGGGTCAACTCGCGACACTTGCCGCCGAAGAACATGTTTTCTTTTCACACGGAGATTAAGCACAAATGCCATTCGCTTTTACTTTCGCTCATAAGCTACTGTTTGGTTTTCTTCTGGTTGGTGTCCTATGTGGTGTATCGTGGTTTCACGGTTATTCGACAGCGAGTGCTCGTCTTCAACGCACTGCGGAGAAGGAATATGCTAAGGCGCTTGAGGAGGCAAAGAAGCAAGGAGAGCAAGACAAGAAGATCGCCGAACAAGCCCAACGTAAACTGAACCAAAAGGAAAGCCAACTCAATGAAATCCTCAATCGTGAAATCCCTAGTGATCCTAACTGCGCTCTTGACGGCGACAGGTTGCGCCAATTGGAGGACCTTTCTAACTCCACCGAAATCGAGTGAGACACTCAATCCGCCAGAGATTAGCATGGAGAACTGCGAGAAACTAAAAACCCCTGAGCCGGGTGAGGACGCAGGGGAGTTAGCTAAGACTTGGGGTGGGCAGTATGCCGTGTGTCAGTTGAAGCACAAGTTCTTGATTTGGTACATTAGGGAGAAACAGGCTGAGCGTGGGAAGAAGTGACCTTAGACATACGTCACTCAGCGTAACTCCTATATCTCTCTATCATCTGATCTACAGCTTCGTCACACTCAAAGTCAGTGGACGGCACTTTGAACCACTTGATTTGTAGTCGGTGATCGTACCAGAAGTACGGCATGTACTCCTTACGGAAGTCTCGTAGAGCACGATACCTTTCAGCGTCGATTCTGTCTTGTTGGCTCATTCTGATTCTACCTTATCGCGACCACTTGCATGTTCATCACAAGCAGTAAAGTACCAACCATACGATACACGCAACGAACCAGATTCTCCACAAAATTCACAAGTGTGGAGAGATGCCTCTTCTGCATCTCGGATTAACTCCCACTGCTCGTCTGTTGCTGAACCAACGTAGAAGCGAAGTCCGCCGTACTTTTCCTTACACTGACGCAGTTCTCGGTCCCACCCACAAGCTACAAGATCATCGTACAACTTACGGACTAGAGGCTTCCACCCGTCACCGATACACAATTGATTTTCAAAATCTACCTCATTCCCAAGCCAATTAATTACTTTACGTTCGATTTTAGACATGCGTCACTTCTTCCATCGCTTGTTCCTAGCCCAGATGTAAGCAAGCCAAATACCGAAGTAGATGACACCGAAGTAACTACCTAGGATCATGAACTCAATCACTTCTTCTTACTCCTCTTTACGTCCTTCTTCTTGTATTTGGGCTTCTTCTCCTTCTCAAGGATCGTCGCGCACTCAATCACGTCCACAGTACCACCTGTGTAGATGTCGTGGCGCATGGCTTCTCTGATAGCCTCTTCAGCACTTTTGCCCATAGCCATCGCAGCGATAGCGTAAGCACTACCACTACCGATAGCGAAGTAGGGCGCGGTGATTTGGATAAGCCCTTGCCCTTCGTCAAGACAGAACATGCCGTCCTTGTTCACGAGGATACCGTCTACGTCCTCCTTGTCTTCCGAGTCTGGAATCTCCCCTTCACAGCCTTTGCTCCACCACTCAACAAGTTTGAGGATACGCGACATGCTGCCACTGAAGCCAATCACACCGTAACCCGGAAACACGTACAGCTTACTTGTAGTCGTCTTGTAGTTACCAACGGTAATCTGTGTGTCAGCAGCTAGATAACCGTCCTTGAAACAGATCGTCGTCATCAGTCCCCCTTGGTAAGATTAGCTACAAATGGGTCATCTGCCCCGAAGATTTCCTCATTCTTCTTACGCTTGTAAGGCTTACGGCATCGTGTGATGGAGAAACGGGTGGGCAAATGTCCAAGATGGGTAAGAAGAAACCAGATAACACCAAACCGAGTGTCATAGGTCTTCTCAATCACCTTGACTTGATTCTTGCCATCCGCCCCAACTACCTTCCAAATGTAATCGTTATTCGTCAAACCGTTTTCTCCTTTAAGTCTGAACTGTTCTCGTGCGTACTTTCCGATCCGTTTCTTGGACTTTCGAAGGGATTCAATCTCTTCCTCAGTTAGCCAAATGGTCATCTTGAAAGACCTTTACCTTCGGAATTACAATACCAGACTCAAGCTCGGCAATACGCTTGTGAAGGTAGTCTACGGTCTTCTCAATAGCAACTCTGCGTGTTTGCTCTTGAATGGCGTTAGGGGTTGTCTTACGAAGGTAGTTGATGTCTTCCTTCAGTTTCTTGTTCTGCTTGGAAAGCCGGTGAAGACCTTTGTGTGCTGCTTGCAAGGCAAGCGTCAAAGATGCGACCTTGCCAGACAGCCTTTCATTATCGTGAATGAGTGGTTGACAAGACCACACAATGTCAGTTCCTTCAACTGGTTCTTTACTCCTCATCGTCTTGTACTCCTTCCCACGGGTCGCGGTTTAGTTCTACGTCATCAGGGTCGCATGTCGCATCTACAAGATCACGAAGCGTACCTAGACTAGCGTACAGACTGTCTAGGATGGTGTCACTGTCTCCGTCGTTCTCCATCTCCGTAATCGCCAAGTTAAGGTGGTTGTACGCGAACAGCAAGTTCTTTTCGATTCCCTTCATGTGTCACTCCTAGTTCATCTTACCCGTTGGGGTTTCTTCTACACTTGCAATCTTGATGATCCAAGTCGTATCTACAACACTACTCTCGGTTAACGCTCGATGAACAAACGTAATGACTGGAAACTTACCGTCTTCCGAGTTACGTTCACTTATATCGTAGAGCATCATCAAGAAGTCTCGGATGGTTGTCTCACTGTTCTCTTGGATGATTGCGTTAAGGTCGTCGTCTTCTTTTGAAGTGTCACTGATCTTCGTCATGTGCCCCGTTTAGCTCCTCTATCTTATTAGCAACCTGCCTAAGCTGATCACTCGTGTACTCTACATACTCTCCATCCACAAACACCCAAACACCATAGGTAGAAGGCTTTATCCATCCTAGCCATGCGTCCCGAGTGCTGACATCAAAAGACTCGTTACCTAGATCAGTGAATTCCACAGGTGGGCGCATGTCAAGTTTCTCTCGCAAGACTAAAACGATCTTTTGCTGATTTATAGTTCTTGTTCAAGAACCGAGACACACTCATTCCTTCGTACTTACGGCAAAGATAGTCCATCGAAAGAGCCATGTCGCTGTACCCGCCGTTAGCCACCTCGTTCAATACCAAGATACCGCGCCAGTGAAAGTTAGCTGCGCCCTTATAACCCTCGTCGTGCAGGTAACTTGAGCCACATACCGCTCCGTTAATCGTGCGTCCGGTAGCGAATTGGACTTCACCGCGAGACAAGCCTTGGCGATGACCCATGCAGAAGGATTGTCCGATACTCTTTAGTTGATTTTGAACCGTACCGCCAATTGGCTTTCCGGTATTCGGGTTTGCGAAGTAGTGCGCAAACATGATCCGGTCGATTTCCATTTGCCCCGGTACGCCATTGTAGTACGGTACGTGCTTCCATTCTTTTCCGGTTTGGAAGTGGTGGTATCCGATAGTACCGACAAGTCGTGGGTCTTTGTTGAGTGCTCGTTCAATCCGTTGCTCATGGTTTCCATAGAAGAAATACTTCTTGCAGTTGTGGGTGATTAGGTGGTTAAGGGTGGCAAATGCCGAGTTTCCCGCTGCAATGTCATCTTCGTACCGTTTCCCTTCCATCTTGAGGGAACCACGCTCGTCATGCGACGACAAAGATTCCATGTCATAGGTGTCTCCGATGTTCACCACCACGTCAGGCTTGTAGTCGTTGATTGCGTAAGCAATCCACTCAAGGTGGCGTGTAGGAATCCCCTTCTTCATTTGCAAATCACCGATTACCAAATGGCGTTTAGTCATCGCTTAGGCACCGTTATTCTTTGCTCAAAGCCACAAGACTTCCAATACAGGTTCCAGTTACATTCACTAGTTACGTCCTTTTTGTAGTTAGGGTAGAAGAAGTAAAGGTGGGCGCATGTCGAGAATGGCATCAATCGACATCCACGTTAGCAAAAACCAACACACCAAAAGCATTGTTTTTTGCTGGCACTTGGTATGTGTTGTTACGAATCTTTGATGCCATGTCTTCCAGAATAGCAGCGGTAATCTCGTACCCACGAGCACCGTACCGTTCTGCTGTTACTTCGCAGAACCTAGCGATTTGCTCTCTTTCTTTTTCGATTCTTGTCATTCGCCCCCTCGCTTGGTTTGCATAATGCTCCTTTCTGCTCTCAACAATTAACTATCTTTCTCTGAATTAAGGGAAGACATTATCATTTGAATAAGTCGTTCCACTTGTTCGTCATCTACATTTCTATATTCCACATAGATTTTCTCTCCTTTCGGGCCCTCTATTGTCCACTTTCTCAAATGAGTTGGCTTCCATCCTGTCCATCTCTTTCTCGTCATTCGCCCCCTCGCTTCAGTGTCAACAGAAAATAACCGTGGGCAAGAATCATCCCAACAACCACAACAGGCCACACTAGGTTCAACAGTTGACGACCGAGATTAAAGCTGGCGTCAGCTTGTCCTTTGACAAGAGCTTTAGCTAAGAACTGATGGCTGTTCATCAAGTAACAGCCAAGCAGGTAAATCAGGATTGTCGTCATTTGTCCACCTTTTCACTCTTGTTGAAAATCTCAGCAATCATCTCAGCTACAATAACAACCAAGTCGTCACTCTTTAACCGCATAACTACGTTACCATCTTCATCTACGAAAGTCAAGTATTCAAACTTGTTTTTGGTTTTCTTTTTGGGCACATGTCACCTATCGTGTAAATGTTATTTTGTCTTTCCAGTCAATCCAGAACTCACTGGCTTCAACAACGTACCTTGAGAAGCTGTTCATCGGTTTAAGGCAAGTACCTGCGGTCA